>Ga0187892_10002300_pt1 | contig 39030 bp, 38 predicted proteins | sample MA1701073metaG_FD_139345 | JGI IMG/M metagenome (GOLD analysis project Ga0187892, IMG submission 139345) | Bio-ooze microbial communities from a basaltic lava cave in the Kipuka Kanohina Cave System on the Island of Hawaii, USA - MA170107-3 metaG ... | reverse complement strand
CGCGCCGCTCCAAGCACCGACGCCGTGCCCCCACGCCCAGTCTAGCCTCCGACAAACCCCGCAAGCCCTCGCGCGTCCCAAAATCCGGCGTCACCTACATATCCGTGAGAAATCCGGGCTAGCTGACCGCATCTGGAAAATGAAGGCGGCGACCGGCGACGAGCGGTCAATACCTGCGCTACAGTGCAAGAGACTTGGCTTTGGAAGTGCGTCAAACGCCGCCAAGGCCTCACGGCCCACTCGGGCGAGTTCTTCCGTAAACGAGGCGCGCTCGGAAGTAGGGCGATGGGCTGGATCGTCCCACGGAATGTGCCGCACCTTGAAGTCAGCTCGCCGGTAGAAGTCTAGCAGATCGTTGGCGCCGAGGTCGAGCTGAGCATAGTGATGGAGCTCCTTCGGATGCATAAGAGAGATAATGGCACGAATCCCGTATCCCTTGATACGCGCAACCCAATCGCGGACTTCTCCGACTGCCTCCGGAGGCAAATCTCGCCTGCTTCCGCCGAACTTAGGATGATGGCGAAGCGGCCGATGGGCGCACGCAAGAGCACCCGGGATTGCCCACACGAGTAGTTCGGACTGATCACCATCGTCGAGTCTTCTCCCGAGACTCGCCAGCGCCTTCCGCAGCTCATTAGCTTTCGATCCTGCGGAATCTATCCGTTGGATCTTGCTGCCGGCCATCGCTTTACCAGAGCGTTGAAATGATCAGCGCGACGATAACAGGCGAAGCGAACAGAAGCTGCCAAACGAAGAATATCACGAAATCCCCTGAATCCTCTTGATAGTTATACCCTGTGCTCGATTTCGGAAATTGGGCGCTGAGTGTGCCACACCAGATCACAAGAGGGCACGCGACGACGGGTAGTGCCAGCATCGCCCACGCCAAGAGCGCCCAGGCCCAGCCCCATAGATCAAAGGCTAGAAACCCCAGCCAAATCTGAAAGCAGAAACAGATCAGCAAGAGGTGGTAAGTCACAGCTCGAATCAGAAGCTGCGCGACAAAATCAACGGCAATATTAGCTCGGCGCCCCAGCGGCGTTTCCCATGGCACGCTGGCATTCGCTGCGCGCGCCGCTAGCGCTCCTCCATGCAGAACCCATCGATAGAAACCGACCAGATACAAAGATGCCAGCAAGCCCAATAGAAGCAGCATGGCGATTCTCAATCTATCGCAGGTTTGGCCTCTTGGTTTGCCGTACATTACCGCCTTTGCGCGCGCAACTGACCCTTACTCTGGGCGGAGCCGTGGCCGACCATTGCCCTGACGGCGGAAAGAGCAAGGCCTCCGTGGCGTCATCCGTCGGGGCAGGGTCCACAGCGCGTGGGCCGCGATCCTCCTCCCGTTTCCCCGCGAACGGCGACCCATAGGTGATCGCGTGCGACTCCGTTGGTGGAAAGTTGTCCAATCGCCCCGCCTCCTTCACGTTCTCTTTGCAGCGCGGCGCGCCGCTTCGCCGGCGGCATGGCTGAACTGGTGGCGCGGGACGTTCAAGATCGCGAACCGCCGCCGTTCCTCCGGCAAATTCGCGTCGTCCGCCTTGACGAATATTTCGACCGTCTCTTCGCTCGCATACACCTCGACCCGAATAGGCGCATCGCCGAAATCGACTTCGTGACGTCGGCCGTTTTCTCCTCGAATGATCGCGTGCGCCATTTCCGCCTCGCTGGTCCAATCCGCCGCCCGTTCGGGCCGGCGAGATTGGACAGCAAGAACGAGGTTGACAAGCGCCGCTACACCCGCAGCACCTTGCCCGGGTTCATGATGTTGTCGGGGTCGAGCGCCTTCTTGATCGTGCGCATGACGGCGACGGCGTCGCCGTGCTCGGCGACGAGGAAGTCCATCTTGCCCATGCCGATGCCGTGCTCGCCGGTGCAGGTGCCGTCCATAGCCAGCGCGCGCATCACGAGGCGCTCGTTGAACTCGTTGGCGCGGCGCATCTCCTCGGCGTCGTTCTTGTCGGCGATAAGGGTCACGTGGAAATTGCCGTCGCCGACATGGCCCACGATGGGTGCGATGATGCCGAGCCGCTTGATGTCGGCCTGCGTCTCGACCACGCACTCGGCGAGCCGCGAGATCGGCACGCACACGTCGGTGGCCCACACCTCGGCGCCCTTCCTGAGCGCCTTCGACGCGTAGGCGGCGTCGTGGCGCGCCTGCCAGAGTTTCTTCCGCTCCTCGGCGCTCGTCGTCCATTTGAATTCGCCGCCGCCGAAGCCGTCGGAAAGCTCCTTCACCCTCTCGGCCTGCTCCTTGACCGACGCGTCGGAGCCGTGGAATTCGAGGAACAGCGTCGGCTCCACGGCGAAGCTCGTGCCGGAATATTTGTTGATCGCGTCGATCTGCGCCTCGTCGACGATTTCGATGCGCGCGATCGGAATGCCCGACTGGATCGTGGCGATCACGGTGTTCACCGCCGATTCGAGCGAGGGATAGTTGCACACGGCCGACGACATCGCCTCGGGGATGCCGTAGAGCCGCAGCGCGATCTCGGTGATGACGCCGAGCGTGCCTTCGGAGCCGACGAAGAGCCGCGTGAGGTCGTAGCCGGCCGCGCTCTTCTTGGAGCGGCGCGCGGTCTTGACGACACGGCCGTCGGCGAGCACCACCGTGAGGCCCAGCACGTTCTCGCGCATCGTGCCGTAGCGCACCGCGTTGGTGCCCGACGCGCGCGTGGCGGTCATGCCGCCCAACGACGCGTCGGCGCCGGGATCGATCGGAAAGAAGAGCCCGGTGTCGCGCAAATATTCGTTGATCTGCTTCCTCGTGACGCCCGCCTGGACGCGGCAGTCGAGGTCCTCGGCATGGACCTCGAGCACCTTGTTCATGCGCGAGAGAGCGATCGTGACGCCGCCTTCGATCGCGCCGACATGGCCTTCGAGCGAGGTGCCGGTGCCGAACGGGATGACCGGCACTTTGTGCTGGGCGCAGATGCGCACGGCTTCGGCCACGTCCTCCGTGCTCTCGGCGAAGACGACGGCGTCGGGCGGCATCACCGGAAAATGATCCTCGCCCTTGCCGTGCTGCGCGCGCACCGCTTCGGCGGTGGAGAGCCGCTCGCCGAATTTCTGCTTCAAGATCGCGACCGCGGTCTCGATCCGCGATTCGGGCCGGCGCTTGACGATCAGCGTGGCGGGGGCGGCCATTTCGGACCCTCGGATGAACCTGTGCCGGCTAACCTAAAGCCCGCGCGGCATGGGGACAAGTCGCGCGCGGACGCGGCGCGCCTCGAGAACGAAGATCGCTGCGCCGAGGACGAGCCCCGCGACGTTGAGCAGGAGTCCACTCGGCACGGTGAGACTTCCGATCGCGAGCTTGAGGCCCGAGGCGCCCGGCAACGTCTCGGCCGGCAGGAACAGGAGAAACGCCGCGAACGCCGCCGCCAGGCGCCAAGGCCAGCCGAGCGGGCCTCTTGCATAGCCCACCAAGGCCGCGGTCCCGAGCACGACGCCGAAGCACGAGGTCCCGAGCTCCCAGAGCCCCGTCCAAAGGTCGCCGCGGAAGAGCAGGCTCGGCTGAAACACGAACACGAACGGCACGACGAAGGCGATCCAGCCGATCTTCACGCCCTCCAAGCCCGTGCGCCAGAAATCGGCCTTGGCTATACTGGCCGCGGCGAAGCTCGCGAGCGCCACCGGCGGCGTGATCATCGAGAGCATGCCGAAATAGAGCAGGAACAAATGCGCGGCCATGGGGTCGAGTCCGGCCTTGGTCATGGCCGGCGCGATCAGCGCCGCGAGCAGCACGTAGACGGCGACCGTCGGCATGCCCATTCCGAGCACGATGCTGATCGCCGCCGCGACGAACAGCAGCACGAAGATGTTGGCGGCCGCGAGCTCGCCGAGATAGAGCGTCAGGCCGAACGCGAGGCCGGTGAGATTGAGGACGCCGATGACGAGGCCGGCGCCGGCGCAAATCACGATCACTTCGAGCACCGAGCCGCCGGTGGACGCGATCGTCCAGAGCATGTCGCGCAGCGTCATGCGCCGGCCGCGATAGCCGAACGCGGTGCAGGTGACGTAGAGGGTGGCGCAGCCGAACAGCGCCGCGAGCTGCGCCGACCAGTTCCACCAGAAGAGGGCCACGAACAGCGCCACGAACGGCAGCGCATAGTGCCAGCCGGAGCGCAGCACGGCGCGGGCGCGCGGGATCTGCGAGGCATCGACGAGCGCCAAGCGGTCGCGGCCGGCGGCGAAGTCGCACCAGACGTAGAGCGCCAGATAGAAGAGCAGCGAGGGCGCGAGCGCCGCCAGCGCCACGTCGCGATAGGGCACGCCCAGGAACTCCGCCATCAGGAACGCGGCGGCGCCCATCACCGGCGGCACGAGCTGGCCGCCGGTGGACGAGACCGCCTCGACGGCGGCGGCGCGGTCGGCGCGCATGCCCGACTTCATCATCAGCGGAATGGTGATGATGCCGCCCGAGACGACGTTGGCGACCGCGCTGCCCGAGACGAAACCGAACAGCAGCGAGGACACTACGGCGATCTTGCCGGCGCCGCCGCGCGAGCGGCCGGCCGCGACCAGCGCGATGTCGTTGAAGAAATCGGCGCCGCCGCCGCGGTTCAGGATCTGGCCCATCAGGATGAAAGGGATCACCACCTCGGCCGCGACCAAGAGCGGCGTGCCGATGAGCGCGTTGGTGTCCATCGCCAGGTAGACCGCGAGCCGGTCCCACTGGATCGGACGCGATGCCAGGATTCCGGGCAGCAAGTGCCCGAGCAGCGCATAGACGATGAACGCCAGAATGATGAGCAGCAGCGCGACGCCGCAGCAGCGCCTGACCGCTTCGAGCACGAGGAGCAGCAGCACCACGCCGATCGCGACGCCGTCCCACGGCCGGTAAACGAGCCGGCCCTGAAGCTCGGGATAGTGGATGGCCACGTAGCCGGCGGCGAGCGCACCGATCGCGGCGAGTACCACATCCCACCAGGCGGCGGCACCATGCCGCTTCCGGGCGCCGGACGTCGCCAGAAAGGCGAGCGGCAGCACCAGCGCCAGGACGCCGGCGAGGAATTGCTCGGTGAACAGCGGCCAGTTGATGCGCTGCGGCAGATCGAGCGCCCAAGCGACTGCGACGATCGTGAGAAGGCTGCCGAGCGCCGTCTCCGCCCAACGCTGCGGCGGCGACAGCCCCGGCGCCGCTGCCTCGCCCGCCGCGCTCACGACTGCGGCCGCAACGCTAGCGCGCTAGGGCTTCGGCGGCCACTGCCCGCGCTTCGTGTAGACCTCGATGGCGCCCGGGTGGTAGTCGACGGGGAGCTGCTTCGCCATCTTGGCCGGATCGAAGCCGCGAAATGCGCCGAAATTCTCGACCAGCGCCGCCTTGTTCTCCGCCAGCACGCCGACGACCTGCGCCACCAAATCGTTCTTCACGTGCTTGCCCGCGAGGAAGACATAGTCGTAGGCCATGGTCTTGGTGGGCTCGACGATGCTGGCAAAGGCGGGCGCCGGGTTCACCGTGACGACATAGGCTTCGGGCAGAATCCTCCGCATGCGCGCCACCGCTTCGGGCGAATCGTCCATCTGCAGGAAGCGGATGCCGCCGACCGAGGCGTTGACCTCGGCCACCTTGCCGGCGCCGAGCGCGAACATCGTTACGTCCGCGCGCCCGGCCACGAACTCGTCGGCGCCGCGCAGCACGTTGGGCACCAGCACCTGCTTGGCATCGGCGATGGTGACCCCGCCATTGGCGAGATAAGCATCGGTGACCGCCTTCAAGGTGACCTGCGCGGTGTAGCCATAGGAGATGGAGGCGCCCTTCAAATCGGCCATCGTCCTGCGCGGCGAATCCTTGCGCACGAACATGCCGGTCAAAAACGGATACAGCACGGCGGCCATGCGGATGTTCGACTGCTTCTTGCCCTCGAACGCGCCGGTGCCGGTCAGCGCCTCCTTGGCCTCGATGATGTTGACGACGCCGAAATCGAGCTCGCCGCTGTCGATCAGCGGCACGAACTGGCTGGTGCCGCCGGCCGGCTGGACGCGCACGTTGAGCTTGGCCTTGTCGCTCAGCACCTTGGCGATGGCGGCCGACATCGAGTAGCCGGCCGTGCCTTGCCCCATCGTGCCGATGCCGAGCTGTTGGGCGGAGGCGGGGGTGGCGAGGACGGCGAGAGCCGCGGCGGCCGCGAGTGGGCGAGCGATGCGCATGACTTCCTCCCTTTGACTGGATCTGCGCCAGCTCTGATCGCCAAGATACAGGGGCGCCCGCCTCGCACACAATCGCGCCCGCATGCCGAAATCCTATTGGGAGGCGCCCTCGACGAAGCGGTTCGTGTAGAGGCGATCTGCCGTGCCGCCGATGTCGGCGATGCCGGCTTTGGAGACCAGCGCCGCTGCATCGTTCCATCGCTTGGGATCGTGCCACAGCGGCCGCGCCCGGTCGCCGGTTGCCCGCCACAGCCCGGCGAGAGCCAACGCTCCCGCCCACAGGAAAGTGCGCAATTCGCTCCGCGTCGGCGCCGGCGCCCGCTTCAGCCGCTCCACCAGGGCGGAGCCGCCATCATCGCGCGCAACATGCGCATCCCACATCGCGAGCAGCTCGCGGGCCGATAGGAGCAACGCGCGTACAAGTTCGGCGGCCAGCTCCGGCGATGCACCGATCGCGGCGACGATGCACGGGCCCGGGAACGGGTTGCGCATGGTGTCGATCCAGTACGCGCGGGTTCCCATCCTCTCGTCGTCCGTTCCCCGCTGCTTCTGGGCGGCCCTGATGAAGGACATGAATCCGGGCGACATCACCGCGCCGTCGACTTTGCCGCTCAATACGAGGTCCAACGCCTCCACCTCGCGATTCTTGGGGAGGCGGCGTATCCGCCCAGGGTCGACACCGTTGCGCGCCAGATAAAGAGAGAGGTAGGCGTCCGCATCGACGACCTCCCCCGAGATCGCGATCTTGGCGCCGCGAAAGTGCTTTGCCTCGGCGGGGAGCCGTCCCCGCCGCCCGAATACGGAGAGCGGGATCCGGCTGTGCGTGGCGATCGAAACGAGGGTCTCGCCCGGCTGCGTCGCCACGCGCATGAGATCGAGCGCCTGGATCTCGGCGAATGCGAAGCGGCCTTCGCGCAGGCCGGCGATCGCCGCCTGGCTGTCGGCAACGAGCTCGATTTCGGCCGCGGCCAAAGCGCCCCCGAGGTGGTTGCCGAGCTTGGCATTGAGCAGCGTCGCCGAATCGGCGAACAGCGTCTCCGGCAGCGCGATCCGCAGCGCCGTCTGCCCGCGGACGCCGGGCGTCGACCACCCCGCCAGCGCTATTGCACCAGCGCCGCGCAAAACGTCGCGGCGTTTCAACGTCGAAGCGGTCGGCCCGCGCTGCAGGCGTTGCATCATGAACGCGGCTCCCGCGAGTATCGTACTCGACGGCGCGCATCGAGGACAGTGCAACGCCGGAGCGGACGCGGGGCATTGCCGCGCAACGCGGTTGCGCAGCGGGTCGCGTGCCGCCATTCTGCCTGCACTCCAATATCAGACACGCCATCGGGGGAACGACGCATGCCGCAGCCGCTTCATTCGCTCTTGCCCACCTCGCTCGTCGGCTCTTATCCGCAGCCGGATTGGCTGGTGGACCGCGACAACCTGCGCGGCCGGTTTCCGCCGCGCGTGCGGGCCAAGGAGCTGTGGCGCGTCGATCCGCGCTTCCTCGAAGAGGCGCAGGACGACGCCACGATCGTCGCGATCCGCGACCAGGAGCGCGCCGGACTCGACATCGTCACCGACGGCGAGATGCGGCGCGAGAGCTACTCCAACCGCTTCGCCACCGTGCTCGAGGGCGTCGACATCGCCAACCCCGGCACCGCGCTCGACCGCTCGGGCCATCCCAATCCGGTGCCGCGCATCGCCGGCAAGATCCGGCGGAAGTATCCGGTGCAGGTGCGCGATACGGAGTTCCTCCGCCGCAACACCACGCGCATGATCAAGATGACCGTGCCCGGCCCGTTCACGATGAGCCAGCAGGCGCAGAACGACTTCTACCGCCACGCCGCCGACGCCGCGCTCGACTACGCCCGGGCCGTCAACGAGGAGATCAAGGACCTCTTCGCGGCCGGCGCCGACGTGGTGCAGATCGACGAGCCCTACATGCAGGCGCGCCCGCAGGCGGCGCGCGAATTCGGGCTCGCGGCGCTCGAGGCCGCGCTCGCCGGCGTCAAGGGAACGACCGCCGTCCACATCTGCTTCGGCTACGCGGCGATCATCCACGCGCGGCCCGAGGGCTATTCGTTCCTGCCCGAGTTCGAGCAGTGCCGCGTGCACCAGGTCTCGATCGAGACCGCGCAATCCAATCTCGACACCACGATCCTCGAGAAGCTGCCGGACAAGACGATCATTCTGGGCGTCATCGACCTCGACAACATGACCGTCGAGTCGCCCGAGATCGTCGCCGCGCGCATCACCCGCGCGTTCCCGCACTGCCCGCCCGAGCGCATCATCGTGGCGCCGGATTGCGGAATGAAATACCTGCCGCGCGAGGTCGCCTACGGCAAGATGGTGTCGATGGTGAAGGGCGCCGCGCTGGTTCGCGATGCGCTCGAAACAGCGCGCGCGGCCGCGCACAAGAAGAAGGCGCCCGCTGCCGAGATCCGCCCCGCGGCCCGCACCGCGGCCCGCACCGCGGCCCGCACCGCGGCCAAGGCGGCGACCAAGCCCCCGCGGGCTGCCGCCAAGGCGACGATCAAGGCGAAGGGCAAGCGCGCCCAGAGGCGCTGAACCGTGGCCAGCTTCCACCGCGAGGACGCCGACGGCATCGCTCTCGTCCGCTTCGATCGACCTCCGGTCAACGCGATCGACCTCGCCGTGACCGAGGAGCTCGGCCTGCTCGCGAGCGGGCTCGAACGGAGCCCGCCCGAGGCGCTGGTGCTGACCGGCACCGGCGCCACCTTTTCCGCGGGGCTCGATTTGAAGGCCGTGCCGTCCTACGGGCCGGCCGAGCTGCGCACCCTCGTGCTTTCGCTCAACCGCATGGTGCGGCGGCTCTATGGCTTGCCCTGCCCGGTCGTGGCCGCCGTCAACGGCCATGCCATGGCGGGCGGCCTCGTGATGGCGCTCGCCTGCGATCTCCGCATCGCCGCGGACGGCGCCGCCAGGCTCGCCTTGAGCGAAGTGAATGTCGGGATCCCGTTCCCGCTGGGGCCGATGGTGGTCGTCAACGACATCGCGGGCGGCGTGGCGCGGCGCGATCTCGCGCTGTTCGGCCGCGTGTTCGACCCGTCGGCGGCGCTTGCGGCCGGCCTCGTCGACGAGCTGGTGGCGCCCGACCGCCTGCTCGCCCGAGCGCGCGAGCGGGCGCGCGAATTGGCGAGCCTCAAAGGCTACGCCGCCATCAAGGGGCAGCTGCGCGCCGCGAGCCTCGCCGAACTCGACCGCGCGATCGCGGCCAATGACGATCCGATCTTCAAAGCCTGGTCGTAGCGGCGACCCCCTCCCCTAAAACACCTACTTTCGCCTACTTTCGCCTACTTTCACCTACTTGCTCCACGGCCTGGCCGGCGCACCGGAAGAGGCGCCGGTGCCTGCCCCCACCCCCGCGGCGGTAGGCAAAGGGTAGTCAAACGTGGTCATCGAGGGACATCGGCCGAACCGGCCCGAGCCCGGAAAGGCGCGCCTGCGAGCGGCGGCGCCGAGAATTTTCTGCCGAACGTCAGCATTTGTCGGCATCGCTCAGCTCGCACCGCCCGCCATCCGTGCGGCAGAGAGAACGCGGCGGCGCGATCGGCGGCGTTCGATCCATGAGATGCACGATGTCCAAACAGCGCCGGCCGGCGCGCCATTCAGCGCGCCGTCCGCCAGCCCGTAACGGGCCATTTCGCGATTTGGAACATTTAGAGAACATTGTCAAGCCGAATTCGGCATGCTGCGCTGCGCCTTCACCGCAACGTGATGCAGGCGGCCGCCGCGCGCGGTGTTTTCCTCTGTGAACCGTTGCGCGCGCCAGAGGGCGCGGCGCCGCGCCCCGCGAGGGAACGCCATGCTCTGGGCCAATCTCCAGCGCTGAAGCTCAAGGTGGAGACGGTGCTGCCGATTCATGGGCGCATGGTGAAGGTCGACAAGCTCCGCCTCGCCGCCGGGGTGAAATAGGCCGCAACGTCGTCTTGGGAGGAGCGGCCGGGGGAGGAGGCCACGATAGGCCCCTCCCCCTTCGCGTAACTTTCGACGCGGCACATTCCGCAAGGTCCACCGCCGCACCGTCGCAGGACATCACCTTCCCCTAGAGCGAAGTCCGTTCGCATGGAATCGCTGCTTTGGTGGCGATGCCTCGCGTGCGTCTATCCTTCGAGGCCGCCGCAAGAGCGGCGGCACCTCAGGATGAGGCTGATTTTGATGCGATAAGCTGCCTCATCCTGAGGCGCCCGCCCGCCTTCGGGCGGGCCTCGAAGGATGGACGCAGGCCGCGCGCGAACGAGCCGATCAGGTAGACCTCGGCATGGTAGCGGCCGACAACATCGAGAACGATGCGTTTCAGCTCGGCGAGCATCCTGGCGTGATAGTCGGACAGCAGCCTGGTTCCGTTTCCGAGCCTCGTCGCGCGATTCTACTCCGCGGCTTTGAGCATTTCACCTGCTTCGCCATAGCCGCCGAGCCATCCCGCTGCGGACGCGTTGCCGGCGTGCGCCCGCCGCCTTCGCCAGCCTGCCACTTGCCCGCCCGAGCCGCCGCGAAACGATGGACCTTAAGTCGATTCGGGTGCACCCGGCTTCGACCGCTACGGCCACGAGCTTTGATCGGCCGGGAGATCGGCCAGCGTATCGATGACGCGCACCCGGCGGCGCTTGTCGTCGTTCCACCGCCAAAGCACGAGGTTCATCCCGCCGATGCGCCGCCGCGATGGGTAGCGGAGGCCGGCGGCGCCGGCGCCGATCAGGCGGCGCGCAACGCGCCAGCTTCGCGGCGTCGCCTCGCGCGCCGCGGGGATGCGCCAGTCCTCGGCGAGGTCGTTGGCGGCGATGCGCCACGCGCGGCGCGCCGCCGGATCGGCCTGATCGACGACGCCGGTCACGTCGAGCGCGAAGACGCAGAACGTACCCGGCCGCGCCATGATCATGTTTTGGTACTCGGCGACCGCAGTCGCGGTCTCGGCCGAGAGATAGAGCGCGGGCGCGCCCGGCGGGTTGAAGCGGCCGCCGTAGATCGCCGCGCCCTCGCCGCTCAACGGATCGAACGCCCATTTGGGAACGAGAACGCGCCACCAGCGGCCCCGCATCCGGGCCAGCGGCCGCCTCACGCGTAGGCGCCCTCGGCCAGCGCGCGCAGATGCAGCAGGACCGCCTGCCCCTCGCCCCCGGCGACCAGCGTTTCAGCTGTCTTGCCGGCAAAGTCGTCGAGCGGCTGGTGGCGGAACCACACCACCGCGTAGCCCGCATCGCCCATCAGCTCCGAGGCCTTGGCGATGATGGCCGCGATCTCGGCCAGGCGCGACTGGACCCGGGGCGAGGCCGGCCGCCGCGCCAGCATGTTGCGATGGACCTTGGCGACCCGCGCCAGATCCCCGAGCCGCATGTTGAGCGCCCCGCTGAGGCGCCGCGGCGAGATGATCCGCCGGCGCGGTTCGGTGATCGACTTCAGGAAAGGGGCGAGCATGCTTCGGGCTTGAGTTGCATTCCTAGTGCAATATAGGCACTAATTCTGCACCGCGCAACACTCGGGGCGCGGGCGGGCGTCAGGACGTCTCGATGAGGTCGATCTTCAACCGCTTGCCGACCGCGCGCGCGGCCTTGGCGAGGGTGCCGAGCGTCACCGAGGGGCCCTTGGGATCAAGGAGGCGATCGAGCTGCGACCGGCTCGTGGCCATCCGCCGCGCCATGTCGACCTTCGATATGCGCCGGCGCTTCATCTCGCGAGCAAGCTGCCATGCAATCACTTCGCGGATGGCTTTTTCGGTGGCTTCCTCAAGGAAGCCCTCTTCCTCGAGCCAGGACTCCACCGTCGAACCTTCATGCGGATTTCGCTTCTTTGCCATCACTCGCCCCGCTCGTGCGCGCGTTTCCGTTCCGAAGCTAGATCAAGCTCGCCCTTCGGCGTCTGCGGTGTCGTCTTCATGAAGCCGTGCAGCAGGATCATCCTGTGCGACACACTGACATTGAAAATGACCCGGGCAGTACGCCCGCTAGGGAGGTGCGTTCGGACTTCGTGAAGGCCCTGGCCCAAGGGGCGTGCAATCGGCATCCCAACGGGCCAGCGAAATTCCACGCGCCGAATGTCGTCGCCGATGGCTTTGCGATCGGCCCGCGGCAGCCCGCGAAGCCACTCGCGCACGGGTTCGTTGCCCGCCACAGTTCGGAAGAAAGATCGCTTGAATACGCTTCATTCATCCGTTGTCTGTACCTAGAAAGGTACATGCGGTCAATAGACTACTCCGCCGCCTTCTTCATCGCCTCTGCCACGCCATACCCGCCGCCGCCCGGCGTCTCGACGACGAACACGTCGCCGGCGCGGACTTCGCATTTGTCGGTGCCGGTCATGGGCACGAGCGTGCCGCTCGTCCGTTCGACCCAGTTGCGGCCCTTGGCGCCGGGGGCGCCGCCGGCCATGCCGAACGGCGCATAGGCGCGGCGCGAGGAGAGGATCGAAACCACCATCGGCTCCAAGAAGCGGATGCGGCGGATGGCGCCGTCGCCGCCGCGCCATTGCCCCTTGCCGCCCGAGCCGCGGCGGATGCGGAAATCCTCGAGCAGCACCGGGAAGCGCCATTCCAGCACTTCGGGGTCGGTCAGGCGCGAGTTCGTCATGTGGATCTGGACGCAGGAGGCGCCGTCGTAGCCGGGCCCCGCGCCGGCGCCGCCCGCCACCGTCTCGTAGTACTGATACTGCGCGTTGCCGAAGGTCACGTTGTTCATCGTGCTCTGGCCCGCAGCCTGGAGGCCGAGCGCGCCGTAGAGCGTCTCGGTGACGAGCTGCGAGGTCTCGACATTGCCCGCCACCACCGCCGCCGGATAGCGCGGGCTCAGCATCGAGCCGGGCGGGATCGCGATCTCGAGCGGCTTCAAGACGCCCTCGTTCATCGGGATCTCGTCGTCGACGAGCGTGCGGAAGACGTAGAGGACGGCTGCGCGGCAGACGGCCGACGGCGCGTTGAAATTGGTGGGGAGCTGCGCGGCGGTGCCGGTGAAATCGAGCTTCGCCGCGCGGCGCGCGCGATCGACCGCGATCCTGACCTTGATCGTGCCGCCATTGTCGAGCGGGTTCTCGAATTCGCCGTCCTTCAACGCGCCGAGCACGCGCCGCACCTGTTCCTCGGCGTTGTCCTGCACGTGCTTCATATAGGCGTGCACGACCTCGAGGCCGAACGCGCCCACCATGCGGCGGAGTTCCTGCACGCCCTTCTCGCACGCCGCGATCTGCGCCTTCAGATCGGCGACGTTCTGATAAGGATTGCGCGCCGGATATTTGCCCGAGGCGAGGTGCCGGCGCAGCGCCTCCTCGCGGAATTCGCCGCGGTCGACGAGCAGGAAATTGTCGAAAAGGACGCCCTCCTCCTCGACGGTCTTGGAATCGGGCGGCATCGAGCCGGGTGTCACGCCGCCGATGTCCGCATGGTGGCCCCGCGCGCCGACATAGAACAGAATCGATTTCTTCCCGTCGTCGAACACCGGCGTGATGACAGTGACGTCGGGAAGGTGTGTTCCGCCGTTGTAGGGCGCGTTCAGCACGTAGACGTCGGCCGGATTCATCTTGCCGGCGCGCTCGCGGATCACAACCTTCACGCTCTCGCTCATCGAGCCCAAATGCACCGGCATGTGCGGCGCGTTGGCGATCAAGTCGCCGCGCTCGTCGAAGATCGCGCAGGAGAAGTCGAGCCGCTCCTTCATGTTGACCGAGTAGCTCGTGTTCTCGAGCACCGAGCCCATCTGCTCGGCGATGCTCATGAAGAGATTGTTGAACACTTCCAGCATGACGGGGTCGACCTGCGTCCCCACCGCCTTGCCGCGGTCGAGCGCCACGACGCGGGTCAACACCAGCGGGCCCGCCGCCGCCGCCTCGGCGCGCCAGCCCGGCTCGACGATGGTGGTGGCGTTGGCCTCGATGATGATCGCGGGGCCGTCGATCCGGTCGCCGCCGCGGAGCTCGGCGCGGTCGAACACCGGCGTGTCAACGAGCGCGCCGCGCCCCTCGGCGCCGCCGCAGTACATCGAGACCCGCTCCAACGGCGTCGCCGCGCGCGCGGCCGGAATCGCCGCGGGTGCGGTCGCGTCCGCGGCGGCGCTCTCGGTGTGCCCGACCGCCTCGACCGACGCGGCTTCGACGATCCGCGCCTTGTCGGGCACGACGAAGCCGTAGCGCTGCTTGTGCGCGGCGTCGAAGCGCTCGGCGATCTCGGCGAGCGTGCCGAAATCGACGACGAGCGCCGTGTCGGTGCCCTCGATTTTCACATGCACGCGGCGGATGATCTCGATCTTGCCGCCAGCGATGCCCTGCGCGAGGAGCTCCTGCTCGGCCTCTTCGCCCAAAGCCCCGAGCGTGCGCGCGATCGCCGGCAGCGCGGCCTCGCCGAGCTCCGTCTCGACGGCTCTCTCGCGGAGCGCGCGCACGTCGGCGAGGCCCATGCCGTAGGCCGAGAGCACGCCGGCGAACGGATGGATGAAGATGCGCGTCATGCCGAGCGAATCGGCCACCAGGCACGCATGCTGGCCGCCGGCGCCGCCGAAGCATTGCAGCGTATAGTCGGTCACGTCGTAGCCGCGCTGGATCGAGATTTCCTTGATCGCGTTGGCCATGTTCTCGACCGCGATCTTGACGAAACCGGCGGCCACCTCGGCGGGCGTCCGCGCATTCCCGGTCTTGGCGCGAATCTCTTCGGCGAGCGCCGCGAACTTCCGTTTCACGACCTCGCCGTCGAGCGGCTGATCGCCGTTGGGGCCGAACACCTTCGGGAAGAACGCCGGCTGGATCTTGCCCAGCATCACGTTGGCGTCGGTGACGCATAAGGGGCCGCCGCGGCGGTAGCAGGCGGGGCCGGGATTGGCGCCGGCCGAATCGGGACCCACCCTGTAGCGCGTGCCGTCGAAATGCAGGATCGAGCCGCCGCCCGCCGCCACCGTGTGGATCTGCATCATCGGCGCGCGCATGCGCACGCCGGCCACCAGCGTCTCGAACGCGCGCTCGAAGGTGCCGGCGTAGTGCGAGACGTCGGTGGAGGTGCCGCCCATGTCGAAGCCGATGATCTTGCCGAAGCCGGCCATCTCGGCCGTGCGCACCGCGCCGACGATGCCGCCGGCCGGGCCGCTCAAGATCGAGTCCTTGCCCTGGAAGCGGCGGGCGTCGGTCAGGCCGCCGTTCGACTGCATGAACATGAGCCGCGCGCCGCCGAGCTCGCCCGCCACCTGATCGACGTAGCGGCGCAAGATCGGCGAGAGATAGGCGTCGACGACGGTGGTGTCGCCGCGCCCCACCAGCTTCATCAGCGGGGAGACTTCGTGCGAGACCGAGATCTGCGCGAACCCGATCGTCCTCGCGAGCTCGGCCACCGCGCGCTCGTGCGCCGGAAAGCGGTAGCCGTGCATGAACACGATCGCGGCGGCGCGGATGCCGGCGGCGTGGGCGGCGCGGAGATCGCGCTCGGCCGCGACGAGATCCGGCGCCCGCAGCACGTCGCCCTTGGCCGTCACGCGCTCGTCGATCTCGACCACGCGCTCGTACAGGAGCTCGGGCAGCACGATCGCGCGCACGAACAGTTTCGGGCGGTTCTGGTATGCGATGCGCAGCGCATCGGCGAAGCCCTTGGTGATGACGAGCAGCGTGCGCTCGCCCTTCCGCTCCAAGAGCGCGTTGGTGGCGACGGTCGTCCCCATCTTGACGGCCTCGATGCGCTCGGCCGGGATGAGGTCGCCGCGCTTCAGTCCGAGCAGCTCGCGGATGCCCTGGAGCGCCGCGTCGCGATAGCGCTCGGGATTCTCCGACAAGAGCTTGTGCGTCATCAGCGCGCCGTCGGGCCGCTTGGCGACGATGTCGGTGAAGGTGCCGCCGCGGTCGATCCAGAACTGCCAGCGGTTGGAAGAGGCCGGGGTTGTCTCTGTCATGGTATCCAGTCGAGCAAAAACCGGCTTCAACCTATCGGAAGCGGCGCGGAATAAAAAATGCGCAATGCGCCTGAGCTGCCGCTCGCGACGCATGATCTGGTTCTTTGATGAGGACGGGCGCCGGGCGTCGCGCTGCTTCCTGTCCTATCGCCCGCGAATCCGATCGCTCGCGCCTTGGGAGGACGACGGGCTTGGCGCAGGCGTGGCAAGGGCGGCCCGCTCGCGATTGGCGCAGGCATGGATTGCGAGCAGCGGCCACACGACGAGGAGGCAGGTCAGCGCGAGCGCGACCATGAGCACCCAGATCGGGTCGTAGGGCACGGGCGGGCGCGCGACGAGCCAGATCGTCAACGTGGCGACGACGAAGGCGCCGGCGATGCTGGCGGCGATCGGCGTGCGCAGCCGGCGGCGCGACTCGAGGCCGAGGATGACCGGCTCCCTGCCCTCGCTGCGCACGAACTGCGTCGTCGCGAGGTACATGAAGATCGCGGTGGGCACGATGCCGCCGAGGAGAATGCCGAACCCAATTCCGAAGCCCAGCATGATGTCGTTCTCGGAGACGAGGAACAGCGGAGCCATCGCGACCAAAAGCAGCGTGATCAGCCCCACAATGGACCAGACAAAGCCGCGCTTGACGGCGGCAAGCTGCGGCGCATCGCTGCGCACCATCTCGTCCTGCATCCAGCGCCACCAGGCGACAAGGCCGGCGACGGCGAAGATCATCGTGATGGCATTCGCGATCCATTCCATGGCGTAAACCGGCGCTCGCAGACGGGCGCGAGTTTAGCATACAGCGCGGCGTTCGGCTTTACCCCGCATCGTCAGGGATCCAGCACGATCTCGTTCTCCTCCGAGCCGTCGCCGGGCCAGCGCGGCGTCTCGGCGAGGCGAGCACCGCCTTCGTTCATGACATCGAAGCATTGGGGATGCCGGCAACCTATCGGAAGCGGACCAGAAGCAAAATGCGCAATCTCAAGACCGGTCCCGTGGCGCGGCGTCTTCTTGTTCGCCCTGCGCCTTCTGGGCGAAGGCACCGTCTTTCAACACGCGATTTTTCAGGACAAAAAGCGGCCAGCCGATGCCTGCGAAGGTCAGGCCCAGGGCGACGATGAACCAATTTTCCGCGGCGTCCGGCGAGCGCGGACCCAGCCAGATGAAGAACGTGGCCCCGAGGAGGCTGAGCAGGTTGCCGCCGATCAGCGGGAGCCTCAGCCGCCGCCGCGACTCCGTGGAAAGAATCACGGGCCCCTCCCCCTTCAACCCCATCACCCGCACCTGGCTCAGGAGGCGAGGATTCCGGCGAGGATATGGCCCTGCGGGCGCGCGGCGAAGTAGACCGCGAACATGGCGCCGAACAAGACGAGGATCGCCGCGAAAGCGATGAAGAAGCCGCGCTTGGCGCGATGAACCGCGGGATCGTCCGTGTTTGCCGCCGCGGTGTCGATCCATCGCAGGGCGCCGATCAGCGACCAGGCAGCGAAGCCCAGCGCTATCAGATTGGCCAGCAATTCCATGGTCGGAGGCCCCTGGTCGCCGGAAAGCCTATCGGAAGCCCTGGTGCATCCAAATGCGCAATTGCCTAGCGAGGCGGGCTGCGGCCGGCGAGCACAACGACCAGCAACCCGACCGCGGCGGGAAGGGCTTGCACGTAGAGAATCGTCGTCTTCGCGGTGACGCCGCCATAGACGCCGGCAATGATGATGCAGGCGAGGAAGAAGAGTTTCAGCGCGAACCCGCGCCGCGCGTCGAGCAAGGCCCAGACGAGGCCGGCGGCGAGAAACCCGTTGTAGAGGCCCTGATTGGCGGCAAGCACCGCGGTGGCGTTGGCGAAATCCTGGGTCATGCCGAAGGTTCTGAGCCCCAGCGGCTTGGTCCAGAAAAACATCTCGAGCGCGAGAAAGTAGACATGCGCCAGGGCGACCAGAGCGACGACGACATTGCCAACGATGTGCATGGCTGGACCCCGGCCGATTTCACCAGCCACCGTAAAGGAGTGGCGGGTTTTCGACCAGCACGCGCCGCCGCATCGCTTCGTCGAGGCCCCAGCGTGCGAGATCGTCGACGAGGTCGCCATCATCGGGCATGCGGTTCCAGAGCGCAACGTGCGGCCAATCGCTGCCCCAGACGAGGCGCCCGGGCCCGGCGGCGACAAGCGCCTCGGCAAGCGGGCGCACATCGGCGTGCTCGGGCGCCGGCGCGGCGCTGATCCTTGTCGGCCCGCTGATTTTGACCCAGGCGCGCCCGTCGCGCACGAGGCGCAGCACGCGCCGGAATCCGGGCGCCCGCGGACCGAGGCGCGCATCGAAATGTCCGAAATGATCGAAGACCAGCGGCACCGCCGCCCGCTCGAGCCAGTCCCACGGAACCTCCGGGCGCGCGATGTCGATCAACAGCTGAATGTGCCAGTTGCGCGCGCGGGCGCGCGCCTCGATGCTCCGGCCTGTTTCGAAGCCGACGCCGCCGCCATAGAGCACGTTGACGCGCACGCCCCTGACGCCCGCCTCTGCCAGCGTATCGAGCGCGCGATCGGTCGTCTCCGTGTCGATCACGGCGATGCCGCGATAGCGGCCCTCCGCCGCGCGCAGCGCCGCAAGCATCACGTCATTGCCGGTGCCGTAGACCGACCCTTGCACGATCACGCCGCGCGCGAAGCCGAGACGGTCGTGCAGGCGCCGGATTTCGGGCAGCCCGCAGACCGGGGGATCGTAGACGCGTGCGGGCGACAGCGCGGCGCGATCGATGCGCCCATCGGGCCGCGTGAACACATGGAAATGGCAATCCCAGGCGCCGGCCGGAACGGCGACACGCGGCGTCTTGGGCGGAGAGAGCGGCGTTTCCGAAAGGCGGTGGCCGCCGGCGCTCATTGCGCGGGCCACACCACGGCGCCGAGGAGGGCCGCCACCTGCTCGTCGACGAAGGCCTCGTCGTCGAGCCGGAACGTGACGCGGAGCTTCAGATAGTCGCGCTTCAGCGCGAAGAGATAGAGGCGCGTGCCGACGACGCCGCCCTGCCCCGCATATTCGAAGCGCGCGAGGCGCCCCTCGATCTTGCCCGCCGTGGTCTCGAGCGACTGGGCCTCCTCGCGGTGAGGAATGGCGGCGGGGTTGAAGCTCCTGATGGTCTGCTTCTCGTGCTCGAAGATCGCGCGGAACTCGCCCTGCGGCCGGTAGATGTAGAGCGTCACGCTGACGGCGCCCGCGCGGCTTCCGCGATAGCCGAGCGAGACGTCGCTGCCGTCGTCGTTGTTGATGTCGCGGCGGAATTGCACGAGCGCGGCGGCGCGCGCCGGCAGCTTCAAGCCCGATTGCTTGTGGCCGACGGCGCCCATCGGGCCTTCGCTCTCGTCCCAGGCGTCGACCTTGGCGTTGCGGATGCGCCCGGCCTCCAGAAACGCGTCGCCGGCGCCCTGCCGGTCGTTGTGACGGCGCAGACGGACGACGCCGTAGAGCTGGCGGTTGCCGGCCATGGCGAGATCGTCGGCGCCGAATTTCCCGGCGATGTAGGCGCGCGCCTCCTCGATCGCCGTCTCGGCCCCGGCGAAGTCGTTGGCGCGGATCGCCGCCGAGGCGAGGCCGTGCCAGGCGCGCACGCGTTCGCGTCCCTCGGCGCCGCCCACGAGAGCCTGGCGGAAGAGCTTGATCGCCTCCGCGGTCTTCTGCGCGGCGAGCGCGCTCTCCGCGCCGGCGAGCGCCTCGCGCCACTCCTGCGCCGCCGTCGGCGCGGCCGCGGCGATGAAACAGAAGAGGGCGAATACGATTCGGTTCATGCAATCCCCAATGAAAGCGCGGGAGCATAGCGGCGCCGCAACGCGCCGTCATCCCGAGCGCGGCGCGGCGGCCGCCCTCACTTCCCATTTCGCTGCCAGGGCAGCGAAATGGGCCCCTTCTCTCCCAGAGGGAGAGAGAAGAGTGGGCGCCGCTCTTTTCTTTTCTCTCCCTCCGCGAGAGAAGGGGCCCAAGCAACGCCACGAGCGTTGCTTGGGAAGTGAGGGCAGCCGCCGCGCTTGGCTCAGCCTCAGGGCGACGATCGCGGTTGTTCCGCCGCGTCCAGCGCGGCCTCTATCCGGCGCAGCGCGTCCATCAGTCTCCGGCGTTCGACGGGGGACAGCGCGGCGGCGATGATGCGCTCCTGCGCCTCGACTTTGGCGCGCAGGCGGGCCAGAAGCTGGCGCCCTTGCGGCGTCAGCGACAGCGACCAGGCGCGGCCATCGTCGGCGGCGCGAGTCCTTTGCACGAGCCCGCGCGCCGCCAGCGCGTCGATCGCCGGCGACAGGGTGGACTTGTCGAGCCCGAAGAGGGCGGCCAGGCGGCGCTGGTTGATGCCGGGGTTCGCCTCGATCGCGGCGAGCTGGCTGAATTGGCCGGGCGTCAGCGCGAGATCCGCCGCGCTGCGCTCCAGGTGCCGGAACGAGGCCGATTGCGCCCGGCGCAGCACGTAGCCGACATAGCCCGGCAGCGGGCCGAGCGCGGGCGCACCCGGCGAGCCGGGGCCCCTCCGGCCGCCCGGGCGGCGCTGCTGGCGCTGGCGCATGGCTTGACATCCCCCAGGGAAAGCGAGATAGTTTGGTATACCATCTATTTTGCGCCGGAGCCAGGCTTTGGTCTATGCTCGGCCCCGTGCTCGTCCCGAGGAGATACGGATCATGGCTGGCGGCATCTATCGCTGCGTCGTCGTTCCCCACGCCCCGCGTTTGGGCTTTCGCGAGCAGGCGCCGCCGTTCGGGCTGCCGCTGATCGACGGCTGCATAGCGCTCGGCGAGGACGTGCGCCGCGACACGCCGCGCCCCGACCTCGTCGTCGTCAACTCGACGCACTTCGTCAGCACCTTCAACTGGCAGGCGCTGGTGCAGCCTGAGCACAAGGGGCATTGCGTGGCCGAGGAGGCGCCCGACCTCATCGGCGGCGCGCCCTATCGCTACAAGGGCGATCCCGCTTTCGCGCGCGCGATGAAGGACGAGATCGCGGCGCTCGGCTTCCCCTGCGTCGAGAACGCGAGCGAGCACTACACCTGGGACTACGGCACCTGGGTCCCGGTCCACTACCTGGACCCCAAGGCCGAAATCCCGGTGATCAGTATCCCCACCGTGCTCGCGGCCGATCTCGACGAGTGCTTCAAGGTGGGCGGCGCCATCCACCGCGCGGCTGTGAAGACGGGCAGGTGCGTGCTGTTCGCCGCCTCTTCGTCGTTCACGCACAAGCTGGTGCGCGGCCCGCACATCTGGCCGACGCCCGAGCGCATCGAGGCTGACCGGAAGTTCATCGACCTGCTGATCGAGGGCCGGCTCGACGAGGCGTGGAAGGGCTTCCCCCGGTACGCGCAGTTCGTCGTGGGCGAGATGGGCGGCCGCGTGATCGCGCTGTTCCTCGGCGCCGCGCATGCGATGGGTGCCAAGAGGATCGAGGGCAAGACCTTCGGCACCTACGGCCAGTCCTCGGGCAGCGGCAACCACAACGTCTCGCTCAAAATCGCGGCATAGCGGGCCCGTGCGATGGCCCAGCCGCGCAGGCGCTGGCGGCGGCGGATCGGCGCGGCGATCGCGATCTTCCTCGCCTTCGCGATCGGCATCGGCGTGACCTGGGGCGCCGACAGCTTGTTGTGGGGTGCCCTCGCCGGGCTCGGCGCGGGCGCCCTGAGCTGGGGCCTTGGCTTTTTCTGGCCGGGCGGCGAGGCGGCGCTCGCCGAAGCCGACGATGGACTCTCGGACGACCTTGGCCTTGGCGACAGCTAGGAAGAACGCATGTCTCTGGTCGACCGGAGCGCCGCCATCCCGAACAATGTCGGCCTCGACGAGCGCCCGGCGCTGGCCAAGACGCTGGCGCAATTCAAGACCGACTACATGAAATGGTGGCGGGAATGCGGGCCGCAGGGTTTCGACGCGGCCGATTGCTATCTGCGCATGCCGGTCGCCGCCGATGCGCGCGGCTGGGCCTCGTACGAATATGTGAAGCTCGCGGATTTCCGCTGGGGTGTGTTTCAGGCCGAGCGGACGACTCGCCCCGCCCTCTTCGGCCGCCCCGCGGGATCGCCGAAGCTCGAAGAGGTGCCGGGCGAATTCCGCGCGACGATGATCAAGCTCTTGACGACGCAGGCCGACGTCGAGCCCGCCTCGGTCGAGCAGATCACCTATTTGGGGCGCATGGCGCCCTCCAACTACGACCTCCGCAACCTCTTCCAGATCAATTGCGAGGAGGGCCGCCACCTCTGGGCGATGGTGCACCTGCTCGTGGCGCATTTCGGCAAGGACGGCGAGCGCGAGATCGAGGGCCTGCTCCAGCGCCGCTCGGGCTCGGCCGAGCATCCGCGCATCCTCAACGCGTTCAACCATCCGATCGAGGAATTCCTCTCGTTCCTGTTCTGGTCGACGCTCGCCGACCGCGACGGCAAGTATCAGCTGCTTTCGATGAGCGAATCGGCGTTCGATCCGCTCGCGCGCACCTGCAAGTTCATGCTGTTCGAGGAGGCGCACCACATGTTCGTCGGCGACGACGGACTGCGGCGCGTGATCCAGCGCACCGCCGAGCTCATGCGCGCGCACGACACCGACGACGTGGCGCCGCATGGCGGCATCAACCTCGCGACGATCCAGCGCTATCTCAACTACTGGGCGCCGCCGGTGATCGACCTCTTCGGCAGCGAGATGTCGCAACGGTCGGAGGACCTGTTCGAATCCGGCTTGAAGGGCCGCGCCTACGAGGCCGAGCGCTATGCCGAGCACGTGCGCCTCGACGACACGATCGACCTCGAGCGCGCGGTGAACGGGGGGCTCGTGGGAGAGCGCGTGCCGATGCGGAAGGCGATCAACGAGGTCGCCCGTGACACCTATCTCCGCGAAATCGACGGCGTCGTCGACCGCTGGAACCGCATGCTCGCCAAGATGGGGATCAAGTTCGCGTTCGCGCGTCCGAGCAAGCGCTTCAGCCGCCGGATCGGCGCTTACAAGGACTTCCACTTCACGCCCGAAGGCAAGCGCGTCACGCGCGACGAATTCGAGGCCGGCATGAAGGCGTGGACGCCGAGCGCGGCTGAAAAAGCCCATGTCCGCGCGCTGATGCAGCCCGTCTACGATCCCGGCAAGATTGCCGGCTGGATCGCCCCGCCCGCGCGCGGCATCGACGGCAAGCCTGTGAGATGGGAGTACGTCCGGCTTTGAGGCACGGCGTTTGCCGCGTAGGGGCGCGTTGCGGGCGCCCTTTCTCCTCACACGGCGTAGGGGCGCACGGCTGTGCGCCCCTGTCGACGCACGCGCGGTGTCGGCAGGGCGCACAGCCGTGCGCCCCTACGACGCAACGACAGCCCGTCGTCAGCAGGGCGCGCGCAGCACGCCCCTACGCGGGGACGATCGTGCGATCCAACATTTTCGCGGCAATCTTCGCGCGCTGCTCCGGCGTCACGTGCAGGCCAAGCTTCGTTCTGCGCCACAACACATCATCGGCCGTTTCCGCCCACTCCGTCTCGCGAAGGAACGTCACTTCGCGCTCGTAGAGGTCGGCGCCGAGGCATTCGCCGAGATCGCCGAGCGAGCGCGCGTCCTTCAGCAGCTGCCGCGCGCGCGTGCCGTAGAGGCGCGCATAGCGCGCGGCAAGCTCGGCCGGCAGGAACGGGAACTCGGCGCCGAGCGCGCGGCGGAACGCGGCGAAATCCGCGCCCGGCATGTCGCCGCCGGGCAGCGGTACGCCCGAGGTCCACTTTTTCGGCTCGCGGCCGAGGCGCGGCAAGATTTTGCGCAGCGCGTGCTGTGCGAGTTTCCGGTAGGTCGTGAGCTTGCCGCCATAGATCGTGAGCAGCGGGGCGGTGCCCTCGGGCGCGTCGATGTCGAACGCGTAGTCGCGCGTCATCGCCGAGGCGTTGATCGAGCCGTCGTCGTAGAGCGGGCGCACGCCGCTGTAGCTCCATCGGATGTCGGCCGGCGCTACGGGCCGGCGCAGGAAGCGGCTCGCGGCCATGACGAGGTAGTCGGTCTCGCCCGGCGTGATCGCGACGTCGGCAGGGTCGCCGTGATAGGGCGAATCGGTGGTGCCGACGATGGTGAACGCATCGAGGAAGGGCAGCAGGAAGATGATGCGCTTGTCGGTGTTCTGCAGGATGTAGGCCTGGTCGCCCTCGTAGAGGCGCGGTACGACGATGTGGCTGCCCTGGACCAGCGCGAGGCGATAGCGGGTCGTGGCCCCCTCGAGGCGCTCGAACAGCGCCGTGGCCCAGGGGCCGGTGGCGTTGACCATCGCGCGCGCCCGCACCGTCTCGGCCGCGCCGCCGTTCCGCGCGAGCTTCGCCTCCCAGAGACCTTCGGCGCGCTTGGCCGCCGCCAGTGCCGTTCGCACGCGGATGTCGGCACCGCGCGCCTTGGCGTCGAGCGCGTTGGCGACGACGAGGCGCGCGTCGTCGGCCCAGCAATCGGCATACTCGAAGCCGCGCACGAATTCGGGCTTCAGGACGGCCCCTTCCGGGGCCCTCCGAAGATTCACGCCGCGGCTGCCGGGCAGGCGCTCGCGGCCGCCCAAATGATCGTAGAAGAAGAGGCCGAGCCGGATCATCCAGGCCGGGCGCTGCAAGGAGTCGTGCGGCAGGATGAAGCGCAACGGGCGGACGAGATGCGGCGCTATGCGCAGCAGCACCTCGCGCTCGATGAGCGCCTCGCGCACCAGGCGGAACTCGCGGTATTCGAGATAGCGCAGGCCGCCATGGATGAGCTTGCTCGAGGCCGAGGAGGTGGCGCCGGCGAGATCGCCCTTCTCGACCAGCAGCACGGAAAGTCCCTGCCCCGCCGCGTCGCGCGCGATGCCGGCGCCGTTGATGCCGCCGCCGACGATGAGGAGGTCGTAGATCGCGCCCTCGCCCGTTTGGGGTGAGGGCCGGGGCTTGGGTGAGGGAGCGTCCATTGTGGCGAGCATAGCGGGCGGGTTGTCCCCGTCAAAAGAATGCGTCATCCCGACCGAAGCGAGCCGCTCTTGCGGCTCGCGAAGCGGAGGGACCGCGGAAACACGGCGCTGGCGATCCCTCCGCTCCGCGGCCGCGCAAGAGCGCGCCCGCTCCGGTCGGGATGACGGCTTTAATAGTTGCGGTATAAGGCGGGACTAATGGGATCTGCATCACGGCAATCAATGCCCACCCTTCTCGCCATCGACCAAGGCACCACCAGCACGCGCGCGATGGCGTTCGGGCGCGACGGCGCGCCGCTCGCCGAGGCGCAGCAGGAATTCCGGCAGCACTATCCGCGCGACGGCTGGGTCGAGCACGATCCCGAGGAGATCTGGACAAAAACGCTTGCGGTCACGCGCGAGGTGCTGCGGCGCATGGACCAGGCGCCGGCGGCGATCGGGATAACCAACCAGCGCGAGACGACCGTCCTTTGGGACCGCAGCACGGGCAATTCGGTCTACAACGCCATCGTCTGGCAGGACCGGCGCGGAGCCGCGCATTGCCGGCAGCTCATCGCGGCCGGCCACGACAAACTCATCCGCGCGAAGACGGGCCTCGTCGTCGATTCCTATTTCTCGGCCACAAAGCTCGCCTGGATGCTCGCCAACGTGCCGGGCGCGCGCGAGCGCGCCAAGCGCGGCGAGCTTGCGTTCGGCACGATCGACACGTTCCTGCTCTGGCGCCTCACCGCGGGAAAAGTGCACGCCACCGACGCCAGCAACGCCTCGCGCACGATGCTGTTCGACATTGCGCGGCAAGAATGGAGCGAGGAGCTCCTGGCGCTGTTCGAAATCCCGCACGCCGTTCTGCCGGAGGTGCGCGACAGCGCGGGCGCCTTCGGTACGGTTGCCAAGGACCTGCCCGGCGCCGGACTGCCGATAACAGGCATGGCCGGCGATCAGCAGGCGGCCACCTTCGGCCAAGCATGCTTCAAGACCGGCGCCGTCAAGAGCACCTACGGCACCGGCGCGTTCATCGTGATGAATGCCGGGGAGCGCGTGCCGGCGCCGGCCGAGGGCCTGCTCGCGACCGTCGCCTGGCGCCTCGGCGGCAAGACCACCTACGCGGTCGAAGGCGCCATCTTCAACGCCGGCACCGCGATCAAGTGGCTGCGCGACGAGCTGAAGCTCATCGCCGCCGCCGACGAGAGCGAGACTCTCGCCAAGTCCCTTCCCGGCAATCGCGGCGTCTATTTCATCCCGGCCTTCACCGGCTTGGGCGCGCCGCATTGGGACCCGGGGGCGCGCGGCGCCATCTTCGGCCTGCAGCGCGACACCGGCCGCGCCGAGATCGTGCGCGCCGCGCTCGAATCCGCCTGCTACCAGACGTGCGATCTCGTCGATTCGATGCGAAGCATCGACGCCAGGCGCGGCGGTGAAACGGGCGGCGAGCGGCTCTTGCGCGTCGACGGCGGCATGGTCAGGAACGACTGGATGCTGCAGTTCCTCGCCGACGTTCTCGGCCTGCCCGTCGAGCGCCCGCGCGTCGCCGAGACGACGGCGCTGGGGGCCGCGTTCCTCGCCGGGCTCGGCGCCGGGCTCTATTCCTCGCTCGACGAGATCGCGGCCACCTGGCAGCGCGAGCGCCGCTTCGATCCCGTGCTGCCCGCGGCCGAGCGCGAGGCGCTCGTCGCCCGCTGGCGTAATCTGGTTGCGCGCGTGCGGGAGCGGGGTTGAAGCGCCGCCCTCATTCGTCATGCCGACCGAAGCGAGCCGCTTGCGGCTCGCGCAGTGGAGGCATCGTGCGCCAGCGCGACGCGAGGCCCTTGGCCTCGCTTGCGGCCAATTCGCGCAATGGCGCGAATTGGCCAGAAGGCCCGCCCTTGCGGGCCGACGCGATCCCTCCGCTCCGCGGCCGCGCAAGAGCGCGTCCGCTCCGGTCGGGATGACGATCATTTCATTGGCCCTGCGCCTCGCGCGTAGGGCTTGGGTCGGACGAAATCGGAAGCGGCTATGGCCGCGGTTGCGCCGGCGCGGGCGCGGGTCGCGGCGGCGACGCGGGCGTGGCCCGCAGGATCGCGATCCAGCGCCGCACGCGGCCGTCGTGGCGGCGCTGCAGCGCCTCGAGGTCCGCGGCGAGGCGCTCGCCATCGGGCCCGAGCAGGCGCACATAGTGCTCGCCGTGCTTGGCCTTGTCCCAATCGTTCTCGATCAGGAGCGCGCGCACGGGCTTGGGCGCTTCGATCGTGATGTTGGCTTCGGGCCACCCGGCCGCCGCGCGCGAGAGGCCGGCGGCGAAAGCTTCGTCGGCGATGCCGGTGTTGAGGTTGATGAAGATCATGCGCGAGCGCGTCGCGCTGAAGCCGAGCTTGTCGCTCTTGAGTTGCTTGCGCGCGAGGCCGAAGAAGCGCGTGGCGAGCGCGGGCGTCAGCGTGCCGCGCGGGAAGCGCACCGAAACCTGGCGCACCTCGCTCTGCTCGGCGGCGAGGTCGTACATGATCACCGCGTATTGGCGGAACACCAAGCCGAGCGCCGCGGCGAGCCTTCGCGCCTCCGCCTCGTGCGTCTGGATGTTGCTGTGGATGGCGGGGTTCACCTCGTCGCCGTAGCCGCCGGCCTGCACGCGCGAGCGGGCGCGCGCGGCGACGGCGCCGAGCTTGGTCCAGACATGCGGCACGATCTCGGCCAGAACCGTGCGCGTGAGCGCGTCCTTGTCGTCGTAGCCCGCCTTGCGGCCTTCCGGCGGCTGCGCGTGCTGCGACGAGAGCACTTCGAACGAAAGGCGCCAGTTGCGCAGCGCCTCCGCCGACGCGGTGCCGGCGAGCGTGAGCAGCGCTGCCGTCAGCGCCGCGAGCCGCCCGATGGTTCGAGATCTTATCCGCCGCATCGCTGGCGTCCACACGCTTCCTGGGAGGTTCGCAGCCGCCTACCGTTCGCGCTTCATCGCCGGAACTGGTCGAGGATACCGCCCGGCTTCTTGATGATATCGCCCGGGTTCTTGATGATCTGATCCTTGATGAGATCGGGCGCCTTCTTGCGAAGCTCCTCGCCGAGCGCCTTTTCGTCGAGGCCGTAGGAAATGTTGTTGAACGGCCCGCGCACGCGCAGCGGGATCGGGATGCCGAGCTTGGCGAAATCGGCCCCCTGGCCCTGCAGCGACGCCACCGCCCGGACCAAAAGCCCCATGTCGAGGGCGCTGGCCGGCAAGGAGATCGTGCCGCGTCCCTCGACGCGGATGAGCGGCGCCGCCATGCGCAGGTCGTTGGTGGCGAAGACGCCGTTGGCGGCGCGGAACGAGCCCGAGAGCTCGCTGAAATCGGTTTTCTGGCTGGGGTCGAACGTGTTGAGCGAGTCGACGGCCTTCTTCACCTGCTGCACGACTTCGAGCGGGTTCTTGATGTCGCCGATCGCACGGAACATGCCGGCGAGGTTGTAGCCCTTGAGCGCGCCGTTCGCGAACTGGAAGCTCGCGGGGCCGGCGAGGCTGTTCTGGATCGCCGCGGCGTCGGCGCCGCCGCCGGTGAGATTCGCGCTGGCGTTGAGGGTTCCGGTGAGGCGGTCGCCCGCGCCGAGCGCCGCGAGCAGCGCGCCGCCATCGAGGCCTTTCAGCTGAATGTTGGGGTTGAGGCTGAGCGGCGTGCGCGACCCGTTGACGACGATGGTGCCCGTCGCCGTGCCGCGGTAGAGCAGCACCTGATCGAGCGCCACGCTCAGCACGCCTCCGGCGAGCTTGACGCCGAGGGTCGCCTGCTCGACGCGGAACTGGCCGGCCTCGATCTTGCGCGCGTCGATCTTGAGATCGGCGTTGACGGAGCGAAGCGGCGCGGGGTCGATGGCCGCAGGCGCGGCGGCACCGGGTGCCGCGGCACCGGGCGCCGCGGCGCCGGGGCGCGCCGGCGCAGCGCCGGGCCGCGGCGCTGCCGCGGGCGGTGTCGGCGCGGCCGCTGCGGCAGGTGCGCCCGCCGCCATGTAGGGATTGACATTGAGCGAGGGAATCGAGAGCGCGCCGCGGATCGTCGGCACGCCCGCGAGCGTCACGGTCAGCTCGCCCGAGGCCGCGATCTCGTCGAGCTTGAAGGCGAGCGCCGCGAGGCTGATGGCCTCGGAAGACGCGGTCACGTTGGCCGACACGCTGAGCGGACCGAACGTCTTGCCCGGCGCCAGCGGCGCGCCGGCCCAGGCCGCGAGCTCGCGCACCGAGGGGACGTCGATCTTGAGCGGCCCTGCGATGCCGGGCAGGTCTCCGGTGCGCGATGTGCCGGTGAACGAGATCTTGGCCCGGTCGATCGCGACCTCGAGCGCCACCGGCGAGGCCCGCCCCTTCATGAACTCGGCCGGCGATTTCACTTCGGTCTTGAACGCGACGCGCTTCCCTTTGTACTCGGTGTCGCCCGAAATGCGGAACGGGCGGTCGCCGCCGGGCAGCGCGATGTCGAGGTTGGCCTTGGCGAGCTCGTATTTGGCGCCGGTGCGCGCATCCGAATAGGCGACGCTGCCGCGCACGATGCGCAGCTCGCCGATCTGCAGCGTATCCAGAATTTCGGTCGGGAGCGGCGCGGGCTTCTGCGCCGCTTGGCCCGGAGCCGCGCGGGGTGCCGCCGGCGCGGGGGCGGCCGGCGCGGCACCCGGCTTGTCGAACTGCCAGTTTGGCTTTCCGTCCTTGTCGACCTCGAGCACGATGACGGGTTCGTGCAGCACGAGCGAATCGATCTCGTAGCGTCCGCTCAGCAACGGTCCGAGCTTCAGGCGGAAATCGAGCCCCTTCAGCAGCACCATGTCTTTCTGCGCAGCGCCGGGGCGGTTGCCGAAGGCCACGTCGCGCGCGGACAGCTCGAGGCTCGGCAGAATCGAGAGCTTCAGCTCGCCGCCGAGCTTCAGATCGCGCCCGGTTGCCGCTTTGACGCGGGTCTCGATCTGATCCTTGTAGGTCGAGGTCGGAATGAGGAACGGGACGATCAGCGCCAGCGCCACCAGGACGAGGATCACCGACAGCGTGCCGACGACGAGCCGCTTGAGCCAACGCATGTTCCTGCTCCCTGACCGGCGCGGCGACGGCCTTGTTGTTGGCCGCGTCCGCCCCTCTTGCGTGCGCCGCGCCGCCCACTCAAACACGAGGGTGCGCCGCACGTCCATCACACAAAGTTGTGGCGCCGATGTGGCATGCCAACCGAGCGGATGCTCGCCGCAGAGGCATTTCCAGTTGCCGGAAAACGAAAGACCCGTCCGGTGCCGAAACCGGCGCCCTTCCCCCTTACAATCCGCGCTCAGTCGTTGCGCCGGGAGATATTTTTGCTGCCTGACATGAGCGTCGCGAAGCCCGCTGCAACGTTCTCTATTTCGCGGCGGCTGGCGCAACTCCGACAAGAGCCCCAAGAGCCCCGTCCGCCTCTCCCGCGCGCTGCATTCGGCCCGGGATCCGGAAACGCGGGCGAAGGGGGTGCCACGCGCCGCCACTTCGTATATATGCTGACCAACGCTGGCCCTCCACAGGCGAATGCCATGCGCTTTTCATTAACTCTGCTCGCCGCTGCCCTCGGGCTCGGGTTTGCCAGCGAGGCCTCGGCGCAAGCCGCCCAGTGCTTCAACGCCAACGGGCAACCGTATGGACCCGTCTTTCGGATGGAGAATCCGAGTCCGGGCTGGATCGAGTGGGTGCGCGACCGGCATGGCGGGATTTGCCGTGCGATCGGCGAATTCGAGCGCGGCAGCCTCGAGAAGCGGCCGCAATTCTATCCGCAGGACTACCTCGCCTGGCAGGCGCGTTTCCGCCCCGGCACGCCGCCCGGCTATTATCCCCGGCCCGGGCAGCCCGGCTACGACGTCGACGAGCGCGACTGGCGCGGCGATTCCTACCGGGCCTCCTACCTCGCGGCGCAGTGGCTGGCCCAACAAGGCCGCCCCTATGCGCAGGTCGTCGACACCGGACGCGCGGAATTCCTCTACGACCGTCAATGGCGCATCTTCTTCGCGCGCTGGGCCGATGGCAGCCGGGCCCGCCTCGCCGTGCGCTATAGCCGGCGCGAGGGCGGCACCTATCTCGTCATGCAATCCTATGGCGGCGGCGCCTGGAGCCAGCCCCAGCCAATCGGGCAGTGAAGCGGCGCTGCGGCCCGCGACGGGTCCGCGGGGCCGTGACGAGGTTGCGGCGGAGCTAGATCATGGTGGGTGCGGCAGGGCTCGAACCTGCGACCCCCGCGGTGTGAACACGGTGCTCTTCCGCTGAGCTACGCACCCATCGCGTCGGGCGGGGACCGGAGTATGTAGGGTGCGCCGCGCGGAAGTGTCAAGGAAGCGGCGGCCGCGAGCCGTTTCATGTCCGGAAATACTTGTTCGGCAGCAGCTCGAGCGGCGCCACGCACACGAGGCCGCCGTCCTTGGGCACGATCACGCGGCATTCCGGCGCGAAATCGGCCAGCATCTCGCGGCAGATGCCGCAAGGGCTGACGACCTGGATCGTCTGGTTGGCCTCGCGCGGGCGCGGATGGCGCACCGAGACGATGGACGCGATGTCGCGGTCGCCGGCGGCCATCGCCGTGCCCACCGCCACGGCCTCGGCGCAGACCGAGGCGCGGCCGACGTAAGTGTCGAGGTGGAGGCCGGTGTAGATCTTGCCCGACCTGGTGCGCAGCGCCGCCGCGATGTGATGGCGGTTTTCGATGTAGCGCCCGCGGATGAGCGCGCGCGCGGCCTCGATCAGCGCGCGGTCCTCGGCGGTCAGCTTGTCGGACATCCTGTCCCGCGCCGCTACATCACCGCGCCGATCTGCCAGGGCACGAACTCGTCGGCGCCGAAGCCTTGGGCTTCGGATTTGCTCTTCTGGCCCGAGGCGACGCGCAGCACGAGATCGAAGATCTCCCTGCCCTTCTCGGCGACGGTGGCGCCGCCCTCGACGATGGTGCCGCAGTTCACGTCCATGTCGTCGACCATGTGGTGATAGATGCGCGAGTTGGTCGCGAGCTTGATCGAGGGCGCCGGCTTGCAGCCATAGACTGAGCCGCGGCCGGTCGTGAAGCAGATGAGATTGGCGCCGCCCGCCACCTGGCCGGTGGCCGAGACCGGGTCGTAGCCGGGCGTGTCCATGTAGACGAAGCCCTTGGCGCCGACCCGTTCCGCGTATTCGACGACCTCGACGAGATTCGTCGTTCCGCCCTTGGCGACCGCGCCCAGCGACTTCTCGAGGATCGTGGTGAGGCCGCCCGCCTTGTTGCCGGGCGTGGGGTTGTTGTTCATCTCGCCCTTGTTGCGCGCGGTGTAGTCCTCCCACCACTTGATGCGCGCGATCAGCTTCTCGCCCACGTCGCGGCGGACCGCACGGCGCGTCAAGAGGTGCTCGGCGCCGTAGATCTCGGGCGTTTCCGAGAGAATGCCGGTGCCGCCATGCTGGACGAGGAGGTCGACGGCCGCGCCGAGCGCCGGGTTCGCCGTGATGCCCGAGTAGCCGTCCGAGCCGCCGCATTGCAGGCCGATCGTGATGTGACTCGCCGGCACGTGCTCGCGCTTCACGTTGTTGGCGAGCGGCAGGATCTTCCTGACCGCTTCGATTCCGGCCTGGACGGTTTTCGCGGTGCCACCCTGCTGCTGGATGATGAGCGGCTTCAGGAGGTCTTCTTCCTTCAAGTTGTGCGAGAAGAACAGCGCGTCCATCTGGTTGGCCTCGCAGCCGAGCCCGATGACGAGGACGCCGCCGAAATTCGCTTGGCGCGCATAGCCGGCGACGGTCCGGCGCAGCACGTCGATGCCCTCGCCCGTGGAGGCCATGCCGCAGCCGGTCTGGTGCGTGAGCGGCACGATGCCGTCGATGTTGGGGAAGTCCCTGAGCGCGTCGCCCTTGAAAGCCTCGGCGACCCATTTCGAGACCGCAGCCGAGCAGTTCACGGTGCTGATCACGCCGACGTGGTTGCGCGTCGCGACGCGCCCGTCCTTCCGCACGATGCCCATGAATGTCGCCGGCTCGACGGGCGTCGGGATCGGCCGCACATCCTGGCCGAACGCGTAGTCGCGCGCGAAATCGCGCATCTCGAGATTGTGGGTGTGCACGTGCTGGCCCGGCGCGATCTCTGTGCTGGCAAAGCCGATGATCTGGCCGTAGCGGCGCATCGCCTCGCCCGCCGGTTTCGCGCGCGTGGCCATTTTGTGGCCGGGCGGAATTGTCTCGGCCGCCGTGACGCCCTCGCCGTCGAGCTTGGTGCCGGCGGCGATCTCGCGCAGCGCGATGACGACGTCGTCCTCGGGATTGAGGCGCAGGAACAGCGGGGTTTTCGCGGCATCGTAGGGCATGATTGCGCCTGACGCAGATCGGAGCGGAGACATAGGTCCCGAGCCGCAATTGTATCCCGCGCATCGGTTCGAGGCACGTGCCATTCGGTATCTTTGCGGCGAAGGGGCGCCCGGCTGTGTGCGGCTCGGTGCAACGTCGCGTCATCAAAGGTGACTTTGATCGCCGGGCGCGGCTGTGGCACAGTCCGCGCGCCTCTTGGCGGGAGGGGCGCAGCCGGGAATTCCATCCATCATTTCAATGGCTTCAAAGACAACGTCCAGCGTCGCCGCGATCGTGCTCGCCGCCGGCAAGGGCACGCGCATGAAATCCGCTGTGCCCAAGGTCATGCACGAGGTGGCGGGGCGGCCGATGGTGCTGCACGTGCTCGACGCCGTGAAGGCGATCGGCGCCGCGCGCGCGGTGGTCGTGATCGGGCCCGACATGCCCGAGGTCGGTGAAGTGGTGAGGCCGTTCGAGACGGCGGTCCAGCAGCGCCAGCTCGGCACGGCCGACGCGGTCAACTCGGCGAAGGCGGCGCTCGGCGATTTCCGCGGCACCGTCTTCATCCTCTACGGCGACACGCCGCTGATCGCGCCCGAGACGCTCCGGCACATGCTGGCGGCGCGCGAGCGCACGAAGCCCGCGACCGCCATCGTGGTTCTGGGCTTCCGGCCCGAGGAGCCCGGCGCCTATGGCCGGCTCATCGTCGACCGCAGCGGCGCCCTCACCGCCATCGTCGAGGCGAAAGATGCGACGCCAGCCGAGCTCAAGATCGCGCTTTGCAATTCCGGCGTCATGGCCGTCGACGGCGCGCTGCTCTGGGAGCTGCTGGAAAAGGTCGACAACAAAAACGCCAAGGGCGAGTACTACCTGACCGACATCGTCGCCCTTGCGCGCAAGAAGAAGCTGCGCTGCGGATACATCGAGGCGCCCGAGAAGCAGCTCCTCGGCGTCAACGACCGCGTCGATCTCGCCAAGGCGGAAGCCGCGCTGCAGGATCGCCTGCGCCGGGCGGCCATGGCGAGCGGCGTCACCATGCTCGATCCCGCTTCGGTCTTCCTTTGCTGGGACACGCGGCTCGGTCGCGACGTCTTCATCGGCCCCAACGTCGTGTTCGGGCCCGAGGTGATCGTGCATGACGGCGCCGAGATCCGCGCCTTCTGCCATTTGCATGGCGCAGAAGTGGGTCCGGGCGCGCTGGTCGGCCCCTACGCGCGCCTCCGCCCGGGGACGAAGCTCGGACCCAACGTCCACATCGGCAATTTCGTCGAATGCAAGGCCGCGCTCCTGGGCGAAGGCGCCAAGGCGAACCACCTCGCCTATGTCGGCGACGCCGAGGTGGGCGCCAAGGTCAACATCGGCGCCGGCACGATCACCGCCAACTACGACGGCTTCTTCAAGCACAAGACCGTCATCGGCAAGGGCGCGTCGATCGGCTCCAACACGGTGCTGGTGGCGCCGGTCAAGGTCGGAGACGGCGCGCTCATCGGCGCCAACAGCACGATCACGCGCGAAGTTTCGCCCGACGCGCTCGCGGTCACGCGGGCGGAGCAGCGAGAAATTCCCGGCGCGGCCAAGCGCTATCGCGAGAAGAAGCTCGCGGAGAAGGCGGCCAAGGGCAAAGCGAAAGACGGAAAAGGATAAGAGCCATGTGCGGCATCGTCGGCATCATCGGCAAGCGCGAAGTGAGCCCGCTCCTGATCGAGGGCCTGAAGCGGCTCGAGTACCGCGGCTACGACTCGGCGGGCATCGCGACTCTGGTCAACGGCCACATCAAGCGGAGGCGCGCGCAAGGCAAGGTCTCGCGGCTCGAGGAGAAGCTCGCCGAGCGTCCGCTCGCCGGCACGGTCGGCATCGCCCACACGCGCTGGGCCACGCACGGCGTGCCCAACGAGGTGAACGCGCATCCGCACGCCACCGACCGCGTCGCCATCATCCATAACGGCATCATCGAGAATTTTCAGGAGCTCAAGAAGGAGCTGCAGGCCGCGGGCCACACCTTCGAGAGCCAGACCGACAGCGAGGTCGTAGCGCACCTCGTCACGCACTATCTCAACAAGCAGATGAAGCCCAGGGAGGCCGTCGCCACCGCGCTGAAGCGCCTGCACGGCGCCTTCGCGCTGACGCTGATGTTCGCCGGCGAGCACGATCTCCTGATCGGCGCTCGGCGCGGGCCCCCGCTCGCCGTGGGCTACGGCGACGACGAGATGTATCTCGGCTCCGACGCGCTGGCGCTCGCCACGCTCACGCGCAAGATCTCCTATCTCGAGGACGGCGACTACGTCGTCATCAGCGGCAAGGGCGCCGAGATCTACAACGCCGACGACAAGGCGGTGACGCGCAAGGTCGTCGAGACCGCGGCCTCGGGCGCGCTCGTCGGCAAGGGCGAGTTCCGCCACTTCATGCTGAAGGAGATCTACGAGCAGCCGGCCGTCATCGGCGACACGCTCTCGAGCTATCTCAACCCCGCCACCAACGCGATCCAGCTGCCGCCGCTGCCGCTCGATCTCGCCAAGATCACGCGCTTCACGATCACGGCCTGCGGCACCGCGTTCTATGCCGGCTTCGTCGCCAAATACTGGTTCGAGCAGCTCGCGCGCGTGCCGGTCGAGCTCGACGTGGCCTCGGAGCTGCGCTACCGCAACGCGCCGATGCCGCCGGGCGGCTGCATGATCGTGGTCTCGCAGTCGGGCGAGACCGCCGACACGCTCGCGGCGCTGCGCTACGCCAAGGAGCAGCGGCAGAAGGTGATCGCGGTCGTCAACGTGCCCGAGAGCTCGATCGCGCGCGAAGCCGACGCGGTGCTGCCGACCCGCGCGGGACCCGAGATCGGCGTCGCCTCGACCAAGGCCTTCACCACGCAGTTGACGGTGCTCGCCTCGCTCGCCATTGCGGTCGCGCGGGCCCGCGGCACGATCGACAAGAAGCGCGAGGCCCAGCTCTCGCACGCGATCGCCGAAGTTCCCGCGCGGGCCGCCGAGGTGCTGAACCACGACAAGCAGCTGAAGCTCATCGCGCACGTCGTGAGCCAGGCGCGCGACGTGCTCTATCTGGGGCGCGGTCCCGCCTACCCGATCGCGCTCGAGGGGGCGCTGAAGCTGAAGGAGATCTCCTACATCCACGCCGAAGGCTATGCCGCCGGCGAGATGAAGCACGGCCCCATTGCGCTCATCGACGAGCACGTGCCGATCATCGTGATAGCACCGTCCGACGATCTCTTCGACAAGACCGCGTCCAACACGCAGGAGACCGTGGCGCGCGGCGGCAAGGTGATCTTCCTCTCCGACAAGGCCGGCATCGAGAAGCTCGGCGATATCGCGCTGACATCGGTCGAGCTGCCCCACGTCGATCCGTTCGTGGCGCCGATCCTCTACGCGATTCCCGTGCAGCTCCTCGCCTACCACACCGCAGTGATAAAGGGGACAGACGTCGACAAGCCCCGCAATCTCGCGAAGAGCGTGACGGTGGAGTAGAGTCAAAGCAATACGGATGACACAAATTAATCTGTGATGCTTGACTGCTGAAATCGCGGTGATGAATCGAAATGTGGCGGCGCTTGCGGCGGACAGCGCCACCACCGTTGTTCATTGGCTCGATGGCATTTGCGAGGAGCGGTTCTTAGTGCGCGAACAAGATATTCCATCTGTCGCGCATACAGGAGCGAAGCCCGCGAATTCACGGCGCGCCGGCCGCCCAATCTTCCCAGCGCAGGCCCTTCACGCGTGCGAATTCGCGCTGATTGGCGGTGACGAGAACGAGATCGCGGGCGAGCGCTTGCCCGGCGATCAGCGTGTCGTAGGGACCGATCGGGCGTCCGGATGGCTCGAGCGCCGCGCGAAGGCGTCCGGCGGCCTCGGCGTCCCCCGCATCGAGCGAGGCGACCTCGACGCCGGTGGAGAGAAAGTCGCGCAGGGCGCCGCGGCTGGCTTCGGTGTCGCGGCTCTTTGCGACGCCGAACCACAGTTCATACACGGCAATGCTGGGCACCTGGATGGCGCGCCGGCGACCGAATTCCCAAGCCAGTCGCGCCCGCACGGCAGCGGGGCGTCCGTTCAAGACAGCGATGCAAGCGCTCGTGTCAAGCAGGTATTTCACGGAAAGAAGTTGCGCACCGGCATCTTGGGCTGGCGTGGCCGCTTGAACGGCGGCGCCCTGTGGCGGTCCATTGCGGCAAACCACGCCTTCACGTCGAATGCGATCGGCTCGAGGAGCACACCCTTGCCGACGCGCCGCACGCGCACCTCTTTGCCCGGCAGCCGGAACGCCTTCGGAAGCCGCACCGCCTGGCTGCGCCCGTGTTGGAAGATCTTGGCTGTGCCCGTCTGCTTCATCGATTGACCCTGCGCGAATGCGTGATATCTATCAATGATAGATATTTTGTCCCGGGTCGGCCGTCAAGCTCTCACGGGAGCGCAGCGTCGATCGGCCGATCGCACGCGTCCGCAGGCGCCCATGACTCCGCCCGAATCCTCCCTGCAACGCTTCCTCATCGCGGTCCGTGGTGACCCGGAAGGCGGGTTTTGGAAACGCGCACTCTACTATCTCTTCCGCATCCTGATCGGCGGCATCGTGGGCTTCTTCGTCGTGGCGATGGCGACGCCGTCGCGCGAGCGCGGCGGCGAAGGCTTTTCGCTCGCGATCTATCTCGGCGCCATCGCCGCCGGCGCGGTCGTGGCGCTGGCACTTTCGATCGTCCCGCGCCTCTTGCGCCCCGAGGACTGGCCGACGCGCGAGGAGTTCCGCCGCCGCGCGCAGAAGAAAGACGATGGCGGCTGACGCGTCCCGCCCCGCGCGCTAGTCTCGGTTGCGGGCAGGCTTTCGGGGGAGGGGCAATGTCACCGGTCGTCGGCAAGGTCTTCTGGCTCGTCTTCAACCCGGCCACATCCTGCGCTCTCCGATATCGTCATCCCGACCGGAGCGCGGCGCCTTCGCCGCGCGGAGCGGAGGGATCGCGCGCCGCGTCGGGATGATTCCGCAAGCCGGGCGCGGCCCGTGAGGCGCAATCGTGCGAACCGGGGGCGCGATCCCTCCACTGCGCGAGCCGCAAGGGCGGCTCGCTCCGGTCGGGATGACGATGAAGGGAAGAGCCGCGAGGGCGGCTCGCTGCGCGAATGGCTCAGCCTCGCGCACTACTACTTCGCGGGCCGCACCGGCCGGCTGCCGGCGCCCTGACGCACGACTTGATCCTCATCCGGCGTGCGCATAAGATATGCGCATGGAGGATCCGGCGATGGACGCGCGCAGCCCGAACCGCCGTAAGAGAGCCGCGAATCTTAGCATCGATGCCGAGCTGCTGCGGCAGGCGAAGGCGCTCGGTATCAACCTGTCGCGTTTCGCCGAGGAGAAGCTCGCGCAAGAGGTTCGGCGGCGTCGCTGGGAAGCATGGCGGGCGGAGAACCGCGCAGCCATTGAAGCCTATAACCGTCACATCGAGCGCGACGGCACGTTCGGCGACGAATACCGCCGCTTCTGATGGCTCAGTTCGATGTCTTCGCCAACCCGGGGCGGAATCGCGGGCGCATTCCGTACGTGTTGGACGTCCAGTCCGACTTGCTGCGCGACCTTGCCACTCGGGTCGTCGTGCCGCTGGGCGTGCCTGAGATTGTCGAGCGCCAGTATCTCGCCGCGCTCAATCCCGTGTTCAGGATCGCGCGGCGGCAGGTGGTCATGTTGTCGACCGAGATCGCTCACCTGCCGACGCGCGTCCTTGCACGCCCTGTTGCCAACCTTGAAGCTCAGCGCTTCGCGATCATGCGCGCTATCGACGCCATTCTCGCTGGCGTCTGACTAGCCCGGATTTCTCAAACTAAGTGAGTGCATCGGGGCGTGGACTCTGAGAAAGTTGTTTTGCCGAAACGACTTGATCAGGTCCGAAGGAGCGCCCCGATGCCGACAGAGTGTAACCCGG
>Ga0187892_10002299_pt1 | contig 39075 bp, 39 predicted proteins | sample MA1701073metaG_FD_139345 | JGI IMG/M metagenome (GOLD analysis project Ga0187892, IMG submission 139345) | Bio-ooze microbial communities from a basaltic lava cave in the Kipuka Kanohina Cave System on the Island of Hawaii, USA - MA170107-3 metaG ... | reverse complement strand
GCTTCACCGGGCTTGAGGGCGCTCAGCGACCGCAGGACGCGCGCCGCGATGCGCCGCTCCCCTCCGCGCAGGTTGATCTCAGCGGGCCAGGGGTCGGTCTCGTGCGAGCAGCGATTGTGAACGATGCGCACGAGGAGCCGCCGGCGGTCGCGAGGGTCGCGGTCGCGCTCGACGGAGTATTCGCCGATCCGCAGGCAGTAGAGCATCGAGCTCATGGGGTGCTCCTCCGCTCGGAATCGCTCCCGGCGGGGCGATCGGTTGGCGACGCGGGTGCCGAGCCGCGCAGCTCGTCGACGCTTCGTCCTGACGCAGCGGCGGCGGCCTCGAGGCTCGCCTCGCTCAGCTCGAGCTCGAGCGCTTCGACAGCGCGACGCTTCAGCCCCAGGAGTGCGAGAGCCGCGCGCGCGCTGTTTGTCGCAGAGATGAACTTCTCGACCAGCCGGCTCTTCCCGATGTCGCTGCGCGCGAGGAGCCCGAAGAGCACGTCCGCGGTCACCTGGCTCTGCCACCAGCCGTCGAGCACAGCGATCTCCTGCGGCGTGATCTCCCGCTCGCCGCCGAGCGCCTCGACGATCGCGAGGCGCTGGTCCGCGCGCGCGCTGAGGAACGGACGCATGAGCTCGCCGACTGCACCCGTCCGGCGCCAGACGGCGAGCTGCTGCGGGTAGCGCTCGCGGTCTCGAGCGACACGCGCTCGACGTGCATCGCTGATGCGGGCCTTCGCCGCGGAGGTCTGCCTAGAGCCCAGCTTCATGCGCGATCCCCAGCAAAGTCCCAAGGCGCGACAAGCTTCCTCGGGCTGACCAACGAGCTCGAGCGCGAGGAAGTGCGCGCCTCACCGCGGGATCTCGTCGAGCGATCCTCGGCGACTCTCGCGGGATGCTTCAGGTCGGTAACCTGATTCCGCCCTCGAGCGTGCGCCTGGCGCGGCGACTCGAGCTCCTCGCAGCCGACAGCGAGGGCGACGACGCGGCGAGCGCAGGCTCGCAGCGCAGCTACCCCCCGGTGCAGGCGGTGCAGGAGGTGCAGCGAATCCTTATCTCTCCTCACGTGTACGTGGGGGGAAAGAGAGAATGGCTGCACCGGTTGCACCGTGTGCACCGTCAACATGACGCCCCTCCTGCGGCGCGCAGTCCGACGCCCGCGAAGCCGCGGACACCCTCACGGAGACGAACTGCGATCTCGTCAGGGAAGGCGTTGCGCAGGTGGTCGTAGACGGTGACAGCCGCGAGCGGGAAGCGGCCGCTCTCCGTGCACCAGGTTCGGTAGGCGGCGTAGAACTTGGACCGCGGGATCCAGGCGCTGGGCGAGAGGACGCACTCGTCGGCGACGAACCCGCGGACGGTGTCGAGGCGATCCCGGTAGCGCTCGGCCGCGGCGCGCACGGACGCGGGCGGGTCGAAGCGGCCGCGCTCGAGGAGCCGGCGCAGACCGGCCACGCCGCGAACGAGCAACCCTTGGAGTTCGGCCGCGGTGGTGAGCTTCTGTGCGAGGTGAGGATCGCGCCGGTCCTCCGGAATGCGCCGGTCCATCGGCACGATCTGCCAGCGATCGAACCACGCCTGGCTCTGATCCGACGAGAGCGGCGCCTCGTTCGCCGAGAAGATCGGGGTGGCGTAGCTGGTGAAGGAGAAGTGGTCCCGATGCTTGCGCTCGGCGAGGATCGGATCGCCGCCAGTGAGCATCTTGAAGACGTCCGTCTGCTTCACGGCTCGGGCGTCCAGGTCGCCGCAGATGTTGGCGAGCTTGCCGAAGAGCTCAGCGGCCGCGAACCGGTTCTCGGTGATGACCTGAAGAGGTACGTTGGCGACGTTGCTGGGGCCCACGAGCGCGGAGATCACGACAAGCAGCACCGACTTCCCGTTCGCACCGGGACCGAGAAGAAGCACCGCGACGCGGAACGGGTTCGACGCGTAGAGCGCGAGCCCGATCACCTCCTCAATGAAGCCCTGTGCGTCGGCGGGCAGTACCTCGAGGAGGAAGGCGTCGATGCTCGGGCACTCGGCGCGCGGATCCCACGCGACGGGGATTCTGTTGAGGACGACGACCTCGGGCGTGTGTGGCCCGAGGTCACCCGTGAGTGGATCGAGAAGCCCGTTCGCGACGCACAGACGGAGGTCGGTCGGGCGGTCGCCGATCTTGGGAAGATGAGCCCGGAGCCAAGCGACCGCTTCGTCGCCATGCCGGCGCTTGAAGCGGTCGCCCAAGCGTTCTCGAGTGCGAGCGCGGACGAAAGCCTCGCCGTCGCCGAGATAGACGCCATCCCGGTAGCGGTAGAGCCGTCCGTCGATGCCGAGCTCGACGTTCGCCTCTCGCTGGATCTGCGCGCCGAGGCGGGCAGGCACGAACCCGTTCTCGTCGAAGTACGCTTGGGCGCTCGGACGAAGTTGGCGGATCTCGGCCACGTTCACGCCGCCCTCCGCCCGCAGCGCACGCGCTCACGCCACTGCCAGGCGAGCCGGGCGTCGCGGGGTCCGAGCTCACGATCGACCGCTTCGAGGACGCGCCGCAGCACGGCGTCACGGACTCGGCCGCGGAGTGCGCAGGCGACCGTGACGAGCGAGAACTCGCGCTCCGTCTCGGCGAGCTCGCCGTTCTTCAGGTAGTCGAGGCGCTTGAGCTGGCGGTCGATCCCGTCGACCTGCTCGAGGGCAACGCGCCAGGCTATCGATCCTCGCGGCTCTGCGTGCATGCGCTCGAGCGCGGCGTCACCCGCGCGCAGCAACGCGCGCTCCTGGTCGGCGAGCGACGGCGTCAAGCGCGCCGCGCCTCGCGCGCTAGCAGCTCGTCGACTCTTGCTCGAGCGTGCGGCGTCGCTCGGACGCGCTTCCCGATCGCCCACTCGTGCACCTCGACCGCGCGCAGGCGCGGCCAGGAGCCGATCGGGTAAACGGCAAGCTCGCCGACGGCTACCGCACGCCGAAGCTGGCGCTCCCCGACGCCCAGGGAACGGGCAGCCGCTCTGAGCGTGACGAACTCCGGTGTTCGCTCGCGATCGTGTTCTCTCGTCACCATGCGCGCGAAATTGCCGCGCGCGGAAACCCGGCCGCTGCTACCGCCGGAACTTCTGTACGGGGACTCGGCTGGGCAGGCTGCGGCGGGCCGGGAGCAACGTGCTGGCGCGCTCTTTCAGCCTCACGCGCAGGAACTCGTGCGTGGAGGCGAGCGAGGACATCTCGAACTCTCGGCGGACGCCCTCGAGCGCCGAGAACCTGTCTTCCCTTGAGTCGATCCGCCGGAGGTACGAGGCGACGATTGCCGCGGCGTCGTAGCGCTGCCCCTTCTGTCGCTGCACCTGAAGCTCGCGAAGCGCTGCCCGCGGCTGCTTCGTCCGGTGCCAGACTTCACGGGCGCGAAGAAGCTGTGCCCGCTCGTCGCCGAGCTTCTCCCAGAGCTCGAGGTCCTCGAACTCGCTCGCGAGATCGAGCGCTGCCAAGAGATGAAGGGCGTCGTCGATGCTGAAGCTGATGCGCGCTGTCCGCGAGCTGGGCCGCAGAAGGAAGGTGTTCAGCCGCGCCTCCAGGTCCTCGAGGCGCTGGAAGAGTTCACGGTACTCGTCGTCGTCTGCCAAGCCGCGCTCCTGCGGCGCTCCGTTGGGTCGGAGGCTGGCCACGCGGAGCGGCGTGGCCCCGGTCGCGAACCGGTGCCTCCAGCCACGGACTCTAGGAAATTGGGTTCGACCTTGGCAGCGCGCCCAACACTTCGAGATGGAAAGCAGGATGGACCCTCGCTTGGGATTTGAGGAGCCAATCCGTCCACTCGGAAGCGCCGCGCCTGGCCCCGCAACACGGTGGGCTACCGCGGATGATTGCGCCTGCGCTTCCCCAGCCGAAGCCGCCATCGAAGTAGCTGTTCTGCGCTCGCCACTGATGGGCTTGAGATGTTGGGACTCCCTTGGGACTTCAGTCCGAAATGCGCTGATCGACGCGGCTCGCTAGCGTCCTAGGTCCCCGATACTTCGCGACCACGCGCACTTACGCTCGACGTCGTCCCCGTTGCGGACCTGAAGGTCGCATGTTCGAGTCATGCTGGGCGCGCCAGCGCGGAGCCTATTCCAGCTCCTTCATCTCGCCGTCGCAGGGGAGCGTGGAGCTGCCGGTGACCTTGGCGTAGTTCGCGCGCAGCCTCGCGCACTCCCGCGAGCCCGGTGCGAGGTCGCAGTCGTTCGCCTCGCAGTACGCGACGCACAGGCCGTAGCCGGCGCTGCCCCGGGTCTTGGCGCACACCGTTTCGACCGCCGGGGTGACGCCATCTGGTGTTCCCTGCGCGGCTGCGATGCCGGCGGGGGCAGCCAGCAGCAGCAGAAGGCCGGCCGCAAGACCAACTCGAATTCGCGGACCCATGGGATCTCCTGGCTCGTCCGTCGAGCGCTGCCTCCGGGATCGACATTCCCGGGCCGCTGCTGCGTGTCGAGCGTCACCGGGCGCCGGTTGGTCCCGGGGCCTCGTTCGCTTCAGACCGCGGCGAAGGCCGACTGCGCGACCGCGGTGTTCATGAAGTCGCGGAAGCGCAGCCAGCGGCCGTCGCGCAGCGTGATCACGTGCGCGAAGTCCGAGGCGATCGGGCGCCGGTTCGGGAGGGCGACGAGCTCGAGCTCGCCCGTGACCACGACCTTGTCGCCGCGCGCGAACATCTCCTGTGGCTCGAAGCGCACGATCTCGACGCGCGAGAGCACGGTCTCGAAGAAGCGGCGCGCCTGCGCGAGGCCGTCGAACGTGCCGGCGTAGGGCACCTCCTCCGGGCCGTAGAACTCGATCCGCACCTCGGGGTCGAGCAGCTCGAGGATGCCTGGAACGTCGCCGGCGCCGAAGCGCGCGAACACCTCGCGCACGGTCGCGAGGTTGCGCTCCTCGATCCCCAGTGCGCTGCGCGTGCCGCGCGCGGGCAGGCGCACCGCGCTGTGCTGGAGCAGGGTCGCGGTCTGCGGGACGCGCGGCGCGGCGCCGGGCACGAGCGTCGCGAAGTGGTCGAGCAGCGCGTCGACGAGCACCTCGACCTCGAGCAGCGCGAGCGGGCCGCCGAGGCAGTAGTGCACGCCGAGCCCGAAGGTCAGGTGGCGGCCGGCGTTGGGCCGGTCGAGGCGCAGCTCGCCCGGCTCCGGGAACTCGCGCGGGTCGTGGTTCGCGGCGGCATAGAAGAGCGCGACCCAGTCGCCCCGCTTGATCTCGGCGTGGCCGACGCGCACGTCGCGCGTGGCGACGCGGAAGAGCCGCTGCGCGGGTCCGCTGAGCCGCAGCACCTCGTCGAGCAGCCGCGGCAGGAGCTCGCGCTCACGCCGTAGCCGCGCGTACAGCTCGGGCCGCCGCAGCAGCGCGTCGACGGCGTTGGCCGCGAAGTAGGTCGTGGTCTCGCTGCCCGCGACCACGAGCGTGAAGCAGAAGCGCCAGATCTCGCTCTCGTCCAGCCGCCGCCCGTCGAGCTCGGCTTCGAACAGCGCCTCGACCAGGTCGTCGGCGCCGCGCTCGCCGCGCTCGCGCCGGCGGCCGCGCTCGGCCACGAACTCGCGGAAGAACTCGACCATCTCGGCGTTCGAGCGCATGCGCTCGGCGGGATCGAGGTCGGCCGACAGCATGAACGCGTTCGACCAGCGCTTGAGCCGCGCGCAGGTCTCCGCCGGCAGCCCGAGCAGCGCGATCATCACGCGCGTCGGGAGCTCCGACGCGAGCGCCTCGACCACGTCGAAGTCGGCGTTCTCGGGCAGGCGCGCGACCAGCTCGTCGGCGATCGCGCGCATCACCGGGCGCAGCTCGCGCACGCGCCGCGGCGTGAACGCGCGGCTCACCAGCTTGCGCAGCGGCCCGTGCTCGGGCTCGTCCTGGTTCACCAGCACGAGCGTCGGCGCGCTCGACGCGCCCTGGAACGCGGCGGACGAGAAGGTCTCGTGGTCGCGCGCGGCGGCGGCGACCTGCTCGTAGCCGAGCAGCGCCCAGGCGCGGACCGGCGGATCCTGGCCGGGGACCGTGCCGGGCGGCCAGTCGGTGTAGCCGAACACCGGCGAGCGGTCGCGCAGCGCCGCGTACCAGGGGTAAGGGTCGGCGACGACCTCGGGCCGCGTCAGGTCCTCCACGCGCGGGGGCTCGCCAGGTTCCGGTCGATGGGAAATACTGTCCATCGGACAGTTTCTGACAGGACCCTCGCGACATGTCAAACCGCCGGCCCTCCCAGAACGCGCGCAGCTTCCTCGAGCTCTTCTACCCGGTGCACTACAAGATCGGAATCGAGATCGAGGACGCGCTGCGCGAGGACGAGCTCTCGCGCCACCAGGTCGCGATCCTGTGGCTGATCCGCTCCGAGGCCGAGGACGGGCGCCGGCTTCCGCGCAAGGAGATCGAGCGCTCGCTGCGCCGCTTCTTCGAGCTGCAGAGCCCCGCGGTCTCGAAGGCGCTGCGCTCGCTCGCGAGCGGCCCGGGGGCGCTGATCCGCATCGCCGAGCACCCGGACTCGGGCCGCGAGAAGCAGGTCGAGCTCACCGCGCGGGGCCGCGACCGCATCGAGCGCATGGTCGAGCGCGGCGCGGCGTTCATCCAGACCATGGTGGACCGACTGAGCGAGCGCGAGGCGAGCTCCGGCGTCCACTTCCTCGCGCGCGTGAGCCGGATCATCGACGAGCTCGAGGCGGAGGGGGCGCTGCGCCGGAGCCGTCGTAGGGGCTGAACCACCCGCTCGAAAAAATAGTCGCAGGGTGCGCTGACGTTCGGGCCATACTCTCGGCGGCGTAGAGGAGGCCAGACGTCATGAGCTCGAAGTCCATCGTGCTGGGTGCGATCGCCGCCGCATTTCTCGCGACCGCGTGCGGGTCGAACGACCGGTGGGTCGACACCCTGTCCGGCGACTGCACCGACGAGCAGCTCGCGGACATCAAGCAGAACCCGGAGCCGTACAAACAGGTCGGCGACCGGGTGTGCTCTTCGACGAACGCGGGCAAGTTCGCCGGCGAGTTCCGCTGCTCGGGCTCCACGGCGGACGGAACGCGCAAGATGGAGGTGAGGTGCAGCCCCTGAGGCCCACCGACCCGACCGGCTGGAAGCGCGGGCTGCTGGGGGTCCATCCCCGCTGACCGTTTGGAGGAACGCATGCGCCCCTCGACGATCGTGAGAACCGCGCTCTCCGCGCTGCTTGCGCTCGGCGCGCTCGCCTGCGGCGGCGGTGGCGAGATCGACGAGACCGAAGTCGTACTCGGCGACGTGCGCTCCGCGCGCCCGACGACGCTGCGCGACGGCGGGGAGCTGGTGACGGGAACCGTCGTGAAGCGCGCCGCTGACGGCCGCGTGCTGAGCCGCACGGACTTCGTCGAGGGTCTGCCGTCGGGCAAGCTCGAGGAGTGGTACGAGAGCGGCCAGCAGAAGACCGAGCGCACCGTGAAGCTCGAGCGGCGCCCGGCCGGCGCGGTCCTGGTCAGCGTCGGCCGCGAGCGGCGCTGGTGCGAGAACGGCACGCTCGAGCGCGACTGGGACTACGACGCGGAGGGGAAGCACGTCGGCACGCACCGCGAGTGGACGTGCGCTGGAACGCTGCTCGGCGAGGCCGAGTTCCCGGCCGGCGATTTCAAGCGCTGGCAGGAGGTCGCGGGCGGCGAGGTCGTGCTGATCGAAGAGGGCACGCGCCTCGAGGACGGCGCGCTCGACGGCGAGCACCGCTCGTACTTCCCCGACGCCAAGCCGATGCTCGTCGAGACCTGGAAGGACGGGCAGCTCGACGGCGTCTACGAGAAGTACCACGCCGACGGGACGCTCACCGAATCCGGCCGCTACGAGGCGGGCAAGCGCGTGGGCGAGTGGCGGCAGCGTCTGGACCGCAACGAGTTCCTCTGGGACTACGACCCGAACAACTTCATCGCACCCGAGTACGCGGGAGTGTTCATGCAGGCGGCCGGGATCGATCCCGACGAGCAGTACGGCAGGCTCGTCGAGTACCAGGTCGACGCCGCGAAGATCCGCGAGCTCGTCGAGCAGGGCCACGTGGACGTGAAGAAGAAGCTCGACGTGAGCCGCACGCCCTACAGCGAGTTCAAGACCCGGAACTGGACCTACCCGTACGTGCGCGCGTCGCGCGGCGCGACCGAGCTGCTGCGCGAGCTCGGCGCGGACCCGAAGGGGATCGACTCGAACCAGCGCTCGCGCCTGCACTACTGCGTGGGGTCGCTCCACCGTACCTGTGCTCTCGCGGACGTCGAGGAGCTGATCGGGCTCGGGCTGGACGCGAAGCAGGCCGACTCCGCCGGCAACACCGCGCTGCACCTGTTGCTCATCAACGACCAGGTGCCGGAGGTTCCCGGCGGCGCGCGCTGGCGGCAGGCGACGCTGGCCGACTACGCGCCGATCATGCAGGTCCTGCTCGCCGCCGGGGCGGACGTCGATGCGCCGAACCACGACGGTGTCACGCCGCTGGTCCTCGCGCTGCAGGGTCGGATGTTCGACGTCGCGGCGTTCCTGCTCGACAAGACCAGCAACCCGGGCTTCACGACACGGGAGGGCTACAACCTCGTGCACCTCGCGTTCGTGGTGCCCGGCACCACGCAGATCGACCTCGAGCTGACCGACCAGCGGCGCGCGTACGTCGAGCGCGCGGTCGCGAAGGGCGTCGACCCGGGCCAGAAGCTCGGCAACGACGCTCCGCTCGCGGAGATCGCGCAGCGCAACGGCGCGCCCGAGCTCGCGGCGTTCCTGACCCAGCTGAAGTAGCGCGGCGTCCGCTAGAAGCCGCCGTTCGCGCGCCGCACGTTCGCGGGCTTCGCGAAGCGGTCGCGGTGCCCCGAGTTCACCTGCGTCACCCAGTCCTTGATGCACAGCGGCAGCGCCGCGTAGTCGCGCGACTTCGTGAACACGGTGATCGCGCCGGCCGAGAGGATCGCCGCGTTCACCGCGCCGTCGTACACCGCGACGCACACGACCGCCTCCTCCTCGCCGCCCCCGTGCGGCGCGTTCCCGGCCAGCCGGAGCTGGCCGCCGACCAGGTCGACCTCGGCGCGGACGGAGAGGTTGTTCTCGAGCTGCGCGAGCGAGCCGCCGAGCAGGAGCACGAGCTCCGCGCGAAGCCCGGGGTCGCGCAAGAACGCGTCGGTATCGGCGCTGCCGGCGAACGACTGCTTGAGCTTCTCTCCGTCGACCTTCGGCGGCGGATCCGCCGCGGCGGCGCCCACGAGCAGCAGGGCGCCGAGCCACGCGGCCGCGCGAGCCCCGCTCATGGCGCCTCGCAGCGGACCTCCACCTTGTCACCCTCGCAGCGGTAGTCCCCCGCGTAGGTCAGGCCGCCGGCATCGCGGCACGCCGACGGACCCATGTACTGGCCCATCGCGAGCTTGAAGTTCTCCGGATCCTTCTCCAGCTCCGCGAGCTCCGTGCAGCCCATCATCGGGACGGTCACCCACTTGGCGTCCCCACAGCCCGCTCCCGCTGCGAGCACCGCTCCGACCAGTATCGCAAGACCGAAACGCATGAGTTCCTCCCTCCGCGCCACGTTTACACACGGGAGCGACGGATCTCAAGAGTTCTGGTGGACCGCGCCGTCTGAGTGCCGATGGATCAAGGTGTCGCTCGGCGCTTCGCCGAACGTCCGCTTGTAGTCGTGCGCAAGGTGGCCCATGTGCCAGAAGCCCCACCTGGCAGCGAGGCTGACGACGGTGTTCGCGTACGGCATCGCTGCCTGCAGATTTCGGCGCAGGCCCTGGAGCCGCAGCTGCTTCAGGAACGCCGTTGGGCTCGTGCCGTAGTGCTCGCGAAACGCGGTGCGCAGCGTGCGCTCGGAGCACTCCGACGCCGCGCACAGGTCGTGCAGCGAGATCCGCTCGCCGTCGTGCGCGCGCGCGTACTCGAGTGCGCTCCGCAACGCGCGCCGCCGCGTTGCCGGAGGCCGATCCAGCTGCATGGGCGAAGCCGCGAGCAGGGACGCGACTCGCTCGCAGAGCTCCTGCTCGGCCGCGAGCGCCTGTTCGCGCAGCACGAGATCGTTGCCCGCCAGGAAGCGCAGGCGGGTGCGCATCTCCGCGAGCACGGCGTCCGTGTGCGGAACGGCTTGGATTCCGCGGCGGACGGATGGTGAGTCGCCGCCGCCGAGGGCGCGCGCCAGCGCAGCGATGCGCAGGCGGTCGAGGCGTGCAACGAGCAGCTCGCAGCCCGCGGGCAGCGCGAAGCTGGAGCCGATCTCGCCCTGCTTGAGCATGAGCGCGTCCGGTCGAACTTGCAGCCCCTCCCAGCGCACCCCGGACGAGATCGTGCCCACGTGAAAGAGCTCGCTCGGCCGCTTGTCGACGGCGCGAACGTCGAGCGCCACCGGCGCGTCGAAGACCAGCCGAATCACTCGGGAAGATCCGAGCACGGTCTCGGAGACCGTGCCGCGGTCGGGTCCGCGCCCCACCGCGGTGACGCGAGCCCGCCAGCCGTGAATGGACTCCGCGGCCCGGTCGAGATCGACACCCTCGGCGCGCCGGGTCGCGGCGATCGCTGCCCGTCCAGTCACGCATCGATCCTATCGCCCTCTTGCCGATTTCGGATAGCCGTCCGCACGCGAGATGGAAGCCCTCGCTCCGGGCCGCATAGATTGGCTCTCACAACGACCAGAAGAGGAACGCCATGCGCACGACGACCCCACCGTCCTGGCTTCTCACGCTCGCGATCGCATCGCTGATCGCGTCGTCCAGCGGGGCGCAGCAGACCACCGGCAAGCCCGGGTCGCCCGACGCCACGACCACGATCGACGGCCGCTACCTGCCCGCGCCGCCGCAGCCGTTCCAGGGCGAGATCAACCTGAACGCGCTCCAGTCGACCCCGGCCTGGCCAGCGCGGGTGGTTCCGCCGAAGGGTGCGCCGAACATCCTCTTGATCATGACCGACGACGTCGGCTTCGGCGCGCCATCCACGTTCGGAGGCGTGATTCCGACGCCAACGATGGACCGGCTCGCGGCAAGCGGCCTACGCTACACGAACTTCCACACGACCTCGCTCTGCTCCCCGACGCGCGGGGCGCTGCTCACCGGCCGCAACCACCACTCGGTCGGGTTCGGCGTCATCTCCGAGCTCGCGACCGGCTTCCCGGGCTACGACAGCGTGATGGGGCCGGAGCACGCGACCATCGCGCGCGTCCTGAAGGACAACGGCTATCGCACATCGTGGTACGGCAAGAACCACAACACGCCGGCGTTCGAGACCAGTCAGGCCGGCCCGTTCGATCAGTGGCCGACCGGGATGGGCTTCGACTTCTTCTACGGCTTCAACGCGGGCGACGTCAGCCAGTGGGAGCCGATGCTCACCCGCAACACAACTCCGATCGCCCCCTTCGTCGGAAAGCCCGGCTGGAATCTGATCACCGCCATGGCGGACGAGGCGATCGGCTGGATGAAGCAGCTGAACGACGTCGATCCATCGCTCCCGTTCATGATCTACTACGCGCCAGGCGCCACCCACTCCCCGCACCACCCGACACCGGAGTGGATCAAGAAGATCAGCGACCTGCACCTGTTCGACGCCGGCTTCCAGGCCGTGCGCGAGAAGATCTTCGCCAACCAGAAGAAGCTCGGCGTGATTCCGGCCGACGCGAAGCTCACGCCCTGGCCGAAGGACCTGCTGAAGGAGTGGGACCAGCACACGTCCGAGGAGAAGAAGCTGCTGATCCGGCAGGCCGACGTGTACGCCGCCTACCTCGCCTACGCCGACCACGAGATCGGCCGGGTCGTGCAGGCCGTCGAGGACATGGGCAAGCTCGAGAACACGATCGTCATCTACATCAGTGGCGACAACGGCGCCTCGGCCGAGGGATCGGCGATGGGCACCTGGAACGAGGTGCTGCCGTTCAACGGCATCAACCCGACCGCCGCCGAGAACATGCCGTGGTACGAGGCCTGGGGCAGCAATCAGAGCTACCCGCACTACTCGATCGCCTGGGCCTGGACCTTCGACACGCCGTTCAAGTGGACCAAGCAGATCGCGCCCTACTTCGGCGGGACGAAGAACGGCATGGCGATCTCCTGGCCGGCGGGGATCAAGGACAAGGGCGGCATCCGCTGGCAGTTCCACCACGTGATCGACATCGTCCCGACGCTGCTCGAGATCGCCGGCATCCCCGCGCCGGTCGAGGTCGACGGAGTCGCGCAGAAGCCGATCGAGGGTGTGAGTCTGGCGTATACCTTCGACAAGAGCGCCGCGGGGTTCGGCGCGCAGTCCCGCCACCGCACGCAGTACTTCGAGATGCTCGGCGTCTACGGGGTCTACGACGACGGCTGGATGCTGAGCGCCAAGCCGCGCCGCGCGCCCTGGCAGCTCACCGGCGCGGCTATCGCCGATCCGGCCACGGCCTACGAGTACGAGCTGTACGAGCTCGCCAGCGACTGGACGCAGTACACGGACCTCGCCGCCCAGCACCCGGAGAAGGTGAAGGAGATGCGGGATCTGATGTTCGGCGAGTTCGCCAAGTACCAGGTGCTGCCGCTCGACGCGTCGGCGGCCACGCGCTTCGTCGCGCCGCGACCCAGCCTCGCGGCCGGTCGCACGAAGTTCGAGTACTCCGGGCTTCCCGTCACCGACGTTCCCGAGGGGAACATGCCGAGCCTGCTGAACAAGTCCTACACGATCACCGCGCGCGTCGAGCTGCCCCAGGGCGGCGGCGACGGGATGATCTACAACGAGGGCGGCCGCTTCTTCGGCTACGGGCTGTACCTGCTCGGGGGCCGGCCGGTGTTCACCTACAACTTCCAGGGCCTCGAACGGACGCGCTGGCAAGGGCCGGTGCTCGCGCCGGGCAAGCACACGATCGAGTTCGACTTCCGCTACGACGGTCTCGGCGCAGGGACGCTCGCGTTCAACGACGTGAGCGGCGTGGGCCGCGGCGGCACCGGCACCCTCAAGGTCGACGGGAAGGTCGTGTCCACCCAGAGGCTCGAGCACACCCTGCCTCTGACCAAGCCCCTGGACACAGTGGTCAACATCGGGGCGGCCGCGGGCACGCCGGTGGACGACAAGGACTACGCGATCCCGTTCCGCTTCACCGGCCAGATCGAGAAGCTCACGATCACGCTGGATCCGCCGAAGCTCACCCCCGAGGACGAGAAGCGGCTCCGCGAGGCAGAAGCGAAGGCAAGCGCCGCTCGCTAGGCCGCTCTCGTGCGCCTACACGCGCCGGCGTCGGGTCAGCGCCAGCGGCAGCGTGCTGCCCACGACGAGCAGTGCGCTCGCCGGCTCGGGCACGGACGTGAAGTCCACCCTCACCGTCGTGCCGTCGACGAACGAGAGCCCGGCCCAGTTGAGCAGGATCTGATTGCCCGTGAGCGAGACGCGCGAGTCGTCGAAGCCGGCCATCGTGGTCGACAGAGCGACAGTGGCGGTGAGCAATTCGTGCGGCACGGCCGTCGTGAAGATCACCCCGTTGAATGCGGCGTCGTCCCAGGCCCCGTCGGAGTAGATCGTGGTGAAGGTGATCAGCAGCGTGTCGTCGTCGAAGTCGACGAGCAGGTGGACCAGGTCCTCGACGTTGCCGTCCGTTTCCTGTCCGGGGCCGACGACGAACGAGGACGGGGTGAAGGTGGTGAAGGGGTAGGGCGTGCCGGTTTCGGGATGGTAGAGTGCGGCGCCTATCGTGACTCCGGTCAGGCTGGCCGCGCCCGCGGGGGCGGCGCCGAGCGCGAAGACGGCCAGCAGACAGGACAACCCACGCGCCCAAGACCGCATTCCCGACTCCCTCCCGATGCGTGCGGCCGAAGCCTCCCACGACTTGCAAGGCAATGGGGAAGAAATCCCACGCTGCCGCATCCGCGGCGGCGCGAGCGGGCGACGAGAGCGACCACCCTCGTTGTGCCGGCGCAGGCGCACCTGCGGCCGGCGGCGTCCACCGTGCCTACGCCGCGGCCTCGACGCAGGCGCGCAGGCCCTCGATGATCCCGGGCCAGCCGTTCTTCACCACGTCGTGAGTCTTCCGCGCGCCCTCGAGCTTGTCGTGGATCAGACGCAGCAGACAGGAGCTCGCGCGCTCCTCGATCTCCCAGGTGACACGGCTCGGGGTCTCGCTCGCGAGCTCCGGCGCCCACAGCGAGGACCAGCTCGTGACCAGCCGGCAGGGCGGCTCGCACTCGATCACCTCGCCCTCACTGGCGCTCGTTCCGTCCGGGTTCTCCCAGACCACCTTCGATCCGTTCCGCCAGTCGGAACGGATGGCCGTGTCGTGGAAGTAGCGGCGCGTCAGGTCGGGGCTCGTGATCGCCTCCCAGATCCGTTCGGGCGTGCTCTTGATCTCGATCTCGAACACCAGGGCGGGCAGGCTCATCGCTCCTCCTCCTTCTCTTCCAGCGCGCGCCGGAGCTCGAGCAGTCGGCGCGCGTTGCGGGCCGCGAACTTCGAAATCCAGCGATCGTGGATCTCGACCAGCGGCACGGGATTCAAGTAGTGGTGCTTCTCGCGTCCGATCCACCGGCAGGCCACCAGCCCCGCCTGCTCCAACACCCCCAGGTGTTTGGAGACGGCCTGACGGGTCTGCTCGAGCGGCTCGCACAGCTCGCCCAGAGTCGCGCCGGGCTCGTCGCGCAGGCGATCGAGCAGCGCGCGTCGCGTCGGGTCGGCCAGCGCGCGAAACACCTCATCCATCGCGCGGCGATGTTATGCAACCATGTAGTTGCATGTCAAGCCGCCGCCGCGAGAGCTGTCAGGATGGGGACGGCATGGACGGGGCGAAGCTCTGGCGGGTGAACGGAGTGGAGATTTGCGCCGAGACGTTCGGGCGCGCCTCCGATCCCGCGCTGCTCCTGATCCACGGCGCGGCGGCATCGCTGCTCGCCTGGGACGAGGAGCTGTGCCGGCGCCTCGCGGCGGGTGGACGCTTCGCGATCCGCTACGACCACCGCGACCAGGGCCGCTCGACCTCGTACCCGCCCGGCCGGCCCGGCTACGGGCTCGCGGATCTCGCGGCGGACGCGCTCGGGCTGCTCGACGCGCTTGGTGTTGCGCGCGCGCACGTGGTCGGGCGTTCGCTCGGCGGCGCGATCGCGCTGCGCGCAGCGCTCGACCGCCCGGAGCGCGTCGCGTCGCTCGTGCTCCTCGCCTCGAGCCCCGGAGGTGCCGACCTGCCGCCGCCTTCGCCGGAGTTCCTCGCGCACATCCGACACCCGCCCGACTGGGCGGACCGATCCGCGGTGGTCGAGCACGTGCTCGAGCTGCTGCGCATCTTCGCGGCGGGCTCGCCCGAGTTCGACCCGGACGGGCTGCGGCCGCTCATCGAGCAGGACCTCGCGCGCACGCGCAGCGTCGCCTCGCAGCAGACGAACCACTTCGCGATGGACCTCGGCGAGCCGTTGCGCCCGAGGCTCGGCGCGGTCCGCACGCCCACGCTCGTGATCCACGGCGCGCGCGACCCTGCGTTCCCACTCGCTCACGCGCGTGCCGCCGCGCGTGAGATCCCAGGCGCGCGGCTGCTGGTGCTGGACGGCGTCGGCCACGATCTGCCGCGTTGGACCTGGGACGAGGTGGTGGCCGCCATCCTCGGCCACACCTCGTGATGCGCGCGGGACTGGAGCGCCGACGGCCGTGGCGTCGCCTTGCCCTTCCCGAGGTGCTCGGCGGACAATCCCCGCATGGCTGAATCCACGGAGGCGGAAGGCGCGCTCGAGCCGACCGGCCGCTACTCGAGCGCCCGCGTCTACGACGCCTGGTACGCGGCCTGCCGGGGCGAGGAGCTGCTCGAGCAGCCGATCGCGCGCACGATCCTCGACCTGCCGCTCGTGCTGTTCCGCGACGCGGGCGGCACGGCCTGCGCGCTGCTCGACCGCTGCGCGCACCGCAACGCGCCGCTCTCGCAGGGCTCGGTCGACGGGGCGGGCCGGATCGCGTGCCCGTACCACGGCTGGCGCTTCGACGGCGCGGGCGCGTGCCGCGACGTGCCGGGCTTCGCGACCGAGAGCCCCGCGGGCGGCGGCCGGCGCGTGCCCTCGTTCGCGGTGCGCGAGCAGGACGGCTTCGTGTGGGTGTGGCGGCGCGAGGGCGCGGAGCCAACGGTCGAGCCGCCGCGCATCCCGTGCTGGGACGACCCGGCCTACCTGGTCGTGATCCGCGAGTACGACGTCGAGTGCACCATGCACGCCGCGCTCGAGAACGCGCTCGACGTGCCGCACACCGCCTTCGTGCACCGCGGCGACTTCCGCGGCAAGGAGAGCCGCGAGATCGAGGCCGTGCGCCGGCGCATTCCCGGCGGGATCGAGGTCGAGTACATCGGCGAGCCGCCGCTCTCGGGTGCGACCCACGACGCCGAGGGCCGGCCGATCGTCTCCGAGCACTGGGACCGCTACCTCGTGCCGGGGCTCGCGCAGGTCGAGTACAAGACCTCGACCGGCCGCCACCTGATCAACACCCTGCCGCACACGCCGGTGTCCGACTTCCGCACGCGCTTCTGGCTGGTGTCGTGCTGGAACGTGCCCGCGAACCGGCGCGACGAGATGCGGCCGATCATCGAGAAGCAGCTCGACACCATCCTGGGTCAGGACGTCGAGATCCTGCGCCAGCAGACCCGGCGCATCCGCGAGCTCGGCGGCGAGTCGTACCGCTCGACGCCGCTCGACTTGATGGGGCCGGAGATTCTGCGCATGCTGCGGGCGGCCGAGCAGGGCCTGCCCACGGACACCGCGCCGATCGACCGCAAGCTCGTGCTGCGCGTGTTCTGAACGGCGCAACCCAAGCCGCAACCAGGAAGGAACTCCCCGTGAACCGTCTCCAGTTCGGTGCCTTTCTCGCTCCCCACCACCCCGTCGGCGAGCACCCGCGCCTGCAGCTGCAGCGCGACCTCGACTTCGTCGCCCACCTCGACCGGCTCGGCTTCGACGAGTTCTGGTGCGGCGAGCACCACTCCTCGGGCTGGGAGATGATCGCGTCGCCGGAGCTCTTCCTGGCCGCGGCCGGCGAGCGCACGCGCAACATCAAGCTCGGCACCGGCGTGGTGTCGCTCCCCTACCACCACCCTTTCAACGTCGCGCAGCGCATCGTGCAGCTCGACCACATGACGGGCGGGCGCGTGATCTTCGGCACCGGCCCGGGCGCGCTGCCGTCCGACGCGCGCACGTTCGGCATCGACCAGGTGCTGCTGCGCGACCGCCAGGACGAGGCGCTCGGCGTGATCATCCGCCTGCTCGAGGGCGGCGAGCGCTTCAGCGTGAAGAGCGACTGGTTCGAGCTGTTCGAGGCGCAGCTGCAGATCCTGCCCCTGCAGGAGCGCATCCCGATGGCCGCCGCGTCGACGCTCTCGCCGTCGGGCATGAAGCTCGCGGGCAAGTACGGCATGGGCGTGCTGTCGATCGCGTCGACCTCGCTCGAGGGCCTGCAGGCGCTGCCCGTGCAGTGGCAGTTCGCGGAGGAGGCGGCGGAGAAGCACGGCAAGACCGTCGACCGCCGCAACTGGCGCGTGCTCCTGTCCTGGCACCTGGCCGAGTCGAAGAAGCAGGCGCGCGAGGAGGCGGTCGACGGCCTGCAGTGGTGGCACAACGAGTACAACGTTCGCGTGCTCGGCCGGCCCGGCGCGACCCACGTCGGCGACAAGTGGCAGCTGCTCGACCAGGCGACCGGCGGCACGAGCGGCGCGGGCTCGGCGGTGGTCGGCACGCCCGACGAGCTCGTGACCGTGATCCGGGCTTTGCAAGACCTGACCGGAGGCTTCGGGGTCGTGATCGGCTTCGCGCACGACTGGGCGAACCACGAGGCGACGCTGCGCTCCTGGGACCTGTTCGCGCGCTACGTGATCCCCGAGCTGAACGGCTACGTGCGCAACCAGCACGCCTCGGCCGAGTACCTCGCGGTGCACAAGGAAGCGCTGATGGCGCGCATGAACGTCGCGATCCAGCAGCAGATCGTCGGCAACAAGAAGGCCGAGGCGGCGCTCGCCGCGACGATCGCGAACATGGCGCAGGCCGCGCAGGGCGGCGGCTTCCGGCCCGGCGCCGCGGCGGAGCTCGACTCGGTCGACGCGAAGAAGTGACGGCCGAGCCGACGGACTGGCGCGCCTGGCACCGCGAGTACGACGAGCCCGACTCGCGGCTGGCGCAGCGCCTGCGCGTCGTCCGGGGGCTGATCCGCGAGGCGCTCGACCGCTTCCCGCCGGGCCCGATCCGCGCGCTCAGCATCTGCGCGGGGGAGGGGCGCGACCTGCTCGGGGTGCTCGCAGATCATCCGCGCGCCGGCGACGTGCGCGCGCGGCTGGTCGAGCTCTCGCCGGAGCTCGCCGCGACCGCGGCGGCGCACGCGCCCCCGGGCGTCGAGGTGGTGTGTGGCGACGCGTCGAGGACCAGTGCCTGGACCGGCGCCGTGCCCGCGGACCTCGTGCTCGTGTGCGGCGTGTTCGGGAACGTGTCGGACGCCGACATCCGCCACACCGTGAAGACGCTGCCGGTGCTGTGCGCGGCCGGCGCGACGGTGGTGTGGACACGGCATCGCCGGCCGCCCGACCTGACCCCCGAGGTCCGCGCCTGGTTCCGCGACGCCGGCTTCGCAGAGATCGCGTTCGTCGGCTCCGACGCGCAGCTCTACGGCGTCGGCGCGCACCGGCTGGTGAGCGCTCCGCTCCCGTTCGCGCCCGACGTGACGATGTTCAGGTTCGCCGCGCGCGCGTGAGCCTCGGCGGGCGCGCGCCGCGGCGCTTCGCGCCGTCGATCGGCTGATAGTCCAGCTCGACACCCGCGGCGGCGGCGCGCAGCAACAGACCCCCCCGGCTCATGTCGCCGCGGCCGACGAATTCGCCGGGGAAGCGCAGGGCGTTCTCGAACGCCGGCTGCAGCACGTCGACGTACTTCGGCGTGGCGATGCTGCCGAGCAGCACGAGCTCGGTGTCGCGCGGCAGGCGCGCGCTCAGGGCGAGCGCCGCCTCGCGCAGCGGCTTCGCGTAGCGCGCCTCGTTCGCGTCGATCCCGACGCGCGCGAAGTCGCGCAGATCGTCGAGCGTGACTGGGACGTCCGGCGGGACCAGGCCGCGATCGGGCGTGATCACGAGCACGCCGTGCGCGTTCGCGGGCGGCGCCGCGAAGCGGCGCGCGTAGGCGAGCTTGCCGCGGAAGTAGAGCGCGGACAGGAAGCTGAACACCTCGCCGAGCGGCGCGCCCTCGGCGCGCAAGCGCAGCGCCAGCTCGGACTCCGCGCGCGCGTGGAGGAGCTGCTGGCAGCGCTTGCCCGCAGTGCTCGCGGGCGAGAGCAGGAACACCCGGTTCGGCACGGGCCCAGCCTCGCACCCGCGCGCGCCCGCGGCAAACCGCGGGCTACAGGTTCGCGGCCGCCCGCTTGATCGCCGCGCGGATGCGCACGTAGGTGCCGCAGCGGCAGACGTTGTCGGACATCGCGGCGTCGATCTCGGCGTCGTTGGGGTTCGGGTTCTGCTCGAGCAGCTTCACCGCGGCCATGATCTGGCCCGGCTGGCAGAAGCCGCACTGCGCGACGTCCTCGTCGACCCACGCCTGCTGCACCGGGTGCAGCACTCCGCCCGTCGCGAGCCCTTCGATCGTCTTCACCGGCTGCGCGCCGACGCTGTGCAGCGGCACGATGCACGGCCGCACCGCCTGGCCGCCCACGTGGCTCGTGCACGCGCCGCACACGCCGACCCCGCAGCCGTACTTCGGCCCGGTCACGCCGAGCAGGTCGCGCAGCACGTAGAGCAGGGGCAGGTCGCCGGGCGCGTCGACCGTGCGGGTCTGGCCGTTGACCTCGAGCGTGTAGATGGGCATCAGCTGAACTCCCCGATCGGAAAGCGGCGCGGCTTCGTGCCGGTCGCGCGCGCAAAGGCGTTGACGCAGGCGGCCGAGGCCGCGGGAATGCCGAGCTCGCCCGCGCCGCCCGGCTGCGCGCCGGACGCCGCGGGGAACACGTAGACCTCGGTCGTCGGCGGCGCGTGGCGCATGCGCGCCCAGTGGAAGTCCGCGTAGCTCGACTCGCGCACCACGCCGTCGTCGACGTGGTTGCCCGCGCGGAACATCGCCGACCAGGCGTCGAACAGCATGCCTTGCATCTGCGCCTGCAGGCCGCGCACGCCCACGTCGACCGCGCAGAAGGCGCGCGTCAGCCGCGGCTCGGCGCCGGTCGTGTCGATCTCGACCAGGTACGCGCAGGCCGAGCGGTACTCGGCGTGCAGCGCGACGCCCTGCGCGTGGCCCGGGGGCATGCTCCGCCCCCAGGCGCCCAGCGATGCGACCTTCTGCAGGCAGCGCTTCGCGGCGGCGTCATCGAGGTGCGCGACGCGAAAGCTCACCTCGTCCCAGTTGCGCTCGCGCGCCACCTCGTCGACGAAGATCTCGTTCGCGGCCGTCATCGTGCCGGAGAAGACCGAGCGCCAGCTGCCCGTCGGCACGCCGAAGTCGCGCTCGGTGAGCACGTGATCCGCGTCGCCGAAGCGGTACGGCACCGACACCATGGTCTGGAAGCCGACCTGCCCGAACAGGTTCGGCAGCACGCTCACCCCCGCCGCCGAGAGCGCGTCGCCCAGGCCGTGCGAGAAGTCGGTCCGGGCCGACGCGATCCGGTGTTGGAACTGCACCGTGAGCGCGCCCAGCCACGACATCCGCAGCTGGCAGCGCGCCATCGGCCGGAAGCGGCCGTGGCGCATGTCGTCGCTGCGCGTCCACATCAGCTTCACCGGCATGCCGAGCGCCTTCGACACCTGCGCGGCCTCGATCGCGGCCTCGCCGAACAGGCGGCGGCCGAACGAGCCGCCCGCGAAGGGCACGTGCAGCTTGACCTGCGAGGCCGGCACGCCGATCGCCTTCGCGATCTCCGACGCCAGCCAGTTCGGCGCCTGCGACGCGAACCAGACCTCGGCCGAGCCGGGCCGCACGTCGGCGATCGCGGCCATCGTCTCCATCATCGCGTGCGCGGCGAACGGGAACTCGAACGTCGCACTGAGCGTGCGAGTGAACGGCGGCGCGCCCGGGAGCGGCGCGTTCACCTGCGCGAGCTGGCTCCGCATCTGCGCGTCCGACGTGCCGCGCACCGGCCCCGGCGACCAGGTGATCTGCAGCGCGTCGCGCGCCGCGAACGCCTGCGCGAACGTGCGCGCAGTGATGGCGATCCCGCTCGGGATCGCGACCACGCCGAGCACCCCGGGCATGGACTGCGCCGCGCTCCCGCTCCACGCCGCGACCCGTCCGCCGATGTCGGGCGAGCGCGCGACCACCGTCGGCATCGCGTTCGGCACCGGCGTGTCGAGCGTGTACTTCTGCTCGCCGGTCACGATCGCGCGCGCGTTCTTGCGCGCCTTGCTCGTGCCGACGATGCGGTACTGCGAGATCGACTTGGGCGAGGTCGAGACGAGCGGGATCAGCACCGCCGCCGCAGCGGCCGCGAGCTCGCCGTAGGTCGCGCTGCGCCCGCCCGGTCCGCGCACGACCGAGTTCTGCGTGGTGATGCCGAAGACCGGGATGCGCCAGCGCAGCGCCGCCGCCGTGATCAGCCGCGCGCGCGCCTGGGCGGCGAGCGAGCGCACCGGCCCCCACATCGCGCGCACGGCCGCCGAGTTGCCCGTGATCGAGAACGGGCGATCGGAGCGCCGGTCGGAGAGCACGACGTCGGTGCGCTCGTAGTCGGCGTCGAGCTCGTCCGCGACGAGCATCGCGAGCGCCGTCGCGATGCCCTGGCCCTTGTCGAGGCGCGGCAGCTCGAAGCGCACGCGGTCGTCCGGGCGCACCTCGAGCACCAGGTTGTTCGCGTAGGGCGACTCGGCCAGCACCACGACGTCGCCGAAGTCGACGATCTCGCCCAGATCGAGCGCGGCCTCCGCGCGGTCGGCGCCGACGAAGGCCCCGCCCACCACGAGCGACCCGGTGCCGGCCAGCGTGTACTGCAGGAAGCGGCGCCGCGTCAGCTCCGCCATGTCTCCCTCCGTGTGCTTAGAGTAATACAGATATCTGTATATTATCCATAAAACTGAGCGCGTGGGGCTAGAATTTCGCGCGTGGAGCTCGCGGTCCCCCCGCCCGTCCTGCCCATGCTCGCGAAACGCGTTCACGCGCTGCCCGAGGCGCCCGGCCTCTTGTTCGAGCCCAAGTGGGACGGCTTTCGCGTGCTGGTGTTCCGCGACCGCGACGCCCTGTTCCTGCAGAGCCGCGACGAGAAGCCGCTCGACCGCTACTTCCCGGAGCTGGCCGCGCCGCTGCGCGCGCAGCTGCCGGAGCGCTGCGTGCTCGACGGCGAGATCGTGATCGCGCGCGGCGGCCGGCTCGACTTCGACGCGCTGCAGCAACGCCTGCACCCGGCCGCGTCGCGCGTCGCGAAGCTCGCGCAGGCGACCCCCGCCTCGGTCGTGTTCTTCGACCTCCTGTGCGAAGGCGAGCGCGACCTGCGCCAGGCACCGTTTCGCGAGCGCCGCGCCGAGCTCGAGCGACTGCTCGGCGGAGCCCGCGCGCCGCTCCACATCACGCCCGCGACCGAAGACCGCGCGCTCGCGCGCGACTGGTTCCGCCGCTTCGAGGGCGCGGGTCTCGACGGCGTGATGGCGAAGCCGGGCGACGGCGCCTACCAGCCGAACAAGCGCGCGATGTTCAAGGTGAAGCACGAGCGCGAGTGCGACTGCGTCGTGGCCGGCTTTCGCTGGCACAAGAACGGGCAGGGCAGCGCGATCGGATCGCTCCTGCTCGGACTCTACGACGCCGCGGGCTCGCTGCAGCACGTGGGGGTGGCGTCGAGCTTCAGCGACGCGAAGCGCCGCGAGCTCGTCGACTTGCTCGCGCCCTACCGCGAGCAGGCGTTCGCGAGCCACCCGTGGAAGGACTGGGCGGGGCTCGAGGCCGAGGCGGCGCAGCAGCGCATGCCCGGCGCGCAGAGCCGCTGGAGCCGCGGCAAGAGCCCCGCCTGGGAGCCGCTCCGCCCCGAGCTGGTCGCGCAGGTCGCCTACGACCACATGCAGGGCACCCGCTTCCGCCACATCGCGCACTTCCGGCGCTGGCGCCCCGACAAGCCGCCCGCGGACTGCACCTACGCGCAGCTCGAGGTCGTGCCCCCGCACGAGCTGGCGGAGATCTTCAGCCCGGACTAGCGGCGTTTCTTCATCGCCTCGCGCCAGGCGCGCGTCGGGTCGTCGTCGGGATCGGGCGTCTCCTGCGGCGGGCGCTCGGCTTCGGGCACGTTGCGCAGGTTCACGCGGACGCGCGTCCAGGTCGACGAGCGGCCGCGCATCGAGTCGACGAGCACGTCCTCGGGCGCGAGCCGCTCCGCCACCGCCGCGTGTCGGGCCTTCCAGCGCTCGAGGCCGGCGAGCGCCGCGTCGCGGCTCGGCGAGTTCGCGACCGTGACGAGCGGCATCCGCACGCGCGGCTTCTTCGCGGCGCTCTTCGCGCCTCTTGCGCCCTTCGCACGTGACGGCGCCACGCGCGGCGCCTCGCCCGCCATCTTCTGGTAGTGCGGCGGCCAGGGCGCGTCGCCGAGACCCGCGGCGTCGTCGCGCGCGGCCAGCTCGAGCAAAGGCTCGAGCGACCCGGCGGCGGCGTCGATGCCCGCGTGCGGATCGCCGCGCTCCGCCACGCGCCGCGGCACCGTCGCGAGCGTGAAGTCGGCGGGCTCGCAGTCGGGCACCTCGTCCCAGGCGAGCGGCGTGGACACGCGCGCGTCGGGCAGCGGCCGCACCGAGTACGCCGAGCAGGTCGTGCGGTCCTTGGCGTTCTGGTTGTAGTCGAGGAACACGCCGTGGCGCTCCTCCTTCCACCACCTCGAGGTCGCGAGCGACGGCGCGCGGCGCTCGATCTCGCGCGAGAGCGCGAGCGCGGCGCGACGCACTTCGGTGAAGGTCCAGCGCGGGTGGATACGCGCGTACACGTGCATGCCGCGCGAGCCGCTGGTCTTGGGCCAGCTCGCGAGTCCCAGCTCGTCGAGCAGGCCCTTCACCTCGAGCGCGACGCGGCGCACGTCCGGCCAGGCCACGCCCGGAGTGGGATCGAGATCGACGCGCAGCTCGTCGGGGTGGTCCAGGTCTCCCGCCCGCACCGGATGCGGGTGGAGCTCGATGCAGCCGAGGTTCACGATCCAGGCGAGGCCCGCGGCGTCGTCGACCACGAGCTCCTCCGCGGTGCGCCCGGAGGGAAACGAGAGCGTCACGGTGCGCAGGAACGAAGGCACGTTCGCCGGCGCGCGCTTCTGGTAGAACGCCTCGCCCTCGGCCCCGTTCACGAACCGCTTCAGCACGATCGGGCGATCGCGGATGCCGAGCAGCGCGCCGCCGGCCACGGCCAGGTAGTAGCGCACCAGCTCGAGCTTCGAGACGCGCGCCGCTCGCGTGAAGTAGGGCTTGCTCGGGTGCGAGATGCGCACCGTGTGCCCCTCGATCTCGAGCAGCAGGGCGGCCTCTTCCTTCGCCACGCCGCGCAGGTTACACGTCTCGCGTGCCGGACACGAAGCAGGACGTGCTCGACATGCTGCGCGAGCTCGCCGAGCTCACCGAGCTCGACGAGGCGAACCCGCAGTCCTTCCGGGTGCGGGCCTACGAGAGCGCCGCGCACGCGATCGCCGCCCAGGCCACCGACCTCGGCCGGCTCACCGTCCGGGAGCTGCAGCAGATCGAGGGCATCGGCAGGAGCACGGCGGACAAGATCCGCGAGCTGCTCGAGACGGGGAGAGTCGAGAAGCTCGAGGCGCTGCGGCGCAAGCACCCGCCCGGCGTGGTGGCGTTGACGCGCATCCAGGGGCTCGGTCCGAAGGCGCTCGCGAAGCTGCGCAGCGAGCTCGGCATCGCGTCGATCGACGACCTGCGCCGCGCGCTCGCCGCGCACGCGGTGCGCGATCTCGCCGGCTTCGGCGCGAAGTCCGAGGAGAAGCTCGCCGCCGCGCTCGCGCGCCTCGACGCGCAGGGATCCGTCGACCGCGTTCCGATCTCGGTGGCGCTGCCGCTCGCCCGGCGCGTGATCGCGCGGCTGCTCGAGGTGCCGGGCGTGACGCACGCCTCGTACTGCGGCTCGCTGCGGCGTTTCTCCGAGACGGTCGGCGACATCGACGTCGTGGTCACGTCGAGCGAGCCGGGCGCGGTGATGGACGCGTTCGTCGCTCTGCCCGTGGTCGAGCGCGTGCTCGGCCGCGGCGAGTCGAAGACCAGCATCGTCACCCACCGCGGGACGCAGATCGATCTGCGCGTGGTGGCGGAGAGCCAGCTCGGCGCGGCGCGGCTCTACTTCACCGGCTCGAAGGGCCACAACATCAAGCTGCGCCAGCGCGCGCTCGCGCGCGGGCTCACGTTGAACGAGTACGCGCTCGCCGAGCTCGACGGCGGGCGGATCGTGGCCAGCGAGACCGAGGAGCAGATCTACGCCGCCCTCGGCCTGCCCTTCATTCCGCCCGTGCTGCGCGAGGACGCGGGCGAGATCGAAGCCGCCGAGCGGGGAACGCTGCCGCGCCCGCTCGGGCCGCTGATCGGCGACTTCCACGTGCACACCTCGGTGTCGGGCGACGGCCGCTCGACGCTCGAGGAGGTGGCCGCCGCCGCGCTCGAGCGCGGCTGCCGGGTGCTCGCCATCACCGATCACGCCGAGAACACGCTCTCGGGCGTCGGCCGCGAAGCGCTGCTCGCGCAGCGCGCGGAGCTGCGCGAGCTCCAGGCGCGGCTCGGCGACGCGCTGGTGCTCCTGCACGGCGTCGAGCTCAACATCGGCCCGAACGGCGAGCTCGATTACGACGCCGACTTCCGCGCCTCGTTCGACTGGTGCCTGGCCTCGATCCACGACCACTTCGAGCTCGACCGGGCCGCCCAGACGCGGCGCGTGGTCACGGCCATGCAAGACCCGTCGGTGCGCATGATCGGCCACCTGTCCGCGCGCATGATCGGGGGCCGCCCGCCGGTCGAGCTCGACCTCGACGCGATCCTCGCCGCCGCCGAGGCCACGGACACCGCGCTCGAGATCAACGGCGGCCTGCCCCGGCTCGATCTCTCGGTCGAGGCGCTGCGCCGCGCGCGCGCGAGCCGCGTCACCTTCGTGCTGACCAGCGACGCCCACCACGCGCGGGAGCTCGAGCGCGTCGCGCACGCCGCGCAGAACGCCGAGCGCGCCTGGGTCGAGCCCGAGCGAGTCGCGAACACCTGGCCGGCGGAGCGGCTGATCGCCTGGGCACGAGGAGGGCGATAGGAGTCGAGACCGGCCGCGGTCCGCGGCCCGCGCGCGGGAAGGGCGAGCGAGGGCCGCCCCGAGCGAGCCCTGCAAGCGCCGCAGGCGCGCGCAGCGAGCCGCAGGCGAGCGAAGCCAGCTAGTCCGGGTCGGCCCCGTACTCGACGGCCGCGATCTCGAGCTCCTGCTCGCCGCCGGGCGCGCGAAACAGGACGGTGTCGCCCGCCCGCCGGCCGAGCAGCGCGCGGGCGAGCGGCGAGACGAAGGCGATCGTGCCGCGCGCGGGATCGGCCTCGTCCACGCCTACGATCCGGTAGCTGCGGGAGCCGCTCGCGTCCTCCACGCGAACGGTCGCGCCGAAGCGGACCACGCCACCCGACTCGAGTGGAACCGCGACCAGCTCGGCGCTGGCGATGCGCTGCTCGAGGTCGGCGCGGCGGCGCGCGAGCTCCGCGTCGCCGGGCTTCGAGGGCAGCGCGTCGAGCTCCGCGCACAGGAGCGCGTAGCCCCGCGCGGTCACGTAGTTCGGCACGCCCTCGGGCAGGGGAGCGCGCGGGCGCGCGATCGGCTCGGGCTCCGCCGTCTCCTCGCTCGTGAACGCCTTGCTCAAGGCGCGTGCACCGCGTCAGGGCAGGGGGCGGAAGCGGTACGCGTCGCCGTGCGCCTCGATCCGGCCCGCGGGCCGGGTCGCGAAGTGCGTACCGAGAAACAGCGCACGGCGCTCGCACGCGCGCGCCAGCATCCGCCGCCGCGTGGCGCGCGCCTCCTCCACGTCGAGATCCCCGACCTCCGCCAGCCCGGGCTCCGCGCACTGCAGCGGGTGGTGCAGGAAGTCGCCCGACACCAGCGCCGTCTCGCCCGCCGACTCGATCCACAGCGACACGTGGCCGGGCGTGTGGCCGCTGCTCGGCTCGAGCCGGAGGCCGTCGCCGAGATCCGCGTCCTCGTCGACGAGGTCGGCGAGGCCCGCCTCGAAGATCGGCGCGACTGAATCCGCGTACACGCCCGCGACGCCCGGGTTGTCGTTCTTGCTGCAGAACTCGAGCTCGCGCGCGGTGTACAGGTGGCGTGCGTTCACGAACGTCGGCCGCCACTCACCGGCCACGAGCTGCGTGTCCCAGCCCACGTGGTCGGCGTGCAGGTGCGTGTGCACGACCGTGTCGATCGCGCCTGGATCGAAGCCCGCGGCGAGGAAGCGGTCCATGAAGGGGAAGGTGCGCTCGTTCCAGAACGGCATCGGGCGCTTCTTGCCGTTGCCCACGCACGGATCGACCAGCACGCGGCGGCGTCGCGTCTCGATCACGAACGCCTGCACGCGCATGGCGACCTTGCCGTCCGCGTCGGCGAAGTCGGGCACGAGCCAGGCGACGCGCGACACGTCCGCGGCACGGGCGGCGGGGAAGAACAGCTCCGGAGGGATGTGCTCGGTCTGCTCCTCGACCACGCTCGTGATCGAGACCTCGCCGACCTGCCAGCGCTCCGCCTTCACCGCACCGCCGCGTCGACCGGGCGCGTCACTTCGCGTCGGGCGGCTTGGGGTAGTACGTGGCGAGCTTCGCCTGGGCGGCGCGCGCGGCTTCGAGCTTCGGCTTGATGAAGTCCGTGATGTCGACGAAGGCCGCGTCCGCCTTGGCGTACTCGCGGTTCTGCTCGATCTGGTGGTAGATCGGCGTGGTCGCCTCGAGCCCCTCGCCCTTCGCGAGGTCGGCGTGCAGGCTCTGCGCGAGCCACTCGATCTGCCGCAGGTCCTGCTGGATCTGGTAGAGCTTCGAGCGGCTGGCGGTCACGGTCCAAGCCTGGCTCTGGCGCACGGCGTCGCGCAGCCCGGAGACCGCGGACTCGTATTCCTTGGCGGCCGCGGTGACCGCCGCCTGGTCCCACTTTGCCGTCTGCGCGAGCGCGGGCAGCGCGCCGAGCAGCGTGAACGCGGCGACGCCGATTGCGATGCACCGGAGCATGGGTCGTCCTCCCGGAAGGTATGGCGAGCCGCAGCATTGCACGGCCCGTTGCGCGCTGTCGACTGTCTCGCTCTTTCGCTGCTAGAGTGCGCGGCGGGACAGAAACCGCGCTACCGCGGACGGGGGAACCGATGAGAACGCTTCTGGCCACGCGCGCGCTGGCCCTGCTCCTGGTGGGTGCTCTCTTGTCGTCGGGCTGCGCGCAGCTGCAGTCCGCGGAGCAGAGCGTCGAGAACAACCCCAAGGCCGTGCTCGGCTCGCTCGGCGGTGCGGCGGCCGGCGGCCTGCTCGCCTACGCGCTCGGCGGCAAGGGCGGGGTGGTGGTGGCGAGCGCGCTCGCCGGCGCGCTGATCGGCGGCTACGTCGGCCACCGGCTCGACGAGAAGGACAAGCAGATGGCGGCGCAGGCGGCGACGCTCGCGTTCGAGCAGAACGCGACCGGCCAGCCGTCGGTCTGGAACAACCCGGAGTCCGGAAACCACGGCCAGGTCGTTCCCACGCACACCTACCAGCTCGCGAACGGCCAGTACTGCCGCGAGTACACCCAGACCATCTGGGTCGGCAACGATCCGCAGAAGACGTCCGGAACCGCCTGCCGCCAGCCCGACGGCTCGTGGCAGATCCAGAACACCTGAGGGGGGGAGAGTGAACATGGTGCGAAGCACGGCAGGAATCGCGGTCGCTCTCCTCGCGTTCGGCGCGCACGGCGCGGGCGCCGAGGAAGCCTACGACGTGAAGGCGGCGTTCACGCAGACAGACCGCAACAAGGACGGCGCGATCGAGATCGACGAGTACCACGCGCGCCTGGTCGACACCTTCTTCCTGGGCGACTCCGACAAGGACGGCTTCCTCAGCGAGGAGGAGTTCGTGCGGGTGGTCGTGGTGAAGGAGGACTTCGCCGCCATCGACAAGAACGGCGACGGCAAGCTCACGCGCCAGGAGTACATCGGCGCGCGGCTCTCGCACTTCATGGACATCGACACCGACGAGAGCGGATCGCTCTCGCTCGCCGAGGTGGAAGCCGCGGTCAAAGGAGGGAACCCGTGATCCGCTCCGCACTGCTTCGCATCGTCCTGGTCACGGGTGCGCTCGGCGCGCTCGCCTGCCAGACCGCGTACAACAACGCCTACGACCAGAAGTACGGCGAGCTCCAGCAGCAGCAGGCCGAGCAGCGCGCGATGGAGGAATCCGCGCACGCCGAGGCGCAGCGCTACGCGGCGATCGTCTACTTCGCGACCGGCAGCGCCACGCTCGACGCGGCCGCCCAGCAGCAGCTGCGCTGGTTCGCCGACAAGATGGGGCCCTACCCGCAGGCGACCTTCGACGTGCAGGGCTTCGCCGACTCGACCGGCTCGGAGGTCAAGAACCAGGTGCTGTCGGGCGAGCGCGCGCAAGCCTGCGCGAACTACCTGACGTCGCTCGGCATCGCGCCCGCGCGCATGCAGGTGAACGCGTTCTCGACCGCGTCGCCCGCCGCCTCGAACGCGACCGCTTCGGGCCGCAAGGACAACCGGCGCGTGGAGATCACCGTCCGCTGAGCTCGGCCTCGATGGTCGCGAGCATCTCGCGCGCGCCGGGATCGTCCGGCGCGAGCGCGGCGAGCTCGCGCGCGTACGGCAGCGCCTCCGCCCAGCGCCCGCCCTGCACGTAGAAGAGCGTGAGCGCGTGCACGATCTGCGGATCGCTGCGCTCGCGCTCCCGGGCCGCGCGCAGCTCGGGCTCGGCCGCCTCGCGCTGCCCCGCGCGCAGGAGCGCGAGGCCGTAGTTGTACCGGACGCGGCCGCGCTCGGGCATCAGGCGCGCGGCGTGTCCGAGCTCGGCGCTCGCCTCGTCGAGCCGGCCGCCCTCGGCGAGCAGGAGGCCGAGCGAGTAGTGCAGGTCGCCCTGCTCGGGGGCGCGCGCGAGCGCCTCGCGCAGCACGGTCTCGGCGTCGGCGTTGCGCCCTATCTTGTTGAGCAGCGTGGCCAGGTTGAAGCTCGCCGGCAGGAAGGCGGGATCCATGCGCAGCGCGATTCGGTATTCCGCCTCGGCGCGCTCGTTCTCGCCGCGGTTCGCGTAGACGATGCCGAGGCTCAGGTGCGAGCCGGGCAAGTCGGCCTGCACGCGCTGCGCGGCCTCGAACTCGCGCAGGCCTGCGTTCACGCGCTCGCGCACTCCGGGCGCGAGCGCGTCCTGTGGCACGAGCGAGAGCACGCGCGCGGCCTCGATGCGCACGCCGAGCACGGGGTCGGAGAGCAGCGGCTCGGCGATCGCGAGCCGCGCCTCGGGCGGCAGCGCGTCGCACGCGCTCGCGGCCGCGCTGCGCAGCCATGGGTCGGGATCGCCCGCGGCGCGTTCCAGGGCGGGCAGGATCCGCGTGCCCGCGGGCTCGAGCAGCGCGACCGCCGTCGCGCGCACGACCGCGGGCTGCGCGGCGTCGACCGCCAGCGCGAGCAGGTCTGGGACCGCGCCCTCGTCGCCCGCGCGCGCCGCCGCGAACGCGACGCCGAAGTGCGTCGCCTGCGCGCGCTCCGGCCCGTACCACTTCGCCACCTGCTCGGCGGCCCAGGCGGGCTTGCGGTCGGTGTGGCACTGCGTGCAGGCGTTCGGCGTGCCGATCTCGAGCGACAGGTCGGGGCGCGGAATGCGAAGCGAGTGGTCCTGGCGCGGGTCGACGATCATGTAGCTCTTGGTCGGCATGTGACAGCCCACGCAGCTCGCACCGGCCGAGCCGGCCGCGTGGTGGTGGTGCTCCGGCGAGTCGTAGGTCTTCGGCTGGAGCGTCGCGAAGCGCGGATCCGGCGCCGGAGAGTGGCAGCGCACGCACAGCGCGTTGCCCTCGGCTTCGAGCTTGCCCGAGTGCGAGTCGTGGCAGTCGCTGCACCGCACGCCGGCCGCGTACATCTTGCTCTGCAGGAACGAGCCGTACTCGTAGACCTCGCCGTCGATCTGGCCGTCGGCGTGGTACAGGCCGACGTCGAGCGTGGCGGGCAGGAAGCCGTCGAGCAGCGGACGGCCGTAGGGCAGATCCGCGCGGATCTGCGCGCGCCGCGAGTGACAGGGCGCGCAGCTTTCGACCTCCTGGCGCGCGTCCGCGTGCTTCAGATCGACGAGCAGCCCGTCGCCGTACGGTGTCGCGTGGGCCGCGCCCTCGACAGTGGTGCCGGCTGCGCCGGCGGCCCGCGCGCGCGCCCACTCCAGGTGGTTCGAGCCCGGCCCGTGACAGCCCTGGCAGCCGACGTCGATCTCGGCCCAGGTGGTCTGGTACGTGTCGGTCGCCGCGTCGTAGCCGCGCTTGACGCCGGTCGAGTGGCAGTCCGCGCACATCGCGTTCCAGCGCTGGTAGCGCGAGGTCCAGCGCAGCGAGTCGTCGGCCGCAAGCTCAGCCTGAGAGTGCAGCGCGAAGAAGCGCCGCCGCTCGGTGTCCCACGCGGTGGTGAACGCCTGCAGCCGGCCCCCCGGCAGCTCCACCAGCATCTGCTGCAGCGGAGCGACGGCGAAGGTGTAGGGCGCCGCGAACTCGCCGCGCACGCCGTCGGGGCCGTCGGCGCGCACCACGTACTTGCCGTCGACGCGCGCGAAGTCGGGGTGCGCGCCCGAGAAGTCCCCGAGCACCGAGTCGGGGTCCGCGACCTCCATCGCGCGGTCGTGGTGCGAGCCGCGCCAGGCGCGCGCCTCCGCCTCGTGACACTCGACGCAAGTCGCATCGGCCACGAACGCGGGCGGGCCGGCGGCCTTCGGCGGCTGCGGCGTCGCCGCCTCCTCGCGCCCGCAGGCGAGCAGCGTTCCCGACACCAGGAGGAGCACGAGTGCGAACCTTCCGCTGCGCGCGCTCATCGCGAGCCTTCATACCGGCCGGGCCGGTGCGGGTCAACGGCGCCCATCGCCCGCCTCGCGCGGGCGCATGGTAGCTTTCCGTACCATGATTCGACGCTCGCTCGCGACGACGGCGCTGATCGGCGCGTTCGCGCTCGCCGGCTGCGCGCCATCCTCGGTGCAGACCGACTACGAGAGCGTGCCGAAGCTCAACCGCCCGACCTCGATCCTGGTCTACGACTTCGCCGTGTCCGCGGACGAGGTTCAGCTCGACTCCGGGCTGGTCGGCAAGGTCGAAGCCAAGACCTCCCACCAGACGCGCACGCAGCAGGAGCTGGAGGTCGGGCACCACGTGGCGGCCACGATCTCGAAGGAGCTCGTGACCGAGATCAACGCCATGGGCATGCCGGCCCGGCGCGCCTTCGGCGCGCCGCGCAGCTGGGGCGACGTGATGGTCGTCGAGGGGCAGATCTCCTCGATCGACGAGGGCAACCAGGCCGAGCGCGTGACGATCGGGCTGGGCACTGGCGCGAGCGACGTAGAGGCGCGCGTGCAGCTGTACGCGACCAACCCCGGCGGGCTCGAGGTGGTGGAGACCTTCACCACCAGCATGAAGAGCGGGTACATGCCGGGCATGGCCGAGACCATGGGCGCGGGCGCGATCGGCGGCCACCTCGCCGTCGCCGCGGTGGCGGGCGCGGGCCTGCACGCGGTCTCCGAGAAGCTGTCGGGCGACGTCGACGCCGAAGCCCGGCGCACCGCGAAGGCGATCGCGAAGCAACTGCGCGGCTACTTCGAGACGCAGGGCTGGGTGGCGCCCGCGAACTAGCGGCCGGTCCCCTCCGTTCGGGAGGCGACATCCGGCTCGCGACGATACACTGCGGCCCGAAGGGGGTGGGTCGATGCGTCTCGCTTGGTTGGGTGCGGCGGTGCTGTTGCTCGTGTCCGCGCCGGCGGGAGCGGAGGAATCGGTCGCCGAGCTGAACAAGCAGCTCGCCAACCCGGTGAGCTCGCTCTGGTCGATCGCCTTCCAGCAGAACAACTTCCTGGTCGACCCCGGCCGCCACGAGGACCTGCGCTGGAACTCGAACCTGAACTTCCAGCCCGTCATGCCCGTGGCCTGGAACGAGGACTGGAACATCATCACGCGGCCGGTGATCACCGCCTACAACTCGGTGCCGCACCCGCGCGAGAACGTGACTCCGCTCGACTGGACGCGCACGCAGACGTTCGGCGACAGCGTGCTGCTCGAGCTCCTCTCGCCGAGCCCGAAGATCGCGGGCAAGTGGCTGTTCGGCCTGGGCCCGACGTTCATCTTCCCGACCGCGAACTCGAAGTGGACGGGGCAGGGCAAGTACCAGGCCGGGCCGGCGGGGCTGGTCGGCTACCTCGACCACAAGTTCATCATTGGCCTATTTCCGCAGCAGTGGTATTCGTTCTCGGGCGCGGGCGGCAGCCGCGAGAGCACGAGCCAGATGAACCTGCAGCCGTTCGCAGCGCTGTTTTTCGACCACGGCTGGAGCGTAGGCTACTCGGGCAACGTCCTGGCCAACTGGAAGGCCGACGGGGGCGACGTATGGACCGTCCCGCTCGGGATGTTCGTCGGGAAGATCCACAAGTTCGGCAAGCTCCCGGTCAAGATCCAGCTCGCCGCGCAGTACATGGTCGCGCGCCCCGACACGTTCGGACAGAAGTGGAACTTCCAGCTGAGTATCGTGCCGGTCCTGCCCAAGCTCATCAAGGGCAATCTCTCCGAGCCTTCGTCCCTCAAATTCGGTCTGTGATTCAGGAGTTACGATGAAGATCATCTCTGTCGTCCTGCTCGCCGCCTCGCTGTGCGCTTGCGGAGTGACCCGCCAGGCGCGCGAGGTGAAGTACTCCGGCTTCCTCGGCGACTACTCGATCCTGCAGCCCGGCCCCGACGGCGGCGCGAAGCTCGTCTACCAGAACCCGGAGGCGAACATCGGCAGCTACAAGGACATCTGGCTCGTGCCCGTCACGATCTGGAGCGGCGAGGGCTCGCAGATGAACGAGCTGTCCGCCGAGGACAAGAAGCTGGTCGCCGACCGGCTGTACAGCGTGGTGCACGCGCGGCTCGCCAAGGACTACACGATGGTCGAGACCGCGGGCCCGAGCACGATGCGCATCGCGATCGCGATCACGAGCGCGGAGAGCTCCTACCCGGTGCTCGACACGGTCTCGACGATCATCCCGATCGGGCTCGGCGTGTCGACCTTGAAGGCGATCGCGACCGGCCGGCCCGCGTTCGTGGGCGAGGCGAGCGTGGAGCTCCGCGCGACGGACGCCGCCAACGGCACGCTGCTGTTCGAGGCCGTCGACAGCCGCGTCGGCACCAAGAACCCGACGCAGTTCTGGAACGAGTGGGAGGACGTCGACGCCGCCTTCAGCTACTGGGCCGACCGGCTCGGCTACAAGCTGTGCACCGAGCGCGGGGCCACGGGTTGTGTCGCCCCATGAGGGACGGGCGCCGTCCGCGGCCGTCCGCGGCGGCGCCCGCAAGCCGCGAAGCGGCGCGCAGCGAGGCGCAGCCGAGCGTAGCCAACGAGCCCGTCAGTCCATGCTCGCGCGCAGCTCGTAGAGGACCCGGTCGGCGGAGTCGAGCCGGATCAGGCCGAGACGCGGGTACTCGAGATCGAGGATCACGAAGAACGCGGCCGAGGTGATCAGCGCGAAGCCGAGCATGTGCAGCCAGCGCTGCCGGCGCGTGCCCGCCATGCCGTAGCCGGCGAGCAGCGAGGTCAGCAGCGCCAGCGCGAACAGGATCACGAAGATGACTCGCGGCTGGTGGAAGCGCGTGGCCATCGTGCGCGTGGTGGTCAGGTCGATCATATGGTTCATCGCGGGCAGCAGGAGCATCGTTGGCTGCGGGAGCCCCGCGGTCGCGGCGACTGCCGCATGCCAGAGCTCGAGCTGGAGCGTGTTCGAGTGCGTCAGGGTGTCCCTCACCTGCCCGGTCTCGGCGAACTCCCGGTAGATGGCGAGCCGCGAGTCGACGTAGCTGCGGAAGCGCGGGCGCAGGTTGGCCTGCGCGGCCTCGGGCAGCAGGTCGACGCGCAGCCAGGCCGTGCCGATCGCGTTCGCCTCCTCCACCACCAGCGCGCGCCGCGTCTCGAAGCGCGCCGACGCGCCGGAGAACGTGAACGCGACCAGCAGGCCGAACAGGCCGAACACGGCGCCCTCGACCGCCGTCAGGCCGGCGCGCCCGCCATCGTCGTGAGCGCGCCGCCCGCCCAGCCGCCGGCCGATCTCGAGCAGGGTAAGCATGCCGGCGAACAGGGCGATCGTGAGCAGAAATGTCGACTCGATGAAGGTCATGCGCCCTTGTATGCGATCTCCCGGGGCCAGCACAAGCGATCGGCGTGACCGGCGTCACGCAACCCGGGCGGCCGAACCGCCGATGCCGGACCATGCCCATGTTCGGACGCACGCCCCGCTCGCTCGCCGTCGTCAGCTCGTCCCCGGCGCCCAGCGCGCCCAGGGCCTCCGCGCCGCCGGCCACGCCAGCCACAACGACCTACGTCGACGAGAGCTCGCAGTTCACCGGCACGCTCAAGCTCACCAAGAACCTGGTGGTCGACGGCGCGGTCGAGGGCGAGATCGACTGCGCGGGCACCGTCACGATCGGCGCGAGCGGCCGCGTGAACGCGCAGATCTGCGCGGAGACGGTGGTGATCGACGGCGAGATCCACGGCGACATCGAGGCGCGCGGCGAGATCACGCTCAGCAAGACCGCGCGCGTCTACGGCGACCTGATGACCGAGGGCATCGCGATCGAGCGCGGCGCCAAGGTCGAGGGCCGGATCACGATCGGGCCGGTGAAGAGCGCCAAGGCGGCGAAGAAGGGCGACGCCGCGTCGGAGCCCACGCGCGAGGTCGCGCTCCCGCCTCAGTCCGCGTCCGGCAACGGCTGAGCGCGCGCCGCGCGGCGCGCGGGCAGCAGGACGAGCGCGGCGAGGATCAGGATCGCTCCGCCCGCGACGAGCGTCGGACGCAGGCCGACCGACTCGCCGAGCCAGCCGCCGAGCGCCGTGCCGGCGAGCGTCGCGATGCTCGACGTGAAGCGGATCGCGCCGGCCACGCGCCCGAGCACCGCCGGCGGCGTGATCTGCTGGCGCAGGCTCGACTGGTGGATCTGCCAGACCACGTGCCCGAAGTCGCCGACGATCTGCTGGAACGCGATCGCGACGACACCGAGCAATGTCGCGCCCGGCGCGAGCGGCAGCGCGAACGCCCCGGCGGCCGCGAGCAACATCCCCACGAACATCGCCGGCAGCCCGGCCCACTGTCGAGGCGTGCGCTCGGCGGCGACCGCGCTCGCGAGCGATCCCACCGAGCCGAGCGCGAACAGCATGCCGAGCGTGCCCGGCGAGAAGCCGAGCTCGCGGAACACGAACAGCATGTAGACGGCGTTCGTGGTCTGGGTCGCGAGCGCGATCAGGATGCCGGAGAGCGCGATCGCGACCAGCGCGGGCGTGCGCGCGATCTCGACCAGACCGGCCGAGATCTCGGCGAGGCGCGAGCCCGCGGCCGCGGGCGGCTCGGGCGCCGGCTCGCGCGCGCGGATGCGCAGCAGGAGCACGGCCGAGGCGAGATAGGTGAACGCGTCGACCAGCAGAGCGATCGGCGCGGACAGGAGCTGCACCAGCCAGCCGCCGGCCGCGAACGCGCCCGTCTCGGCGGCCGCGTCCGCGGCCTGCAGCCGGCTGTTCGCGGCGACCAGCGCCCGCGGCTCGACCAGCGAAGGCAGGTAGGCGTGGTGCGCGACGTCGAAGGCGAAGTCGAAGAGGCCGCGCAGGAACGCAAACGCGTACAGGTGCCAGGTCGCGAGCACGCCGGCGAAGGCGGCCGCGGGCACCGCGAGCAAGAGCGCCGCGCGCACCAGATCGGTCGCGACCAGCAGCGGCAGCCGGCGCACGCGGTCGATCGCGTGCGCCGCGAACAGCCCGACCAGCACCGCGGGCAGGATCGCCGACGCGTTGATCGCGGCGATCTCGCCCGGCGACGCGTCGAGCGCCTCGATCGCCAGGAACGGCAGCGCGACCGCCGTCAGCATCGAGCCGAAGTTCGAGATCGTTGCGGCGCCGAGCAGCCGCCCGAAGTCGCCGCGGAGCCGCGCGTCGCTCACGCGAGCTGTCGCAGCCAGAGCGTGCGGCTGTAGCCGGGGCCGTAGCGCCCGGTGCCGAGATTCGGGTCGAGCCCGAGCGCCTCGAGCTCCGCGCCGCGCGCGCGCATGTACTCGCGCTCGTCGCGGTCGTACGCACCGTAGAGCGCGCGCGGGTCGAGGCCCGGGATGCGCGCGGGCGCGATCACCTGCGCGATCCGGCGCTCGACCGCGACGGTCGAGACCACGGCTTCGGTCTCGTCCCCGAGCACGTACGCGACGATCGACGTGCCCGTCTCGTCGCTGCGCTGCAGCCGGTGCTGGACGCCGCCCTGCACCACGTGCCGGATGCGCTTGTAGAAGGCGATCCACTTCGCGTACTCGGCGAGCTCCGCGTCGTCGAGCGCGGCGAGGTCGGAGCCGATGCCGAGCACGCCGCGCATCGCCACGTCGAAGCGCGTCGCGAGCTCGAGCCGCCGCCCCGTCTGGTGGTTGCGCTCGTGCGTGACCCAGTTGCAGGTCGCGCGCGCGGGGTAGGCCAGGCTCGCGCCCTCCTGGATCGCGACGCGCGCGAGCGCGTCGGTGTTGTCGCTGGTCCAGAACTGGTCCGTGCGCGCGAGGATGCCCGCGTCGACGCGGCCGCCGCCGCTCGAGCAGCTCTCGATCCTGAGCCGCGGAAAGCGCTGGCGCAGGCCGTCCATCAGCGCGTACACGCCCTCCGCGTGGCGGCGCCAGATCGCCTTGCCGGCCACGCTGCCCGGCTCGGTCGCGGAGCGGTTCATGTCCCACTTCAGGAAGTCGACGCCGTTCTCCTCGACCACGCGCGCGAGCACTCTGGCCAGGTGCGCGATCACCTCCGGCCGGCCGAAGTCGAGGATCAGCTGGTGGCGCTGCTCGGTGCGCGGGCGGCCCGGGAAGTGCAGCACCCAGTCCGGGTGCGCGCGGTAGAGATCGGAGTCGGGGTTCACCATCTCGGGCTCGACCCACAGGCCGAACTTCATGCCGAGCGCGTGCACCTCGTCGGCGAGCGGGCGCAGGCCGGTGGGGAACACGTCGGGCGAGACGGTCCAGTCGCCGAGGCCCGCGTTGTCGTTGCGGCGCGCGCCGAACCAGCCGTCGTCGACGCAGAACAGCTCGACGCCGATCGCCGCGGCCCTGCGCGCGAGCGCGACCTGGCTCTCGAGCGAGAGCGCGAAGTAGCTCGCCTCCCAGGAGTTGTAGAGCACGGGGCGGGACTCCGCGCTCGGCCCACACGGCAGCACGCGCCGGCTCAGGAACGCGTGCATGCGCTGGCTCGCGCCCGAGAAGCCGTCCGCGCCCGCGCCGTGGATCAGCGCGGGCGTGGTGTGGCGCGCGCCGGGCGCGAGCTCGAGCGCGAAGTCGAACGGGTTGTAGCCGCCGTGCACGTGCAGCGCGCCGTTCGGCCGCTGCTCGAACGCGAGCCGCCACGCGCCCGACCAGGCGAGCTGGCCGAAGTGGACGATCCCGTGTGCCTCCCCCGCAGGCGAAGCCGAGGGGGACAACAGAAAGAACGGGTGGTGCACGAAGCCCGTGTGCACCGAGCGGCTCTCGAGCGAGGTCGTGCCGACCGGGAGCCTCGCGCGCTCGATCTGGAACTCCGCGGCCCAGCCGCCCGAGCAGTGCACCAGGTCCCAGCGCCCCGCGGGCAGGTGCAGCGTGCCGAAGCCGAGCTGCTCGACCAACACGGTGTGCGCGCCGCGATTCTCGAGCTCGAGCCAGCGCTCGATCACGTCGTATTCGGCGTCGATGCGCAGGCACAGCCAGACCGTGAACGGCTGCACCGGATCGTCGAGCCGCACGCGCAGCGTCTCGCGGTCGTCCTCCGCGCGCTCGACGGCAAACGAGGCGTAGCGCAGCCGCACGTCGCGCACCGGCAGGCCGCCGTCTTCGCCGGGGAACGAGACCTTGAGCGTCGGCTCGTGCCAGGTGTGATCGCCGAAGGTCGCGACCTCGTCGCGCCGGCCCTGGCGGTCGACGCCGATGCGCGGGAACGGATCGTCGGGCAGGCGCCCGCTCGCGATCGGCAGCTCCGGCCCCGGCGCGCGCGGGCCGCTGCCCAGGCACACGACCCGCCCGTCGGGGTCCGCGCGCAGGGCGTGGAAGCTCGTCCGGAGCACGAGGTTCCAGGTGCGCGTGTCGGCGTCGAACTCGATCAAGCGCCGAGT
>Ga0187892_10002298_pt1 | contig 39077 bp, 25 predicted proteins | sample MA1701073metaG_FD_139345 | JGI IMG/M metagenome (GOLD analysis project Ga0187892, IMG submission 139345) | Bio-ooze microbial communities from a basaltic lava cave in the Kipuka Kanohina Cave System on the Island of Hawaii, USA - MA170107-3 metaG ... | reverse complement strand
CCGGGCCTTCTGGATCGCGGCGTTCACGAGGAGCGCCACGCCGTCCTTTATGCCGCGATCCGAGCCGGTTGTCCAGTCCCTCGGCGGACGGGGTCGCGGTGGGGATCGGGGAGAGCGCCCGGCCGAGCGAAAGTGACGCATCAGGGATTCCCATCGGGGCCTTGAACCTGCAACCCCCGGTTTTGGAGACCGGTGCTCTGCCAATTGAGCTACTCCCCTATCTGACTGACTTTCAAGCCCGTTAGCGTGCTCTCCATTCCGCCGCCGTCCCGGTCGTGGCACACCGGTGGCACATTCGAGCCCTGGACCCACCCCTCGGTCGACCTCGAGGTCGTCGTGGTAGTAGAGCTGGGTAACGTCGAGCGTCGCATGGCCCATCCACCGCATCAACTTGAAGGCGGAGACGCCAAGGTTAGCACAGCGTGACGCGAACCTGTGTCGCAGTCGGTGGACCTGCGGTGGGCCTCCCACGGACAGTCGCCATGCCTGCGAGGCGAGCCTGCGTACCGACCAACGATCCCGGCAGCCCAATAGCGCCGGGCCGATGTCGGAGCGCGGCAGCGCCGCGAGGGCTGCACGCAGGCGCCGCGTCAGGATCGGCACGTCCCGGCTCCGCCCGCTCTTCGTGCGATCGGTCTCGTCTCTGACCGCGACGTGGAGGTGGTCCTCGCGGATGTCGGACCAGCGCAACCGGCAGATCTCCTCCGCGCGCAGTCCGGCGTCGCCGGCAAGCAGGATCACCGCGAGCGGCCGCGGGTCCTTGAGTCCGGCCGCGGCGGCCACGAGCGCCTTCATCTCTTGTTCTGTGACGGCTTCGCGCTCGGAGCGGCGCACGAGGCGCGGTCGCTTGATCGCGCAAGGCACGCGCGCGAGGTGGCCCATCGCCACGGCGAACTGGTGGAACTTGGACAGGGCGTCGAGCCGTTGCCGAATGGTCGAGGTGCTGTAGCCCTCGCGCCGCAGCGCGATCTTCCAGGCCTCCACGTCCTTGGTCTGCGTGCGCGCGACGCGGCGGTTCCTCCAGTGTCCGAGGACGTGCTGGACGTGGTGGCGGTACGACTCCAGGGTCCGCCTGGTGTGCACCCGCTCGGACCCGGCCGCCATCCACTCGAGGAGCCCTGCTTCGAGCTTGCCGTACGTGAGGCGGACGTCGGTCTTGGCCCGCTCACTGGCGCCGGACTCCTCCTCGACCTTCTTGAGCCGCATCTCCCGCAGCCATCGGATGGCCATAGCCTTGGTGGGGTAGGTCTTGCGCTCGCGTCGGCCGGCGACGTAGATCACCGCCCGCCACGCCCCCGATGGGAGGCGGGAGACCGATCCGTAACCCCGACGTTGCGCCATGACGGACGACCCTCTCGACCTTCTCGACATGCTACCCCAACGCCTTCCGGCCGGGCCTGCCCCCGCTCTCCACGGGCGCGACTTCGTGTCCGGTCTCGAACGCCTCCAGGTCGGCCGGCCGGAACAGGACCTGCCGGCCGATCTTGAGGAAGGTGATCCGGCCCTCTCGTCTCCAGCGGCGGGTCGAGTGCACGCTGACGTGGTACCGCTCCGCCACCTGCCGCTCGGTCAGCAGCTCCGCCGCCAGCAACACCGGCGTCGCCGGGCGGGTGTGGGCCGCGCCCCGGCTCACGGCTCGGCCCCCCTCGCCGAACGGGTTTCTGTCTTCTTGTCCCCTCTACTTACGACCGGAGACAACTGCGACAAGTACTTCACGGCCTGTGGGTTAACCAGGACCCGAACCTGGAAGCGGGGCTTGCCAAATGTCGCAAGGCGGCGTCGAATCGCCCTGGCCCCGGCCGAGGTCGGGGCGACCAGCAGCAGCAGGTCGACGCCCAAGGCCTCCGCCTTTCGGAGGTCCTGCCGAAGCCGTCGGGGACCGAGTTCGATCTCGCAGGCGATCCGCAGCCCGTGCAGCTCGACGTACAGGTCAACGGCACCTGCTCGCCGTCCCGGGCCCGCCGGGTATTCGGTCCGGACCCTGGCGCCGAGGCGCTCCAGAGCGTCCGCAAGCTGCCTGGCCATGACCTCGTTGTGCAGGTAGCCGCCCCTCATGGGCCAGGCTCCTTGGCCGCGGCCGTCACGGCCTGGCGGGCGGGCTCCAGCGGTTCGAGGATCAGGGCGGGCTTGCCGGCGGCCTTGCGCGCGAGGCGGTGCTCGCGGACCAGGCCCTTCTCGATCAGCTTCTTCCGAACCGCCGCGCCGCGCGTGCCGTTGAGGCCTACGAGCTTGGCGTACTCGGCGCTGGCTTGACCTGGGTTCTGGACGACGGCCTTGAGGTATCGGAGTTCGACGTCCGACAGGTCGAGTTGGATCGCCGGACTCTGGGTGACGGCGGCGAGGGTACTCACCTGGTCTGGCCGTGCAAGGGCGATGGGGGATTGCGGATGTGGCGTACCGAATCGCTTCCAGGAGCCTTGCTGGACCCGCCTGCCGACCTCGATCGGCGGCACCTTGACCGGCGGGTCCACGTCGAGCTGGAACGCCAAGCCTCCGGTGCCAAGCTTGGCCACGGCCCGGCCGACGCGCTGGTTGACGAGAGCCTCGATCGGGACCGGTCGAATCGGCTCGCCTTCGACCGGGTGGTACAACAACTCCTTCCTGATCGCCTCGCTGTCTTTACTGCCCAGGCTGAAGGCGATCACGCTGGCGACGTTGGAGAGGACCTCGTCGCGCACGTCGACGGGAAGCTGCGACGGGAACTGGTTCGCGAGCGCGATAGCCAGGCCGTATTGCCTGCCCCGCGAGAGCAACTCGCTCCACGTCTCGGGTGCCATCGCGGCGAAGGTCTGGAACTCGTCGGCGTAGAGGTGGAACGTCCGACGCTCGGCCGAGGGCTGAGACTCCCGCCGGAGGAGTTCGAGCTGCAGCTTGGCCAGCACGACTTGGCCGATGATCGCTCTCGCCGGCGGATCGAGGCGGCCGAGGTCGACGAGGAGAATGCGACCGCACTCGAACACCTCGCGCATCGAGAAGCCGGTGGGCGCGCAGAGCGCCCTGCCGACGTGACCGCGTAGCAACTCATCGAGCCGGCCGACCAAGGGGACGTGGGCGCCGGCCGGGTAGGCGGGGTAGACGCGCGTCCAGTAGTCATTGAGGTGGCCGGCCGGCAGTGCGCTCACGAGTCCGGCCCGGAAGCCAACGTCTTCGAACAGCCGAGGAATGTCGAGCAGCGTTGCGCCGGGGCGGCCTGTGATGAGTGCCAAGCTGTTGCCCAGCAGCGGCGCCATCCTCGTGCCGAAGCCGTCCTTGCCGATTGCACGACGCAGGATCTCGAAAAGATCGCCGACTGCACGAGCCCGGTCGTCGCCGGGTTCGATCGCGAGCAACCCGAGCGTGATCGTGCAGCCCGGATTACCGGGAGCCCAATAAAGGACTTCGCCGGCTCGCCTGGCGCACATAGGCAAGAGCGTCTCGCTGAACAACTCGCTATCAGGTGCAAGCACACCGACGCCATGGCCCGCGTCGATGTCGGCCTTCATGGCGTGGCAGAGGGCAGTGCTCTTGCCTGCGCCAGTCCGGCCACCCACGTAGGCGTGCTTCCTGCGCTCTGCGCTTGGCCAGATGGCCGGCACGCGAAGCTCACGGTTGCCGACAACGACCGACATCTCGCCGAGCCGCACGCCAGGAACTTCTTCAAGCGCAGCCTGTAGGGCGCTACGACGGATCTCGGTCTGCTCCTTGCGCTCCTGGTACAGGCGTCGTTCTGCTTCGCGGCGCCTGGCGTCGGCCCGCTCCTGCCATGTGCGGATGACGGTGACGGTGAACATGACTGCGACTGCGACCAACACCAGCAGCATCGCCGCGTCGGTGTTGCTCACTGGAACGGCCCTCTGGTGAGCGGGTCGGTCCGTCCCTTTCCCGTGAGGCTTGTCTTGAGTTCCTCGACGGCACGGCGCAGGCAGAGGCGGACCACGCCGACGAAGGCCTCGAAGTCTGCTTCGAGAAACGCGTCGGAGGGGGCATCATCTTCTTCTGAATCGCCAGGCGCTGGACCGAGGATCGACGGTAGGGTCAGCTGACACGAGATGATCTGTAACCACCTGCCGAACGTCCAGGCTGCGGCGACGCAGACCCGGTCGGAGAACTGGTCGCTTCGGATGACCAAGACGTCCCGACGCTGTCCCACCAGGCCCGAGACGAGCGCCGGAGCTGCACTCTCACGGCTCCACGTGACAGGAGCCTCGGACTGCTCCAGCAGTTCTTCGAGGCGGTCAAGCAGTCCCTCGGTTCGCGGCCATCAAGAACCGGCACCCGTCGGCGTGGTTCCGATACTCCGACTTCTGCTCGCTCGCGGTCCAGAAACGCCACGGAACCCGGCGTCGGATGCAGGTCCAGATGGCTGCGGTCCACCGTCCGCACATCGCGTCGGGCTACGTCGCCCACGTCGCCTATCGGCCGGCGCCGCCTCTCGACGGTGTGCTCGATTGGATCATCCATTACGTGCCCGGGCTCCGCGCCCGTGCGGAGTTCGAGAGGTTCAACGGGAAGCGGTTCCAGCCGGAGTGGGCGGTACCAAAGCGGCCCGTACCGCGGGGATGCGAGGGGATCCGCAGGACGTTCGCCGCACCGTCGAGCGGCGAACGACAAACAGGCGCTCCTGCGACCGTCCGATCGCTGGCCATCGGCTTCCTGGAGAAACGGTACGGCGTTCCGGTAATCAAGGTCGCGGCCGGGCACCTTCGGCAAGCCCAGGCCGTCCTGGACGCCTGTGGAGGCGACCACGCCATGGCCGTCACCGCCGTGGATCTCGCGGCCAAGGAGGGGCGGCAGAGCCGAGCTGGATTCCCGAAGCACCTCGGTGGCGTCCTCGAAGGAGGCTTCATCGAGCGTGTGCGTGCTGCCCGAGCAAAAGAGAATCGACGCCGAGACGCCGATGAGCAACGGGTTCGCGAGCAAGCTCGCCGCGACCGCTACGAGGTGTGGTGCCGGCGCCGGGCCGAGAAACGCATCCGGGCCCTCTCGTCGGAAGCTCGACGACGCGTCATCGACGAGCGCCTCCCAGCCTTCACCGAAGGCTTCCGGTTCTTCTTCCAGCTCCGTTCCTGGAGCGACGAGCGCATCCGCATCTGGGCCGAGCCGCGGATCCTGACGCGCTACGGTCGGGAAGGCGAGCCGACGCTCGACGCGTGGAGCAAGCTCCGCGACGTGCCACCGACCCGCTCTTCCGGGCCCGACGAGGCCCTACAGTGACCCCTACAGTCCAAGCACTGTAGGGTCTGCCGTGAGCGAAAGCTCAACGGCAGCAGCTACCAGCGCGAATTTGTGGCGCACGCTTCGCGCCGCCACTCCGCTGCTCTTCCTCGGCCCGAACGAGTCGGGAACGACTACCCGGGCCGAGGCTGCGCCCACGGCTGCCGCCGGGGCTTGGCCATTCCGCGCCTGCCGGTGCTCATGGCAAGAGCAGCGGAGTGGCGCCGCTGCCGCGGTCCGCTCGCTCCGTCGCTCGCCACAAATTCGCGCGGAATGGCCGCGGGCGCGGCTGCGCCCGCCGACTAACACTTCACCATCGAACGCCATGCCCATTGCAACAGCAAGATCCGCGGGGCTCCGCAAGTTCATTCCGCAGCCCGACCGCTACGCGGAGCGGTACGGGCGCTTCACGCTTACAGCACGCGACATCGAGATCCTCGACGTCGTCCACCGCTACCGCTACCTGGAGGCCCGCCACATCCGGGCTATCGTCGGCGGGTCCGGCCAGCAGATCACCCGGCGGCTTCAAGGTCTCTTTCACGGTGGGTACGTTGGCCGGTATGCTCGTCGCGAGCGGATGCGGTTGGACCTCGGCTCCGGCGCGCCGCTTATGGCATACGGGCTAGAAACGAACGGGGCTCGAGCGCTCGGACGACATCGCATCGCCGCGGCCGCCGCCTCCGGCGGGGAACCGGAGCCCGTCAGATGGAGAAAGGACTACACTCGGCGCACCGAATGGTTCCTCGAGCATCAGCTCATGATCTCGAACTTCCGCTGCGTACTCGAGCTCGCGCTGCGGGAGACGTCCGGCGTCGATCTCCTGTGTTGGAAGCAGGGCGAGGACACCTGGTTCCGTGTAGCCATTCCGGGCGAGCAACGGCGCGTTGTCAGCGTCGCACCGGATGCGTATTTCGTGCTTCGCAGCAAGGGCCAAGTCCGACACTTCTACCTCGAAGCGGACCGGTCGACCGAGGAGCGCCGACGTCTGGTCCACAAGTTTATCGGGTACTGGTGGCACCTTCAGGATCCCGGGTTCCTTGAGGCAGGCGACCGGCGGTCGCGGGTCAACGTTCTGTTCGTGTCGACTGGACAAAGAAGGCTGCGGAACATGATCAACACCCTGGAGCGAATGCCCAAGCCAAACAGGGCCCGGCACGGCGGGAAGGGTCTGTTTTGGTTTTATCTCAATGACCACGCCACGATCGATGATCCGTCTCGCCTTCTCGACCCAGGGTGGCGATCCGCCACCCAGCGCGACGGAAGTTGCTCGCTGGCCTGAGTAGTGATTCACCAGCTGTGCCGTCGGGTTTTTCCCTCTTGACTGTGTCCGTGGCCAGCAATAGACTTCGGCCAGTTTGCACGGAAAACAGGAGGGGGCGTGTCCCTCGAGAACAAGGCGGCGGTGACCGAATCCCCCAACAGGGGTGCCGTCCCCACGATCCCGCGCATCTTGGTCCTTTCCGTGATCATCGCCCTGCTGGTCGGCGTCGCGTATGCCAATCGCGCCCACGGCGAAACCGCCAAACCGGCTCTCTACTTCTTCGTCATCGATCGTTCCGGATCGATCAAGCAGAACCAGTTGATCATCCCGATCCGGGGTGCCCTGATCCAGAAGCTCGGCGAGATTCCCGAATCGGCCGAAGTGCGAATGGTGCTTTTCGACCACAAGGCGGATCGTCGAGCCAGTTGGCAGCCTATGGATATGGTCGCCCGAGGTGAGCTCTCGGCTTGGTTCGATCAGAACTTCCCTCCGGGACGAGGCGACACACGACTGTACGACACCGTGGCCGATGCTCTCCTGGAGATCGAAGAGATCAAGAACGCGTACAGCATGGTCCAGCTGACTATCCTCTCCGACGGCATCGAACAACCTCCTGTTTCGACCAATTACAGGAGCTGGAAGGACCTCGAGCCACTCTCCAAGGGTCTCAAGCAGAGCGACCCTCCGTTCTTCGGCACCTGGTACACGTTGGGCTTCGACCCTCCGGATGAGCCAGGGCCGGGAACCGGCATCGAAAGAGCGCATGTTCCAGATCCGAAGGCCGGCTTTGAAATCGCGGTCGTTCAGCCTCCGCCCAGCGCCGAGTTCAAGGCGCACCCTCAACGAGTCGAGATCGGCGAGGACGTTCTCTTCACTCCCGTCTCCGACGCCGGCGCCGATACCTACGAGTGGCATTTCGGCGACGGATCCACTTCGTCCCTCAAACAGCCCACGCACGCATATGCTGAGACGGGAACGTACGACGTGACCCTTCGTATCGGAGGACCGGGCGGAGAGGATCGGCGTGAGTGCGTCGGCTGCGTGCAAGTACTGGAAAAGGTGCCGTTGAAAGCCGCCTTCGACTGGGCGCCGAGCAAGGCCTATGCGGGCGAAGCAATCCGTTTCATTGATGAATCAGAGGGGTCGCCGGAATCCATAGAATGGGACTTCCCCGGGATCGGAACACGAACGGAGGCAGGACCGCAAGTCGTCTTTCCAGCTCCGGAGTCCGTGACGGTCACGTTGACCGTCCGGAGAGCGACTGAATCGGATCATATCAGCAAGAAGATCACGATCCATGCTGGTCTCGCCAAGGCCGATTTCTCGGTCTCGAGGCAGTCGGGTCGGATTCCCTTTACCGTTCAGTTCTCGAACGAGTCCCGCGGTGACATCGTCAAGTACCACTGGGACTTCGACGATGGAACTTCGAGCGACCTGGAGAGCCCCAGCCATGTCTACCGACAACCTGGCGAGTACAGGCCACGGCTGACGATCACCAACGTCAAAGGAATCGAGACCAAGAGTCCCGGCAACATCACGATTCAAGTCAAGAAAGCTCTGTCGTGGTGGATCAAACCTCTGATCGGCGTCGTCGCTGCGATCCTGGTCTGGGTCTTGGTCATTGTTCCGCTAATCCTGAAGCCGCTGATCCTCCCGCACAAGGGTGCGGCTCTTACGGGCACTAGGACGCACAACCTCCGGCATCTCGCCCGGAAGCTCCCTGCTGGCTGGCTCGTGCCGCGAGGGCATCTTCGTATCGGTCAGATGCGAACCGACTCGATCAAAGTGGGACGATCCAGTGGAAAGCCGGACACGCTAGCCAGAATCGGCCGCGTGATCGGGACGCGAAGTTATCGTCTGACGCCGCTGGTAGATAATGAGGTCTTCGCCGTGAGAACCGAGAGGGGACTCGACGGGAAAGAGGTATCCAGTCGTCGCGCTCTTCCGAGGGGGCGGCACGTGATGCTTCGCGACGCGACCCAGTACGAGATTCACGGCGAGTCTTTCACCTGGGTCCAGCCCAGGTTCCGGGGAAGGACGAAACGACCGGCGAGCTCAACCTTCTGAAGCGCACGGAGAGCAACCCCATGCCGAACGACAAGTGTGTTGCCAGACCGGCGTTGTTTCTGGGACTCGGGTCCACCGGCGCCAAGATCGTCTCCAAGCTGAAGCGATTGATCGAAAAGGAGGACGATCCCTGGACCTCGAAGTTCTATCACTACGTCAGGATCACGTCGGAGATCACCCCCGAGAGGGGCGTCGATCCCGACATTTCACCGATCGTTCTTTCGTCGCGGAACCTCCATAGCCGCCAGGTCGTGAATCGATTCTGGGAATCGATGAGCGAGGACGTGCGAAAGAGCCTCCAGGAGTGGTGGTATCCGGATGCCACCGATGCGAAAATGTGGGAGCCGTGGGTTCCTCCCGTGAGATCCCTCGACGAAGGCGCAGGTGGTGTGCGACCGATCGGAAGACTGCTCCTCCAGTCAAAATGCCTCGAACAGGATGGCAACGTCGTCGGGCAATTGCAGGAGATTCAGCGGCTCTTCGAGGGCAAGCAACAACGGCTGCCTGTCGAGGAGCAGGCGCGCGTCGACCCTCATCGCATCGATTGCTACGTCTTCGGTCTCCTTGCCGGAGGGACCTGCAGCGGGACGCTCATCGACCTCGCATATCTGCTCAAACAGGCTTTCGGTAATACGAATGTGTTCGGCGTGTTCTTGCTCGGCGACGTGTGCTACCACGGAGCCTCCCACCACGAGCGCGACCCTCTGCGTATGAGCACGCAACGCGAGAACACGTTGTACGCCTTGGCGGAGATGATGGTCCTGCACAGCAAGACGGGGCGGGAGATCGTCTCTCCCTTGTGGCCCCGGCAGATCGGCAAGATCCGGCTCGACGAGACGGTCTTCGATACGTCCCCGTTTCACAAGATCACTCTGATCGGCGCGCAGAACGAAGAAGGCCACTATCTCCGAGGTTTTGACGATTATCAGAACTTCGTTGCCGAGTACTACGCCGGGCTATTCGCATCGGAAGCCCACGCCAGGCAAATCGGCCGGGTCGTGGATCAGGATGCCGAGCACAATCTCACCCAGGCGGAGCGTTTCCCGGGTCGGGCCAACAACCTGCAAAGAGTCGGTCTTCTGAGCCTCAGGATTCCCGAGGACAAGATCATCGCACTTGCCAGAAACGACCTTGCCAAGGAGGTCGCCACGGTTCACTTCAAGAACGCGGAGCCTGGCCGCTGGGAAGGCGTCTTGGACCGTCTTCTCAGCACGATCTCATGGGGCGGGATCGACGCCGTATTCACCCCGCCCGATGAGAGCATTGCAGAGGAGGAATTCGATCCTCTCCCGAGCTCGGCGGAAGAGTTTGGCGAGCTGTGTCAGCAGCAAAAGAAGGACATCGACGCCTTCTACGGCCCGTGGCGAAACATCGAGAGCGGTGAACTGAGAAAGCGACAGAGTGAGTTCGAAGCGCGCTGGAAGGACGCGCTCAACGACGCCGTTCGCGATCTACTGGGGCAGGTGGCGGACCGACCGTTGAGTGTCGGCAGTCTCGAGGCGGTCGTGAAGTCGTTGACCGATTCGATAGACACCAAGATCAGGGATCTCGACCGAGCCGGTCTAAGGCTGGAGACCGAGATCTTCAAAGGTGGCGAAGCCGGGTTGGAAAAGCGATTCCAGGACGACCTGCGCGAGGCGGTCGCCAGTTTTCCTCGGGGCCTTCGCGTGAATCCGCTGACCATGATCCGCCGTCGATTGTGGTCCGGGCAGGAAGACGTCGCGGAGTCCCTTCGTCGTTACCGGAGCGCCCTCAGGACGTTGGCGACGGCCAAGGCTACCCAAGCCGCACTGCTTCCCCTGCAGCAAGAAGTCAAGGCGCTGTCGGTCGTCCGGAAGCTGGTTGCGGGTGAAGCTGCTCAACCGGTCTTCATGGAGCAGCAGCGCGATGCGGACCACGCCTTCGAGGAAGCGCAGCAGCGACGCGGTCTCAGACAGGAGATCATCAGCGGCCGGGACGAGATTCACAAGCACTACGTGACGGGGATCCTCCGAGAAGTGCCGGAGGGGGCCTCCCCGGGGGCGGAGGGGGCAGCACAGAATCGTGCCGCGCTGGCCAGATCTCGCATCGCCACGAGCTGGCGTGCTCAAGATCATGCGGGCCTCTACGAAGCGTTCGTCAACCTGGTCAGCATGGTTCGTGGACGGGAAGACTCCGAGACGGCGGAAAACGCGATGCGTCGGAGCGATGTGAGTGAGGCGGTGCAATCGTTGCAGAACGGACTGAGAACCGCGTTCGATGTCGCGGTCAAGGAGACGATCGAGGCGGCCGTCAACAACGTCTCGGTGTGGGAGGGAATCCGTCGCTACATCCTCGCGATCGCGGAAGATCCCGAGACAAGGGAAACGACGTTGCGCAACATGTTTACGGCCTACGCCCGCAAAGCCAAGCTCTTTACCAGGCTGACCGGCGACGAGGGACAGGACGTGGAGGCCGAGCCGCGACCGCTGACGTTCTACATGTGCAACGAGGAGGACGCTCGCAGCTGTTTCAAGAGAATGGGACTCCGGAATCCCGACGGCTTCCTCCAGGAGCTGTTGCATCACGCTTTGGGGTATATCCCGACGCCGATGCCGCAGGCGAGAGTCTCACGACAGCAGCTGCTGATCTTCTCGAGCCTCGAAGGCCAACTGCCCATCTACTATGCCGGGTTCCAAAACGTTCTGGGTTTGCTGCAGAGCCCTCCCGTACAATCGGTCGGGCGTGAGCGCAGCTGGTCTGACAGACGTTTTCCCGAGTGGATCGATCTTTGGCACGGGGCGGCCAAGAAGCCGAGTCTGCCTCGCATGCGGGGTTGATTCGACCGATGCTCGTCCTTGTCCAAGACGGCCTGGTGGATGCGGACGCGCTTGCACCCCTTCGGGCGGGGGCCCGCGGCACTCTACTGACATCGCCGCCGAAGACGAAGGATGCGGTTGATGACGGCTGGATCGGATCCGAAGCCGATGGGAACAAGAACCTCAGAGATTCTCTCCAAGACCTCCTCTTGCCGAGGCCTCAGCTCAACAGGATTGCCCTGGCCTGGCAGGCCGTGGACGAGCGGCTCTCGGAAGTCGTACGTCTCGTCGTCAATCAAGCGGATACGTACGCGATCTCGTTGGCCTGCGTGATCGCCGGACCCCTCGAAGAGAACAGCGACCTCGAGATCACGATCTCGTCCGCGCCGGAAGCCCAAGCGCGCGTCACCCCTACCGTCTGGTACGTTGGTAACGAGGACACGGATCATGACCCCGTCAGCCCGGCTCGACGGAAGCGCGCGCTGACCGACCTGCTCCAAGTGCTCTTGGCCCTAGACGACTTGGCCGCTGACGATCTTGGTCTGTTCGAAGCTTCGGGTTCTCATCGGCCTTTCTGTACCTTCGGTATCAGATTCTGGGGATTCCCCGTGTCGGATTCTCGAATCCGGATTCGTGAGCTGGCCCTCGAGATGCTCGAGGAGGAGCTGTTCCGCCTCAGTGACGATGGAGCGGACCACGAGCGGGACCTCCCGGAGGCTGCCGAGAGTCTCTTGAACCGATTGGGTGCACTGAATACCCCGATGTCTTCGAGCCGGGACGGCCGGAGCCTGCGTTTCTCCGATCGCGTATCGTCCCCTCCGCCGAACCCATTCTCCGATTGGAGTTGCCCGCTGACACGCCGCGCGGCCCGCGATTCAGGCGAGCGGGTGATCGACCATCACAAGCACGAGATCCGTGATTACCGTGAGACGCTGCTCCGAGACCTGATGCGACTCTCGTCGGAGATCCGCAAGCACGGGCACGAAGTGTACCGACAGACGCGGGATGATCTCCGAGGCTTCGTGGGACGATCATCGACTCTTGCGCACTTGGCGATCTTGCTCCGTAGTTACTTTCCTGCTTTCAGCAAGTTGCTGTCTAGACGGTTTACACGAGCGAAGAGCCCGTGTGAGCCGGCGGGGTCGCCCTCGTGGAATGATTGCAGGCGGCGCTTCGTCGTCGATGCCAAGAGCCAACTTGCCACGGGCAGTAATGGCTTGCCGACCATGACGACCCTCCTGCTTTCTGAGTGCGGTGCCGTTCTCTTGGCCGTGCTGAGCGCGCTGCTGCTGTGGAACGACGTCGGAGTTCGGCTGGGTCTTCTTCCCGGCGTTGGTGGCTTGGTAATCGGCGCCGGTCTCCCGATCATCGCGAAGCTCAGAGCGCGCAAGATCGCACGGGATTTGCAGGCGTACTTCGAAGAGGCGGCATCTTGGCTTCGGGAATCCGTGACGCGCAAGCTGGAGTGGGTGATCGGCAAGACGCAGGCGTCTTTGGAGATGCAGGTCATCGCGGACGCTCTGGCCCTCGATCGCAGGCTGCGCCGCAATCTCGATGAGTTCTGTGACCGCTGGACGGATATCACGACCGGCGCCCCCGAGTCCTCACCGCACGACCGATCGCTTCCGGGCTTGGATGAAGAAGACGTGAGGGAGATCAAGGATCGCCTCTCCGGGCTCTACAAACTCATCGTGGCCGCGGTTCTGGACGAATCGGACCGCCCTCAACAGTCGGGGCACATCCGGCGCGCCCTAGACGATCTCTCGGCGTTGGCGCACCGGCGCGCGTCGACCAAGCCCGTCAAACACTCCGCAGTCGAGCGAGAGGTTCTGGAGTGTGCCCAAGGACGGATTCGTCCTGCGCTTCTCGCCAGGCTCGACGACGAGGTCCTACAGCGCGGAGTCCTCAAGACATTCGTTGTTCCGAGCGCTTACCCCGCAGACTGGGAGCGGAAGCTCAGGGAAGCAGCGTCCGCGATTCTGGACGTGAAGACCTGTAGGGGCCAGGTCTCGGGACCCCTGGCATGGATCGCTTGCCGACGGCTCGACAAACCTGAGGTCCGCGCATCGCTGGAGTCCACACGCGTGAAGCCTTGAGCGCAAGCAGCGAGTGGACGCACTCGCCTCCGCAGAAATACGAGGTTCGAGCGACGTGAGCACGACTAGCTTACTGGAGAGTCTTCGGAGTCAGGACTTCTACGGGGGACAAATCCTCCGCGTTCGAATGCTGGAGGCGAAGCCCGCGGAAGTATGTTCGCTGAGATTGCTTTTCGAGCGCGTGCCTCGCCTCCAGGCCGGCTCGCTGCCGCGAATCCTGTCTGTACTTGGGTTCGAAGAAGTCTACGCATCGCATCTGGGAGGTCTCAAGAGAGCGTTCCCAGAAGAGCCTGGCGAGACCGAAGACACCGTACTCATGGCGCCGGTTAGCGATGTCAGAGAGCTTTTCTGGCAACTCGTCTGCTTCGCCGAGGCGCTCGATGATGGTCGAGGCTGCTTGGTCCTGTGCCCGGACGAGCAAGCCGCGAAGTGCGCCCATGGTGCCCTCGAGAGCGCAGTCGAGAGAGCCGACATCCGGTATGCGCTCGAGTTTGCGACGATCACCGAGGGCAAAGATCTCTCCGTCTATCAGAACTCCCTGCCGCTGATCTCCGTTTTTACGCCTGAGACCCTGCGAGCACTGCTCCGCGGGAGCGAACTCGCCCCGGCCAGGGAGAAAGTACTGGCAGCCCTCGGCCGCGTGGCCATTCCTTGTCTGGACGACTGGCCGCCCCCGCTAGCCGCCCACACAGCTTTCCTGCTGAGGGAACTGCACCTCGAATGTGCCTTGCGCGGAACGTATCCCGCACTCGTCGGAACCGCGTCGCCGGTTCGCGACCTCGCAGCGCACGTCGGGTCGCTGTGGGGAAAGCACATCGACGGCCGCGCGATCGTCGCCACGGATTCCGTGGAATCACCCGCGGCTTGCTTCATCAGTTACACGGGTAGCCTCTTGCGAGACCCGTCAAACCCTCGGGAGTGGATTCGACAGGCTCCCACCGAGGTCGCTTCGGAGTTGCTCGGCTGGCTCGTCGGGCGCCACACCGGAAAAGCGGTGGCGGGAAAGGAGCTTCACTACGTCCTGGACGTTTCTGGATCCATGACCGCCCATTTGCCGTCCGTGAGGGCTGCGGTCGTCGCTGATCTGAAGATGAAGCTCGACGCTGGCACCCTCGCGGCTGGCGACCGGGTGAAGCTCACGGTATTCGAGACCGAGGCGACGGAGGTGTTCTCTCAGGAGGTCACGACTTCGCTGCTCGGCGACTTTAGGCAGGTCATCGAGGAGCAGCAGGGAGGAGGCGGTACCGACATTCCGCTGGCCTTGGGCGCGGCTCTGGAGAGTGCGCTCAAGGAGGAAGGAACCCGCGCAATCTACATCGTCCTGTTCAGTGACGGCTACAGCCCAATCGCTCCGGAGACCAGACGCCGCCTCCTACATCTGACTCGTGAAGCCCGAGTAGCGGGTCGCATCTTCCGGTTGCTATACGTCGTTCTAGAGATGGAGCCGCCAGCAGAAACGCGTAACCTCGTGCATCTGCTGGGCGGCACCATCCTCCGTCAGTCCGTCGCTGAGCTCGAGGATTGGAGGAGCTTCGATTTCGACGACCTCGACGAGGGCTGGATCGTCTTGTGGTCCGGCGAGAGAGGACTACCCGAGGACATCATTCAGCCTTTTCAGGCGGGGCGCCGCCAGATCGCGTTCACTCGAAGCATCGCCCGCCTCTCCATCCCTCCGAAAGACGTGGTGGCCGTGGTTGCAAGTGGTCGCTTCGGAAGCCTGGAGGAAATCCGAAACGAGGTCGGCCACCTCGGTCGCGAGTCGTTGCCGGTATTCGTCTTGACGGAGGCTGAGGCCTGGGCGCAAGTGATCAGCGAGGATTTCCCCGAGGCACGTGCGCTCCAGAGAATCCCCTTGGCCTACTCCGAGAACCCGTTTGTTGCCGCCACGCGGCTGCGTGATTGCCTCGGCGCACGAGAGCTAGAAGCAGCGCACTTTCGGTACTTGTTGGAGGGGGCCAGCGGCTACGATCGACTCATGCGGGCGCTGAAGCGTTCAGCGACGGCACCTGCCACCTCGGCGACGACTCGAGAAGGTCGTCTGCCGGACTTGCCCGTAGGTATCGAGTCCGTACTACGCGATGAGCGAGAGTGGGCTCGCCTGACGGACTTCACGCCGAATCCTCATCCGGATAGGCTGGCGACCTTCACACAGGATGCCGTGGCCCTCGAAGGAAGCGGGATCCTCCAGTACCACGACGCCGCGATCGTTCCGATTTCGTTCCATCCAGGCTCAATCGTGGACAGTGGCGACAAGTGCGCGGAAGTCGATTCGATCTCTTCGGATCGGGTTGTACTGAAGGGCCGTACGCCGGATCGGCAGGTTCCCATACTCGTGTCGCCCACCGTGCAGCCACTCCAAACTGCTGTTTGGGATGGCTCGAGCAGGAGAATCGATGGCCTGGGTACGGTGCAGTGGGGGCACGCCACCTTCGCGGTAGATGTTAAAGGTATCCGCCGATATCCCCTCGGAAACCTCGACGACAGATCGCGCGATCATCTCTACCGGGAGCCCGTCAAAGTGAGACTCGACACCGTGGCGATGCTATGGAAACCGGACGGTGCGCCTCCCGAGGTGTTGGTCGGGCTCGCGAACACATTGCGTCTGACCGTGAATGCGCTGTTTCGCCAAAGCGAACAGACTTTGCTGGTTTTCCCTGAGTCCTCGACGATCTGGCTCGTCGATCTGTCACCAGGAGGCAATGGTGTCGCTGCGCATCTCGACGGCAATCCCGAACTCCTGCAGTCGCTGTTGGCTCTCGGGGGGAGGATCGCTCTGGAGTGTCCTTGCGAAGGCGGCTTCGCCGGCGCCAGCACGGCGGACAAAGTGAAGGAGACTGACAACGGTTGCCCGCGCTGCTCGCGCGTTATCGGCGCGGTCGTCCTGGACGGAGACCGCGATCGCTTCGCCGGGGTCTCAAAGAAAGGCGTTCTGCAATGGCTGCTCTCGAACCGGCACCTTCCATCGTCGGCAGACATTCACATCAAGGAGAAGTACGAAGGGGTCAACGACCCCCGGCGAATCTCCGGGGGGGACGAAGGCTCGCGCAGGGGTTGCCTGAGACTCGCCCGCTCCGTTCTGTCCGACCGCCTGGGCTTGGAGATAGATGATTCCATGCTAGCCTCCTTCGAGTGGCTTGGCGGCGGCGGGACGTTTCTGGGGCAGTACGAGAGCGGGCGAAACGTCATATCCATCGTCCGTGACCTGAAGGAGTGGCAGGCGCTCGACGTCTGCGCTCACGAGTACTTCCACAATCTGCAGTACAAGCTCGCCGGCCTCTTCGAACACGCCAGGCTTGGGCACGATGCGAGCCCGAAGCCACCTGTCGATGGAAAGCTGTTCATCGAAGGTTCCGCCATGTGGGCAGAGAGTCACGTGGTCGATGCCCTCGCCATCCGCTCGTCCCTGGACCTTGCCAACCTGCGGCAAGGCGACGAGTACGGTGAGGGCTTTCAACTGATCAAGCACATCGAGGAGAACTGCGGGGGAGTTCGCGCGGTGCTCACATTCCTCTCGACCGGTGACATTCAAGCCGCATCCGGTGGAACAATACGTGACATGAAGCAGCTCTATTCGCTTGTGGGGGCTAGCGATGACTCCGTAGCACCGTAGGAGCCCGGCTACCGCTTCAGTCCACGGGGTGGATGGTGCGAGATGCAACAATTGAAAAGCGATGATACTTGCCTCCACTGCAAGCAATGCAAGATTTGGAAGACGAACTACACCAAGGCGGATTGCGTGCTCAGGAGGAAGCCGAAGGGGTTTCACCCGGACGAGCGAGTGCCCCGACAGTGTGTCGGGGACTATTTCAAGAAGTAGGCGTGTCCACCATGGAACGAACGAGCGAAACGCCGCGGCGCTGCGTCCAGCAGCCGCAGTGTCCCGTGGGGCGGTGGGGGAGGCGACGTCGCCGACTGGTGAGGGGATCACGGACTGCCCTCCGCCGTCACCAGGCTGAAGATTTCCTCTTCCACTGCTCGCAGCAAGGTCTCTACTTGGTATTTGGGAAGAAACGCGTGCTTGAAACCAGCCCTAACGAGCTTCAGCACCTCCCATCTCGTCAGGCCTCCCACGAGCTTCGCCGCCTCAACATACTCGTCGGTCAACGTATGCCGACCTTGATGCAGGAACCGGTTGTCCGTGCCCACACAGACCTCGAGTCCACGCTCCATGTAGTACCGCAACGGGTAGTACCGGCGGTCCGTGCCATCGTAGGTCGTCCTGCTCTCCGGCGACTCGAAGGCCCCTGTGTACGCATTGCTGATTGGGCACATCTCCATGCAAATCCCTTCGGTGATGCAGTATTCAAGGAGCTTCCCGTCCTCCCTCAGCCGCAATCCGTGTCCGATGCGTCGCGCCCCTAGCTCGTAAACGGCCTGCCAGATGCTCTCTGCCGATGCGGCCTCGCCGGCATGGATCGTGATGTTCGCGCTGTTTCTAAACAGCGGGCGCACAAGGTCCTTGAACTTCTCGGCGGCGGTCCGTTCGTCTCCTGAAAGATCGAAGCCGACCACGCCGCACGGTTGCCACCATCGTGGTGGCCCGGTCAGTGTCGTAGCGTGATCGTCCGGCGTCGCGATTGCTCCGCGCTGGAGGTAGCAGTTGAGCAAGTTCACCGTGTCGCTGAACTCTTCTGGAGTCTTATCCCGCTTCGCTCCCAGCAGGAGGTTGAAGCGCACCCAACGCCGCGGTGGATCATGCGATGCGAGACAGGCGGTCGACAGATCTAGCGACGCGCAGAGCAGGTCGGTGGCGTGAATCGCGGACATGCCCCCCCGCGTGTAACCCGTCGTGGCGCATCGAATCTCCGAATAGACGATATTGTCCTCGATAGCTTGCTCGGCGAGGTCCATCGCGGCCAGGATGATGTTCTCGGGGGATTGGAGGTGTTCGGCGCCCAGCAGTCCCGATCCCCAGAGATACCGCGTTAGACTGTGGTCGCTCGGCTTGGGGTCTCGCGGCAGGCACACCGTTTCGGCGAGGGAGAGGGAGTCGTGCGTCTTGCCTGCTGTGGCGTCGTTCCAGCATTGCTTGAGCCATGCGTGGGCTGTCGTCGTTCGATCTCTGACGACTCTTGCGACATCATTCCATTTCATGCGCTGACCGGTCAGGCTGTTCACAAATGTACGGCTAAGAGGCTCGCGGAGGTTCTCGATGACTGATCGAACTCTGCGATTGAAGGGGTGATCCCAGAGGCGGTCGAGCTCCTCGAGCTTTGCCCATGCCGCCACACAGTCGTCGCCGTTGCTCTCCGCAAGCGAGATCACAGTGACAAGAAGCGCCGACGCCTCAAATCGCTTGATCTCTTGATCATCCGGTAGCAAGTGATTGACGACGTCGTCGAGAAGACGCTCTCGCGGAACGCGACTCCGGTCGTCGTTTCCCGATGACGCCAACCACAACGCTTCCGCCGGCGATAGGTCATCGAATTTGGATAATAGGGTCAGGGCCTTCGAGACCAAGGCACACGTACGCGAGGCCAGCGCTGCAACGCGTGGAGGCGGTCCTGTCTTCCCACCTCGCAACAGAGCACAGGTGTTCCATGCCAAGGCTTTGATCGTCCCGAGGGAAATGCAGGTTCCGATGTGGTGGTGTAGATCCGACTTGGGGAGCCCCTGGACCCACGGGCGACAGCCATTGTCCTCCGGATGAATCAACCATTCGGGCCGCTGAAGGCTGGAAATCACGCGCGGCGGGAGTCGATAGAGCGAACGGAACGCCGACCGGCTTCCTCTCGCCTCGGCCGAAGGTCCCCGAGTTCCGCCGCCTGCCAGAACCGCAGGCAGGCCGAAAACACGCTCCTTGAAGACGTAAGCCTCCGCACCGAGGTTCAGGGCCTGCTGGATCTGCTCCGTATCCTTGGAGAGACTCAGGACGATCATGCGTGGCCTGCCGATCCTGGATCCCCCGGCGCGAGGTGAGACGCGCGGCTCTTCGCTCATGTCGAGCCACATCGCAATCTGCCGGACGATCGAGGCACCAATGGACCGTCCCTCGAACTCGATGTCTACGAGGATTACATCATACTGATCGAGTGTCCCTGGCCCCGCCTCGGAGCACGCCTGCAGGGCATCGACGCAAGGCTTCCCAGTGAGTGTCGCGTTAATCGTAGGACAACACGCCACCTCGTCCAGGCTCCGGTCCCCTTCGACGACTTCCTTGAGCGTTCGCCAGTAGTCGTCCGAGGCCTTGTAGAGTTGTGCACCAGGCGGCCCTAGGACCTTGAAGGCGCATTCGAGGAGGGGGCTGATACGCTTTGGCTGGTCGTCGATCAGAAGAACTTTGAGTGGGCCGTCGCACAGTTCGCGCCGAGCCCAGGGTCCAGTGCCCGCAGCAAGGCAATTTCCGATATCGCGCATCAATTCGACGAGGCGCAGTTCGACCGCAGCCTTGGTTACGGCGCTGTCGGATGCCTCAGGTTTCCAAAAGTCTCGGATGGCGCCCTCGAGATCTCGCGCCAGGAGGTGCTCACTTCCAGCCAGCGCCTGCGCGCTCCCGGCAGGCCGCTGGGCACGAACCTCAGCCAGTTTCCGTGGCAAGCTCCGAGGATCAAGATTGCGTACGTAGTCGCCCAACTCGATTGAGTCGAGTTCGGTCTGCCAGTTGAACGATGGATTGTCTGCCACGGTAAGGCCAATGCCGTCGCTCAACGCCTCAAAGGCTCGATTGACGTCGGCTTCGAGTTGCCCGGTCTCGCTCTTGGGATACCGCGACATGACCTGAACGAGGAACCGGTCCTCCTCGTCCTCCGGCAGGATGCGCACAGTTGCCCTCATCAATGGGCGTAGCGTTGCTTCTGTGGCGGTTATGGCCATGGTGAGCGCTTGTAGAAGGGCTTCCTTGCTGGCTGCTGAGCAGACCGTGAAAGCGGCTTGGAAGGCCTGCTGCTCCCATGGGGGGATTCGGGGATGATCCCATGGGCGGTCCTCCCCGGCTCCTGGTGCGAGCAGTACGAACCGCTCGACTCCGGAGCGCAGCAGCTTGGCCAGAAAACGAAAGAAATCCTGTGAATAACGGGTTCCGCGCCATACGGTGAGGCCGACTCGGGCATCGTTTGCTACGGCTGCGGGTGGGTAGTCGGCCGGCTGGGTCGTTGGATCCACAAGCGTCCAATCTGTGCCGTCAAGCGCCTTGTGAAGGGCGTCATGAACCATCGGCGCGGACTTCTCGACGAAGAACAGCGTGTGCCTTGTCATGTCAGGACATGAGCTCGGTGATGAGCTTTGCGATCTCAGGGTCCTCCGCAGCCCGTGGTTCACCCCAGGGGCCTTTGGTCAGTCGTCTGATCAGATCTGAGAAACCCTTCGCATTCTGCGCCTTGCAATGGGGGTAGACCAGCCGCATGAACTCGGCCTTCCACTGCCTGCCCTTGTATGCCGAGATCGCTCGCTTCGCCTCGACGGCAAGCCTCAATTCTGCTAGAAGCCGCTGCCGATGCCAATCGGCACCGGTAGTCACGGCCGGGTCAGAGCCGCCGCGGCGCGCCGTTGGCCCCACCGCGTCAGGGGGCGCTGTGATCCGTTTTGGGAGACACTCCGGCCCGATCACCCGGGCATCCTCGGATCGAACGACCGATTCCTGAACGACGCGCTGAAGCTCGCGCACATTGCCAGGCCAGCCGTATCTCTCCATCAGAGACACGGCCTCAGGCGAGAACCTCTTCTTGTCTCCCACCAGTCGTTCGAGAAAGTGATTCGCCAGCAACGGGAGGTCGGGCATGCAGGAACGAAGTGGCGGCGTGCGGATGGTCACGGCGGCGATACGGTCGTAGAAGTCCTCTCGAAGTTGGCCCGATCGAAGTAGCTCCTCGGGATCCGCGTTCGTCGCACTGATGAGCTGGAAGTTGGAGGTGAGTTCCTCGCCCGTCGAGCCGATCCTGACGAAGGAACGCTCCTGGAGGACCCGCAGCAGCTTGGCCTGCATGGGGAGCGGCAGTGTGCCGACCTCGTCCAGGAACAGGGTGCCGCCATGGGATCGCTCCACGTACCCGGCTCGCCGGGCGTCGGCGCCGGTATAGGCGCCCTTCTCGGAGCCGAAGAACTCCGCCTCGAAGAGGGTCTCTGGCACGCCGGCGCAGTTGACGGCTAGGAACGGACCCTGACGACGAGGCCCGCTATGATGGATGTAGCGGGCAACCCGCTCCTTACCTGTGCCGCGCTCGCCGGCGATGAGCACGGGGATCTGGTCATAGGGACTGAGCCGAGCCGCCTGGCGGCGCAACTCCTTAAGGGGCGGGGACTGCCCGAGGAGCACGTGCGAATGCATGAGATCGATTGCCCGTTCGATCGCCACGCGAAGGTACTCCGAACTGCGGTGCTTTTCGACGAAACCAACCGCCCCTTCCTCCAGACACCGACCCAGGGTTTCGACGTCTCGATCGACCGAGCTCATCACCAGCACGGGCAGGCTTCGGAAGCGCGACGTCATGGCACGCAGGATCTGGAAACCGAGCAAATCCCCGGCGGCCCCGAACTTCAAGTCGAGTAACACCAGGGTGATGTCGCTTTCCCTCGCCACCGCCTCCAGGGCGGCCGAGGCTGCGTGTCCATCTCCGACGCGGCAGCTCTCGAAGACGAAGGCGTACGGAAGACGCTCGTAGTTGCGGAGGAACCCTCTCTGCTGCAGGCTCCCGGCGACACCGATCTCGTCGTCCACGACCAGGATCGTCCGTGAGGCCGCCGCGGCCAAGTTCTCACCCGCGCGATTCATAGTGCATGACACGGTGATCCCAGCGAATGAAGAACTCGCTCGACCGGTCCCGTAGATCCGCGAGAAAGGTCCGAACTGCGTCGCACGCTTCCCAGAAACGCAGCGTGCGCTCCACGGGTTTCGCCTGCTCCCCCGGAGCATTCGGCTCGAGAACCCCGCCGATCGTCACGCCGGCCGAGCGGACCCTTGCGACTTCCTCGTCCCAGGCCGGAGACGTCACGAACCCATATGAGCTCGAGATAGAGGACAGAAGCGTTTCCAGAGCTGGGGCTACAGATTCCCGCCAGACGGAAACAGCTGCCTCCACGGTTGCGCGGCTCTCCTCGTCACCCTGAAGCGCCTTCAAGACCACATCGTGGGGCTGCAGACGATCATCTCGCCAGCCGGGCAGGAGAACGCCCCCAAAGCGGTTCTGAAACAAATCGTGGCTGATGCGAACGCGTTCCGCCTCCAGCCCCTCCCGGGATCGAAGTTCTGACGAGGTCACCTCTCCGACCTCCGAACCAAAGGCCGAAACCCCTGGATCAGGTTGATCGCCCTGTCGAGTTGCAGCAGGCTAGCCTTGGTGTTGTCCCGAAGCCCCTGCGCAGCATCAAGCACGTGTCGTTCCTCTTGTGTGAGGCCGAGTTTGGTCACAGCCTGCTCGAATGTCGAGGAATGCGCCTCGACGAAAGCCTGGCGCCGCTGTGGATCCTGAAGGACAAGGCCAAGCCCAGTCAGAAAATCCTGGACCTCAGCAACAGGATCGAACTCCAACATGTGCCAATCCGGCCGAAGAGCGCCCTCATGCTGCTCCCAATTGGTCAACAGCTTCTGAAGTCTTGTTTCGAACGACAGGTCGCGTCCAAGAAGACTGCCGACGTAAACGTGGGTCCAAGGATTGTCGCTTGGAACGTCCAATCGAGGGTACTTGCCCGGGTGTGGTTGCCGCGGGTCTTCGGCCCCACTGATGTATAGGATGGCTGTGGAACTCTGACCAAGCTGCTTGCGTACATGATCCTCAAATCCAGCGGCCGACGACCATCGGCGATTCTTGGCCGCGATCTCCTCACTCACGTGTGTGGAGTGAACAACGAAGAAGGTCGGAGGGTCAGCGGCACCCTCACAGTCCCACTCAACCATCTGGAGCTTCTCCCACATGATTCTTCGCGGAGGAAACGTGTCCCAGGCTATTCGAAGCACGCTCAACCTCCTCGCTGCGACGAAGCGTCGCGCCGCTGCTTGATTGGCGAGCAGCCAAGCAGGAACCTGAAGTGAGTCCTTGGTGATTCACCATCAATTTCGACGATTATGAAGGGGGATTCCGTGGTGGGCTGTGTGTCGTCATCCTTGGTGAATGTGGGCGGAGACCCGACGGCGTCGCAAAGGTCTCTGAAGTTGCTTCGAAGGTTGTGATACCCCTGTTCGCCCTGCTCGATGTACCCCCAGAGCGCAGCCTTCGCGGCAGACTTGAAGTGATTATCACAATTAAGATCCACCAAGAGCTGGTTCGGGGCGCCCGCCGAGGCTCCCCCGCGGGCATCAGCACCAGGAGTGGTGCTCGTGCCGGTGCGCCAGGTGAGTGTCCAATCCGAGAACCTTACCCTATCATGTTCTCTGCTGTCCGGGCTAAGGGCCTCACCGCCCAGGAAGTGGAGGGCCCTTAAGAAGCGGAAAGGCGGTATCCCGGCTGCAAGAGTTACCCGCCATGTCAAGTCGCCCGGCGAGGATATGATTCGCCGTGAGTCCTGCCCCCCCCGCTCAGCTTCGATGATTCCAGCTAGATCATAGAGACCATGTTTGCTCCGGGGGTTGAACGACCTACCCTTAAGAACCGTGTTGTTTCCGAGTCCGTAGATTCGTGGCTCTGTCTCACGCGAACCATCCCTCGTCTCGTCCTTCGTGTTGGCGGCCGTCATGCCAAGGGCCGCCGCCAATTGGGCGACGTGGAGTCCGCGACTCGCCTCGGTCGTGCCTTGTGTGAGTAGCCTGAGAAGAATGCTGAGGTTTGCAGCGTTCTCGGTGTTCAGCGCCAAGAACAGAGCGGCGAAAAACTTGTTGTTGCGAAAGGCATCCAGTACTTCCCCAGGGGTGGACGCACGCAAGTCTTTGGGTGTACTTGGTCGCTCCCTGCAGAGAGCCTGAAAGACATTTTCTTGTGGAATCAAGGGCGTCTTGTCGTAGTGGAACTTGTCGCGGACTATGTAGATTAGGCGATCGTAGAGGAGTATGGCGGAGCCGCTTGGCTGTTCTCGGTGACTGGCATGAAAACTGTCGCGCTCGGGGTCCCGGCCCCACTCTGTTCCCTTATCCGCCTTCTGCCTGTGGTTCGACTCGATCCTTACTTCGCCATCGCTGAAGCACTTCTCTATCGCCTTATCCAGGGCGCCCGTGAACAGGCCCCCCCAGTCAGGATCAATGGCCGCCTGAATCTCGAACACGCGTCCTTGGGCGTCCTCGAACAGCTTCGATAGCCTCTCCACGGCTGGAATGATCTCTCGAGCCGTCTTTTCGCGCTGTTCCGCTGCTTCTTGACGCTCGCGGGCCTCCGCCATCTCCCGATCCGTCTTGGCAAGGTTCCGTTGGTCAAGGGCGAGTACCCGACCGACTTCGAAGTCCACGATCGGCCGGAGGCCATCGAGGAGGACGAAGAGATGACAGTTTTGACGCTCGGTCACGCTCGGGTAGGAACTCCACTCCAGGCCAGCAAACGTGCCCGCGAGAAACGCGCTTGGCAGGCCATCGGCATCGAACGCAATGGGATAGAAGAATAGCGAATAGGGCACCGGATCTTGGTTCCGGAGTACCAACTCAAGGAAGAAACTGGGGAAAGGTGACAGAGCCGCAACGTCTTCCGGCTTGCTAATCTCGAACTTCTTTATCGCGGTGAGACACGCCTGCTTGAAGAGATCTAAGGACAGGTTCCCGTTTGACAATTCCTCATAGAGCTCACAGGCAATTACAGCGAGAGTGCTTGGAGGCTGTGTGGCGCCTTCGGCGCCTGCATCCCGTTTACCGTCGGACGCTGCATACTCCCGGATCCTCCGGTACACAACGGCGCGCTCGAGAAAATTGACGAACGCCCATGCCTTGGGCAAGGGCTTCCCCTCGGAGTCGAAGAGGCACGCACGACGCGTCGAGAATGCCTGGAGCGATTCTCCGACATACTCGTGCGCGCTGCCCCGGGTGCTCCCACTCTGACCGCCGACAATGATGTGATGTGGAAAAGAAGGGGCGTGGTCTAGGCTGGCGATGACCCATTCCCCTAGATTACCATTGTGAGCCAACACTTGAGCCCAGGCCGACAGCAACCACAAAAAAGTAACCTCTCCATCCTGGATCCAGGTAGGAGGGAAAGAGGATGCGGCGTAGGGGTCCGTCGATGCGAATGGGCGTGAGCCCGCAGCCTTCGAATTCGGATCGTCGGCGCGAAACAGTCTGCGAAGGAGGTGAAGCTTGTATCCCGCTCGGTAGTACTCGCGTACGCAGTTAATGAATTCCTGCTGCTGCTGATTGTCTCGCGACGTCCAGTCGAACTTGAAATCGGGACGTATGTCACGCACGAACTCCATGCGGCGATAGTGGGTCCCCTCCAAGTGAGACGAGAACGCCCTCGCTTGGGAGTACTCGGAGGGAGCGGATCTCCGAATAAGCAAAGTGAGCTGGCTTATGGGAATGCGTTTTGGTCTAGGCGAAGTGGCGGGGTCTTTAAGTTTCTCCACTCCATGCAGGATCTTGTTAGCGCGGTCCAGCAAGACATCAGGAAGTGGAGGGAGCTCGTCAGTGCCGTGGATGTGCTCCGTCATGAGGGCAGCATCCCTTACACCCGCAAGTGTTTTGGGGCGTTTGGAGATGGAATAGTCCTGGAACTCCTCAAGGATGACGAGGTCGTGCCCGTAAAGGCGCCTGAAGGCGTCGACGGCTCCATCGCTTGCGTATCCGTAGGAATAGCGTTCGTATGCGGCGTGAGCGCGGTCCGGGTAGGTGAAGACTGCGCGAAGGAGCGGAACCAGAAGCACATTCAACTGTCCTCGGGAGCGTACCTCCTCACACTTCTCGTACGGTCCTAGAATCGCCTCCAGAAGGTGGAGAATCAGTGTCTGCCCGAGATCGGTCTTCGCCAGCTTGGGCTTCTTGGTCTGGCCATCCTCCTCGGTTCCGTAATCCTCCCTCTCCTTGTCACCGCGCGGAAGGAGGAGGTCGTGCCATCCCATCGCTCGTTTGGGCCAGTCAGCCCACGAATGAGCAGAACCGGCGATCGCCGTTCGAAGCGCTTCCCCGCCGTCACTTCTGCGGGCCAAGACGAGCAACGTCAACAGCGAGGGAAGCTCAGAGGGCAGACCGGCCTTCGGACCCTCGACTTGCACATTATCGGCCGGGTTGTTTCCGGCGTCGCCAGAGAGAAGGAGCTCAGCGAACAGGTTCATCCAACCAGCGACCGTGGGTTCCCGCGTGTCGTCGCGCTTCTGGTCCCACGCGTTGAGTTCACTTACACAGCGTTGGTGGACCTGAGAAATGTCGGGCCTCCGAGCGAGCGCTTCTTCGACCGCGAGGCGCGACGATAGCTGCTTGATCTTGTTGGACTCCGGACCGTCCGGATACTGGAGCGCTTGGTCTACATCGAGCATGCCCCCCTCCCGGATGAAGAACGGAATGCCCTCCTAAGGCTTGAGACCGAAGATGTCAGCGTAGCCCTTCAGGTCGAGGTAGCCCGTGCCTGAGAGGCAGAAGACGATGTCCTTCTTCCGTCCCTCGGCCTTCGCGAGCCGCGCGGCGCTAATTGTAGCAGCGATGGCGTGAGCGCTCTCGGGTGCGGGGAGTACACCTTCGCACTCGTAGAACAGGCCCCCGGTCTCGAACGCGCGCTCCTGCTCGATGGCGACGGCGTCGATGAGCCCCTTCCGCACCATCAAGGAAAGGATGGGAGACTTGCCGTGATACCGCAGACCGCCGGAGTGGATCTTCGGCGGTACGAACTGATGCCCGAGCGTGTACATCTTGACCATCGGCGTCAGCTTGAAGGCGTCGGCGTAGTCGTACCTGTATTCGCCCTTGGTGAGACTCGGAACGTTGGCCGACTCGGCGGCAATCATCTCGGGGCTCGCCGCTCCGCGGAGCTTGCGGAGGAGGTACGCCGACATAAAGCCGAACAGGTTGGTTCCTCCTCCAACGCATGCGACGAGGACGTCGGGCTCCACGCCTGCCTGCTCGAGTTGTTTCTCAAGCTCCAATCCCACGATCGTCTGGTGAAGAGCGGCGTAGTAGGAGATGCACCCCAGGGCCAGGCGGAAGCCGTCGGCGTGCAGCGCCGTCTCCAGCGCCTCGCCCATGCCGATGCCGAGACTTCCATTGTGGTCTGGATTCTCCGCGAGCAGCTTGCGTCCCTGGGCAGTCATTTCGCTCGGAGACGAGTGCACGATTCCCCCCGCAAGCTCCATCAGGTAACGGCGATAGGGCTTCGTGATGAAGCTGCTTCGCGTCATGAAAACTGTGCACTCCAGCCCGTAGTTGCGGCAGGCCCATGCCATGGCCGCGCCCCACTGGCCCGCGCCCGTATCGCTGACCAGCCCGCGAAGGCCCTGCTCCCTGGCGTACAAAGCCTGCGGTATCGCCGTGTTGGGCTTGTGGCTGCCTGTGGGGTTGAGATCCTCCCGCTTGTAGAAGATCCGGCCCGCGTAGTCGAGTTGCCGTTCGAGCCCGCGCGCCCTGAACAGCGGGGTGGCACGGTACTTCCGGTACTGGTCCATTACCTCGCCGGGGATCGAGATATCAAGATCGGTGGCGTAAAGTCCATCGAGCATCTCGATGCGCGCACATTCCTCAGAATACCGCGACGAGAGCGCCCGAACGGAGAGCGGCATCCTCTCCTCGCCCTCGACGGGCCGCGGGTACTCGGCTCGGACGACCGTCGCGAGATTGAGCCATGTGTCGGGTATCTCCCGATCACTCAGCATCCACTTCGTGTTGTCGCGCATCAGAGGTCCAGGGCTCCGATTCAGGCGAAATGCATCCGCCACCAGCGGAGGAACGTGAGCAGCCCAAAGGCGTGGGGCGTGCGCACGCTCCAAGATTCGTCGAGCCGAAGGTAGCGCGTGAGCGCGTCGCCGCCATCGTCCTCCGACCTGTCTTCTTGGAGCGCAGCGATCCGCGCTGAGTACGCTTCCGACAGAGTTCTCGCGCCCTTCTGGTCGAGAACGTCCCAAACACCGGTGGGGCCACGGCCGACCTCGGCAAGGAGAGCATCGCAAACCGCCTGATGGAAGGCAAGGCTCAGAGGGGAAGGCAAGGGAGCCTTGCGCCGTAGGCGCCAGATCTGCTCAGGAAGGTCGCCTTTGAACGCTTCGCGCAGGACTAGTTTTTCTTCCCCGTGGTTCGTGCCAACCTGCGCAGAGGCCGGAATGCGGAAGGCTAGCTCGTACACGGCCCGAGTCAGAAACGGGAAACGCCCCTCGAGCGAGAATGCCATGCTGCAACGGTCATTGTCGATCATGAGCCAGTGAAGGAACGTCGCCAGGTACCAGCACTGCATGCAACGATCAGGGTCGGTGCCTCTGGCCGCCATGGGTTGGTAGAAGCGGGCGATGGATTCATCTTGCAGCTCGTCGAGCTTTTCCATGGATGTGTTCGACAGTAAGCGCAATGCGAACGGGAATCGCGCTCTCCATTTCGCACGAAAGTCGTCGGTCGAACGAATGACGGGGTTCTTGAAGCCAGGGAATCGGTGGTAGTAGCCGAAGAACAGCTCGTCAGCTCCTTCGCCCGACAGGACCACCTTGGCACCGTTCACCTTGAGTAAGCGGTAGTTGTTGAACATCGCGAGCTGCTTTACTTCCCAGTGCGGCTCGTCGAAGTGGTGAATCATCAAGTCGAGATCGGCCAGATAGGTATCAATGTCCATGACCGAGAAGACGAGGTTGACTGGAGACCTCTCGCCGAGCCATCGTGCGAGGAGCGTCGCATGATCTGCATCCTCGTTGAGTTTCTGTGGGCCGTACTTGATACAGGAGGCAAGAAGAGGCGCAGCGCCGCGAGCCGCTGTCATCTGCGCGGTGAGGCTCGTTATCACGCTCGAGTCCAGACCGCCGCTCAACGCAACGCCGATTGGAGCATCGCCCATCATCGTGGCCTCTGTGCTGCGGCGGACAGCGGACCCGAGTGCACGGGCTACGTCGCGCGTTTCGTCAGTGGATATCTGATCGGCGACCGGATAGTCGAAGTATCGGACGATCCTGGGCGGCCTCCCGGCCGCCCATCGGAGGTACGAACCCGGCGGGAGCGAGTTGACCCCATGGAAAAACGATCTGTGATTCAAGGAGTAACCGGCCGCGAAGGCGAACCCATGGAGGAAGTACTCCCTCGCGGCATCTAGGTCGGGTCGCTTCGGGAGATTCGGCAGCGCTAGAATCGCCTTGGGCTCGGAACCAAAGGCGATGAAGTCTCCCTGGTGGTGGTAAAAGAGCGGCTTGATGCCGAATGGATCTCTGGAAAGGAACAATCGGCGTGCGTTGACCGCCCACACCGCGAGCGCCCACTGCCCGTCGAACCGTGAAACGGCGGCTTCCCCCCAGGAGGCGAAGGCCGCCAGTGCGACCTCGGTGTCGCAATCGGTCGAAAACGGGATTCCCTGGTTCAGCAGTTCGTGACGAAGGTCGGTGTAGTTATAGATCTCTCCGTTGAAGACCGAGACATAGGTCTCGCCGTGGAGCTCGCGAACAAAAGGCTGATGGCCGTTGCCGATATCGACGATCGCGAGGAGGACGCTGCCTAGCGCGAAATTCGCGTCGCAGTAGGTCCCGCGGTCGTCCGGCCCGCGGTAGGCAATCCGATCCAACATTGCCGTCAACTCACGCGCTCCCAGCGACCCGCGACGTGCGAAGCCGGCTATTCCGCACACGGCATGTCCTGCTTGGCGCCAGAAGCGACCGCCGGAAGGGCTGAATTCACCGGATGCCTTCTACGAACCAGTCCATGCCCATGACCTGCTCGTGGGTCAAGACCTCCCCGTCGGGCACGACGACGTTGCCCTTGTTGTCCTTGATCGGGCCACGGTAGATGACAATCTCCCCTGTCTTGATCTTGGCGATTGCGGCTTCCGCCGCCTGGCGGACATCGACCGGGACCCTGGGGTTGAAGTCGGTGATCCCTACGTATCCCTCCTTGAAGCCCCCGTGAAGATCGCCCTCGGTGCCCTGCCAGGTCCCGTGGAGCATCTTCTCGATGGCGTCGGCGTAGAGTCCGCCCCATTGCCACCGCGTTCCTACCAGACAGGCGGTCGGGGCGAAGGTGCTGAGATCCGTGTTGTGGCCGATGAGCATAACTTTTCGATTCTCCGCGGTCTTCGCGACAGCCACGGAGTTGTCGAGAACGCCGCAGAGCACATCGCAGCCCTGGCCGACGAGGGATTCGGCCGCGTCCGTCGCAAGCCCCGGATCGAACCAGTGGTTGATGAAGGCGACCGCCGCGGTGACCTTGGGATTCACCGAGCGTGCGCCCAGCACGTATGCGTTGATCTGCCATTTCATTGGCGGGATTGGGTGTGCTGCCACCACACCGAGTTTCCCAGTTTTCGACATCTTGGACGCCACGATGCCCATGACGTACCACGCCTCGTACATCTTTGAAGAGTACGTGCCGAGATTGGTGGACGGCTTGAAACCCCAAGCCTGGAGGAACTTAACGTCGGGGAACTCGGTGGCGAGTCGGACTGAAGTGTCCTGGTACCCGAAGGATGCTGCGATAATCAGCTCCGATCCGTCGGCGATAAGACGACGCATGATACGCTCGGCGTCGCCTGTCTCCGGTACGTCGCCGATGCTTCGTGCGTCGACACGGTCGCCTAGAAGGGCCTTCGCGGCGTCGAGGCTTTCTTTGTGCGCCTGATTGAAACCATAATCGCTCAGTGGCCCGTTGGTGATGAGGGCAACACGGAAGCGGTCTGGCGCCGCCCCCGCGGTGCTGCCGCTGGAGGACTTGTCTCCCGGGGGCGTCGACGCCCCCCCACAGGCAGGCAACAGGAGGGCGAGGGTGACGACCAAGGCGTGGGCGGGGAGAATTCGCCGGATCCACTGGCGGGGTCTAGGTCCGGGCGAGACGGTTCTTCGAAGGGCAACGCTCATGCGAGTTTCCTCCTCGACTTCGTGATCAGCACGGTGCGTGCCGCCTGGCGGGACAGACCGCGTCAACGATCAAGCTGTTTCTTGACAATAAGTTAATGACTGGCCCGGCCGATTTCATGTCCTCTGGATCCCCTCCACCGGAGCCAGATATTACCCACAAGTATCACTTATAGGCAATTCGGACCGACCTGGCCACCGTCGCTCATTCCGCTTGACCCTCAGGGTGGAAGGGAATCCCAAGATCAGCGGGCATCCCGCCGGACCTCCACTTGAGTCGCCAGGAAGCCGCGACGAGCAACGCTAGGGTGACCAGGAAGGGCAGCATGCTGAGAACGTACTGAGGAGCAGCGATTCCCCGCGCCTGAAGATTCAACTGCAAGGTGACCAGACCGCCGAACAGATAAGCACCAAGTAGGAGCCGCCCCGGGAACCACATGCCGAAAATCACCATGACCAGAGCGATCCAACCCCGACCCGTGACCATGTTCTCCTGCCACTGCTGCGCGTAGAACAGCGACAGATGGGCGCCTCCCAACCCACATAGGACGCCGCAGGCAGTCCCTGCTGCCAGTCGGACCGCTCGCACGCGAACACCTGCTGCGGCCGCGGCATGGGCGCTCTCCCCACACGCCCTCAACAAGACGCCCCACCGGGACCGGAAGAGGAAGACGCCGACGGCGACAGCGGCCAACAGAGCGCCGAAGACCATGATGTCCTGTTGTCCAAGCACCGTTCCGAGAACCGGAACGGGCTCCAAGCCGGCAAGTGGAGGAGCGAGCCCCGGCGAAACTGCCCTGCTAACCCATCGAGCCCCGACGACGGCCGTAACTCCCTGGCAGAGAAAGAGTACAGCGAGACCTGTGACCACCTGGCTCGAACGGAGGACTACGCAGAAGAACGCATGGATCAGCCCCACGAAGCCTGCGGCAAGCGCGGCAACGAGCAGGGACACTTCCCATGTGCCCCACGCCAGGTGAGCCCCGACGGCGGCGCAAGCTCCGGTGAGCATCAGACCCTCCAGCCCCAAGTTGAGGACCCCGCTACGCTCATTGATCAGCTCACCGAGGCCGGCATAGATCACCGGAGTCGCAGCCCGCAGCGCGCCGGCGACGACCGAAATAACCAACGCTCCGTCGATATCACTCATGCCGAACCGTTGGCGGCTTCCCCGCGCAGCCCGCCACTCCAGGGGCGGTTGCGCCGAGTATCGCGAGGAACACAAGGCCCTGAAGCAGGTAGACCGTAGCAAATGGCATCCCGGCGAGGACCTGCAGCGACTCGGCGCCGGTGATGACGACTGAAAACAGGATGGCACCGACCGGCAGCCATTCGAATCGGTTCCGACAAAGCCATGCCACAAAGAATCCCGCGTACCCGTAACCCAGCGACATCCCCTCGCGGAGACGCCCTTGGATGCCCGATAGCTCTCCGAAACCGCCTAGACCTGCGATGCCCCCCGCGATCCCGAACGCAGCCGCGAAGTAAAGCGCCACACCTATGCCAACGTAGCGTGCCACATCGGGGTTGGCTCCGATGATCCTCGCGGACATGCCGCTGACCATCCGACGATCGACGACGGCGAGTACCAAACAGATCACGAGTCCAACCCACAGCACAGCGTGAACCCGGCTGCCGAAGAGTCCTGTGAGTCGAACGCTACTCGGAAGCGCCGTGGTCTGAGGCCAGCCGAGCGCGGCGGGGTCCTTCCAAGGGCCGTGGATCAGGTGCAGCAGCATCAGTCCGGCCACATAGTTCAGCAGGAGAGAGATCACCGTCTCGTTCGCACGTGTCAACGCCCGTAGTGCACCCGGCAAGAGGCCCCAGGTAGCGCCTGCCATCGCAGCGAAGAAGGCCATCAGGACCAGTAGCACGAGCGACGGCATTGACGGGAAAAGGCGCACTGCCAGCGTCGCTCCGATCGCTCCGATCAGAAACTGACCTTCCCCCCCGATGTTCACGAGGCCCAGGCGCCCCGGGACCGCCGCGGCGAGCGCGCAGAGTAGAAGGGGGATCGCTTTGACAACCGCCTCGGTAAGGCCGTACACCGATCCCACTCCGCCCGTGACGAGTGTCCGCAGAATCGGCCAAGGGTTTCCCTCGACTAGCGCGACGATCACCGTGAAGATCGCAAGGGCCGAGGCCAAGAACACGATTGTCGTGAGGCCGCGACGGATCATGTGGTCGGGCCCTTGTTGGGAGCCCCGGGAGCCACTCCGCCCGCCATCCAGCTTGCGATGAGAATCCTGTCGAAGCGGGCACGGTCCAGGTTTCCCGTGACAGCGCCTCCATGCAAGACGAGAATTCGGTCTGCGGAACCCATCAACTCATCGAGATCATCGCTGATGAGCAGAACGGCTCCGTTCGCGGACGCAATACGGCGCAGTTGCCGACGGACGAACGTGGTGGTCGCCAGGTCCAAACCAGCCGTGGGGTTGTGTGCGACGACGAGGTCGGGCTTACCGTCCAACTCTCTCGCAACCACGACCCGCTGGATATTCCCGCCAGAAAGCAGGCCCACCGGTGCGTTCAGCGACGGCGTCTGAATCTGGAACATCGAGACCCGCTCCGAAGCGCGTCGCCGTATGATCGCTCGCCGAAGGACTCCCCACCTCGAGCACGGTGGAATGCGGAAATCCCGCAGCGTCAGATTGTCGCAGACGCTCAGCGTTGCCGCGGACCCGACACGTATCCGATCGTCGGGGATGTAACGACGCTCCACCCTTTCATCCCCGATTGACCGAACGATGCCAGCGAACCCGGTCATCCTAACGCCGGCGACAATCTGGGCAAGCTCGACCTGCCCGTTGCCGGAAACGCCAGCGACCCCGAGCACCTCGCGGCGCGATAGGACGAGACTGACGCGGTTTAGAACTGTGCGCCCGCGCCCGTCGACACACGTAACGTCCTTTAGCTCGATGAGAGGACGGCCGACCGAGTCCGTGGCGTGAGGCGTCAAGATGGCCTCCTCGGGCAGGTCCCCGCTCCCGCCGACCATCATCGATGCAAGGCGCTTTTCGGAGGTGCTGCCAACTTCTTCTGTCGCGACCCGTCGTCCCTTCCGAAGAACCGTCACGACATCCGCGTACTTGAAGACTTCCCTCAGCTTGTGCGTGATTAGCACAACGGAAAGACCCGATTCTGTGAGCGTCTTGAGCCTGTCGAGCAGGGCATCTCCCTCGATAGGAGAAAGCAGAGATGTCGGCTCGTCGAGGATCAGAATGCGGCCTCCACCGAAAAGTGCCCTGAAGACCTCGAGCCACTGTCGCTGCGCGGCGGCAAACTCCCAAACCGGCCGCCGTGGATCTAGACGGATACCAAAGCGTTCGGCCTCGGATCGGATTGTGGAACACACTGCATCGACTTTGGGGAACGGCACCCCGCCGACGTCATCCAGAAGAAAGTTTTCGACGACGGAGAGGTTTGGTATCAGAAGGGGATGCTGGTGAACGAGTCGAACACCTCGTGTCCGAGCTTCGCGTGGCGATCGGAATCGGCCGCGTTCCCCGGCAATTAGAATCTCCCCGGAATCCGCCCGTAGCTCGCCAGCTAGAATCCGCATCAAAGTGGTTTTCCCGGCTCCATTCTCCCCCAGCAGAGCGTGGAACGATCCTCCGGCAATTCTGAAGGTAATGTCATCGTTCGCGATCAGCGAGCCGAAGCGCTTGCAGACGCTCCGGAAGCTAATGCCATCATGTTTCTCGGCTGTCTGGTCTTCTGACATCTTCATGTCCCGCGGCTGTCTTCCAGGTCTTCTCTTCTTTCTCCCGATGGCTCTGCTTCGGGAGGCGTTGACTCGGTTGCCTTGTGGTCGACGAGTCTTCTCGACCTTTTCCTGACCATCAGTCCCCATTCCGAGTCTACCGGACGCGTCCTCCACGCCGTATTGAACAAGAATGGCGTCGTCGGCGCGTCATTCACCAGCAGCCGCCCCACGATCGCGAAGTTGGGGAGTCCAAGCATGTCCATCCTGGAGAAAGTCGGCTCGACGTACGACCGGATCCGCTCGGCGTCCGGTGGTCCCGGTCGGAATAGGAGCATGGTCCCGACGTTCCCGAGCACCGCGTGAGCGGTGGCCTCGCTAAGCTGTTGGAGGTTTTGGTTCGCGAGGATCAGGCCCAAGCCGTACTTTCGAACCTCAGCGAGCATCTGCGGCACGGTCCGCGACGTGAACCGCTGAAACTCGTCCACGTAGAGGTAGTGAGGGCGTCGTTGGTCGCGCGGTGTGTCGTAACGGCTCATCGCGGCGGCCATGATCCGTGCCACAAGGACCATTCCAACGAGTGCGGAACTCGTTTCTCCAGCGTAGCCCTTCGCCAGGTTGACGAGGAGGATCTTGCCCTCGTCCATCACCGCGCGAAAGTCGATCGCGCTTCGCGCCTGACGGATGATCGGACGGAGAACGTCGTTGTAAACGAACTGGTTCAGCTTGCTGGTAATGTAAGGCGCCAAGTTGGCAAGGGATGCCTCGCCCCCGGCTGCGAGTGCCTGCTTCCAGAAGCTCCTGACCAATTCATCCTGGCAGCGGTCGAGAAGCCCCTTCCGGAATCCCGATTCGATGAAGATCTTTGGCACGTCGAGCAGCGTCGCTTCGATCTCCTTATCCTGCATGAGCAGGAGCATGGCGTTGAACATGTAGTTCTCGAACATCGGGCCGCCCGTCTGTCGGAGATCGTAGAGATTGTCGAAGATCGCCATCATCTCGTTGATGAGAAATGTCTTCTGCTGCGGGAAGCGGCGGTCGTACTCCAGTAGGTTCAGGGCAACGGGATGGTCGACGTCGGCAAGATCAAACAGGACCACGTCGTCCATGCGTTTCTTCGGCACCGCGGAAAGGAGATCCTCGACCAGATCACCGTGCGGATCGAGGACCGAGATTCCCCGGCCCTGCTCAATGTCCTGAATGGCAAGGGTCGCGAGAAGCGTCGATTTGCCCGTGCCTGTCTGGCCGAGGATGTAGGTGTGGCGGAGCCGGTCCCTGTCGCTCTGATGCACGGGGAAAAGGCCGGCCGGGGTCCGCTTCTCTCCGAGCTTGAGGCCCGACGGAGGCAGGTCCGGTGGGAAGTAGCCGTAGCTCAAGGGCACGATGTCGATTCCCCGAACCGCGCCATCTCCGGCAAGCGGCAGGCGAAGGAACACCCACGCGGACGAAAGGGGATGGAGATGCTCGAACCGGGTCGGCCGCGCGCTAGGCTCATCGACGATTCCCCATGCGCTTCGGACGGTTTCGCTGGTCGGGTCGGGCAGGTCCTCAAGGATCCAGCCCCGCGGGTCTCCGCCGAGGAGAACGTCGGCGGCGATTGTCTGAAGGGACCTTCCAACGGGGGCCGCTGCTTCAAGAAAGCACCGCGTGCGGTAGTGCTCACCTAGCCCACCGAGTAGGGTGAGGATCGATTCTTGGGTCGCATCTCCCGCGCCAAGCAGCGCCTTCACGCCACCGTCACGGTACTCGATCCGTACGGGCTCGCCGCGGCCGCTCGACAGTCGCTCGCGTAGTTCCTCCAGGAAACGACGTTCCTCCGACGTCAGGACCCGTGGCTCCAAGCGAAGTGTCAACTGGAGCGGTATCCGCTGTGCCGCAAGCGCTTCCAGCAGAGGCCGCAGTGAACGGGGTGGTGTGCCTGAGAGTAGGGGGAGGTCCAAGACGCAGGACTCTCCCGGCGGAAGGGCCTTCTTCTTGAAGCCGACCGATCCCGACGCTCCCTCCGGTACCACCAGTCGTCCCGCGGTGGCTGTGATGTCGACGATCGAACGTTGTTCGAACGGCCGTAGGACGAACCGAAGGTCTTCCGAGGCTTCCACGGGCCAGAACTGGTACAGGTCCTGGCCGAGTCGTGAAAAGGACTCCATCTCACCCCAAAGGGCCCGCGCGGCAGCCTCAGCCGCATCAGAGTCTTGAGCAACCCCGAGCCCGACGAGGTAGACGGTGACCATTGTCTTACCGGCCGGATCCCGGCTCGAAGAGGCCAGGTATCGTAGTTCCAGGATCCGCCCCCCCTCCGGTGTGAAAAGACCTCCGGCGAGCTTCCGCGCCCACTCTGTCTGGCGTGCCTCCAGTTCGCCGCAGGCAGAGCCTCTCTCCGCCTCGCCGGAAACGCCCCGCAGACGGAGGGCGAAAACGCACACGTGGTTGTCGCTGGGATGGTCCGGGGCGAAGCTCACGAACGCAGGCTCCGGGCCCTTGTCAGACGCCTCCAATCGTAGGGGTGGCACAGTCGAGGATGGGCCGGTGACCGGCCGCGCCAACGCCGCAGCCATGGAAGCGGCAAAGCGAGTCTCATCAAGCGAGGATCGTAGGAAGAAACCCGAGGCACCGGCCCTACCGCAACGCGTCGCGAGCTCCAGACCAGCCTCCGGGTCGCCGTCGGCCAAGACGATCACTGGGACGTCCCGAGCACACCGGAACATGGCCTCCACGTCGGACGGGCGAACGGGTGGCTCGGTCGCGGACTTCCCATCGAGAAGAACGACGGAGAAACGACGAGGGTCCTGTCGAATCTGCTCTGCGGCGTCCGATACAGAGGAGAAGGATTCCAGAGTCCACCCAGCCGACGGGCATGCCTTCTCGACGATTCGCTCCAGCACTACACGATCGTCAGTGACGACCAGCACTATCGGTGAAGCGCGTCCATGTTCATCCCCGGCCAAGACATCGCTCCATTCGATTCAGAGTTATTATCTCCGCCTCCAGCCCCTCGCCGCTTTCAAACGCGGTGAACACCAGTCGGCCGTCTGTCACCTAGGAACGACGCTGCTAGATTGACTGACAACGAACCCAGAGTCACATAGAATCATGCGGCGTGAGTCATGGCTTCCCTGCCGCGCAGACATACCACCGACGTCCAAGGGGCTGTTTCCAACCACCCAAGACCCGAGTCTACCACGACCCGATGATAGACTGTGTAGCTGAAGCCGTCGAAGTCGCGAGAGAGGGAGCGATGCGCACACGAGCTGCCCTAATTGATGCGGCGCAGCGACAAGTCCACGAAGCACTCGATGACATCCGCGCTGGTCGCGCAATCAGCCCCGGCAGTGTGGCTCTTTGGTTTGCCGATCGCGGCGTCCAGGCCGTCCGGCGGCTCCCTGACGGCCGCGATCGAGAACTTGCTTTCTCTCTCTTGCGGCAGGTGGCCAGGGAAACGAAGGCGGGCGGCGCCCTTATTCTCTACGACGCTTACACGGTGCACCTCGACAGGCCGGAGGACTTCTTCCGGCAAATCGGTGGCCGACACAATGTCGCCCAGTACTCACTCGACGATGTTGTGCGAATGGGATTTGGCCGCAAGATAGAAGCGCTGTTTTGCATCGCTCAGATGCCTGCCTTCGCGTACCGCATCAAGCAGCCGTACGAGCGATTCGAGGATGGAATCATGCCGCATGACTCCAGCTCGCAGGTTCTAGACGAACTCCGGGGTGCTCAGGTAATCTTCCCCGACGATCCAACGGAGCTTGTGCTCACCACGGAGCATGATCAGCCGCGGTGAGGTCAATTGTCCGTTGAAACAGGGATGAACCTCAGCGACTGCATCGAATCGGCGGGCGAGTCGTCGCACCTCAAGATCTTCGAGCTGGACTGCGCGGTCGGCTCGATCGGCGGCAAGGGGAAGGCGGTCAACGAAGATCGATTCTTGTTTGCGTCGCCGGGCCTAGCTAAGCTAAGCTAGTTTCTGTCGCAAGGCCGCTCAAGTTCAAGCAAGAGCGAGGGTTCTGATCGCTCGAGTCGTCCTGTTTGTGGGCCTCATGCCGGGGCTGCCCGCCGCCTGCGAGTCCGCGCCGCGGGCCGCACCGATCGTTCTCGTTGCAGCTGGAGCTGGGAGAGCTCCATGCCGAGCGTGGCCCAGGTCTCGACGAGTTCGCGTAGCTTCTTGTAGTTCCGCAGTTGTT
>Ga0187892_10002297_pt1 | contig 39086 bp, 45 predicted proteins | sample MA1701073metaG_FD_139345 | JGI IMG/M metagenome (GOLD analysis project Ga0187892, IMG submission 139345) | Bio-ooze microbial communities from a basaltic lava cave in the Kipuka Kanohina Cave System on the Island of Hawaii, USA - MA170107-3 metaG ... | reverse complement strand
CGGGCCAGCGCCAACCGACCATCGCGTTCTACGCACCGAGCCGCGCGCTTTCGGTCTGGGTGGAAAACGCGCTCAGCCACGACGAAATGCGCGCGCTGAACACGACCGGATACAACAGCTCGGGGTTCCCGATCGCGGTCCGCAACCAGCGCCTCGCCTGGTCGAGATACAACGGCTCGAGCTGGTCGCCGAAGCAGTTCCTCACCTTGCCGGGCACGGGCGAAGGCTTCCCGGTGCTCGAGGCCTGCAAGTCGGGCAGCCCCGGTTGTCCGGCCGGCGGTTCGGTGTTCCTCGCCTTTCAGCGCAACATCAATGCCAACTACCTTGCGCCGCGCAATCGCATACACCATGCGTCGTGGACGCCGGGTGGCGGCTGGACCGCGATGACGGCGACCCCGGCGGGTCCCGATGCGACCCAGGACATCACGCCCTCCGTCGTGTTCGTCGAGGGACGCCCGCTGCTGCTCTGGGTCCGCATCCTGAGCGCCAACCAGCTCACGCTGCAGCGGCGCCTGATGTGGCAGTTCGTGGGACTCGGAGCGGTGAACGGCGAAGACCTGCCCGACGGTGCGAACAGTGTGTCGTTGATCGCGCAAGCAGTCGAAGCGGGCGGCAACATGTTCGGTGGTTTCGTCGCGCCCGAGACGAACACCGGCATCATCGGCAGCGGCCAGGCGCTGCATCTCTTGCGCGGCCTGTGCACGGTGGCCTCGCAGACCTGCGACTTCGCCTTCACCAAGGCAACCGTCGCCGGCGAACCCGTCTCCGGCGTGTACGGCGACCGGCCGCTGGTGAATCTCACCAATGGCGGCCGCACGATCCTGATGCGCGTCTACAGCTTCACGCCCAAGGAGCCGTCGGCCGCCAAGGCTTCGCAGCAGCGCGCCAAGGCGGCGTTCGAGGAATGGCGCAACGCGACGGACCCGCTGCACAAGCAGGCGGCCTTGCGAAAGTTCGAGCTCAATCTGTTCCTCGGCGCGTCGGCCGAGCTCTATCGGATGACGGCGAACTTCGTCACCGGCACCGTCGTTCCGACCGCAGTGACCGCCGACGGCGGCAACTATCTCGGCGCGACCGCGGGCTACGATCCGGTCGGCGATCGCTTCGTGCTCGCCGGGGCGCCGATCTTCGCGGCCGATACGCCGCTCGGTTTGCGCGCGCAGGCGAAGGCGGGCGCGCTGTCGCGCACGGTGGCCTCGCGCAGCAAGGGCGTGGTGAACGGACTGGAAATCCGCGAATCCGACGATGTGCCGGATCTGCGCGTCGATGCAGTGCGCTTCAGCCGCGGCAGCTTCGGACCGTCGACGGCTGTCGAGGTCACGGTGTCGGTGACCAACGCCGGCAGCGCGTTCAGCGCCAGCGGCGACGGGCCCGTGTCGCTGCACCTGCGTCTCGGTGCGCCGACCGGGACCGCTGCACCGCTGGCCAGCGCCGCCTTGCCCAACTTCGGCAGCGGCGAGCAGCGCGACTTCGTGCTCGCGTTCACGACGCCGGCGAATGCGTTCGCCGACGAAGAGAGCATGCTGTACGCGAGTCTCGTGCTCGACGCCGACACGCCGGACCTCGACGGCAGCAACAACGTCGGCGTACTCCCGTTGCCCGGCCTGCCGGTGCCGACCACGCTGCTGGCCTCGAACCGCACGGGCCATCCCGTGACGCAGTTGTCGTGGCGCGGCAGCACCGACCCGCGCGTCGCCGGCTACCGCGTGTATCGCCGCGAGGCGGATGGCCGCTACGTGCCGCTCGGTGCGTCCACGTTGGAGGGCTTCCTCGATCTGTCGGCCCAGTTCGGCGTGATGCGGACGTACGCCGTGACGACGTATTCGCAGCGCGGCGTCGAATCCCCGCTCAGCGATCCGGTCAGCGCCGCGCCCGTGGCGAAGATCGGCACCGGTCGCGGCGAGTTGCTGAGCGACGGCTTCGAAACGCCCGTGCCTTGAGCGCGCTCGTCACGCGCAATTGCCTCGCCCGCACCGATATGGGACCGTGGTGCGTCGCGAGGCATGCCGGGGCGAGTGATGGGCGAGGTCACACGGTTGCTCGGCCAAGCGCGCAACGGCGACCGTGCCGCCGCCGATGCGTTGTTCCGCATCGTGTATGACGACCTGCGCCGCCTCGCGGCACGACAAGTGTCCGGCGGCGGCGGCGCGCCCGGCAGCACATCGCTCGTCCACGAGGTGTACTTCCGCCTCGCCAAACCCGACGCGCTGGCCTTGAACGACCGCCGCCATTTCTTCGCGGTAGCGGCCCGCGCGATGCGGCAGATCGCGGTCGATCGCGCGCGCGAGCGGCTCACCGTCAAGCGCGGCGGTGGCGCGCCGCAGACCACGCTCGGCGCAGTCGATGCCGAGGCCGCCGACGACGGGCGCATGGAGCGCCTCATCGATCTCGACGAGGCGATGAAGGCGCTCGAGTCGAGCGACGAACGGCTCGCGCGCCTGGTCGAGCTGCGGCACTTTTCCGGGCTGCAGCTGGAGGAAGCGGGCGAGCTGCTCGGGCTGTCGCCCTCCACGCTCAAGCGCGACTATCGCAAGGCGCGCGCGTTCCTGCATGCCTGGCTCGGTGGCGAAGCGTCGAGCCATGACGTCCCCGAGTGATCAGGCGCGCCGCCTGCTGGCGGCCTACGACGCGTGTTCGGCGCTCGACGGCGCAGCACGCGACGCCTATCTCGCCGCGCTCGCGCGCGAAGACACGCAGCTCGCGGCGCGCTTGCGCGCGATGCTGTCGTTCGAACCGCAGGCCGACGGCGCATCCGCGCTCGGCGTCGAGTCGCTGGTCGGCGCGCTCGCCGGCATGGACGAGCTGCGCGCAGGCGCCGTGCCGCCGGCCACGATCGGCCCGTTCCACTTGCGCCGCCTGCTCGGCCGCGGTGGCATGGGCGAAGTCTGGCTCGCCGAACGCGAGCACGACGGCTTCCTGCAGCAGGTCGCGCTCAAGCGGCTGCGCAGCGGACGCGATGGCGAGGACCTGCGTCGGCGCTTCGTGCAGGAGCGTCGCATCCTGGCCGCGCTGTCGCATCCCGGCATCGCGCGCTTCATCGACGGCGGCGTGGACGACGGTGCGCCGTGGTATGCGATGGAGCACGTGCAGGGCGTGACGATCGTCGATCACGTGCGCGATCGAAAGCTCGACGTGCGAGAGCGCGTCGCGTTGATGGCCGAAGTCGCCGAGGCCGTGGCCTACGCGCAGAACCGGCTCGTCGTGCACCGCGATCTCAAGCCTTCGAACATCCTCATCGACGCGCAGGGTCGACCGCATCTGCTCGACTTCGGCATCGCCAAGCTGCTCGACGACGCGTCGGCCGACAGCGAAACCGCGACCAACCTGCGCCCGATGTCGCCCTCCTACGCGGCACCGGAGCAGGTGCTCGGCGAGCCGATCGCCACCGCGACCGACGTGTACGCGCTCGGCGTGGTGTCGTATCAGCTCCTGACCGACGAGCTGCCGCACGCGCGCGAATCGGCCACGCTCGAAACGCTGGTCGAGCGCGTGCGCACCGAAACCATCGAGAAGCCCAGCGTGCGCCTGCGGCGTCACGCCACCGACGTCGCCTCACGCGCCGGCGACACCACGCGATCGAGGCTCGCGCGCGTCATCGCGGGCGATCTCGACACCATCGTGCTGACCGCGCTGCGGCGCGAGCCCGAGCGACGCTACGCGAACGCCGCAGCACTCGCCGACGATCTGCGTCGCTGGCTGGCCGGTCGCACGATCGCGGCGCAGCCGGACACGGCCGGATATCGCGCGCGCAAGTTCGTCGCGCGAAACCGGCTGGCGGTGGGTAGCGCGAGCGCGGTGCTGCTGGCGCTGATCGCGGGCTTCGGCACGGCGCTGTGGCAGGCGCGCGAAGCGCGCGAGCAGGCCCACCTCGCGCGCGCCGAAGCCGAGCGCGCGCGCGTGCAATCGGAGCTTGCGCGCAAGGCGCAGGACGAGGCCGAACGCATCAACCAGTTCTTCGGCAGCATGTTGCGCGACGCCCGGGCCAGTGATCAGGCCAGTGGCGTGTCCCTGACGGTCTCGAAATGGATCGCCGCGGCGCTGCCGCGCCTGGACGCGGAGTTGGCGGATGCGCCAGGCGCGCGCGCCACATTGCGGCGCGAACTCGGCGCCGCCCTCTACAGCCTCGGCGATGCCGCCGGTGCGCGGACGATGCTCGTCACCGCTGTCCGCGAAAGCCGCGAGGTCTACGGCGAGGCGACGCAGACCGCGTCGGCCATGCAGGTGCTGGCAGTGGCGTTGTACGCGCTCGGCGAACATGGCGAGGCCCGTCGCATCGCCGAGGAGGCGATCGCGATCCTCGATCGCCTGTCCGACGACGCCGAGATCCGCAATCTGCGGATCCAGATCCGGACCACGCTGCTGCGCGTGTACAGCCTCATGGGCGACCAGCAGGGCGCGCTCGCGGTCGCGGAGCGCAATCTCGCCGAACGCGCGGCGCTGTACGGCGCCGACGATCCCCGTCTCGCGGTCGACTACAACAATCTTTCGGGAACGCTGAGCCGGCTCTCGCGCCTGGGCGAGGCCGAGGCGGCGATGCACAAGACGCTGGAACTGCTGGAGCGCAATCCGGCGCGCCCGGTCGCGCGGATCGCCTTCGTGGAGCAGGGCCTGTGCTCGGACGCGTTCGCTTCATGGCGGGGGAGACCGCGCGCGCCGTCGCTTTGCTCGACGAGGCCGAACCGAGACTGACCGAGGCCGGCCGAAGCGTCGACCTGCTCGAGGTGTGGCTGCTGCGTGTGCGGCTCGCCACCCGCGACCACAACTGGGAGCGCGTGGAGACGATCGGCGAGCGCCTGCTCGGCGCGCTTCCGCCGCCGGCACCGGGCATGGTTTCGGACGAACGCATGGTGGCGGAGGCATTCGCGGCACTCGGCCGCGCCATGCGTACGCGGAATCCGGAGGATGCTGCGCGCGCGCGTCGCGCGGCGGAGGCGCTGCTGGCGCAAGACGACGTCGTCGCCTTCTTCCGCGCCAGCGCCGCACTCGCCGCGGCAGTTGCAGCCGATGCCAGCGGCGATGCCACGTCGGCGAACAGCCTGCGCGAGCGCGCTATCGCCGCGCTCGCGCTCAACATGCCGCAGGCCGAGGCTTCCGCGCTGTGGGACCGATGGTGGCCCACGGCACCGCCGTGAGGCCCGCGCGTCGGGGTTGCCCCGGCGCATGTCACCTTTGCGACGCTTTCGACCTCTCCCTGCCTGAGGCGCGCGCCGCCATCCGTTCGACTCCGGGGAGGAGCGACGCGGCGCGCGCCATGCATCGTGGGGAGACGTGCTCATGAAGGTTCGCCGATTGCTCGGTGTCGCTGTGCTGTGTTCGATCACCTCAGGCGGCGCGCTCGCCGTCGACCTCAATGCCGTGCCGGAGCTGCCACCCGATCTCGCCGACGGGCTCACGCGCGTCGGCGAGTCGAGCTGGCTCGGCAATGGTCGCGTGCGCAACAAGATGTCGTTGATTCCGCCGCTGCATCGCGACGAGCGCCAATGCTGGAGCGTGGACTACTTCACCGCGCAGATCACCTACCCGCGCACGTACTGCGTCCCGCCGCGCGAGCTCAGCACGCTGATGAGCAAGCGCGAAGCGGATTCGCTCGGGCCGACCGGCGCCAGCAAGGACGGCAACCTGCGGGTCCACCGGTTCAGCTCCATCAAGGACCAGCTGCTCGGCTGCGTGACGCGCAGCGGACCGTGGCTCGCGGAGATCTCGCACCACCAGAACTGCGACGGAACCGATGACCACTTCCTCGCCCCCTTCAACGGATTCCAGCCGGTGATGCCCGGTGGCGGACGCGCGTTTCCCCCGTTCGAGTGGGACGGCGGCTCGCAGTTGCCGCCGAACTACGGCTGGCTCACCGACCCGGTGCCGTGGTCGGTCCCGTTCCGCGGCGGGCGCTGCACGTTCACGCAGATGACGCAGTGCCCGGGCGAGCACGTCGGACAGATTCCGGGTGATGAGCCGGATCCGCCGATCATCTATTGAGCGGACCGCTTCGCCGTTTAGACTCCGGACGGCGCCGGCGGCGGCGCCGATTCCGGAGATTTCGATGCGCTCGCTCGTCTCGTTCGTGTTTGCGTTGCTCGTGTCATTCGCGTCGTCCGCGGCAGCGAAGGAAAAGCGCATGGTTCCCGCCGATGCGCCCGGTGCCCCGCCGCCCGACAAGGCACACGTCATATTCATGCGGCCGTCGTCGTACGGCGGCGCGATCATGGCGACGGTCTACGATGTGACCCGGGACAGGGATGTCTTCATCGGCATCAGCGGGCCGAAGACGCAGGTCGCGTACGTTGCGGACCCGGGCGACCATCCTTCATGGTCGTTGCCGAGAATGCCGACTTCATGGAAGCGAAGCTCGAAGGCGGCAAGACGCACTACGTGCTGCTCAAGCCGCGCCCTGGGCTATGGAAGGCGCGCTTCTCCCTGATTCCGATCCGGAAGGACCCATCGGCGCAGTTCAGCCAATCCCTGCCCGACTTCGGCGAGTGGCAGACGAAAGCGAAATGGGTGCGCCGCGGCGCGGGCGCGGACGCGTGGTACGAGGAGCACGCGGCCGACGTCGCCGCAAAGAAAAACGACTACCTCAAGAAGTGGGACGCGATGCTCGAGGTCGACAAGAGGAATCTGCGGTTGCTTCCCGAGGATGGCGTCTAGCCCAGCGCGTCACGTCGACGATTGGGCCTCCGATGCTGACGCTCAAGCCGCCGCCGAACGGTCCTCATGACGGCGACGAGACACGGAGCAACTAGAGAATCAGCACGTGCTGCGCCCGCGCGCGCGGCACGGCACTGCGCGCGAGTCCCGCGTCGAATGTCACGAAGCGACCGCCGTGGGCGACCGCTAGCGCGAGCAGGTACGCGTCCGTCAACTGACGCGGGCCGTGCACGCGTTGCAGGTCGACGTGCTTGTCGTCGAGCAGGCTGATGTCGTCGGGCCAGAATTCGTGATGCCGTGTCGCCGTCGCGGCACGGAGTAAGCCGGCTGCGTGCAGCGGGCTCACGGCCTGCGGGTAGGCGGGCTGGCTCATGATGCGCACGACGCCGTTCTGCGTGATCGGGCTCGAGGCCCATCCGTGCCGTATGTCGCGGCGAAGCCAGGCGTGCGCGGCGGAATGCTGCGTGTGCGCCGCGTCGAGCAGCGCGATCAGCACGTTGACGTCGAGCAACGCGCGCACTAGTCGCCGACGTCCTCGCGAAGCTTGTTGATCAAGGCGTCGGTCACGACGACTCCGCGGGCCGCGAGCGGCGCGAAGCCGTAGCTCGCCTTCGGTTCGCGCACCGAGGATCCCTCCGCAACGGGCTGCGTGAGCGCCTTGCGAGCCAGATGCGAAATCACTGCGCCCGCGGTCTTGCGCTCGCGCCGGCCGATCTCCTTGGCCGCCGCGAGGACGTCGTCGTCGATGTCGAGTGTGGTGCGCATGCATCAGATGCTAGTGCATCAACCTTATTGGGGGCAAGAGATGCGCCGACGTTGCCGCTTCCGTCCGCCGGCTTCGAATCAGCCGCGAGTGCGAGCGCCTTTTCGGCGAGCCGCCGCTGGTGCTTTTCGGTAAAGCCCTCGAGTGACTTTCTTGCCACGCGCGGCAGATTGAGCTCGCGCATCCATCAGTCGCTCGAGGAGGGCCATCGACGCTTCCGGGCCGACCATTCCCTGGGCCCGCGCACGTTGGCGCGTGCGACGAGTTGCTGATCCTCGAGCGCGTCGATGTTCGACGACTCCGCAATTCGTGCCGCGTACTTGCCACGCACAAAGCTGCCGGGAAAGTCCGACCGCTTGTACCCCGCACCGAGCTCGTTCTTCTTGCGAGGGCTAGCCTTCTTCATGGATCTTTCGTTCGGCCTTGATGGCGAGGCGCGCACCGATGTTGCGAATGGTCTCGCCTTCCCCGGTGTGCGCGACCGTGAGAAGGCGCCGACATGCCGGCGGCGGCGCTCAAGCCGCCGCCGAACGATCCTCGAGACGCCCCGCCTCGCGCAGTCGCGCCTGAAGCGACCCGGCGCTGAGATCCAGTCCATTGGGCCAGGCGAGCGCACCCATTTCGATGAAGAAGCGCGCGAAGAAGGTCTCATCGCGCAAAGGCTCGGTCATCGACGTGCCCGCTTCGACGATCGGGCGCAAGTCGACGACGCCCCCGGTCTTGTCGGAAAAGTCGAGGCGGATCTCGTAGTTGCCTACGTGCTCAGCCGCTATGAGCTTAATCATTGTCGGCTCCGGCAATGCGCGTGATCGGTTCTAGCGCCTGTGCGCGTGACCAATTCTGCGCCAGCTCCACACGGTGGTCGAGGCACCACTGAGTGACAACGGCGGCTACGCGCCGCGGCACGCTTCCTTCGATGACTCTTCCGTCCTCGAGCGCCACGAGCGCCTCGTGTCCCTGATAGGCCACGTGCACGTGCGGCGGCGCGTGATCGGCGTAGTACATGCGGACGGTCACACCGAGGAATGTCGAGATGATCGGCATGACCCCAGCGTGGGCGACGCGGCGAGCGGCGTCTTCGGCGAAACCGCGGCGCGCGGCGTAGGAGATCGGCTCGATCATCCATCCAACGCAAACCGCACCATCGCCTCCACGTGGATCTCGACCGTGTCGAACACCGGCATCGCGAAATCCGACGCACCGAGCAGCATCGGCAGCTCGGTGCACCCGAGGATCACGCCGCGCGCGCCGCGCTCGACGAGGCCGTCGACGATCTCGAGGTAGGCGGCTTTCGTTTCCGCGCGCACGATGCCGGCGCCGAGCTCGTCGCGGACGGTCTCCTGGATGTAGTCGCGCACGGACTGCGCGTCTGGCACGACGGCCTCGACGCCGTGGCGCGCGAGCGCGTCTCGGAAGAAGCTCATCTCCATCGTGAACTTCGTCCCCAGCAGCGCGACCTTGGCCACGCCGCGCGCGCGCACGGCCTTCGCCGTTTCGACGCGAAGGTCGACGAGCGGCACCTCGAGCTCCGCCGCGAGCGCGTCCGCGAAGAGGTGTGCCGTCGTCGCGCCGAGCGCGATGCCCTCGGCGCCGCCCGCGACCAGCCGCCGGCACGCATCGCGCAGGAGCTCGAACGAATTCGGCCACGTCTGCCGCTGCAGCTCGCCGAAGTTGATCGAGTCCACCAGGCAGCTCGCGAACTCGAGGCCACCGAGGCGACGGTTGATGCCTTCGTTGAGGCGGCGGTAGTAGTCGAGGGTGGAGGTCCAGCTGATGCCGCCGACTAGGCCGAGGCGTTTCATTGGAAGCTCTACGTGGCCTGGTCAGGGACAGGCGTGACCACCCGACAGCCAAGTTCGGGCTGACTCGACCAGCGCCCGTTGCATCGAGTCGTCCTCGCGTCGGTAGGCGTAGACGGTGGCGGCACCTTCCGAAGAAGCTACGACGGCGTACATCACGATGTGACCGTAGAGTGTCGTGTTTCCAATCGAGCCTTTGCCTTCGACGCCCAGCCCAACGACGGTGGCGTTGAGATTGGGCCAGGACTCCTGCACGACGAAGCGACGCTGCGTTCCAGAAGCAAGCTCGTGCATCGCGCTCGAGGCGAAAGCGGCGTTGTCCGTGCGTCGCGTATCCGCCCAGCACGCTTGAGCACCAGCGGTGATCCGTTCGACGGCCTGTGGTGCCGGAATCGGCACGTCGAATCGATCGCGTACGACTGCGGTTCGCCGGAGCGTCGTCAGGTCAGCGGGATACAGCGGTGCGGATTTCACCCCGCTCAAGTCACGGTCGGGGTTTCGCTCGAAGGATTCATACGTGTCATGACATGCCGACAGCGTAATCGCGCTCGCGAGCAGCAAGGCAGGTAGTCTCATGATGTCCCCATGTGAGCGAGGCTCCGGGGCCTCTTCATGTGTCACTGGCAACTCTACCCGGAGCCGCTGACCACGCGAGCGTCCCAATCCTCGACTTGATCCCATGACCTTCAACCTCGATCGCTTCCGCGAGTTCTGCGCCGACGACCGCGCGACGATGGTCGCGCGCGCATGTCGCGACGAATCTCGTCTACAAGTCTTTGCGTGCAGCCATGAGCTCGGCTGCCAGCCGCTCGGCGAGGACGAGCTGGTGCTGCGCCGCCTCGACCCCGCGACGCGAGACGCGCTCGGCGTGTTCTACGCGGATCACACGTCGGCAGCGCTGTTCATCGTCGAGCACGAGCCCGGGCTGGTGCTGGCGCCGCCGAGTGAATGGGAGTCGCTCTACGCAGAGGTCGAAGAGTGGTGGCGCAATGCGGTGGACGAACTGGAGGACGACGAGCGCCTCACGTTGGAGTCAGCGCTCGTCTTCGGACTAGTACCGCAAGCAGCGACCTACTTCCTGCTTCCGCGAGCGGGAGAGCGTCAGGGAAAGGTCGTGATGTTCTGCCATGACGGGCTGGAGCTCATCGCCGTCGGTGACAGCTTCAGCGCCTTCGTTGCCGCGATTCCCGACAGGGCCGTCTCCTGGTTTGCAGGCGATATCCGCTACGCGCCGGTGGAACCGGGCGGTCAGTTTTACCCAGTTGCCTACCGACCTCGCGGCATCGAGCGGCCGACTCAGAAGGTCGTACGGATCTGGCTCGAGAGCGAGAACCATGCCGACCCCGAGAACCTCACGTTTCGGGAGACGACGCCGAGTGGCGTGACAGTCCGATCCCCGGCTGGCCACGACTACGACCTAGTCGTCGAGCTCTACCCGAACGATGAGGCTTCGGTATCGATCCTCAGCGACGAAGCTCATCACTTGTACGTGCGCGGCCACGGCGCCATGCGCGCGCTTGGCACGCTCCTCGCGGGCGACGTTGCGAACGTTGAAGTGGAGAATGAGGTCGGTTGAAGGGGAGCGACCGACCCGCTCTACGCGTCTTTCTTCATGCAGGGGATGGCCCATGCGTGACATCGACACGCTTTCCAGCACGTTGGTTGTTCCCGCAACCCAGCGTGGTCGCCGTCGAGGAACCATCCCGATCACACCTCGGCCGCGCCTGACCGACATCGCAAGGCGAAAGCTGCGCATGCTCGACAATGCGGCTTCGCTCGAGGACCTGCGTGTACCGCCGGCGAATCGGCTCGAAGCGCTCAAGGGAAACCGCAAGGGACAACACAGCATCCGAATCAACGACCAATGGCGCGTCTGCTTCCACTGGAAGGACGGCGACGCCCTCGAGGTCGAGATCGTGGACTATCACTCATGAAGCGACTACCCAACATCCATCCCGGCGAAGTGCTGCTCGAAGAGTTTCTTGTGCCGATGGGCGTGAGCCAGAACGCGCTTGCGCGCGCCGCCGGCGTTCCGCCGCGCCGGATCAACGAGATCGCGCTCGGCAAGCGCAGCATCACCGCCGACACGGCGCTGCGGCTCGCGCGGGCGCTCGGTACGAGCGAGCGGTTCTGGCTCGGTCTGCAGGCGGACTACGACCTCGAGGAAGCGCAGCGAACGCTCGGGAGGGCGCTCGATCGCGTTTCGCGCGTCGCGGCGTAGCGGCGCTTCGAGCATCGGAGGACGAGCCTTACCGCGTCCGGCGCGGCTCGTTCCGACCTCGCCGTTGCGCTCCCGCCCGGGCGTTGCCGCGCGTCGACGGCTTGCGTGCGGAGGGCCGGGCGGGTATGACACGACCGCCCGTCTCCGACACTGTCACCGATTGGTACTCGTCGGCGTAGTGCTTGCGCAGGCGCACGATCTCGCGCGTGTAGCGGCCCGCGAGCTGGTTCTTCTGCGTCGTCGACAGCAGCCGACCGGCCACCTGGAAGAACTTCGACTCCTCTTCCTTCAGATGGTGGCGCACTTTGAAACTGAGCTTCTTCGCGGTCGCGATCCAGCCGGCCTGCTTCTTGTTGCGCGTCGTGAGGTCTTCGAGCAGCTCGTCGACCTCGTGATGTTCGTGCAGCGCGTGGCGCGATGCATGAAGGCCGCCATCCGTCATCAGCAACGGAATGTACAGATAGCGCTCCTCGGCCGCGGCGTGCGCCATCAGCTCGACTTTCAGTTGCAGGAACAGCAGCTGCCGCGCCGTGACATCGCCGCGTGAGGCCGTGAGCTTACGGCACAGGTCGCGCTGCAGGTCGTGGCTCTCGCGAATGGCATCGAAGATCACGCGCTTGTCTCCCTGTCGTCCGGCCGACGATCTTCAGATCTTCGCAAGTCGCTCAACCGTATCCGGATAGCGCTCGACGAGATTGATGAGCAGCGCCGCCTGGGCGTTCGGCTTCGCGCGTCCCTGTTCCCAGTTCTCGAGCGTCCTCACGTTCGTGCGCAGGTAGGCGGCGAACAAGGGCGCCGATAGGTTCAGCCGCTTCCGGATCGCGGCCAGGTGACGCGGCGACAGTGCAGGCGCCGGCTTCGACTCCACCGAATGGGTTCGAAGTGTCCGCTTGCCGGAGCGCTCGTCAGCCAGGGCCGCGAAACCTTCGCTGATCTCCGCGAACAGATTGCGCTTCGCTGGGCTGCGCGGCTTGCGGGTAACGCTCTTCATTTCTGTGTCCTCTCGCGAAGCTCCGCATCCAGCAGCGCTTTCACGGCCTTGCGTTGCGAGGCCGTCAGATCCGAGGCCTCGTCCTTGTCGTAGATCGCGAACAGCCAGAACTGCGCGCCCGCCGTCCAGAAGTAGTAGATGACCCGCAGCCCGCCTCGCTTGCCTTTCCCACGCCTGGTGTCCGCGAAGCGCAGCTTGCGCAATCCGCCTGCACCTTCGATGACGTCGCTCGCCTCGGGTGTTGCCATCATTTCCATCTGAAGCGCACGAAAGCGATCGTCGTCAAGATATTCGGCGCGACGGCGAGCGAAGGCCGGCAGCTCGACGAACACGGACTTCATCGCGAGTATCGACAGCCCACGAAGCGCATCGACGAGAAGTATACGCAGATTGCGTACATACGCAAGGTGCGTATGGCGCACCGGGATGCGATGCGAGCCCGCACGGTGAGACACCCCCTTGCGTTCCCGCCGCCGACTCCTCATACTGAACCACATGGTTCAGCGTTCTTCGACCCACTTCAACGCCTCTTTCGCCGCCCTCGCCGACGCCACCCGCCGTGGCGTCCTCGACCAGCTCGCACGCGGCGACGCATCCATCAGCGACCTCGCCGACAAGTTCGAAATGACCCTCACGGGCATGAAGAAACACGTCGGCGTGCTCGAGCTGGCCGGCCTCGTGACCACCGAAAAGGTCGGCCGCGTGCGCACGTGCCGCATCGGACCGTGCCGTCTCGAGGAGGAAATGGAGTGGATCGCGCGTTACCGCCAGGTTTGGGACGCGCGCTTCGAAGCGCTGGACGGGGTCATCGACGAGCTCAAACGACAGGAGAAGGCCCGTGGTCGCAAGAAGAGAAAGTGAATCTCAGCGCACGACGGTGCAGAAGAAGTCGGAGCGCGAGGTCGTCGTCACGCGGACGTTCGACGCGCCCGCGCGGCTCGTGTTCGAGGCGTGGTCCAGGCCCGAGTTGTTCAAGAAGTGGTGGGTGCCCCGCTCCATGGGCATGACACTTCGCTCATGCGAGATGGACGTGCGCACCGGCGGCAAATATCGCCTGGTGTTCGGCGACGATCCTGCGAAGCCGATGGCGTTTTTCGGCAAGTACATCGAGGTAGTGCCCAACAAGCGCATCGTCTGGACGAACGAAGAGAGAGGTGACGCAGGATCCGTCACTACCGTGACGTTCGAAGAGCGCGACGGCAAGACGCTGCTCGTCATGAGCGAGCTGTACCCCTCGAAGGAAGCGCTCGATGCGGCCGGCACCGGCGCGCAGGAAGCGCTGAACGAGACGTTCGGACAGCTCGACGAGCTGCTCGCCGAGCTATCCGCGCGTTGACTCTCGATGAAGCAGTACTACGCCGCGAGGGCGCCCGAGTACGACCGCGTCTACGCCAAGCCCGAGCGCCAGCAGGATCTGCGGGCGATCGAGCGTTGGCTTCCCGGCGTGCTGCACCACCGCGCCGTGCTTGAAGTGGCGTGCGGCACCGGCTACTGGACGCAGTTCATGGCACGGCACCGACTGCGAAACGGTTGCTGGCCGTCGATGCATCGGTCGAGGTGCTGCGAATCGCCCGCTCCCGGGTGGAAGCGAGACTTGTGCAATTCGTCCTCGGCGATGCGTACCGCCTGCCGGTGTCTTCTCGCCGGTTCGACGGAGCCTTCGCCGGCTTCTGGTTCTCCCACGTTCCGATTGCGAGCGTCGGGGAGTTCCTGCATGGGCTACATCGGGCGCTCGTGCCGGGATCGAAGGTAGTGCTGCTCGACAACCGCTTCGTCGAATCGAGCAGCACCGCCATTTCCGAGCGGGATGCCGATGGCAACAGCTACCAGTTGCGCAAGCTCGCAGACGGCTCGACGCACCGCGTGCTGAAGAACTTCCCATCCAAGCGCGAGCTGCATCAGGCCGTGCACGGCGTGGCGAAGGAGGTTCGTCATCACGAATGGCAGTATTTCTGGGCGCTGGAGTATGTCGTCGGGGAGCCCTGAGCTTTGGGGCATGTCATGGTGACGCCGCATTCGGCGTCCAGGGCATCAATGAAGTCCGCCCTGACAGCGATGCTCAACCAGGCTGCCGCGTCCGATCCAAGGTCGGGCCCCTCGACTCTGGAGGGGTCGAGGGGCCGGACGGCGTCTACTCGGCATGCTCGTTGTCCTGCTTCGATCCGCTCTCCTGTTGTCGATCGCCGTCGGCGCGGGAACGGCTGCCGCCCAACCCGCTCGCCTGCCGTTCGACGCGCACCTCGCGCTCGTCACGCCCCGCGAGCTTCGTGTCGCCGCCGGCGGGGGCGGCAACGTCGACATCGTCGTCACGAACGCCGGGGCGACGTCGGTCGCGCCGTTTCGTGTTGCGCATGACGCGGTTCGCGTAGGCCAGGCGTCGCTCGAGGCGCGCCCGGATTCCGAGTGCGCCGTGTTCTCCCAGCAGTACGACTATCCGACGCACTCCACGCGCACGCACGAGCTCGAGGTGCCGGCGCTCGCGCCCGGTCAGTCGGCGACCTGCCGGCTGCGGTTCACGCGGCCACTGGGCGCCATCCACGATTCGATGCTGCACTGGTCCGTGCTCGACACGGGAACGGATGTCACCGGGAACGAGGTCCGCGTCCATGCCGGTCGCTTGAGCAACCTCGACCTCGACATCGCGTACGGGGCGGGGCAACGACTTCCGGACGGACGCTTGCTGGCGACGCACGTCCTGAGCACGTACAACCGCAGCGACACGCCGCTCGCGTCAGCGGCGTTCGCGTTCTGCTCCGGCGACCCACCGTTGTATCCGCAGCCTGCCGCGATCGACGGTTGCGCGCACACGGCTCGATTCACCGACATCGACTCCTGCGCCTTCTACGAGTTGGGGCCGATCGGCGCGAGGAGCGAGGCCACGTGCCGGCTTGCGGTCGAGCGCCGAACGACGGCGCCGGTGATCGAACATCCGGTTTCGGTCTGGACGGCGAACGTTGCATCCGATGGCGGGGAGATCCTGGACGTCGGTGACGGTCGCAAGACCGGCGTGCTGCGAGTGTCGGAGCAAGCGCTCGAAGAGATCCACAAGGATGGCTTCGAGGTGCGCTGCTCTCTCGTCGACGTCGATCAGGACCGCCTGACCGGCTGCGAAGAGCTCGAGCTCGGAACGGATGCCTTGAACGCCGACACCGACGGCGATGGCCTGCTCGACGGTGACGAGGTCCTCGGAACCGTTCGCGGACTCGATCTTCCGGCGATGGGCGTCAACCCGAGACGCAAGGACCTGCTGGTCGAAATGGACTGGACGGACGAAGCCGCCGACTGTCCGCAGCACTCCCATCGACCGACGACGGAAGTCATCGATAGAGTCCGCGCCTTCTACGCTGCGGCGCCGGTGAGCAACCCCGACGGCTCGACCGGCATCCACTTCATCGCGGACGTCGGCCAGGGCGGGCCCTTCATCGGCGGCAACTTCATCGCGATTCCGGGCGGCGTGACCTCGAACCTCGGCGATCCCTATCGCGCCTACAAGGCGGCGAACTTCGCGACGAACCGGCAGGGATACTTCCGTTACCAGCTGCACGGGCACCGCACGAGCACGGACTCGATGGCGGTCTATGACGGCATCGCCGCGCTCAACGGCGACGACAGCATCGTGGCGATGCGCTGCGAACGCCACGTGTCCTACGCCGTCATCGTCATCGTGCACGAACTCGGGCACAACCTCGGGCTCGGTCACGGCGGAGCGGACGATCGGAACTGGAAGCCGAACTACAACTCGATCATGAACATGCGGTTCGTGAACGGGCTTGACGTGGATTGCGACACCCTCGCGGACCTCGCGGCTGACCACCTGGCGTACTCGGACGGCAGCAGGAACACGCTGGACCCCGAGGCCGTCGACGAAAGCCTGGGCGTCTGCCGACTGGATCACCCGCAACACCAGCCGCTCGACTGGAACTGCAATGGCGTCATCGAGCCGGGCACCGTCGTCGACCCGCTGCTGCGTGGCTTCAGTCCGCTGTTGTCGGACCACAACGACTATGCGGCGCTCAGGATTTCGCCGTTTGCGCCGCAGGATCGGGGTGAGGCGATGAGCGACAAGCTCGGGTTGATACCCGGTGCGCCGGCTCGCATCAGCGGGCCGTGTTTTCCGGAGATCCCGAAGAGTTCATCGCAGGCTACCGGCCCGATCTGTCCCCATCCTTCGCCGGTTCGGTGAGCGTCGCACTCGAGGACGAAGGTTCAGCCGGCGCCGAGCGGCAAGTAAAGCGTCATCGATTCCGGTCCCGTGGAGCGGAACCCGAACGCGCGATAGAACCTCGCGGCGCCTTCGTCCTTGGCGTCCACCACCAACACTCGCACGCCGAGCTGCGTGCGCAGTGCGAGGCAGCGTTGTACGGCGTCCTGCAGCAGCGCTTCTCCTAGCCCATGTCCGCGCTCCTGCCGATCGACGGCCAACCGCGCGAGCCGCGCCGCCGGAACGGGATGTCGGGGAAGTCGCCGCTGATCTTGCGGCGACAGGTCCGCGAGACGCAGCTGGGCGGCCGCGAGCGTGTAGTACCCGAGGATCCGCGAGGGCTCCTCGTCGTCGACCAGCACGTGCGTCGCGGCGACCCCGTCGCGCTGGTGCTGCGCAGCGCGCAGCTGCAGGTACTCGTTCAGCGCGAACACGCCGCAGTCGAAGCGCCTTCGGTCGTGTCGCCGACCGTCCAGGCGCTCGACGCGCAGCATCGTCAGCGCCGCACCAGGCCGCGCTTCATCGCCCTCTGAAGGCGTGCGTTGGGTTTGAACGGTTTGTCGAGGACGGCAAGGAAGCGTCGAGACTCCGCTGCAGACAGGGTCACGGTGAGCTCGGCAGCCATCGCCGCATCGACCTCGCGCAGCACCGCGTTGCGCACGAATGCGGATACGGGAACGCCGCGCAGCGCAGCGGCCCGGGCAATGCGGTCCTTGTCCCTGGCGTTCAGGCGAAGATCGAGGCGTGCGGCGGTGTTCGTCATGGCTGTACGGAAGAGTACCGTACATGCTGCCGAGGGGCCAGCGGCAACGTGGTGACCGCGGGCACGCGGCTCAGGCCGCCCGCCGAGCGGCGCGTGAAACGCCTTCGCGGCCTGGAAGCCGCGACCAGACCGTGTTGTCCGAGCCTACTCAAACCCGTCGGCGAACACCGCCACCGCCCGATCGACGTCGCTCGCTTCAAGGCCCGACGCGGACGGGTCGCGCACCGTGACCGGCATCGAGATGCGAGCGGTAGCGCTGAGCACGTCGCCGGCATTCTCCGGGACGGTGCCGCTCACCGTGAACGTCAACGATTCACCGTCGCCCAATGTCGCCGCGGGAACATTGACGGCGCCGCTGCCGCTCGGCGCCGGACACGCAGCACCGCTCGCTGTGCACACCCATGCGACCTCGCTCACTTCCGTCGGCATGTCCACGCGAAGGCTCAGGCCTGACGCCAAATCGGGACCATCGTTGCGAAACGTCGCTACATACGTCGTGGCGCCAGGTGTGTGTGTAGTTCGTCCGTTGTCGATCGAAGCGGAGAGATCGGCCTCGGCGAAAACGACCACGCTCGATGTGTCGTTCGACGTGAGGTAGTCGCTGTTCCCCGGTAGGAACGAAGTCGAGATCGAGTGAACACCGGGCTCGTTGACGACGACCGCGCACGTCATTCCCCCGACCTGCACTGGCTCGATGGAACAGGTTGCATCTGCGACCGCCACCTCGACGCGACCGACAGGAAGGCCACCGCCTGGCGCCTCGACGCTCAACGAAGACCCGACCTGGATAGGCGTACCGCGACGCACCGCGGCGAGTGGCTTGGATAACGCGATCAGTGTTGTCGCGGGCGATACCTGCTGCAAAGTCTGCGTCGACGAGGGGGCGAAGGACGAGCTTGCAGGCGCGTACGAGACGGTGATCACCCTGTCTCCGATGGGCGCGCTGGACAGCGTACAGGCGCGTTCGTTTTCCGAATGACTGAACCACACATCGCAGAACGCGTCGCCATCGGTGACGCGCGCCGGACCCGTGTAGTAGGCGTTCTGCACGTTGTCGACGCGCACACGCACCGAATAGGGCTGCCCGACAACGACCGCCTCGGGCGTACGAGCGACGATCGTCGTCGTCGTCGGAAAGACGGTCGTGTGGAAAGCGGACCCGGTGGCACCCCAGAACTGGGTGTCGCCGCTGTAGTACGCGTAGACCTGAATTGTGTACGGGACGGAAAACGAGAGGGTGCACGTCCGCTGCGGTAGTGTGATGGTGCAGGACGATGCACCGTGAGCGATCGACACGGTGCCCGTCGGGACGTAGGTCGTCGCCTGACCGATATCCGGCGTTACCTCGACCGTTGCGGTCACGGGTCCCGGGGGGCCCGGCGATGGGGAGAACGTCAGTGCGAGCACCGACTGCACGCGCTTCACGATCCCCTCAACCACGGCATCGGAGGTGCTCACAGCGCTTCCCGCAGTCGGGGTGAAGTGCGCCGAGAACTCATACGTCCCCGCAGGCGTCGGGGGGAACTGACAAGTTGCGCCGTCGCCGGTGACGGGCACGTCGTCGCAGATGATCGAGCCGTCGAGCGCGAACGACAGCGTACCGGGCGCGGGTTGCCCTCGGAGCATGGCGTGGGCGGTAGCGACGAATGGAGCACCCGCGTACATCTGAGTCGGCAGCGTGAGCGTCGTCGTGGTTGCGCTGAGGCCGCAGTCACGGCCGAACAGCAGAGCGACGTGGCCATACTGATGAGGGACCGCGACATCCCCGCACCCGTCACCATTCAAGTCACCCGTTGCAGACCGTCCATGCGGATACGTCGCAACCGTGATCTCCGGATCGAGCGCGCCCTGCCACTGCAGCAGGTACCCGAACCTGTCGTTGTACGAGATAAGCAGATCGTCGTGACCATCTCGGTCGAGATCGTCAACGTCGGCGTGGTGAGGATAGAACGTGGCGGGAATGGGGACGCCCTGCATCCACTCACCGGAGGCGGCCCGGTTCAGAAGGTACGTCGCTGGACGGGACGTCGTCACGACGGCGTCGGTATGTCCGTCGCCGTTCCAGTCGCCTATCGCTAGGGAAAGGGCCAAATCGCCTTGGTGTACGGCTTCGACGAAAACGGGGTCGCCGAATCCCGAGCCCGTCGCCGGGAGAACAGCGAGGTGCGGCGTGCCCAAGTGCGTCACTGCGAAGCTCAGATCGGGCAGTCCATCGTCCGTCACGTCCCGGTAGCGTGCCGCGCGCGCCGACGGAGGCGGAATGTGGGCTACGTCGCGGTCGAACCTCCCGGCTCCGTCCCCATAGAGCGTTCGGAAGGAGCACACCAGATCTACGTGCCCATCGCCGTCGACGTCGTCCGCTGCAACGATCCCGTACGCTCCTCCGGGCAAGACTGTCGAGGTCCAGGAGCCCGCTGTCTCACGTCGAAACAGCGTGATACCTCCCGCGTGAGCGACAACGATGTCCGTGCGCGTGTCGCCATCGAAATCCGCCAGCGCCGCGGACGGCTGCGGATTGGAAGACGTCGAGTAGGTCAGATCGACGGGTTCGGCGAGCGTGTGGTCAGGCAGCTGCTCATAGATGCGCACGAGCCGGTCCTGCGGCGAGCCTTGGTATTCGCTATTGATGACGACAAGGTCCTCGCCCGCGTCCCCTGCCACGTCGCCGATCAGCACAACCTCGGGCGTGCTCCCGACGGGGAGCCCTCCGGCCGGTAGCAACTCATACGCGCACGCTAGCGGTGCGGTCAACGCGAGGAGCACGCCGAGGCGACGCGCAACAGCGATACTCATTTTGGGAGCCCCTGAATCCCGTTCTTTCGCTTCCGCAGCGCCGAGCTTAGCGCGTCTTTTGCTTCGGTTCGCATCGGTAGTCTTCGGTTCCAGGGCTGGGACAGCGCGCTTGTCTGTCGCGCGGGCGCAGTCGCTCTCATTGGTGCTGTTTCTGCCCGCGGCTGAATTCGCCTGTGCAGCGCGTCGCTGCCGGTGGTGACGCCGCATCCGAGCAGGCGACGCGTAGTGCCCGGCCAGCTCATCGAGTAGCGGCTGTGGCCGAGCGGCGGAGTGCCGTGGCACGAGGTCGCAAGCTTCAGGCTCGAGACGCTCGACGAAGGCCGCGCGCGCTCGGAGGCGCGTATCGGACGATCATGCAGCGGTTGCTTGCGCGCAAAGAACAGGTGATCGGGCTGCCGGCGATCGAGCGCTTCGTAACTACCCAGGTACTTGCGGGCTCCCTTCAGCAGATCGAGATCGCGTTGCCGGTCCAGATGCGTTGAACGTCATCGACCGATTGCTGCTGTCCTTGCGGACGGTGACCTCCATCAACCTCGTGGTCGAGATTGACGAAGCAGGGCGCTGGGTCGTTCGACGTAGATAGTCGACTCTGGACTTCACGCTGCAGCGGAGCGACCCTCGAGACCCCCCTCCTTCACCGCGCCCGCACGGGCCCCGCGCCCCGGGGATCGCGGGAGTGCGAGGTTCGGGCCGCTCCGGATTCCTAGCGCGCGCGGCTGCAGTGTTCGAACATCGCGATGACTGCGCGGCCAAGGTCGGCGGCTCCCGTGTTCGGCTGGATCGCCGCGCTCGGCCATGTGTCGTAGGTGAAGGTCCCGTCCAACTCGCTCTTCGCCGACGTGATTTCGATCAGATCGGCCGCGCTCGATACGACGACGCAACGCGTGGCGCCCGTGGGTGGATTTGCGATGTGTCCGGATAGAAATCCGCTTTGTCGTTCCCCGGCGGCGCCGAACGTCGCCGATGCTTCGTCGGCTACGCTCGGCGTGAGCACATCCAACAGGCCGCGGCCAAGCTCCCGCGGGGCCTTCGCGACCGAGCGCCCGTGTTCTGTTGAAACATACTTCGCGGTGATCGGCCGCTGTGGCTGGAGGTAGAAACCGTCAGGTGTCTCGAACACCAGCGCACGCGGTGGAAGCACCTTGTCCGGCAGCGTGGTGATGCGAGAGAACCTGCGCAGTTTGAGCTTGCCCAGGTTGAACTCGTCCGCGAGCGTCGGGGCCAAGCGGTGGAGCTCCTCGCGCGCCAGTACGTGCGCGTGCTTTCCACCAACCGCGATGAGATTTGATTCCGGTGCGCAATCTACATACGCGAAGTCAGCCGGAAGGGCCGTGGACTTCCTGGACGCAAGGTCGATCTCCCAGAGCGCATGGGGTTCGGTCGCGTACGCGAAACGCAGGTCATCCGAGCATGATGGATACGGCAATGCAGCTGCACCGCAGGCTGCGGACACCTGCGGCTCGAACCGCTGCGTATCCCTGACCTCCGCCCGGAACTCATCGTCTGGTCCGTTCGGCCGATAGAGCAGCACTGCATGCCGCTCGTCCTTGGTCAACGCGAGATGGAGATCGTGCCACCGCTGGGCGTACGACTCCGGGGATTCGGCCTCAGATAGGTGCCATCGAAAAAGCTTCGTACCCCGGGAGTACTCACGGTGCTCGGTCGTCGGAGAAACGACGATCCAAAGGACACCTGGATCGTGTTGGTAGTGAATGGACCTCCCATAGACACTGCCAGACCACAGCTCGACCTCGCGTCTGACGGTTCCGTTCCTTGCATCCAGGAGCAGAAGGCGACCGTCATACGCCTGGGTCGCGATGACTTCTCGATCGTCCGTGTAGGCCGGGGTTCCGTCGAGACGCTTGTCGTACCGTGCCTTGAACCGTCCGACAAGCTCGCCTGTCGGAAGCGCGATTCGCGAGAACTCGCTCACGGAGTTGCTGATCAGGCACTCGGAACCATCTGCTCGAAAAACAACGGAGTCTGGATTCGCTACGGTCTTGAGTCGGAGCTTCTTCCGCGCCACAAGATCCCAGAGGAATGAACCGTTCGCGGTCGTGGCGACCAGATGGGTGCCGGTCGGCGCGAAGAGAGCTCTGGAACAGGACCCCAGGGCGATCGATTGCGGTCCCAGCTTCGGCTTCCTGACGCGAGGAAGCGCTGTGCCGAACCATACGGCGTGGGCGCGGGCGGCTTCCCGGGCTGCTGCGATACGCGCTTCGAACGAGTCCATTGGTGCCCGCGTGTAGAGCCGCTGACGCGGCGTCAGTGCATGCGAGGCGATCCGCCGGACCGTCTTCGGGTCGCCGAACGATCCTCGAGACGCCCTGCTTCCTCGAGCCTCATTTGCAGCGACCGCGCGCTGAGGTCCAACCCATTCGGCCATGCGAGCGCGCCCGCCTCGATGAAGAAGCGCGCGAAAAAGCTCGGATCGCGCAGCGGCTCGGTCATTGACGTTCCCGCCTCGACGATCGCGCGCAGGTCCACCACGCCCCCGGTCTTGTCGGAAAAGGCCAAGCGGATCTCGTAGTTTCCCGCGTGCTCAGCCGTGACGACCCTAATCATTGTCGGCCCCCGCGACGCGTGCGAGCGGTTCCAGCGCCTGTGCGCGGAACCAATTCTGCGCCAGCTCCGGTTCGTGGTCGAGGCACCATTGGGTGACGACGGCGGCGACCCGGCGCGGCAGACTGCCTTCGATGACTTGTCCCTCGAGCGTGACGAGGGCCTCGTGTCCCTGATACGCCACGTGGACGTGCGGCGGGGCGTGATCGGCGAAGTACATGCGGACGGTCACGCCGAGGAAGGTCGAGATGATCGGCATGCGCCAGGGTGGCGCGCGCGGCGAACGTCGTCGTCAGGAGGACCCCGCGGCGGGGGGTAGGAAAAGCGCACATAAGAAGGGTCTATCAGTGCGTTCCCGGCAGGGCTTCGGCGATTTCGCGCGCTTCGCGGAAGTGTCGCTCCGCATCGTCGCCTCGGGCCATCGCCCGGTACAGCTCGCCGAGCGTGGTCGCGGCGAGCATCAGCTCGCGCTGCGGGAGCTGGCCCATCGTGCGAAGGCTTCCCTCAGTGTGGAGCAGTAGTGCTTCGGCCTCGTCGAAGCGGCGCATCTGCGCGAGCGCGCCGCCGATACCGATTCGCGAGCGAGCGACGGCCAGGGCGTCGGGTCCCCACAGCTCGATCTCCTGTTCGAGGACTTCTTCCAGCATCGGCAAGCCCTCGGCGCCGCGGCCCATCGAGACGAGCACGCTGCCGAGGGCGCGGCGCGCGTTCATCGCGTCGAGGCTCCCTGGATCGAGGTTCGCGAGCGCCTGGCGAAGCAGCGCTTCTGCCTGTTCGTAGTCCTCGACACGTTCGAGCGCTTGCGCAACATCGACTCTGGCCCGCGCGAGCACGAGGGATTCGTTGCCCGGACTCGCCTCCAGTTCGCGGATCATCCCGGACAGCGCGGCGCGATCGACCCCATGCGCTTCGACATCGAGCAATAGCGCCCGCGCTTCCCAACGTACGGCCGGTGGATCGTCCAGACGCTCGTGGATAGCCAGTGCAGCCTGCGCGGCTCGTTCGAGACCGGCGAGATCGCCTGCGTCGCGACGGACCCGGGCGCTCTGGAGGCGGTAGGCGATCAGCGTGCGGTCGTCGAGCGCGAGGCCGGCTGCAAGCGTGCGATCTGCTTCCTCGACGAGCTGCAGTGCGCTCGCCGCGTCGCCGAGCGAGGAATGAACGACGGCGAGCGTGCCCATGAGCGGGATGCGCAGCTCGGGCTGGTCGGCGAGCTCGCGGTCGATGCGGTCGCGACCGCGTTTCAGGATGTCTTCCGCCGACAGCTCGCTCGCGAGTGCCTGGTCCGGATTGGCGCCCTGGAACAGGTCCGCGAGGAACGCAGATGCGGCCTGCGCGCGGTTGCGCTCGATGCGCGCGGCGTCGCGCTCGCGCTCGAGCCGTTGCGACTGCACGAGCTGGACCGCGACGATCGTGATCCCGAGCGCCGCGATGACCGTGCCTGCAGCCAGCGTCGCGAGGTTGCGGCGCACGAATTTCGTCGCGCGGTAACGCCGATCGCCGCCGCGCGCCGCGATCGGCTCGTTCCGCCGATGGCGGCGGATTTCCTCCGCGAGCTGCTCGACCGACGCGTAGCGCTGAGCCGGCTCCTTGCGCAACGCACGCATGACGATCGTGTCCAGGTCGCCAGGCAGCGCCTTCGCCGTTGTCACGTCGCCCTTGCGCGCAGCGACTTCGCTCGGACGAGGCGGCACGAGGTGCAGGATCGCCTGCTCGATCTCGGCAGACGATTTCGTGTGGTCGCCGAGCACGGTCGCACCGGTCAGCATCTCGTAGAGCAGCGTGCCGAGCTGGTAGACGTCGCACGCCACGCCGCAACGCTCGCCGCGGACCTGCTCCGGCGCGGCGTTGCTCGGCGAGAACAGCTGCAGCCCGGCTTGCGTCGCGTCGATCGCGTTCAGCGGCTTCGCGATGCCGAAGTCGATGAGCTTCGCCGTGCCGTTCGGGTCGACCAGCACATTCGCGGGCTTGATGTCGCGATGGAGCACGAGGTTCGCGTGCGCGGATCGCACCGCATCGCAGACCTCGAGGAACAGGTCGAGGCGCTCGGCGATCGACACGTTGCGCCGTTCGCACCAGGCGACGATCGGCTCGCCCTCGACGAGCTCCATCGCGTAGTACGGCGAGCCGTCGCGCGTGGTGCCTGCGTCGAACAATCGCGCGATGCCGGGGTGCGCGAGCTGCGCGACGATGTCGCGCTCCTGCGCGAAGCGCCGCACGCCGGCGTCGTCGAGGTGCAGGCGCTGCAGCACCTTCACGGCGACGACCTGTTTCACCTCGCCATCGGCACGCTCCGCGCGGTAGACGACGGCCATGCCGCCGCGGCCGATGACCTCGCGCAGCAGCCAAGGGCCGACCCGTTCGCCGGGCGCGGCGGCGGACGACCACGACTGCTCACCTTCGTCGAGGATGCGCACGCGCGTGCGGCCGGTGTGGCCGAGCTGACGGTCGTGCGCCTCGAGCATGGAGCGCAGCTCACGCCCCAGCTCGAAATCGTCTCCGCACTCGGCGCAGATGACGGGCTCGCGCAGTGCGGGCTCGATGCCGGTGAGGCGGTCGAAGAGCTCTCGCAAGCGAAGGAAGTTCTGCGTGTCGGCGAGGCTCGACATGCGCATCCTCCCGCGTCAGGTCAGCCGCCGGTGCAGGTAGGCGCGGCCGAACTGCCAGTGGCGCACGACCGTCGCGACGCCGATGCCGAGCACGTCGGCAACTTCCTCGTTGGTGAGGCCGGAGAAATATCGCAGCTCGACGACCTGCGCGGCGATCGCGTCGCGCTCAGCCAACGTGGTGAGCGCAGTATCGAGCGACAGCAGGTCGAGCGCGTCTTTGACGCGCGGATGCAGGTGGTCGGCGTCGGGATCGAGCGCGACCATCTCGAACTCGCTGCCGCGCTTCTGCGCCTGGCGCTCGCGCACGAGGTCGATCAGCACGCGGCGGATGACGCGCGCGGTGATCGCGAGGAGGTGCGTGCGGTCCTGGAACTCGCCGCGCTGCTCGAGCAGGCGCAGGTACGCCTCGTGCGCGAGCTCCGTCGCGCGGATCGTGAGGCGGCCGTGGCCCGCGCCGAGCTCACGCTGAGCCATCGCACGCATCATCGGATACACGGCGCGCATGAGCGCGTCGTGCGCTTCGCGGTCGTCGCTGCGCCAGTGCTGCAGCAGGTCGTCGATGGCGAGTTCGGATGCGGCCATGCGCTTCAAAGATAGCCTTCGCGCTGGCGTGGCGCCACGACCCGGCGCAAAATAAAGATGATCCGGTTTCGGAGTTCCCTGCGCGTTCGGGAGAGTCGGGAGGTGGACCCGACCTGAACAGACCAGGAGATTCAGATGAGCAAGCTTCCGAAGATCGTCCTCGGCATGGTCGCGGCCCTCGTGGCGGCGCCCGTGCTCGCGGACTCGCCGCAGGCCGCCGGGTTCCCAACACCGGCGGCGGAGCAGTCGGGCGCGCCGAAGCGCGTGCAGCGCGTCGGTACCCGCATGCCCGTCATCGTCATCCACGGCGCGACGGATCGCGACAACACTCGCTGGACCGACTCCGGCAAGGGCACGCCGGTGCTGCCGACCGTGTCGGAGGATGCTTTCCTCGAGGGCGAGGACGCGGATTCGAAGCCGCAGTCGTGAGCTAGCGGTGCATACGGGCGGCCGGATTCCGGTCGCCCGCGTGCGCGCACGGGGATCGCCGTGAAAGTCCCTAAGATCGATTCGCCCTGCCCGCTCCGCTGGAACGCGCTGCCGACGGCGGGCAAGAAGTTCTGCACGCGCTGCGAGCGCAAGGTGCACGACCTGTCGGGCATGACGGACGTGCAGCGCCGCGACTTCTTCGCGTCGTGCAGCGGCAAGGTCTGCGTCGCCTACACGGTGCCTAGTGCCGCGCTGCGCGTCGGCTTGGGCGTGGCTGCGGCGATCGCCGCGGCGCCTCCACTCGCGCAGGAAGCGCCCGCAGCCATGTCGCATTCAAGGGCGTGCAGGTGTTCCCTTACGCCGAGCCCGCCGTGAAGTGCGATGACGAGAGCAAGCTCGACGCCGTGCGCCTCAAGACGGTCGTCTTGGCCCGCAAGCGCCGCGGCCTAGGGGCGCGGATGCAGCACTTGCATGTGCGCACAAAAATGTGCATACTGCCTCCGCTCGCACCCACGAGCCCGCCACTGTGCGGAACCAACTATTGAATCTTGGAGAGAGCCTGTGAACCGTCGATCACATTTCACCGCTAGAGGCCCCTATGAAGGGATCAGAGTTTCTACGCAAGCTGAAAGCGTACGCTGAGTCGCACGGGCTCGAGTTCAAGCGATTGAAGAACCGCGGAAAAGGCGACCATCAAACGGTCTTTCTTGGAAGCAGGTTCACCGTTCTCCCCGATACTCACGCTGAGCTAAAGACCGGGACGTTGCACGGATTGTGCAAGCAGCTTGGGATTAGGCCGTCCGACCTTTAGCAAGAACACAATGGAGTGAATGATGTACACGTATACCGTTTCCCTCGCACCGGCAGGGGAAGGCGGCTTCGTTGTCACCTTGCCGGCCTTTCCGGAGGTTGTGACGCAGGGTGAGTCCCGAGCGGAGGCGCTCGCGAGCGCGCAGGATGCATTGGACGAAGCGCTTGCCAATCGGATCGTCCATGGGATGGAGATCCCGCGCCCTTCTCGCGCGAAGTCGTCGAGCGTTGTCGAAGCGTCTCCGTATATGACGCTCAAGGTTGCGTTGCATGAGGCGTTGCTTCGATCGAATCTGACGAAGGGTCAGTTGGCTCGGCGTCTCGATCTGGCCGAGACCGAGATTCGGCGAATGCTGGATCCTCGCCATCCCACGAAGTTCCAGCGCTTGACTGAAGCACTGAGCGAGCTTGGGGTGGGTGTGCAGGTGACTCTGCACACGGCGGGATCATCAGCTATGCGCTCGCAGAAAGGGGTCCCGCGGAGGGACGCGCACGTGTCGCGCGCGTAGAGCGTCGACTAGCTAGTCGCCCGCCTCCGCAATCTGCCCCGCATCCACCAGCTTCAACCCGCGGATAAACTCCATCACATCCTGGAAATCGTCCGGCGAGCCGTCGCCGAACGCCAGCGCGATGTGCGTGGAGTCGAACTCGAGCAGCCCCGAGTCGTAGCTCGCCCAGCGCTTGCCGTCCCAGACCTGCACCCAGGCGTGCGGGCTGAAGACGTCGTGGCGATTGGTGAAGCGGCCTGAGTACGCGAGGCCGCTGACGACGCGCGCCGAGTACCCGCTGGCGCGCGCGACGGCGGCGAGCAGCAGCGCGTGCTCGGTGCAGTCGCCGTTGCGGGAGGCCTCGGCCTCGAGCGCGGTCGCGTAGCCGACGTAGTCGGTGGCGCCTCGCAGGTGGTCGTTGACCTCCTTCACGAGCGCGCGCATGCGCGTGTCGATGTTGGCCGAGGCCGGCGCGCGCTTCGCCAGCGCGCGGATGCGCGGGTGGTTGCTCTCGATCCACGGGTTCGGCTCGCGATAGTGCGCGAGCGTCGCCTCCGACGGCACGGCCTCGCTGCCGCAATCGGCGCAGACCGTGAGCACCGCTCGCCGGCCGCGCGTGTGCACGGCCTGCTCGCTCGTCGCCGGGAAGATCGCGTCATGCCCTTCGGGCAGCTCGAAGAGATAGCGCAGCTTCGCGTGCTTCACGCTGGGCGGGATGCGGTACGGCGAAGCGACGAGCGACCCGTCGAGCAGCGCCAGCGGCTCGCGGCTCGGGCATTCCGCCACACACGCGCGCTCGACGATCGGCATGCCCCAGAACGCGATCGGCTCGACCACGCGGCGACTTTCGCGCTGCCACGTCACGAGCCGCGCACCCGTCGCATCGGCCTCGCGCTTCTCGAGCACCGCCTCGCCCGCCGTGCCGAGCGGCGCGCGCGCCTTGAGCTCGACGAGCTCGGGCTTGCCCGTGTCCATCGTGAGCTCGTGGTAGCGCAGCACCCACGCCGCGCTCGTCGCCTGCGCCTCGATGCGCGTCGCTAGCGCCGCCGGGAACACCAGCGCCGGCGGCACCGCGAGGCGCGTCGTCGTCTCCTGGTCGCCGAGCTGGCGCGTGACTATGAGCTCGTTGCCGCGGATGCGCGCGGAGATCGACTGCGACGCGGTGCCGGCGTTCATGCGCTGCGTGTAGCGCAGCGGCTCACCGTCCGCCGTTTCCTCCCACGTGCGCTCCACCCGCAGCAGCTGGCGGCCGATGGACGATTGCAGCGAGATCAAGAGGAGCTCGCGGGTGCGGATGCGGTTGCCGGCTTCGATGCGTTCGTAGTGCACGGTGCCGATCGGTCGACCTTCGTGCTCGAGCGAGTACCGGAAGGTGCCTGCAGACGCGAGATCGGGGGTGGCCGCGAACAGTGCGAAGGCGATGACGAGCACGCGCTTCACACGTCGCAGGGGTTCCTTTCGTCGATTCATCTCGCGGTCGTCGATCCTGGTGCCGGTTCGGCCGTGCGACGGCACGCGGGGGATGCGCAGGCCGTCATCGAGATACGCGGAAGGACCGTTCGCGTCTCGATCATTTTGTTTTACCCCTTGACGGCAATGCTTGAGTACCCCGCCTGTCACTTTGCAGACAACGCTGACGCGTTATTCTATCTCGCGGGTGAAACCTGACGATGCCTTCCTGGCTGAGGCGCCGAATCAGGGAATGGCCGAGTCCAACGCCGCGAGCGATCGCTCCACTTCGTCGAGCATCAGGTCGAAGAAATCTGCGTACAGCCGCGGAACATCCCAGAAGTCGAATGCAACGGCCGAGACTCGGCTCGATTCGTCGCTCAACAGTGCGATGAACTGCCCGGAAGCGACTTCGCTCACCGCGAGGGCATGGAGCAGCGCTTCGCGTCGCAGTTCACCAGATACTGCGCGCGGCGCCAACGTTTGCGCCGGGTCGCAGTCGTACGACGCTGGGCCGGCTGCGATTGTCCTCGCTTGCTCGGGCAGTGCGACCGAGAGTCGATCGACTCGCGACACCGGTAGCAGCAAGCCGTCCGTGCCGGGGTGCAGTGAGCCGTCGGTGACCTGAAGATACGCGACGTAGGACGCAGGTAGCTGTACGCCGAGACGACTGCTCAGCGCAGATATGTCGTCGTTCCTGGCGGGCGCGTTCCGTGCGGTCCCTCGCTCGACGATTGCATTCTCGACAGGCGAGCGCCGCTCGCGCGCGCCGATGCGTGCCAGCACTCGTCGATCCCAATCATCGAACAGCGCTGTCCAAGCGCGAACGTCAGTTCCGTTACTGCTCACGGATTCACCTGTTCGCCTTCGACGCATGCTCTCGCGTCAGGCGCGCCATTGCTGCGCGTCGCTGAGGGGATCCTCGTGAACTACGCGGAACCTACTCAATCCCTCGTCAAGTGTCGCGATGAAGGCCGGGCATTCCGGCATGGCGCTTGAACGACACGCCGCCGACAAATGACGCCGTGCCATATCCAACGCATGTGGCCAGCCGAGCGCAAGCAGGAGCCGGATCCGTAGCTCCGCGATCCGCGCTTCGGTGCTGCGGCCGTGCTCCGTCGGAGACAGGACGGGCCCGGCGATCATGCTCGCACCCGCAAACACGACGCGCGGGTCGAGAGTCCGGGCAAACTCCGACACCGCGGAGGTTGCGGACAGAAGCTCACGCAGCATGTTCTCGACCTTCGCGGCGGTCTCGAAGTCAAGAGTTGCCGGCGGGGCCAGCAGAATCAACCTCTGATACTCGGGAATATCTCCCGTGTAGAAGAGCTTCGCGTTTTCGTCGACGGCACGAACGGCTTGTCCGCCGAACTCGTCGAGCTGCTTCAGTAAGTACGCGCGGACACGTTCACTCGCATCCACAGGGCTGGCAACGGCGACATATCGTCCGAAAACCCTTGCGTCGATTCGCTTCGGGCCATACCGATCACCCCACAGACGTGAATAGATGCCAAAGCTCAGCCGCGCATGCAGCGAGTTCGCCGCGATGCCCAGCTTTCGTAGCGTTTCGTCGAATCGGTTTCTGCTGGGCTCGTCGATAGATCCGTCAGCGCTTACATTGAATACCCTCCGCGTCGAGCTCGCGAACGGCGTGTAGTCGTCTCGAAGCCACCAGAACCCGTGTCCACGCGGCGCGAGAAGATGGTAGACATCCCACCGCAGGTCGGGCAGAGAGACCTTCACGAACTGCACGGTGTCGTCCCGCGCATTCCGAGCACTTTCGGCTAGGTCGAGGGACAGCACCCAGCTCGGGTCGGCTGTGAACTCACGGATACGCATCAGGGCTTTCCGCTGCGCGAACACCAGGGCAATGACGTCTTCGCGCCGCTCACGTAGGGACCGCGCTCGGAGGCAAAGACGTCGCCGATCGGGCGCTGCCCGCGCGGTAGCCAGCCCCCTTCCGCATAGAAGTAGTAGAGCGCATTGGCGATCGCACCTCTTCCCGCTTCCGTGGTCGCAACGTCGAGCACGATCTCGTCACTTCGGTGCGTTCCGAACACGACCTCGGTCGCGTAGTCTTCACTCAGCTTCTTGATGACTGCGAGCGCCGCGACTCCGCGATGGAGTTCGTCGTGTTCCTTGCTGGAGATGTAGGACGGCTCTTGCGGCATCGCTCCGCATAGGTAGACGGGAATCGTGTGGTGCCCCTCGTCGTCGTCCTCGTCGTGGTCCGTGTCTACATCAACGGTGTGCCCTACCTGGGCCGCCAACCCGACGAAGCTCATCATCGCCACGATGTCCCACAGCGCCGGCGTCGCGCCCGGACCGGCTGCGGGACGTTTCTTCCAGGGTGTCACCGCGGCGTACGTGGCAACGGTAGCCAGAGTCGCCACCACGGTACCCGCAAGCGCGGTCTCATAGATCGTCATGCGCCCGGATGGATCGAGGCCATTGATCGGATTCGCGTGGGCGTACAGGTACTTGTGCAGTGACGTCGGATCGAACGCGTTTCCCGGGAACGCGTCCATGGTCGGGAATCTGCCCGTCTTCGGATCGTAGAAGCGAGCTCTCAAGTAGTAGAACCCGAGATTCGGATCGAACTGCTCGCCGCGGTAGAGATGCGAGACGACCGTGTTACCGGTGCGCGTTAGCTCGATGCCGAATGCGTCGAAGGCGTATGCGTCGGTCACGGTTCCCGCGACGTTCGCCAGGAGTCGCGTCGAGCCCATGCCATCGGCAAGGACATAGTGCGTCGCGCCTTCTCGCGTCTGCGAGACTAGGTCGTCGCCGTAGGTGAACGTTGCGACGAGCCGGCGCGACCCCTGCCCTTCCTGGACAAACTCCTCGATGACCGTCGGATACTCGCGGCTCTTGTCGAAGACGTAGCTCGTAGCGATCGGCGCGCCACTCGGCGGGAAGAACGTCTCGCCGATGCGCAGGCCGTCGGCGTCGTACTGATACGTGCGTCGGCCCGAGCCGTCGCGCTGTCCGATGAGGCGGTCCTGGTCGTCGTAGGTGTACTCGACCAGCCCGCTCACGCTCTGCCGTGTGCGGGTGTTGCCGTTGGCGTCGTGCGTGTAGCGGATGATCGCGGAGCCGGTCGTCTCCGTGAGCAACCGGTCGTTCTCGTCGTACGCGTAGACGGTCGTGAAGGTGCTTCCGCCGATCGTCAGTTCCTGCGTCAGTCGGTTTCCGACCTTGTCGTAGGTCCACGTGGTCGAGCGGCTCTGCGTGGCGTCGCGCGAAACGATGCGCTCGCCGATCAGGCGCTCGAAGTCGTCGTAGGTCCAGACGATCGTGCGGCTTATGCCGCTGGCGTCGCGCTCTTCGGCGTCGAGGCGTTCGCCGCCCGCGCCCAGGGTGTACGCGACACCGAACAACAGCGAACCGGTCGCAGCGACGGTGTGCCGGAGGGCTTTCAAACGGTACTGGGCGTCGTATTCGTAGTCGGTGCGAACGCCGTTGGGACGCAGGATGCTCGTGCGGTTGCCGACCTGGTCGTAGCCGTAGCGTGTGATGCCTTCGGCGGACGACACCGTCTCAAGTCGGTTGCGCGCGTCGTATGTGTAGGTGACGCGCTGGTGCGCGGTCACGAGTGCCGTGCGGTTCTTCGCAAGGTCGTACCCGTACGCGACGGCTTCGCCGTGCGGGTACTCGACGCCGGTCAGCTGATCGCGCCGGTCGTAGCTGTAGCGCGTGGTGCCGTGTGCATCGGTGACCGTCTCGCGCAAGCCCACCGCGGTGTAGGTGAGCGATACGTCGTCGTCGCCGGGGTAGTCGATCGACGCGACTCGGCCCATCACGTCGTGGCCGTAGCGCGTCGTCCGCCCGAGGAAGTCGGTCTTTGCAACGAGCACGCCGCGGATGTACTCGCGCGTCTCGCGCTGCCCGCCGGGCAGGATGCGCGCCGTCTCGCGACCCATCGGGTCGTATTCCCAGCGCGTCACTCGACCTTCTGCATCGATGTGCCTGATGCGGTTGCCGAGCTCGTCGTACTCGAAGCGATGGACGATCGGCTCGCTCGCCTTGCTCGCGGCCGGCACCGAAGGTCGCGTCGGCGCGGGCAGCGAGGGGCCGGTTCGCGCGCCGGGCAGCGAGCTCGGTGGGCCCGACCGGTCGATACCGACGGCATAGGCCGAGCACGACGTCGCCAGCGCGAGCGCGATGATCAGGTGACGCATGGGGTTTCCCCTGTAGCAGACGCGGTTCCCCAACCGCGGGCGCGAGTCTACCATCCGGTGCGCTGAGTCCAGGATCCAGCCCGCGCGCCGCGCGACGCCAGGGACAACCCAAATGGAAGACGCGGGCCTCTATGTCGTGACGCTGACCAACGAGCATCCGATCTCGGTCAACGCGAACGATCCGCGTCTCGCAGGACGTTGCATCGAAGTGACGCGCGCGAACTGCAAGTTCGGCAGGGCGAAGCGTCTCGCGGCGCGGGAGCGGACCTACTGCGCAGTGTTCGGCGCGGAGCACGTCCGCTTCAAGTGCATCGCGCGCGTCGACGAAATCGCGATGGCCGAGCGGCTAGTGTTGCACGAGCTTGCAGCGTGGCGTGTACGCGGGAAGACCGGTCGGCGCAACGAGTGGCTGGAGGGGATCACGGGTGAGGAAGTGGAGCGCATTGCCTTGCGAACGCTCGCGAAGGCGGGACTCATCGCTCAGCCGGAGTGTCCGTAGAACACTCTACTGGTCAGGTTCCGCCGTCGAGTACCTGATCGTGATCTCGTTGGGCGCAGCAGCGCGGAGCCAATCGGCGGCCGCGCCGATGTCGTCGATCGGCAAACCAACGCCCTGCTCGGAGAATGACCTCCCCAACGTGGGTTCGCGCTCCAACGGCCAGGGCATCTCCACGCGTGCTCGTCCGGCGGCGTCCAGCAACGTGACGCGGCCTTCGACCCGTGAGCGCGTACTCACAGGCTCCGAGATCGTCCAGTCAACGTCGAAGAAGACGTACTCGCGCCCCGCCGCGCCGCGGGTTCGCTCTCGGCTGAGGTTACGAACGACTCCGGCGATTTCCGGAGCCGTTGGCATGACCGATTCGCGGGACACAGGTGCTTGGACAACGGCAACGAGCTGTGTTTCGGCCGCCGGCGTATCGACGTGGACCGATTCGGCGACCAAGGGTCGCGGCTCGGGTTTCGGCAGCGCCGCGAGCTGCGCGCTGCTTGGGGCCGCATCCACGAACACCGTGAACGTCTCCAAGGACCCGATTGCGATGTCGACCTGGTGGTTGCTGCCGCGCTTTCCTTTTCGGGGTAGCTCGACGTAGAGCGCACCGCCATACGACGTCCCTGGTGCGATCGTCTGCGACCGAAAGATCGTGCTCTCGAGCGCTGCACTGCGATTCGACTGTTGCGCCTGGACCGCGCCGACCATCTGGGCGTTCTGGAAGTTGGCGTTCGATATGGCAACACTGGCAGCCACGGGATCGTAGCCCGATACGACGACCGACCCGTTGAAACTCCCGTGCGAGTAACCGGAGCTTCCGTACGCGTTGTACCGGCCGTGCACCGTGCCGTACTGAGTGTAGTGACCTTGCTGAGAAGCACTGTAGGCGTTGGCACCCGCGGCGAGGCCGACCGCGATTCCTTCCCACATTCGACGTCGCTTCTCTTCTGCAGCCAGCGCGTCATAGCCGAACACTTTGAGCGCGCGACCGCTGGTCGATGCGGTGACGGCGCTGTCGATCACCGTCAAAGGTTCGTTCGAGCCGTTGACGACGACCACGTCGATTCGCATACGGCGTTTCGGTGCGTGGTCGACGGAGAACGCAACCGAGACGTCGCCGTCTGACGCCACCCAAGGTACCCCGTGGGAGTAGGTGTGAACCTGCGAGCCGCGCGGCGTCAGCGTCAGGACTCGCGGCGCGGCTCCGACTGGAAGCGCGATCGGCAGCAGCCAAAACAGGATCAGGATGCCTCTCATGCACATAGACGCCCCAGCTTCAGTGGTCCCGCTGCTCGAGTTCGAGCGCTGAACCTACGCCAGCCGTTCCCCGCAAGCATCACGCGGTTTGGCATGGCTTTCGTCGGAATGGCTGTGCGCGATTACGGGCTTCTCCCACGGGAGGTGAAGCGATGTACGTCGCCCGAGCGCCGCTCCTAGAGCTTTTCGTCCCACCCCGAGACCACGCCATTTTCGACGGTGATGCGTAGCCCGAAACGATTGGCTCCGCGCGGGTGGTATTTCCAGACCTCGCGTGTCATCGACTTCAGTACCTTCTGATCGATATCTGCGGCGCGACCCAGCGACTCCTGTAGTTGCTCAACGGTCTGCCCCTTCCAGACAGTGCGAGACAGGATCGCGTCGGCAATCTTCGGGTCGCCATACTTCTTGGCGAGTTCGTCCCGTCGTCGCGCTGTCGCCGCCTTGTCGGATGCTCGTTTTGCGAGGTACAGGAGCGGCGCTGCGACGCAGACGACGATGGCTACGGTCAGAAGGTTCCGAGCGCCGGCCGCTTCGACTAGCTCCACGAGGCCGTAGGCGGGGATGCCGATGATCAAGAGGTAGAAGAGACCGGCCGCCTCGAGCTTCGATACGCGCCTCGCCATGTCGGCTCCCTGCGATACTCGCGCGCATGCTACTTCTCGCGTGGCTGCGCCGCATTACCCAGATGGGTGACAAGTAGCGCCGCTGAGCTGGTAGTCGCCTGCTTAGATGCGGCGGCTGTCAACGGGCGCCCAATTTTCCCCAGTTGTGGGCATCCAAATCTCCCCACCTGCGGTTGCCGTCACTCGACGGATTCGGTCTCGGTTGAACGCACCAGCCCTGCCTTGAGCTTGTCCTTCAGGCGGTACGAGTTGCCGCGGATGTTGAGCGTGATCGCGTGATGCAGGACGCGGTCGAGGATCGCGGTGGCGATGACGCGGTCACCGAAGACGTCGGCCCAGGAGCCGAAGCTCTGGTTGCTGGTCAGGATCATCGGCCCGCGCTCGTAGCGCCGACTGATCATTTGGAAGAACAGGTTCGCGCCTAGCCGGTCGATCGGCAGGTAACCGATCTCGTCGATGACGAGCAAGCGCGGCACCGTGTAGCACTTGATCTTCTCGTCGAGCCGGCCCTCGTTGGCCGCCTTGCTGAGCGCCGCGATCATCGCCGCCGCCGTCGTGAACAGCACGCGGTAGCCCGCTTCGATTGCCTTCAGCCCCAGACCGACGGCGAGGTGGGTCTTGCCGACGCCGGGTGGTCCGAGAATGACGACGTTCTCGCCGTGCTCGATGAAGTGACAGGAGGCCAGCGTCGCGATCTGCTTCTTGTCGATCGAGGGTTGATAGGCGAAGTCGAAGGCGTCGAGCCCCTTGACGAACGGGAAGCGCGCGAGGCTGGTGCGCATGGTGATGTTCTTCGCGGTCTTGGAGGCGATCTCCTCGCCGAGCACGCGCTCGAGGAAGTCCGCGTAGGGCTGCTCTTCCGCGACCGCCTGCTGCAGCAGCGCCTCCAGGCGCTCGCGCCCCTTGAACAGGCGCAGGCGGGTCATGTGCTCGCTCAGTCGCTCGATCTGCGCCGGGCTCATGCCGCCACCTCTTCGTAGACCGCGAGATCGCGGATCTCGACTTCGGCGGGACCGATCCAGCGCGGTCCGGTTCCGCACCCGGGTGCATGACGCTGACGTGCGTTGCGCGCGATCGGGCCCGGTCCGTGCTCCGGCAGGATGCGCGTCTGGTGTTTGCCCGCCAGGCGCGGATGCTCGGCCACGGCCCGGCCGCCGTGTTCGAAGCGCAGTTCGGCACCGCATGGCACCACGTCGACCACCTTGCCGATCAATCCGCACGGCACCGAGTAGCGATTGCTCTCGAAGCTCACCAGATAGTCGTCGGCGACGATGCGTGCCACCCGGCGACTCTCGCCGAACGCCGGGTGTCCGGCGCTCGGCAGCATGGCCGGGCGCTCGCACTCGAAGCGATCGATCGGTCGCATGTGCGTCGTGCCGTGGACTCGCACGTCGGCCACCGTGGCGTTCCATTCGTCGAGCTGGGCCTGGACGTCAACGACGTCGATGAAGTGGCGGCCCGCCATGAAGTTCCGCTTGAGGTACTTCACCCCGGACTCGACCTCGCCCTTGGTCTGCGCGCGGTACGGCGCACACACGCGCGGCTCGAAGCCCCAGTGTCGGGAAAACGCGCGGAACGTCGCGTTCCAGCGCCATTTGCCGCCGGTCGTGTCGCCGACGGTGCGCGGTCGATCGTACAGATGCTCGTGCGTCAGCCCGCCGAAGTGCGCGAACGCGGCCTCGTGCGCCTCGAAGAACGCGCCGAGCTGCTCGTTCCCGCAGGCGTGGTAGTAGCCGCGCCGGCTGTAGCCCAAGGTCAGCACGAAGAAGTGCAACGTGGCGGGCTGCGCCCGCAGGAACGTGCGCACTTGGCCCCAGTCGATCTGGCTCTGTGCCCCCGGCTCCGTCTCGAAGCGGGTCTGGCACAGGTTCATGCGGTCCGCCTCCGCGCGGAGCGGCGCCACGAAGCGTTTCACCGTGTCGTAGCCGCCGCGATAGCCGCGCTCGCGCAGCAACTCCTGATAAAGAACCCGCGCCGAGTACTGAACCTCGGCAGCTCGTTCGCGCAAGAACGCCTCGTGGGGCCCGAGCAAGCTCGAGCCGACCAAGGCGCGCCGATACGGTGTCCATTCCTCGCGCAACGCTTTGCGCACCGTCTTGCGGTCGAGGTCCAGGCGCCGAGCGAGCTCGGACACCTTCATTCCTTCCTCCTGATGGAGCCGACGCACTTCAGCCCATCGCTCCTTGCTCAGCACCGTCGCCTCCTGCGGACTCGTCTGTCCGCTGGCGATCATGCCGACCCCACTCCTCGTGTCGTTGTCCATCTGCCATTCCTCTCAGAAGGCAGGTGGGGAATATTCGATGCCCATGGGTGGGGATTTTTGGGTGCCCGATGACACGGCGGTGTAGAGCGGGATGACGTGGTCGCCGGGCTGAGCGCGGCGTGCGTGATTCTTACCAGCACTTCGCCTTGCGTGGCGGGCCGACGTCGAGCTTGACGATGCGCAACGGCTCACAGGGGGCGAAGGCGACGGCGGGCGGGACTTCATGAGGGGGTTCATGGTCGTTCGAGGTGCGCGCGGCTCCACGCGCCTCATGAACGTTCGTTCCGCGCGATCGACCGAGCCCCTGTCACCCTAGGCTAGAGTGTCCTGACTAGCGACGTCGTCCGTACTCGACATGCGGTTTCACGAAAGCGGCCCTGAGATCCCAGAACGGTTAATGCGAGCCCGCGACGAAGGACGGGTAGTGTTCTTCTGCGGCGCGGGGGTGTCGCGAGCTCGCGCGAACCTTCCTGACTTTTTCGAACTGCTTGGTCGCGTCATGAGTCGTCTCGGCGTACCCGGAGGCAGCGACGCAGCCTTGATTTTTGACGAAGCTCGTAAGGTTGCGTCGCGGCCGGGTTTCGGCGTATCTGCGGATCGCATCTTCGGTCTGCTCGAGCGCGACTTCAAAGAGTCCGAGATTGGTTGCGCGGTGGCGCAAGAGCTTAGGCCGGGACCCGACATCGATCTCTCGGCTCACAGAGATCTCCTCACTCTTGCAACCACACCTAGCGGTACCACAAAGCTCGTAACCACAAACTTCGATCGGCTTTTTGAGGCCTGTTCAGCGTCACTGCGGCCTACAAGTGATCCGAGGCTTCTGCTAGGCGATGACTACGATATTGACGGCGTTGTGCACCTCCACGGCATCGTTGATGCCGAGTACACCGCGCCGGAGAACAATCACTTCGTGCTGTCTGTTTCGCAGTTTGGCAGAGCTTACCTTTCTGAAGCGTGGGCGACGCGTTTCGTCCGGCGTATCGTCGAAAGGCATGTCGTGGTTTTTGTTGGCTACAGTGCGGACGATCCCCCTATCCAATACTGATCTTGCCCCCGAATCTCGGACACCCGTCTAAGCGGCATGGGCCAGCTCAAACTGCTCCGGGCTGAGGTAGCCGAGAGTCGAATGGAGCCGGGTTCGATTGTAGTCAACCTCGATGTATT
>Ga0187892_10002296_pt1 | contig 39086 bp, 33 predicted proteins | sample MA1701073metaG_FD_139345 | JGI IMG/M metagenome (GOLD analysis project Ga0187892, IMG submission 139345) | Bio-ooze microbial communities from a basaltic lava cave in the Kipuka Kanohina Cave System on the Island of Hawaii, USA - MA170107-3 metaG ... | reverse complement strand
GGGAACCAGCCGGAGCCGAAGTTGATCGCGTCCAGACACAGGCAGTACGCGGCCAGCGCCTCGACGTCGCCGCCGAGCGCGGGGAAGCTCGTCGGCGATGCGCCGAGCTCGTCGAGCGGCAGCTCCGCGGCGTAGCGCGCGAGCGCGTCGGCATCGATCGCCACGCTGCGCGCCGAGGCGGCGACCTCGGCGCACGCCTCGCGCACGGCCGCGAACGGCCGCGCGAGGAGATCCTCGGAGAGATCCACGCGCGCTCAGTCGCCGCGCAGGTAGCTGCGAAGGTCGGGCACGAGCCGCGCGCGCAGGTCGGCGTCCAGCTCGAAACGCTCGAGCGCCTGCTTCAGCGCGCGCGACGCGGTGGGCAGCGGGTGGGTCGCGAAGAAGCTCGCGACCTGGCGCCGGTAGAGCGGCTTCTGCAGCGCGGGCAGCGCCGACACGAGCCGCGACGCGAGGCCCGGCGAGACGCGCGGCCCGAGCTGCGTCCAGCGCTCGCGGATGAACTCCCAGGTGCGCTCGCGCCCCTGCGGATTGCCGAGCATGCGCGCGAGCAGCGGCACCACGTCCTGCGTGGGCACGCGCTCGGAGAGCGCCAGCTCGAGCGCGCGCTCCACCAGCTCGGGCGCACGGAACGCGCCCAGCGCCATTTCGAAGCGCGTGCGTTCCTGCGGCGTGCGCGCGGCCTCCACCGTGCGCAGGTAGGCGTCGAAGCGGGCGGCGTCGCCGTTGCGCGCGGCCAGGTCGACGACCGGCCCCGCCAGGTTCGGCTCGAGCGTGCGGCGGTCCTTCAGGTAGGGACCGATCCGCGCCTCGACCGCGGCCAGGACGTCGGCCGCCTCGGCCAGGTTCCCGAGCATGCCGATCAGCGCGGCGCGGCGCTGGCGGCGCGCGTCCGGCTCGTCCTTCGCCGCCGACCAGCCGAGCTTCGCCAGCGCGGGCGAGAAGACGTTCTCGATCTGCGTGCGGAAACGCGCGGCGTGCTCGGCCGCGAGCGCGGGCACGGCCTGATCGATCATCCAGGCGAGCGGGCCGGAGATCGCCATCAGCACGTCGGGCTCGGGCTCGTCACCGAGCCGTGTCATCAGGTCGAGCCAGTCGGCGAGCGGCGCGCGATCGGCGCGCACGCCCGCCCACTGATGGCCGAGCAGGCCCATGCGCTCGGCCGGCGCGAGCCGCGCGAGCTCGCCGCCCAGCGCGCGCAGGATGTCGCCGTCGTGCAGCGCGCGCACGAAGCTCGACTCGTCCGCGTTCGCGTACACCCAGGCGACGTCGGACGAAGGGCCGAGCGGGATGCGGTCGCGCTTCTTCTCGAGCAGCGCGCGCACGATCCGGTCCTTGCCGCGCGGCGGGCGCACGCGCAGCACGAGCGGGATCGGCCGGGTCTCGGCGCGCGCCTCCGCGCCCAGGCTCGGGCTGGCGAAGAAGCGCTCCTGCTCGACGAGCAGGTGCGCCTGGCCGTCGGAGTCCACGCGCTGCGCGGCGACCAGCGGAAAGCCCGGCCGCTCGATCCAGGGCGAGACCACCGGCTCGACCGCGCGCCGCGACGCCTGCTCGAGCGCACGCCACAGGTCGGACGCGCGCGCGTTCGCCTCGCGGTGCTCGCGGATGTAGCGGCGCACGCCGTTGCGGAACACCGCCGGGCCGAGCCAGCTCTCGAGCATGCGCACCACCGACGCGCCCTTCTCGTAGGTGATCACGTCGAAGTTCTCGGTCGCCTCGCTCGCGCTCGCGACGGGGCCGTAGATCGGGTGCGTGCTCTCCAGCGCGTCGAGCGCGAAGGCCGGCGCGCGGTGGCTCTCGAAGTCGAGCCACATCTTCCACTCGGGCTTCCAGGCGTCGACGATCTTGAACGCCATCCAGGTGGCGAACGCCTCGTTCAGCCACAGGTCGTCCCACCAGGCCATGGTGACGAGGTCGCCGTACCACATGTGCGCGAGCTCGTGCGTGATCACCTCGGCCACGCGCTTCTTCTCGGCCAGCGTCACGGTCTTGGGATCGACCAGCAGTAGCGTCTCGCGGAAGGTGACCGCGCCCGCGTTCTCCATCGCGCCGAACTCGAAGTCGGGCACCGCGAGCAGGTCGAGCTTGCCGTAGGGGTAGGGCAGGCCGAAGTAGTCCTCGAGCCGCGCCAGCGCCTCGGCCGCGACCTCGAGCGCGAAGCCGGCGAGCTTCTTCTTGCCCGGCACGCACCAGACGCGGATCGGTGTGGGACCGACCTTCACCGCGCGCGAGGCCTCGAGCTCGCCCACGACCAACGCGATCAGGTAGGTCGAGAGCTTGGGCGTCTCCGCGAAGTGGACCGTCTTGCGCGCGCCCTTCTTCTCGGTGCGGACCGCCGCGCCGTTCGCCACCACCTGGTTGCGCGCGGGCGTGGTCACGCGCACGCGGAAGCGCGCCTTCTTGGCCGGCTCGTCGAAGCAGGGGAAGAAGCGCCGCGCGTCCGCCGCCTCGAGCTGGGTCGCGGCGTAGCGGCGCTTGCCCGAGCGCGCCAGGTAGAGCCCGCGCAGGTCCGCGCGCAGCTTGCCCGCGAAGGGGATGCGCACGCTCGCGCGTCCGCCGGCGAGCGGCCGGTCGAGCACCAGCGTCACCGTCTCGCGCTCCGGGTTCGCGCGCACGCGCGCGACCGCGAGCTCGCCCTGCGCGTCGCGCGCGCTGGCCGCGCCGATCTCCAGGTCCACCGCGTGCAGCTCGATCGAGCGCGTCTCGGGGGCGACCTCGAGCTCGATCTCGACCTCGCCCCGGTAGTCGGGCTTCGCCGGATCCACGAACAGGGACAGGTCGTAGCGAAGGGGTCGGGGCAGCTCCGGTAGTCGCATGCGGAATCCGATTGTAGGGGTCGACATGCGACCGGCAATGCAACGGGCCTTGCCAGGGGGCCCGGGAAGGTGCAAGCAATGGGTCCCGTGACGCGGGCTGGACCGATCTCGACGGCCGAGCGCGCGCGCTCGAGCGACGCGCTCGAACGCGAGCCGTTCGACGTGGTGATCGTGGGCGGCGGCATCACCGGGGCGGGCATCGCCCGCGAGGCGGCGCTGCGCGGCCTGCGCGTGGCCCTGCTGGAGGCCGAGGACTTCGCCTCCGGCACCTCGAGCCGCTCCTCGAAGCTGATCCACGGCGGGCTTCGCTACCTGGCGCTGGGCGAGGTGGGCCTGGTGCGCGAGACCGCGCTCGAGCGCAAGGTGATCCACCGCCTCGCCCCGCACCTGGCCGAGCGCCGCTGGATGGTGTTGCCCGTTCGCTCGCGCACGGCGCTGCTCAAGTTCCGCGCCGGCATCACCACCTACGAGAAGCTCGGCGCGGTCGAGCGCGAAGACCTGCACCACAACTGGGGCCCGGACGAGCTCGCGACCGAGGAGCCGGCGCTCCGGCGCGAGGAGTGGCGACACGCCTGCGCGTATCGCGAGTACCTGACCGACGACGCGCGGCTCGTGCTCGCGAACCTGCGCGCCGCCGCCGGCCATGGCGCGCTCAGCTTGAACCACGCGCCTGTTCACGAGATCACGATCGAGAACGGCCGGGCCTCGGGCGTCGTCGCGCGTTGTCGCCTGACCGGCCGCGAGCTGCGCGTGCGCGCGGCCTGCGTGGTGAACGCGGCCGGCGCCTGGGTCGAGGCGCTGCGGCGTTTCGAGGACCCGAGCGCGCAGCCGTTCCTGCATCTGTCGAAGGGCGTGCACATCGGCATCCCCGCGTCGCGGCTCCCGGTGCGGAACCTGTTGCTGCTCGCCACGCAGGACCAGCGCTCGATCTTCGCGCTGCGCCGCGACGAGATCGTGTTCGTGGGCACGACCGACACCACCTACACGCGCGGCGCCGACCAGTGGCCGGTGATCACGCGCGCGGACGTCGAGTATCTGCTCGAGCCGCTGCGCCGCTACCTGTCGGTCGAGAAGCTCGAGGCCGCCGACGTGCGCACCGCCTGGGCGGGGCTGCGGCCGCTCGTCGCCGAGCCCGGCAAGCCGCCGGCCGAGACCTCGCGCAAGGACGAGATCCTGATCGGGCCGACGGGCGTGATCACGATCGCGGGCGGCAAGCTCACCGGCTATCGGCCGACCGCGCTGCGCGCCCTCGAGCGCGTGGCGTCCGCGCTGGGGCGCTCGCTCCGGGACGCCGGCGAGGGCGAGCCGCTGCCTGGCGGCGACTTCGCGGGCGACCTCGGCCCGATCGCACGCTCGCTCGAGAGTGGCTTCAGGCTCGGCGCCGTGGCGGCCATGCGCATCGCGCGCCTGTACGGGACGGAAGCGAGCGACGTCGCGAAGCTCGGCGCCGCGCCGCTCGCGCCCGGCGCGCCGGTGATCGCGGGCGAGGTAGACTGGGGCGTGATGCACGAGGGCGCCGCGACCGTCGAGGACGTGCTGTACCGGCGCACGCGCGCTGCGCTCTACGAGGCGGACGCGCGCGAGACGATCGCGGCGCCGATCGCGGCGCGCATGCAGGCGCTGCTCGGTTGGGGCGACGCGGAGCGCGCCGGGCAGCTCGAGCGTGCGCGGGCGCGGCTCACGGCCGATCTCGACTTCGCGCATTCCGAGTCCTCGGGCGCGGAATCGTGAGCGAGATCGTCGCGCGGCTGCGCGCGGCGCTCGGCGCGCGCGTGCACACCGACGCGGCCACGCTCGCCGAGCACCGGCGCGACTACTGGGCGCTCGCGCAGCTGCACGACCTGGTCGGGCGCGGCGCGCCGACACCGCTCGCGGTCGTGCGGCCCGAGACGGTGGAGGAGGTCGCGACCGCGCTGCGGCTCTGCCGCGCCGCGCGCGTGCCGGTGATCCCGTTCGGCGGCGGCTCGGGCGTGTGCGGCGGGGTCGAGGCGCGGCCCGAGGCGATCGTGCTCTCCACGCGCGGGCTCGACGGCCTGGTCTCTCTCGACGCGCGCAACCTGACCGCGAGCTTCCGCGCCGGCACGATGGGCGGCGAGGCCGAGCGCCGCGTGCAGAAGGAGGGGCTCACGATCGGCCACTGGCCGCAGTCGGTCGAGCTCTCGACCGTCGGCGGCTGGGTCGCCACGCGCGCCGCGGGCCAGTTCTCGACCGCGTACGGCTCGATCGAGGATCTCGTGCTCGCGCTCGAGGTCGTGCTGCCCGACGGCAGCGTGCTGCGCACGCGCGAGACGCCGCGCGCCGCGGCGGGCCCGGACCTGCGCCAGCTCTTCATGGGCAGCGAGGGGACGCTCGGCGTCGTGACCGAGGTGACGTTCTCGCTGCGCCCGCTGCCCGAGGCGCGCCGGCTCGCGGCGTTCCACTTCGCGAGCCTCGACTCCGGGCTCGAGGCGATCCGGCGCTTCATGCGCGCGGGCTTCCGGCCGCCGGTCGTGCGGCTCTACGACGAGCGCGAGTCCGCGCGCCAGTTCCCCAAGCAGTGCCCCGACGGGCGCCACATGCTGATCCTGCTGCACGAGGGTCCGGCGCGTGCCGCCGACGCCGACGCTGCGGGCTGCGCCGAGCTGTGCGCCGAGGAGGCGGGCGTGGCCGCGGACGCGAGCGCCGTCGAGCACTGGCTCGAGCACCGCAACAACGTGCCGAGCTTCCGCGAGCTGAACGAGCGCGGGCTGGTGGTCGACACGATCGAGGTCGCCGCGACCTGGGACCGCGTGCTGCCGCTCTATCACGCGGTGGTGAGCTCGCTGCGCGAGCTGCCGGAAGTGGTGCTCGCGAGCGCGCACTCGAGTCACTCCTACCGCTCGGGCACGAACCTGTACTTCACGTTCGCGGCGCGCGTGGAAGAGCGCGAGCGCATGCCGGCGATCTACACCGAATGCTGGCGGCGCGCGCTCCGCGCCACGATCGCGAGCGGCGGCGGCATCGCCCACCACCACGGGATCGGCCGCGTGCGCCGCGACTTCCTGCGCGACGAGCTCGGCGACACGGGGATCGAGCTGTTGCGCGGCGTGAAGCGCGCGCTCGACCCGGACGACCTCCTGAATCCCGGCGTGCTCGTGCCGGCCAGCGCCTCGGGCTGACGCGCGTGAGCGCGGACGCGCTCGTCGCGCTCGACCTCGGCACCACGAGCGTGCGCGCGCTGGTCGTCGGCGCGGACGGCCGCGTGCTCGCGCGCGCGCAGCGCCCGCTCGCCGCGCGCTACCCGCGTCCGGGCTGGATCGAGCAGGACCCCGAGGAGATGTGGACCAGCGCGCAGGACGTGATGCGCGAGGCGCTCGCGGCGTCGCGGCTCGACGCGCGCTCCGTGGCGGGGCTCGGCGTGGTCACGCAGCGCGGCACCGCGCTCGCCTGGGACGCGCGCACGCTGCGCCCGCTCGCGCCCGCGCAGAGCTGGCAGGATCAACGCACGGCCGAGCGCGTCGCGGGCTTTCGCGCCGCCGGCATCCCGATCAACACGCTCGCCACCGCGACGAAGTTCGAATGGTGGCTGAAGCACGACGACGCGGTTCAGGCGGCCGCGCGCGAGCGGAGGCTGCGGCTCGGCACGCCCGACGCCTGGCTCGCCGCGCAGCTCTCGCGCGGCGCGCTGCACGTGACCGACCCGGGCAACGCGGCGTGCACGGCGCTGTTCGACATCGGCGGTGGCGAGTGGGCGCAGGGCTTGCTCGACCTGTTCTCGGTGCCGCGCGAGGCGCTGCCGGACGTCGTGCCCACGAGCGGTGTGCTGTGCGATACGGCGGGCGAGCTGCTCGGAACGCCAGTGCGCGTCGCCGCGCTGGCGGGCGACCAGCAGGCCTCGGCGTTCGCGCAGGGCGTCGCGCGGCCGGGAGACGCGAAGCTCACGCTCGGCACGTCCGGGATGTTCGACGTGCACACCGGGAGCCAGCCGGGCGAAGCCGTGCCCGGTGCCTATCCGCTCGCGTTGTGGTGGCTGCCCGGCGGCGAACGCGCGTGCTGCATGGAAGGAGTGGTGATCACCGCCGGCAGCGCGATCGACTGGCTGGTCGAGCTCGGCATCGCGAAGGATGCCGCGGAGCTGTCGAGGCTCGCCGCCTCCGCGCCGTCGAGCGGTGGTGTCTCATTCGTGCCCGCGCTGCAGGGGCTCGGTACGCCGTTCATGGACGACGGCGCGCGGGGAGCGCTGCTCGGGGTGACTCGAGGCTCGGGCCGCGCGGAGATCGCGCGCGCCGCATTCGAGGGCATCGCGCAGCGGTGCGTGGATGTGTGCGAGGCATTTCCCGTCGCAACCGGGCCGCTGCGCGTGGACGGGGGACTCGCGCAGAGCGACTTCCTGGTGCAGGCGCTCGCGAACTTCTCGGGTCGCGCAGTCCGGCGCGCCAGCGAAGTCGAGGCCACGGCGCTCGGCGCCGCCTCGCTCGCAGGTTTGGCGCTCGGTGCCTTCGCGAGCGTCGAGTCCTGCCACGCGTCGCTCCCCGAACCCGTGCGCTTCGCGCCACAGGCAACAGACACGCAGCGGCGTCAGGCACGTGACCGGTGGCGGACGGCTCTCTCTCGGGCGCTCTCCCGCTAGCGCCTTGGTGTAAGCTCATCGCATGCGGTTGCTAGTCTTCCTCTCGTTTCTGGCTTCGTCGCTTCCAGCTTTCGCAGCTGTCTTCCTCGTGGACACCACCGCGGACGACGTCGATGCGATCCCGGGCGATGGAATCTGTGCCGCCGTGAGCGGAGGCTGCACTCTGCGGGCGGCGATCATCGAGTCGAACCAGGTGCCGGGGCTCGATGAGATCATCGTTCCCAGTGGGACCTATGCCCTTACGATCGGCGGTCCTCCCGAAGACGGAGCACTCGCGGGTGATCTCGACGTGCTAGACGACGTCGAGGTCCACGGAGCAGGCGCGAGTTCGACAGTGATCGACGCTGCCGGAGCAGAAGCCGGCATCTCTCTTCTGGCGGGAGCCTCGGACATCTCGGACCTGACCCTGACCGGAGGTCTCGAGGGAGGCCTCACGGTCGGGACCGAGATCGACGACTCGGGGATCAACGACTGCACGATAGAGAACAACCTGACCACCGGGATCCGCTGGGTTCCCGAGACCTCCGCTAGTTGGGTGTCGGATCTCACCGTTCTTCGCACCAGCATTCATGACAACGGTGGCGACGGGATCCGTGTCTTCGGAGGAAGTCCTGGTCTTCTGGTCGAAGACAGCGCGATCGCTTCCAACGAAGAAAGCGGCATCGAGCTGAAGTTCAACTTCAGCGGAAGCGAGCCCTCGATTCGCGGCACAGTGATCGAGGACAACGTTGGCAGCGGTATCGCCATGGATCTCGCGGGCAGGGTGACGGTCGAGGACTCGATCGTTCGCCGAAACCACTCAGGGGTTTGGGCCTGGGAATCGGTGCTTCATATCGCGAGGTCTTCGATCGAGGACAACGGTATCGGCCTGTCTCCTGGCCTCGGCAGCTATTCACAAGTTTCCGCTAGCTCGGTCGTTCGAAATGGCGGCGGCGGGATCGTCATCATCTCGGACAGTACGGTCGAGGTATCGGGTTCGACGATCAGCGGAAACTCGACTGCAGGCGGGATCTCAATCCAAGCCTGGAGTGGACCGAGCGTGTTGCGCGTCCGCGATAGCACGATCACCCAGAACTCTGGATCGGTGTCAGGAGGAATCGCACGGCTCGAGAGTAATTCACCCGCCGTGGTCGAAGTCTCGAGATCGGTACTCGCAGGAAACATGAACTCTGCTGGGGCGAGCGATTGCGGCGATGCGGTAGCCGGAGGCGTTCCGATCTCCTTCGCCGGCTCGAACGTGCTCGGCAGCGTTGGGGATTGTGCCTTCACATCCCTCCCCAGCGACCAGATCGGAATCTCGAGCGATGGACTCCTGGGGCCGTTGGCGGCAAACGGGGGGCCCACACCGACTCATGCGCTTTTGCCCGGAAGCCCCGGAATCGATACCAGTGCCGAGGCTTGCACTTCTACGGATCAACGCGGCTTCGAGCGACCGATAGACGGCGATTCGGATGGCGCTGCGATATGCGATAGCGGTGCGTTTGAGTACGGCGCCGGCGACTTCGATGGAGACGCACTTCCGGATCCCATCGACAACTGCCCTCGAGTCGCGAATGCGGGTCAGAGCGATGGGGATGGCGACGAGGTCGGTGACGCGTGCGACAATTGCTCGCTGCTGGCGAACCCTAGACCAGGGTGGAAGCACCTGATCCTTCACCCGTGGATCCAGCTGACCGGGGGGCAGCGCGACGACGACCTCGACGGGTACGGCAACAAGTGCGACGCCAAGTTCCCCGGGACTGGCGGCGGCGTGGTTGGCGGGTTGGACCTAGCTCAGTTCCGAGCCAGCAACAGCAAGAGCGTCAGCTCGTCCACTTGCGGAACGAGCGGAACTCTTCGGTGCGCGATCTTCGACCTCGACGAAGCAGGGAACACGATCGGAGGGCTCGACCTCGGCCGCTTTCGCATCCTGAACACCTCGCTCCCCGGCCCGAAGTGCGACGCCTGCCCGCTGCCCTGATCGGGAGCACGTGCGTCCCACCGAACGCTGACTCAGGCCGCACCCTTCTGGATTGCGGCCATGTACGCGCGCAACACCGCGTTCATCCGCGACTGATAGCGCGGGCCTTGGGCCTTGAACCACTCCAGGACGTCCTCGTCCACGCGTAGCGAGATGGGCTGCTTCGGGACCGGATGAACGAGCGATGCCTCGGCGAAGAAGTCGTCCGGGAGATCCGCGAGCTCCGGCGGCGACGCACGTCGGATGGTCCGCTCCGTGGCCTTCCGCATGCGGGCGAGGTTGGCTCGTCCGCGCCGGGGCTTCTCACTCTTGCGAGAGCGCTTCGAAGTACGCTTGGCGTTCACGGCGGTTGCTCATTCGGGCCGAGATGATGCGGCGAACCAATCCACCGCCCTCGACCCGGTCGGTGTAGACGACGGTGAGTGCGATTCCCTGGGCCAGTCCGATGGCGATGACCCTGTCCTCTCCGTAGTCGCGGCGTTGGTCCTGGCGCTCCAGCGTGGGTCCGTCGAAGACGAGCGTTGCGAACTCGAAGTCGAAATCGCGAACGCGCAGGTTCTCGGCACTCTTGCGGAGGTCCCACGCAAAGCGCACGACCTGAATCTACAGTCGTATATACAAGTCCGCAACGGGTCCGAGGAGTCCCTAGGCCGTGGCTGCTGAGCCACCGGCGCGATGCGCGACCGCCGACGCCGTCCGACACCCCACGATCGCCGGAGCCTCCTGCACCAGGGCGTCGTCCTCGAGCGCCGCGACCATGAACAGGGCGAAGTCGATGCGGCGGGTGCGGTTGCTCGCGAGGATGGGGTCGCCGACGTGTCGGCTCCAGACGGGAGGGCCTTCGCTCTCGCCCTCTTCGAGATCGCTGCCGCGCACGACCGTCCAGCGCGTGTTCGAGGCGAAGATCCGGCGGCACGCTTCGACCTGGTCGTCGAGCTCCGCGAAGCGGAGCAGCCGCGCGAGCCCGCCGAAGAATCGGACGATGAGCCGAAGCTTCCACGAGTACACGTCCTGGCCGTCCCGCGTGATGTGCCAACCGCACGAGAAGATCAGGCGCGCGCCCGGCCGCGCGAAGTCGAGCACGGCCTGCGCCGTGCCGGACGAGTACTGCTGCACGCCCCACGGAGCCAGCACGGTCAACACGCCGTCGCAGCCGGCGACGGCGCGCTCGATGACGTCGCGGTCGTTGGTCGCGCCGGGAACGATCGCGATCCGGCTCTTGAACCCGTCGAGCTTGGCCACGCTCTTCGCGCGACACACGCCGACCACCTCGTACCCGCGGTCGAGCGCGTGCCGCACCATGTACCGGCCGAGCTTTCCAGACGCGCCGACGATGCAGACCTTCACGTTCGCCCCGCGGATCGGCGCTTCTTGCGCAGGTGGTAGGTGAGCGAGGCCTCGATGCAGGCGGCCAACGCCCGGGTCGGAAGCCTGTCGCCGAGCCCGAGGATCAGCGCGCGGTTCCCTTCGAAGATGAAGTTCTGCGGGAACCGGGCGCGGAAGCTCTCCACGAGCCCCGTACGGCAGTGGAAGTACAGCGCGTACTGGTCCGGAGTCTTCTCCTTCCAGTCGATGCGCACGGTGCTGCCGCTCCTGGTCTGCGCGGTGACGTACGCGGGCTCGCCCCACTTGAGGGTCTCTTGAAGCGGGCCGACGCCGCGCGTCCTCTTCGCCGTGCGGAAGATCAGCTCGCGAAGCGCCAGCAGCTTCTTCTGCGCCGCGGGCGGATACGACGCGAAGCGCGCGGCGACGGCTGGATCAGCGAATGCCTTCACTCGTCTCTCGCGACGCCAGCCCGGCTTGTCGACGCGATCACCGGCTGGGCACCCTGAGGGGGAGCTGAGAGAACACCGCCGGGGGCTCGAAGCCCAGCTGCGTGTACAACGCAATCGCGGGCAGCCGATCCGTGCGGGTGTCGAGACAGGCGTCCACGCATCCGGCCCGCACGGCCAGCTCGAGCACTCCGATCACCATCGCGCGCGCCAAGCCTTCGCGGCGGCGGTCTGGATCGGTGGCGACCCAGCGCACCCGGCCCGTTCCCGGAGATTCGGGACGCACCTGCAGCGACGCGGTCGCTACCAGTCTCGCACCGGCCGCGATCACCAGGATCGCCCTGACCGTCGGATCCCTCAGCAGCTCGCGCTCGACGTCCGCCGCATCCCACTTCTCACCCTCGAGAGCAGAAGCCAGCACCGCCGCCAGTGCGCCCGCATCCTCCGCTCGCGCTCGCCGCACCTCGAGCGGCGGCGCGATCTGCGGCATGGGAGGAAGGCCGGCGAGCGTCGGCCGCCGCATCGTCAGCTCAGGGACCCAGGCCGAGCTCATCGACCTCCGCCTCGCGCAGCGCGGCATCGCCCGACAGGACTCGGCCGCCTACACCGGCGCGCGCAGCACCAGGAACCCCGCGCGTGGGAAGTGCACGACCACCTCGCCGACGGTCGGATCGTTGCGCCGGATCGCGATCTCCTGCGCGCTCGAGCGCACGAGCTCGCCGGCGATCGGGTCGCGGCCGTAGTCGTCGGCCATGACCAGCACGCGGTCGCCGGCCTTCCAGCCGTTGGGCTCGCCGGGGTCGACGCCGGGCGGTGTCTCGGGCTTCGCGTTCTTCGCGATCTCGAGCGCTTCCTTCTTCTCCATCGGCGACGTGTGGCCGTGGCCGATCGCCTTCACGCGCTCGCACCAGGCGCGCACGCGCGCGTGGGGCTCGAGCAGCTCGCCGGCGGGCGGGTAGTACGTGTACAGGAACCAGATCGAGTGGTAGGTCGCGAAGTCGGCGAGGCCGGGCTTCGGGCCGAGCAGGAACGCGCGGCCGTCGACGAGCTGTGACTCGAGCCAGTCGAGCTGTGCGCGCAGCGACTCCTTCATCAACGGCACGGCGGCCTTCATCGCCTGCGTGTCGAACTTCGCGCCGCCCATCAGCGCGGAGCGGTCGTCGATGAACTCCTTCGGCACCTGGTCGGCCATCTGGCCGAAGATCACCGCGACAGCCGCCTGGAACAACACGCGGTCGGCCCAGAACGCGGTGGCCCAGCCGGTCGCGACGCTGCCGTCGGGGAAGATGCTCGGCGCCGGGTGGCGGCGCTCGAGCTCGCGGATGATGCACTGCGAGTCGCAGAAGATGTCCGCGCCGATCTGCATCACCGGGATCTTGCGGTAGCCGCCGGTGAGCGGCGTGAGGTCGGGCTTGGGCATGATGCTCGGCTGCTCGATGCCGCGCCACGACAGGCCCTTCAGCCCCAGCGTGAGCCGGACCTTCTCGGTGAACGGGGACGCCGCGTAGTGGTGCAGGATGATGTCGCTCATCGCGGCATCATACTCGATGCGCGATGGGGCGCCGTCCGCGGCCGCCCGCGGCGGCGCCCGCAAGCGCCGCCCGACATCGGACCGCGGGCCGATGTCCCGCGGTGGGGCGCGCGCAGCGAGGCGAAGCCGAGCGAAGTCAACGGGTCACGACGCGCAGCGCGTCGAGCGGCTGGTTCAGCGTGCGGCGCACCCAGAGCACGAGCGCGGCCGAGACGGCGAACAGGCCGGCGGTGAGGCCCCACCAGATGCCGGCGAGATCGCCGCCGTCGCGGAAGGCCCAGAGCCAGGCGAGCGGCAGCGCGACGCCCCAGAAGCCGACCAGGTTCACCCACGCCGCCGCGTGCGTGCGGCCGGCCCCGCGCAGGACGCCGCCCGCGACCACCTGCGTGCCGTCGAAGATCTGGAACGCGCCCGCGATGGGCAGGATCAGCGCGCCGAGCGCGACCACGTCGAGGTCGTTCGTGTAGAGCAGCGGGAGCTGGCGCGCGAACAGGGTGAAGAGCAGCGCGAAGCCGCCCATCAGCGCCGCTCCGGCCGCGACCGACATCTCCGCGGAGCGCCGCGCGCCGGGCAGGTCGGCCGCGCCGATCAGGTTCCCGACGCGCACGCTCGCCGCGAGCCCCACCCCGAGCGGGAACATGAACGAGACCGACGCCATGTTCAGCACGATCACGTGTGCCCCGAGCGCGGTCGTGGAGAGCCAGCCCGCCATCAAGGTCGAGAACGACCACGCCCAGCCCTCGAGCGAGAGCTGCATGCCGATCGGCAGGCCGAGCCGCAGGATCTGCCACACGCCCGCGAGCTCGAACGAGCGGCGGTCCCACGGCCGCCACGCGCCCTCGTGCAGGTTCGTCGCGCGGATCAGCCACCAGAGCAGGAACGGTTGCAGGACCACGACCAGGCTCGCGACGATCGCCGCGCCCACGAGCTCTAGCCGCGGCAGGCCGAGCCGGCCGAAGATCAGCGCCCAGCCGAGCACCAGGTTCAGCACGTTCACGCCGACCGACACCCACATCGCCGGCGCCACCAGTCCGCGCCCCGAGAGCCAGCTGCGCATGGCGGTGAACACCAGGAAGAACGCCGCGCTCGGCGCGCGGATCAGGTTGTAGGTGTGCGCGAGCGCCGAGATCTCCGGATCCTGCCCGAGCAGCACGAGCCCCGGTCCGGTGAACAGCACCATGGCGGTCACCGGGATCGACATCAGCAGCGCGACGGCGATCCCGCGCTGCAGCGCGAGCGCGCCCGCCTGCTCGTCGCGCTCGCCGTGGGCCTGCGACACCAGCGGATCCATGCCGAGCACCGCGCCCATGCCGAGCGCCAGCCCGCCCCACGACCACATGTTCGCGAGCGCCGACGCCGCGAGCGCCTCGGTCGAGAGGTGCCCGAGCAGGAGCGTGTCGACCACGCCGAGCATCATGAAGCCGAGCTGTGTCATCACGAGCGGCCAGGCGAGCAGCCACAGCTCGCGCAGCTCGCGTCGAACGGGTGTCATCGGGGCGGTCTCCAGCCGGCGCGGCGCGCGGAGCCTAGCGGATGTGCGCGGCAACCGGAAACACGTGCGCAACTCGCGCCCGCGTTCGGAGGTGCGAAACGCGTGTTATTCTCCGCTCACGCTCCGCGTCGTGGGGAGGTGGAGAACGCGATGCACGCGCGTCTCGTCATCATGCTCGCGCTCGCGGCCGCGCTCTCGACCACCGCCTGTGGCTCGGACGAGCGCGGCGCCGCGGAGCCCGTTCCGCGCGCGAGTGAGCTCGCGGCCGCCGGGTCGTCGACTGCGGCGAACGGGGTGGAGACACCCGCCCCGGAACGCCACGACGCCCTGCCGGCGTCGTTTCCGCGGGACATCAAGATCCCCACCGGCCTGATCGCGCTCTCGGTGAACTCCGAGAACGCGGGCTCGTATGTCGCGCTCTTCACGGGTGACCTCGACCCCGAGGTGGTCTACGCGTTCTTCTCCGAGCACCTCGCGTCCGAGGGCTGGCGAATCGACAAGGCGCTCGGCGCCGGCCAGGAGCTCGGCATCTTCGCGAGCAAGGGCCCGCGCATCGCCACCGTGATCGCGACGCGCATTCACGGCCGCCTGCACGTGGAGCTCGGCGTGAGCGGAGGTTCGTAGAGCGCGTGGGTCGGCCCTCGGTATGGCTGGTCGCTCGCCTGCTGCTGCACGCCGCGTTCCTGTCGCTGTGGCTGGTGTGGCTCTCGGGCACCGAGAAGCCGAGCGCGCCGTTCGCGCTGCTGCTCGGCGCGGCGGCCGTCGCTCTGCTCGGGCCGTTGCTGCTGCCCGGCGTGCGCGCGCGCTGGCTCGGCTGGCTGCGGCGCGCGGCGCGACCGCTCGACGTGCTCTCGATCAACCTCGTGCTCCTGCTCGTGCTCTTCGAGGGCGGCGCCCGCTGGCTTGCGGCGGTGGCGCCGTCGCCGCTGCTCGTGCCGCCCAACGCCAAGGCCGAGAACGCGATCCGCGCGCAGCAGCTTCCGCCGGGCAGCGAGCACCGCGGCTTCACGGTCAACGCGCTGGGCTTCGTCGATACCGAGTTCGAGCGCGCGCGCCAGCCGGGAGTGCGGCGGATCGTGGCGCTCGGCGACTCGTTCGCCGTGGGCTCCGTTCCGTACCAGGAGAACTTCCTCACCCTGCTCGACGACCTGCTCGACCGCAGCGCGCGCGTCGAGGTCCTGAACTTCGGCGTGTCGGGCGTGAGCCCGCGCGAGTACCTGCACGTCTACCGCACGCAGGCGCGCTTCTTCGATCCCGACCTCGTGCTGCTGTGCTTCTTCGTCGGCAACGACTTTCGCGAGCTGCGGCCGTCGTCCCTGCTGCACGGCGGGTCGTTCTACTTCTTCGCGATCGTGCAGCGGCTGTGGGCGCTGAGCGCCGAGCCGCGCTTCTCGCGCGACGAGACCGATGGCCTGAGCCCGGAAACGTTCCGCAGGGTGGAGCTGCAACGCGTGCGGCTGGCCGCGCGCGACATGGACGCCGACACCGCCGCGCGTTACCCCGCCACGTTCCGGCAGCTGAGCGAGATCGCGGCCGAGCTCGGCCCGCGCCTGCGCGTGGCGATCATCCCCGACGAGTACCAGGTGAACCCGGAGCTCCTGCCCGAGCTGCTCGGCGCCGAGGCCGCGGCAGCCTACGACACCGACCAGCCGACCCGGCTGCTGCGCGAGTTCCTCGACGCCGAGCGCATCCCCTACCTCGATCTGCTCGGACCGCTGCGCGAGGCCGAGGCCCGGGAGCGCACGTACCTGCCGCACAACACCCACTGGAACGCGCGCGGGAACCGCGTCGCCGCCGAGGCGCTGGCGCGCTGGCTGGAGTCGCAGGTGAACTAGCGTGGGGCGCGTCTCAGCGCGCCGCGCTCTGCCCGTCGAAGCGGAGCCCCTGGAGCGGCGCGTCGGAGAGCTGCAGCATGCCGCGGCGCGCGTAGTCGAGGTCGATCGTGACCCACAGCGCGACCGCGATCACCGCCGCCAGCGGCACCGTCATCGCGAGGCTGCGCCGGTTCGCCACGCCGCTGCCGTAGCCGATCACGCCGAGCGCGAGCGCCGAGCTCGCGACCAGGAGCGCCAGCACCAGCAGCGGCAGGTGCTTCTGCGCCGAGTAGACGCGCGCGGAGTGCAGGTCGATCACCTCGTTCACCGGATTCAGCAGCGCGACGATCGCGTGCGGCCGCGCTTCGAGACCCGCGACGGCGCTCTTCCAGATCCGCTCGTGAAGCCGCTCGATCTCCGCGACGTCGGCCTCGCTCAGGCGACCCCGGAAGTGGGCGCTCGTCGCGACGCGGTGCGCGGTGTAGGCCTGGAGCGCGGAGCGGAGCTCGGAGCGCGCCGGCTCGCCGATCAGGTCCGCGCGCAGCCAGGCGGTGCTGATCGCGTTCGCCTCGGCGACGATCAGGTCCTGACGCTCCAGGAAGCGGCCGCCCGCGGCCGCGAAGCTGAACGCCAGCAGCAGGCCGAGCATTCCGAGCACGGCGCCCTGCACCGCGCCGAGCTGCGCGCTCGAGGTGACGTCGCGCTCCAGGACGGCGCGGCGGCCGCGCCGGAAGCCCACCTCGAGCGAGACGATCAACAGCGCGAGCAGTCCGAGTGCGACCCCCAGGTTGAATGCCGTGCCGTCCACCGATCCTCCCCCGGGCTCGCGGCCTAGGCGATCCGCTGCCGGTACTTCGCGTAGCGGACCATGTGCGCGAGCGTGCGGATCGCGCGGTGGCCGGACGGCGAGGTGACGCGCCCGGTCTCGGCGACGCCGAGCGGGCCGGTGTTGCCGTAGGCGCGGTCGGTGTAGACCAGGTCCGACGCGATCAGGATCGGCTTCTGGTGCCGGCGGCTCGCTTCGGCGGCGGCGTGCGCGTAGCGGCGATCCTGCCCTTCGTGGAAAGTGCCGATGCGCTCGAGCCCGTGCTCGGGCCAGAACGGTCCGCGCCGGAACATCTGGCCCTGCGAGGCCTGGATGCCGATGCCGAGGTAGACGATCGCGTCGACGTCGGGGTGCGCGGCCATCCGCTCCAGCACCTCCGGGATCGTGTCGCGCGTCTCGCCGCCCGCGAGGTCGATCGGGTTCGAGCGGCTCCAGCGCGCGGGGACCATGGTGTCGATCTTCGCGCGCAGGTCGTCGGGCAGCGGGATCAGCTCGAGGCCGGCCTGCACGCAGGCATCGCTGGTCAGCACGCCCCAGCCGCCGGCGACGGTGAAGATCAAGGTGCGCGGCCCGCGCGGCAGCGGCTGGGTAGCGAACGCGGCGGCGGCCTCGTAGGCCTCCTCGATCGTCTCCGCGCGCGTGATGCCGGCCTGGCGGCACACGCCGGAGAAGATCCCGTCGTCCGACGCGAGCGCGCCGGTGTGACTCGAGGCGGCGCGCTTGCCGGCGCTGGTGACTCCGCCGCGCACGACGACCAGCGGCTTCTTCGCGGTGTGTGCGCGCGCGACGTCGAGGAAGCGGCGGCCGTTGCCGACGCCTTCCAGGTAGCTCAGCGAGACGGCGGTCTCGGGATCCTCCGCGTAGTACTCGAGGTAGTCGGCGAGCTCGAGCATCGCGGAGTTCCCGCACGAGATCGCCTTCGACATGCCGACGCCCGTCAGGCAGCCGTAGTTCATGAAGCTCGAGGCCAGGTTCCCGCTCTGCGACACGACCGAGATCGGACCGGGCGGAGGGTAGGGCGCGACGATCTGCGCGCACATCGAGACCTTGGTCGAGATCAGGCCCTGGCCGTTCGGACCCGCGATCACGATGCCGAGCTCGCGGCCGAGCGCGACCAGGCGCTGCTCCGCCTCGTGGCCGTCCGCGGCCTCGCCGTAGCCGGCGGACGCGACGAACGCCGCGCGCACGCCGACCTTCGCGCACTCGCGCAGGAGCTCCTCGTTGACGCTGTTCGGCGTGCAGATGAAGGCCAGGTCCGCGCGGCCCTTCGGCACGTCGAGCACGCTCTTGTAGGTGGCGCGGCCGAACGTCTCGACGCCTTCGCGGTTGATGCCGAACAGATTGCCCTGATAGCCGCACGAGATCAGGTTGTGGAACGCGACCGCGCCGAACTTGCCCGGGTGCTGCGAGACGCCGGTCACCACGATGCCCCTCGGGTAGAAGAGCGGGCGGAACTTCTCGACGACGGCGGTCACCGCGCGTCGCCCTCGAGCTCGACCAGCGCGTCGATCACGACCGGCGTGTCGCCGGCGACGATCAGCGGGTTCACGTCGATCGAGCGGATGTCGGGCCGGTCCGCGCCGAGCCGGCCGAGCGCCTCGAGCACCTGCACCAGCTTGCGCCGGTCGATCGCCGGCTCGCCGCGGAACGCGCCGAACAGCTTCGGGAAGCGCAGCGCGCCGATCAGGTCCTCGGCGTCCGAGTTGGCGAGCGGCGCGACCGCGAACGCGACGTCGCCGACCGCCTCCGCGAAGATCCCGCCCAGGCCGAGCATCACGCACGGGCCGAACTGCGGATCGCGCACCAGCCCCGCGATCAGCTCGCGCCGGCCGCCGACCATGCGGCAGACGAGCAGCTGCGCGTCGCCGTCGTCCGCGCGCCGCGCCGCGAGCAGCGCGGTGGCCGCGTCGCGCACCGCGGCCGCATCGCCGAGGCCGAGCCGCACCAGCCCGCGCTCGGTCTTGTGCGCGATCTTGCGCCCGCACAGCTTGAGCGCGACCGGAAAGCCGAGCGCTTGCGCCGCGCGCACCGCTTCGTCCGCGCTCGCGACCAGCGAGTCCTCCGGGACCGGGATACCCGCGTCGCGCAGGACCTGCTTCGACTCGTGCTCTGAAAGGGTGTACGACATCGGCCGGCAGGATAACCGATGACGGCAACGGGCGCGGTCCGAGGCCGCCCTCGGCCGCGCCCGCAAGCGCCGTCCTCGGCGCGCGCAGCGAGGCGCAGCCGAGCGTAGTCAATCGGTCAGTGGATGCGGCCGGTGGTGTTGATCACGCGCTGGGCCATGATGCGCGAGAGGTTGCGGTAGAGGACGCCGGCGATCCGCGGCGAGCGGCGTTCGAGGCGCTCGAAGCTCTCCTGGGTGAGCCGGAGCAGCTGCGCGTTCTCGAGCACCGCGAGCGTGGCCGAGCGCCGCGCCGTGTAGAAGCCCACCTCGCCGAGCAGGTCGCCGCGCGAGAAGCGGCCGAGGACCACCCGGCCCATGGGCGTGTCGACCGAGGCCTCGAGCAGGCCGTCGATCACGAGGTACATCTCGCGGCCGGCCTCGCCGGCGTGCGACAGCTCCTGGCCGGCCCGGACGCGGTGGGTGCCCGCCATCTGCGCGAAGATCCGGCACTGGGGAGTGGAGAGCCCGGAGAGCAGCGGGATCGAGGCCTGGGGCCGCGAGCCCAGGTCGAGCAGCAAGGTGTCCCAGAGCGTGACCACGCGGATGCCGGTGCAGAGCGCGGGCGTGAGCAGGAAGTCGCACAGCCAGGCGAGCGCGAGCGCCGATGCGGCCGTGACACCGAGCCACGACAGCGTGGCCAGGGGCGAGCCGGCCAGCGCAAGAAAGGCGGCGCAGATCGCGAGCGTCGAGTAGGTCATCGGCCGGCCGACCGTGACCAGCGCACGCACCGTCGCGGCCTGCTCGTCGGCGAGCCGCCGCGCTTCGAAGGCGAAGCGCACGAAGTAGTGCAGCGTGTCGTTCAGCGCGAAGCCGAGCGCGAGCGGGCCGACCACGCTCGTCGTCAGGTTCAGCGGCACGTCCATCCACCACAGCACCGCGAAGTAGCCGGCGACGGGAAAGAGGCTGGGCGCGAACGCGCGCAGCCCCGCGCGCGCCGACACGAACAGGATCGAGAGGATCACGTACACGACCACGAGCGAGAGCGCGATCGTCTGCGCCTGGCGCAGCGCGACGTCGTCCCACAGGCTCTGGAACACGATCGCCTGGCCGGTGACGTGCGCGCGCAGCGGCGAGGGCAGCGCGGCGAGGCGGGGCTCGAGCCGCTCGACGAGCGCCTGCAGGTCCGACGTCGCGGTGCGCGGCGTGCGCACGATCAGGTTCGAGTGCTGCCACGCGGCGTCGACGAGCTCGTCCTGCTCGTCGCCGCGGCCCACCTGCAGCAGTCCGCCGATCGCGTCGCTCGTCTCGAGCAGCTCGGCGCCGCCCGCTTCGCCGCCGTTCGCCGCGCGCGCGAGCGCGGCCAGCCAGTCGGCGATCGAGCGCGTGCCGCCGACCTCGGGCTGCGCGTCGAGCCAGCGCTGCAGCGCGACCAGCTCGGCGAGCAGCTCGGGCTGGGCGAACGCCTCGCGGTAGCCGCCGTCGATCACGACGCTGAACGAGGTCGCGCCGTCGAGCCCGCGGTTGATCGCGTCGAAGTCGGCGCGCACCGGCGAGTCGAGCGGAAACGCGTCCATGGCGTCGGTCGAGATCCGCACCTGCGACGCGGCCGCCAGCGCGGCGATCAGCAGCAGCGCGAACGCCGCGATCACGAGCTCGCGCCGGCGCACGACGAAGTGCGCGGTCGCGGTCGCGAAGCGCTCGAACGCGTCGGGCGCGAGCGCCGGGCCGCCCGCGGCCAGCCCGCGCGGCCGGCCGAACGCGAGCAGCAGCACGGGCGTCACGGTCACGGCGGATGCGTAGGCGACCAGGATCCCCACCAGCGACAGCCAGCCAAACTCGCGCATCGCGGGCACCGGCGTGGCGAGCGTGGCGAGCAGGCTGATCGCGGTGGTCAGCGCGGCGAGCAGCATGGGCCCGGCGGTGCGCGCGAGCGCGCGCACCATCAGCGCCGGCGGGTCGCCCGACGGGCGCGCGCGCAGCTCGTCGTAGTAGGCCGAGATCACGTGCACCGAGTAGACCAGCCCCAGGATCACGAGCAGGAGCGGCACCATGACCGTCACCGCGTTCAGCGGCCGATCGAGGAACCCGAGCAGCGCGAGCGTCCAGAGCTGGGCGAGCGCGATCGTGAGCAGGGGCAGGAGCACGCCGCGCACGGTGCGGAACGAGAGCGTGAGCACGCCGAACAGTACGAGCAGGATCGCGGGCAGCCGCTGCTCGAGCGCGTCCCAGATCGCGCCGGCCTGCGCGACCTTGACCCAGGGCGTCCCAGAGATGTGTACGGTGACGCCGCGCGCCTCCTCGCGCGCGATGCGCGAGATCTCGGGGTCGAGCTGGCGGGTGAAGAACTCGCGGTCCGAGAAGTCCGCGAAGTGCACGGCGATCGCGGTCATGCGGCCGTCGTGCGACACCAGGCGCCCCGCGAGCAGCGGCTCGGCGAGCGCGGCCGCGCGCAGCGCCTCGCGCTCCGCGTCGCTCGCGGGCTGGCGCGCGAGCAGCGGCTCGATGCGCAGCTCGTCGCCGCTCCCGCGCGGCACCGGCACGCTCGCGAGCGAGCTCACGTGGTGCACGCCGGGCAGCGCCTCGAGCCGGTCGGACAGCCGGGCCAGCGACTCCAGCGCTTCCGGCGCGAACGCGTCCTCGGCGCGCAGCGCGACGATCACCGTCTCGTCGTTGCCGAAGATGCGCCGCGCGCGGCGGTAGAAGCCGCTCGCCTCGTCGTCCGGCGGCAGGAGCAGGTTGGTCGACGGATCGAAGCGCGCGCGCAGCTCGCCCGAAGCCAGGTCGATCACGCCCGGCAGGGCCGCGAGCGCCAGCAAGAGCGCCGCGCCCAGCACCCGGAACGGATGCCGCGCCAGGGCCAGCGCCAACCGCGTCACCGGCTGGGCTCCGAGCGCGCTACTTCACGGTCGCCGGCAGGTTCTCCGGCGTGAAGAAGCTCTCGGACAGGTGCGCGTCCAGGCTCAGGTCGTGCAGCTCGATGCGCGTCTGCGAGCCGTCGCGCCGGTCGTCGAGCGTCGCGCGCGTCGCGCGGCCGAACGCTCCCTCGCGCCTCACGTCCGCGGGGTCGATGCTCACCACCTTGCGCGGCTTCTCGCCGTTCTCGAAGCCGGTCTCGTAGCAATCGCGGCGCAGCACCACGCACAGCTCCTTGTCGAGGGACGAGACGATGCGCGAGTACTCCGAGCCCGAGTCGGGCGCGGGCCGGGTCTCGACCACGTAGACGGTCCGGCCGCCGATCTCCGCGTCGGGCAGGCGCCGGATCTGGCCGGGGAAGCTGATGCGCGCGAAGCGCGCGAAGTCCTCGAAGGAGAGGTCGGTGCCGAACAGCTCGCCGGCCGCGCCGCGCACGACCACGCGCTGCGCGGCAGGCTGCGCCGGCGTCCACAGCCAGGCTTCGCCGATCGCATCTCCCTCGCTGAACAGATAGGCCATCGGGCCGGCGCCGCCGTCCTTCGAGGACACGATCACCTTGCGCGCGCTCGCGGCCGGCTGCTCCGACCAGTAGCGCCCCTCGACCTTGCGCTCCTCGGCCTTCGCGCTGCGCCAGTCGAGCTCGAAGCTGCCGGTCGCCGAGGGCGGCAGGCTCTTCAGCACGCAGTCGAGCACCTCCTCGATCGAGAGCGTCGCGGGCTCGGCACGCGCGCCGCCGATCGGGAGGGCGACGCAGTGAATCACCACGAGCAGGGTGAGGAGTCCGTTCATCGCTTCGAAGCTACCCGCGCCGCGCGCACGCGGCAATCAGTCGAGCGCGACCACCAGCTCGCGCCCCATCTTCTCGACGAACGCGACCTGGTCGTCCGGGCTGCGGCCGGGGTTCAAGAGCACCAGGCGATCGACGCCCAGCGCCTGGTAACGCCGAGCGGTGTCGAGATCGACCGGCACGGACGGCGTGACCGTGATCTCGATCCGGCCCAGGGCCGGTTCGCGGTCGAGCCTCTGCTCCGCGCTGCGCAGGCTCTCGACCGCGAGCCGCGTGGCGTCGAGGTCGAGCGCGAAGCCGTACCAGCCGCTGCCGTAGTGCGCGGCGCGGCGCAGCGCCGACGGGCTCATGCCGCCGACCACGATCGGCGGGTGCGGCTTCTGCACCGGGCGCGGCTGCGCCTGGATGCCGGCGAACGCGACGTAGTCGCCCTTGTACTCGGGCTTCTCCTGGGTCCAGAGCGCGACGATCGCCTCGATGTACTCGTCGGTGCGTTTGCCGCGCTCCGCGAACGGCGCGCCGAGCGCCTGGAACTCCGGCTTCAGGTAGCCCGCGCCGAGCCCGAAGATCAGCCGCCCCTTCGAGAGCCGGTCGACGCTCGCGAGCTCCTTCGCGAGCACTACCGGATTGCGCTGCGGCAGGATGATGATGCCGGTCGCGAGCAGGAGCTTGGTGGTGTGCGCGGCCAGGAACGCGAGCGACACCGCGGGGTCGAGCAGCTTCATGTGCGGCGGCGCGGGCGAGGGCGGCGCCTGCGGGTCGGGCAGCACCACGTGCTCGGCGGTCCAGACCGAGTCGAAGCCCGCGGCTTCGGCCGCCTTGGCCACGCGCGCGGCGACGTCGGGCTCGGAACACGGTCCGGTGTTGATGCCGTAGAGGCCGAGCTTCATGCCGAATTCTCCCGCGGGTGAGCGAGGCGCGGCCATTCTAGCCGGTCGGTCGGGCCCGCGTTCACGCGAGCCGCGCGAGCGCCTCGGCCTGCGCGCCGAACTCGGCCGCGTCCGCGTAGCGGTTGCCGTGCACGAGCCGGGTCGCGCCGGCGTCCCGGTAGGCGCGCGCGAAGCCCGCGGCGCGCGCGGGATCCTCGAGCGGCAGCCGGGTCATCACCGCGATCTCGGGCGCGGGCTTGCCCGCGGACGCGAAGCGCGCGCGCAGGTCGGCGACGGGCACGCCGAGCTGCTCGGGCCGCAGGCCGATCGGCATCCAGCCGTCGCCGTACTTCGCCGCGCGCGCGAGCGCGTGCGGCGGCGCGCCGCCCACCACGATGCGCGGCCGCGCGGGCCGCGGCAGGAACAGGAACTTCTGGCCGTTGCGCTCGACCACGTCGTGCGCGAACGCGTCGCCGAGAAACCCGAGCAGGTCGTCCGTCAGCGCGCCGCGCTTCTCCTTCGCAATCCCGAGCGCGCGGAACTCGGGCTCCATCCAGCCCACGCCGACACCGAGCGTCTGGAAGCGCCCGCCGCACAGCTCCTGCACGGTGGCGATCGCCTTCGCGGTCGGGAGCGCCGGGCGGTACGGCGCGACCAGCACCGCCGTGCCGAGCGCGATGCGCTCGGTCTTCGCGCCCAGCCAGCCGAGCGCGGTGAGCGGATCGAGGTAGCGCCCGCCCGAGCCCTCGGCGTCGTCCGGCGGGATCGCGATGTGATCGACCACGTAGATCTCGTCGAGGCCGGCGCTCTCCGCGGCGCGCGCGCAGGCGAGCAGCGTCTCGGGCGTGGACTGCGGACCCATCGTGCGGAGCGCGATGCCGAGCTTCATGCCCGAAGACTATCGCGGCGGCGGCGGGTCGTGGCGGCAGCTCCGGCGCGGCGCAGGCTAAGATCGCGCGCGATGGAGAAGCTCGAAGCGGACGAGCGCGTGCGCAGGGTCGAGGAGTGGATCGGCAAGCACGCCGGCGCGCGCGCGACCGTCTCGGGACTGCGCCGCATGGCGGGCGGCTCGTCGCGCCAGGTCTGGAGCCTCGACCTCGCGCTCGCGGGCGACGCCGCGCCGAGGGCGCTGGTGCTGCGCATCGATCCGACCGCGGCGAAGCGCGGCGCGCAGGCCGACGCGGGCGGCTTCCGGCTCGAGTACCGCCTGCTCGAAGAGGCGCAGCGCTGCGCCGTGCCCGTGCCGCGCGTGTACTGGCCCTGCGAAGCGCTCGAGCCGCTCGGCGGCCCGTTCTACTTCATGGACCGCGTCGAAGGCGAGACGATCGGCACGCGCATCTTGCGCGAGGCCCCGCTCGCGAAGGCGCGCGCGCTCCTGCCCGAGCAACTCGGCACGGCGCTCGCGCGCATCCACCAGATGCGCGCGGACGCACCGGGTCTCGAGCACATGCCGCGCCCGCCCGCGGGTCAGTCGAGCCCCGCCGAGCAGCTCGCCCAGCTGCGCCGCGGCTTCGACGCCGCGCCCAGCCCTACACCGGTCTGTGAATGGACGTATCGCTGGCTCGAGAAGCACGTCCCGCCCGAGCGCGACCGCACGCTCGTGCACGGCGACTACCGGATGGGGAACGTGATCGTCGGGCCCGAGGGCCTGCGCGCGGTGCTCGACTGGGAGCTCGCGCACGTCGGCGATCCGCACGAGGACCTGGCCTGGATGTGCACGAAGACCTGGCGCTTCGGCAATCCCGGCGCGCCGGTCGGCGGCGTCGGCGCGCGCGAGCCGTTCTACGCCGCCTACGAGCGCGAGTCCGGCCGCCGCCTCGACCGCGACGCGCTGCGCTACTGGGAGATCCTCTCCACGGCCAAGGTCTGCGTCGTCTGGATCATGCAGGTGAACGCGTACTACGCCGGCATCATCCCCACCGTCGAGCACGCCGCGATCGGCCGCCGCATGGCCGAGACCGAGCACGACCTGCTCGAGCTGCTCGGCGCGAGCTGAGCGGGAGCTGGACCATGAGCGAGCTGATCATCTGGACTCTGGACTGGGTGCCCGAAGGCCCTCGCGGTGTCGTGCGCGATCTCCGGCTGCGCTGGGCGTGCGAGGAAGGGGGGCTCCCGTACACGGTGCGAACGGTCGCGTTCGATGATCGCGCGACCAATCACCTCGCGCGCCAGCCCTTCGGCCAGGTTCCGTTCCTGCGCGACGGAGAGCTCGAGATCTTCGAGAGCGGCGCCGGTCTGCTGCACCTGGCGCGGAAGAGCGAGAAGCTGATGCCGCGCGATCGCGCCGAGGAAGCGCACACGCTGCAGTGGGTGATCTCCGCGCTGAACTCGATCGAGATGGTCAGCGTGCCCTGGTGGTTCTTGAAGATCTCCGGCCGGGCCGACAACGAGCTCGCTCCCTGGCTGGGCATGCGCCTCCAGCAGCTCGAGGACGTCCTCCGCAAACGGGAGTGGCTCGTGGCCGACCGCTTCACGGTCGCGGACCTGCTGATGGCGGACGTCCTGCGCATCTCCGAGGTTCGCGCGTTCGGCCAGCGGCCGGCGACGGAAGCCTACGTCGCTCGCGTGACGAGCCGCCCCGCCTTCGTGAAGGCTCACGCGGATCAGCTGGCGCACTTCGCGGCGGCCGATCGCGCGCGAGCGCGAAGCGCGGGCTAGCTCCTCGCGGCCAGCGGCTTGCGGCCGATGTACTCGCAGATCGGCGAGAACACGCGGTGCTCGATGCGCTCGAAGCCGACCTCGGCGATCACGTCGAGGATCTCGCGCGGGGTCGCGCTCTCCTCGACCGTGTCCCAGTAGAACTCCATGAACTCCTTGGCCTCGCGGCTGCGCGTGGCGACCAGCGTCATGGCGGGGACCATGCGGTACATCATGAAGCGGGTGAGGCGGCGGCCGAGCTTCGAGGCGGGCGCGTGGCCTTCCAGGATCCACATCGTTCCGCCGGGTTTCAGCACGCGGTGGTACTCGGCGAAGGTCGCGACCAGATCCGAGACGTGGCGCAGCGCGATGCCCATGGTGACGAAGTCGAAGTGGTTGCTGCGGAAGGGCAGGCGCTCGGCGACGCCGCGCGCGAGCGGGCCGGCGAAGTTCTTGCGCGCCTGCGCGAGCATGTTGCGGCTCGGGTCGACGCCGATCACGCGGCCGCTCGGGCCGACCAGCGACACGGCGCCGCGCGCGACCGCGCCCGTGCCGATCGCGACGTCGAGCACCTTCATGCCGGGGCCGAGCCCCGCGCGCGCGAGGCAGTGCTTGCGGTACCACAGCGCGCCGTTCAGGAGCAGCGCCTCGATCGTGTTGTAGTGGTGCGCGGTGCTGTCGAAGATCTGGCTGACGTAGGCGCGGCGCTGGTCGTCCGCACCGGCGTCGTAGTACCGGTGCAGCGGTGCGTGGCCGGGAACTCGTCGTGCGGCGCGGGGCGTTCGCTCTAGCGTCATCGCGCACAACATATCGCACTCGGCGCGCGAACCGTGGATACTCAGGCAGAGTGCCCTCACATCTCGCTCCGCCGCTGCCCGCGGGCTGTCCGTGGAGCGGCTTCACGCCGCCCAACGTCGATTGGTGCGAGCTCGAGCGCTGCGCGTGGATCGTGAACCCGAGCGACGCCTGGTCGAACCTCGCCTACCTGGTGCTCGGTCTGTGGATGTGGAGTGCAGCGCGGCGCAGCGGGCGCGCGGACCTGGCGCGCTTCGGCCCGGCCGCGGTCGCGATCGCGGTGTTCTCGTTCGCCTACCACGCCTCGTACACGTTCGCGCTGCAGTTCCTGGACTTCGTGGCGATGTTCCTGTTCTCGTTCACGGTGCTGGCGCGCAACGCCGTGCGGCTGCACTGGATCGAGCCCGCGCGCGAGACGCGCTTCTTCGCGCTCGGCGTGATCGGCATGAGCGCGCTCGTGCCGCCGCTGTTCTGGGCAGGCTTTCCGATCCAGGCGCTGGTCGGGATCCTGATCGCGCTGGCGATCGGCCAGGAGTGGCGCTTGCGGCGCCGCGACGGCTCGAGCCCCGCCCATCGGATCTACGCGCTCGGGCTCGCGCTGCTCGGCGCCGCGGCGCTCGCGTCGCTCGCGGACGTCACGCGCATCGCGTGCGATCCCGAGAGCTGGCTGCAGGGTCACGCGCTCTGGCACGTGCTCTCGGCGCTCGCGCTCGGCGCGTTGTTCCGCTTCTACGCCGCGCTGCCCGCTTCAGCGCCGCGCAGCTCGTAGCGCAAACGCACGCAGTCGAAGGTCTTCTCGAATTTGTCGCCGAGCGCGGGCATTTTTCCGCGCGCATCTCGGCCGATGCGCGTATAGTCCACAGATGGGTAGGGTCCTCGTCATCACGCTCGCCCTGCTGTGGGCGAGCGCCGCGCACGCGCTCACGCTCGGCTTCGCGCCTGCGTCGGGCAGCGGCCTCGTGGGCAGCAGCATCGAAGTCGGAGTCGTGGTCTCGGATCTGACCGACGGTGGCGCTCCGTCGCTCGGCAGCTTCGATCTCGACCTGATCTTCGACTCGGCCGTGCTGGGGCTGACCGGTGTGCCGTTCGGCGATCCGTTGCTCGGCGACCAGCTCGACCTCTTCGGCTTCGGGAGTCTCTCCGGCTACGACGACTCCGTTCCCGGGTCACTGAACGTGTTCGAGATCTCGTTCGATCTCCCGGAGGATCTCGACGAGCTGCAGGCGGGCAGCTTCACGCTGTTCACGCTGCGCTTCGATCTGCTGTCACCGGGCACGAGCGCGCTCGCCTTCGGATCCGTGACGCTCGGCGACGCGTTCGGCGATCCGCTGATCGCCGACGCGGTCCTGTCGGGGAGCGTCAGCGCGCTGCCGGAGCCGACCGCGGCGGTGCTGGCCGCGCTAGCGGGTCTGCTGCTCGCGCTGCGGAGGTCCAACACGATCTAGGAGGTGCCGCGATGCGGACCGCGACCCGAACCCATTCTCTGCTCCTGGTGGTGCTGGTCGCCGGCTTCGCGGTGTCGAGTCTCTGGCCCGGAGAGGCGCGCGCGACGGGCGAGAGCTGCGGCGTGTTCGACCCGTGCTCGCACGCGCACGACTACTGCCGCGTCGTGAGCGTCTTCAGCAGCATCTGCACGCTGCGCGGCGACTCGCGCGACTCGTGCTCCGGTATCGGACAGGGAACCTGTCTCTCGGGCCTGGTCTGCGACGTGCTCGGAGAGTGCCGGCACAGCCCGCCGCGCACGGGCGAGCTGTGCGGGCTCGGCGTGCCGTGCTCTGCGGGGCTCGCGTGCTCGGCGGACGTCGCCGGGCGCTGCTTCCTGCCCGGACAGTCGGGCCAATCGTGCTCGGGGATCGGCCAGGGCAGCTGCGCGTCGGGGCTGGTGTGCGACGCGAACCGAACCTGCCGCCACGATCCGCCGCAGAGCGGCGAGCCGTGCGGCGCGGGCGTCTCGTGCGCGGGCAACCTCGTCTGCTCCGCCGCGGTCGGCGGCGTGTGTCAGGCGCGCGGTCAGTCCACCGATCCGTGCACCGGCGTCGGCCAGGGCACCTGCGCCTCCGGCCTGGTCTGCGACTTCCTCGGCGAGTGCCGTCACTCGCCGCCGGAGCTCGGCGAGTACTGCGGCACCGGCGTGCCGTGCATCGTGAGCCTCGGCTGCTCGGCCGAGATCGCCGGCCGCTGCGAGCCGCGCGACGAGGCGGGCGAGACCTGCTCCGGTGTCGGCCAGGGCAGCTGCGAGACGGGCCTGGTGTGCGACGCGAACCGCACCTGCCGGCACGATCCGCCGGAGCTCGGCGAGCCGTGCGGCACCGGCGTGCCGTGCATCGCGAGCCTCGGCTGCTCGGCCGAGATCGGCGGCGTGTGCGAGCCGCGCGACGAGGCGGGCGAGACCTGCTCCGGGGTCGGCCAGGGAAGCTGTCAGGAAGGGCTCGTGTGCGATTTCCTGCGCGTGTGCCGGCACGATCCGCCCGCGCTGAACGAGCCGTGCGGGATCGGCGTGCCGTGCGGCGACGGGCTGTTCTGCCAGCCGGGCAGCCAGCGCTGCCGCGTGACCAAGACCGTCGGCGAGGGCTGCTCCGCGTTCAACCAGTGCCGCGACGGCCTCTCGTGCGAGCCGTGCTTCACCGAGGGCTGCGACTACCCGCTGCAGTGCTTCCCGAACGCGAACGAGGGCGCGATCTCGCAGCAGCAGTGCCTCGCGATCTACAGCAAGGGCATGCACCAGGCCGCGAAGGACCTGGGCCTGGGCATGACCTGGGGCGCGGGCAACGGCTTCTCGGCGGGCATCTCCGAGTCGCAGCAGTTCGGCGTCGCGTACGGGCCGGACGGCAGCTACGGCTGCTTCACGGAGCTGTGCGGCGGCATCGAGATCGACGTCGAGATCTCGCACTTCGTGTGCGTCGGCTTCGGCACCACCTTCACGAGCCTGGACGGCCCCTCGTTCCAGATCGTCGAGGAGGCGGAGATCGCTGGCGTGGTGAACTTCTCCACCTCGCAGAGCTTCCCGATCACGAGCTTCGATCCGTTCGCGCTCGGCCCGCTCGACGGCACCAGCGACTGCGTCGCGCTCGGCATCAGCCCGGACGCGGGCACGATCCCGTTCAGCGCGGGCGCCTACGTGTGCGAGACGGTGCTCGACACGGTGATCGGCGCGCCGGGCCAGCCGAACGCCGCGCTGTGCGGCGACGGCACGGTCGACGCGGACGAGGGCTGCGACGACGGCAACGTCGTGAGCGGCGACGGCTGCTCCGCGTCCTGCACGGTCGAGGCGCTGTGCGGGAACGGGGTCTTGAACGCGGGCGAGACCTGCGACGACGGCAACGCCGCGAGCGGCGACGGCTGCTCGTCGCGCTGCCGCGTCGAGCCGCGCTGCGGCGACGGCAGCCTGGACGCGGGCGAGTCGTGCGACGACGCCAACACCGTGTCCGGCGACGGCTGCTCCGCGCTGTGCGAGCTCGAGCCCACGTGCGGCAACGGCCGCATCGACCCGGGCGAGACCTGCGACGACGGCGACCTCGTGGGCGGCGACGGCTGCTCGGCGCTGTGCACGGCGGAGCCGCGCGGCGATCTCGACGGCGACTTCGACATCGACCGCACCGACGCGGCGCTGCTGGTCTCCTTCCGCGGCCGGCCGCTCGCCGAGTGCCCGCGCTGCGACCTGGACGAGGACGGCGCGATCACGGTGCTCGACGGACGCAAGCTGACGCTGCTCTGCACGCGGCCGCGCTGCGCGAGCGAGTAGCGCGGGCGGAGCCGCGCCTGTAACCGGGCGGAGCGTGCGCCGTATGCATGCTCGACGCGGGCTCGCGTCGAGAGGACGGTTCATGGCGTTTCGCATACGGGTGCTCGCGGTGTGCCTGCTCAGCCTCGCGCCGTCGCTCGGCGCGCGGGCAAACGCGGCCGCCGCGCACGAGTCGGACATCGAGGGCACCTGGCGCAGCGCCGCGGGCACGATCGACGTGCGGATTGCGCCGTGCGGACCCGCGCTGTGCGGAACCATCGCGCGCGTGGTGTCGGATCGTTCGATGTCGGATCCGAGCGTGTCGATGGCGGACGCGCCCGGCGTCGGCATCGTCGTGCTCTCGAACTTCCTGCCCGCGGACGGCGCCGCCGGCGCGTTCGACGGCTACCTCTACAACCGCGAGAACCGGAAGATGTACGCGTGCGTGATGTCGCTCGAGGCGCCCGATCGCCTGCGCATCCACGCCTACGTCGGCGTGCAGCTGCTCGGCCAGACGCAGACCTGGACGCGGGTGAAGGAGTGAGCGCGCCCCGCGTCGCGTTGGGGGCGCTGCTGGTCGCGGGCGTCGCGGTCGCGTTCGCGCTCGGTCCGGGCTCGCGCACGCGCTCGGCGCCGGCCGGGCCGCTGCGGCCCGCGCCCGAGTTCGCGGGCATCGAGCGCTGGCGGAACTCCGAGCCGCTCACCATGGCGTCGCTGCGCGGCAAGGTGGTGCTGGTCGAGTTCTGGACCTTCGCCTGCTCGAACTGCGTCCACATGCTCCCGCACGTGTCGCGCTGGTGGAAGGACTACGCCGCGCGCGGCCTGGTCGTGGTCGGCGTACACACGCCGGAGACGGACTTCGAGCAGATGGACGAGCAGCTCGAGCGCGCGCTCGCGCGCCATCGCATCACCTATCCGGTCGCGCAGGACAACGCCTGGGCGACCTGGAAGGCCTGGGACAACCACTACTGGCCCGCGTTCTACCTGGTCGACCGGCGCGGCAACGTCGCCTTCCGCCAGTTCGGCGAGGGCGACCACGAGACGATCGAGGCCGCGATCGAGCGCCTGCTCGCGGAGCCGGAGGCGCAGCCGGCCGCGGCGCGCTGACCGCCGGATTTCCAAGCCCCTCCTGCCCGACGAGGCCGCGCCCGCGATCGACGCGATGCTGGCGCAGGGCCTCGGCGTGATTCAGGAGACGCTGTCGAAGACGTAGTCGCGCGGATCGAAGCGGCGCGTGCGCGCCGCGTACTCGGCGGCGAAGCCGGGGTAGAGCGCGCGGTTCTCGCCGTCCTTGCGCTGGTACCAGCTGTTGCAGGTGTGCCAGACCATGCGCCTCATGCGGCCCTGGATGCCGGCGTTGTAGCGCTCCTGCACGTCGTGGCGGACCTCGACCGAGCGCGCGCCGCGGCGCAGGCGCTCGATCGCGCCGAGCACGTGCGCGATCTGCGCCTCGGTGTAGACCAGCACGGACGTGTGTCCCGGTCCGGTGTTGGGTCCCATCAGGATGAACCAGTTCGGGAAGCCGGCCACGCTCATGCCCTTGTAGGCCACCGCGCCGCTCTTCCAGGCGTCGTCGAGCGAGCGGCCGCCGCGGCCCGCGATCGGGAAGGGCGCGGCGGCGAGCCCGACCGCGAAGCCGGTCGCGAGCACGATCGCGTCGAGGGCTCGCACGCGGCCGTCCTTGGTGCGGATTCCCTCGCGCGTGATCTCCTCGATCGGGTCGGTCACGAGCTCGACGTTGCCGCGCTCGAAGCTCGCCCAGTAGTCATCCGACACCAGGATGCGTTTGCAGCCGAACTGGAAGCTCGGCGTCAGCTTCTCGCGCAGCGCGGGGTCCTTCACCTGCGCGCGCAGGTGCGAGAGCGACAAGCGCTCGCCGAGCGCCGACAGGCGCGGCGCGTCGAGGAACACGATCGGGCCGAACAGCTCGCTCGCCCAGTACTGCGCGAAACGGCTGGCGCGCAGCAGGAACGGGAAGCGCGCGTAGCGCCGCCGCTGCTCCTCGCTGTAGCCGCGGTCGAGCTTCGGCACGACCCAGGCCGGCGTGCGCTGGAAGACGCAGAGCTGCGCGACCTCGGGCGCGATCGAGGGCACGACCTGCACGGCGCTGGCGCCGGTGCCGATCACGCCCACGCGCCGTCCGGCCAGCTCGTAGTCGTGCCGCCAGCGCGCGGTGTGGAAGATCTCGCCGCCGAAGCTCTCCATGCCCTTGATGTCGGGCAGCGCCGGATCGACCAGCCCGCCGACACCGGAGATCACCACCCGCGCGCTCACCGTCTCGCCGCCGTCGGTGGTCAGGTGCCAGAGGCCGCGCGCCTCCTCGAAGCGCGCCTCGACGATCGCGGTGCTCAGCCGCAGGTGGCTGCGCAGGCCCCACTTCTCGACCAGGCGCAGCAGGTAGGCCTGGATCTCGCTCGACGGCGAGAAGCGCCGCGTCCAGCTCGGGTCCTGCTCGAACGAGAGCGAGTAGGTGTGGGAAGGAACGTCGCAGGCGGCGCCCGGGTAGGTGTTGTCGCGCCAGGTGCCGCCGATCTCGTCGCCGCGCTCGTAGATCGTGAAGGAGCGGATGCCCTTCTGCAGCAGCCGGATCGCGCTGCCGATGCCGGCGAAGCCGGCGCCGATGATCGCGATCGGGAAGTCGTCCGCGGGTGCGCTGCTCATGGCGTACTCGATTTACCCCATCGAGCCGCGAATCGCGAGCAGCGGGTGGCCCGGGAAGGCGCGCTCGAGCTCGTCGAGGCGGCGGCGCAGCTCGTCGCGATCGCCCGCCGCGATCGCCTCCTCGAGGTAGCGCTCGAAGGCGCGATCGACGCGCGCCCGCCACCGCGCGACGAGCGATGGGTCGCCGCTGCGCTCCGCCAGGCGGTAGCCCGTTCCGCACAGCTCGAGCACCGCGCGCGTGTCGGCCTCCGCCTCGCGGCGCGGGATCAGCGCTTCGAGCAGGCGCACGATCGCGGCGCGGTTCTCGAGATCCTCGGGCGCGAACGCGAACAGGCTCTTGCGGCGCGCGAGCGCGGAATCGAGCTGCCCGGAGTACTCCTCGAGGAGCGCGACCTGGGCGAGGTTGGTCGCGGTCGGCCGCTCTTCGAGCGAGGCGCGCGCCAGCGCGAGGGCGCGCGCGAGCGTGTCCGCGTCGGGGCGCCGCGCGAGCTCGCTCAGGAGCTCCGCGACGAGCCCGGTCTTGGCGATGTGACCGCTGTGGCGCCCGCGCGCGACGGTCTCCTCGTGCAAGCCGCGCGCATCCGTCCAGAGTCCGGCGCGCGCGAAGCTGAGCGCCGCGAACAGCGTCACCACGAGCGCCGGCGCGAGCGCCAAGCGCCGATCGCGCGCGACGAGCGCGCCGGTCCCGAGCGCAACGACTCCCGAGAGCGCGACCGACGGCAGGTACAGCGCGCGCTCGGCCAGCACGATGCCGGAGGGGAAGAGCAGGTTCGAGACCGGCAGCCAGGTGAGGCCGAGCCAGGCGAGCCAGAAGATCGGCTCGCGCCGGCCGCGGCGCAGGGCGGCGAGCGCGAGCGCGACGAGCGTTGCGACGGCGAGACCCGAGAGCGCCGCCGCGGCGCTGACGCCGGTCGCGTGCGGAAAGCCCGAGTAGTCCGCCGACAGCCGGAACGGCGCGACGAGCAGCAGCAGGATCTCGCCCAGCGCGTGCAGCATGGTGAGCGCGACCTCGAACGGCGCGGGATCCTGGAACGCGAGGTACTGCGGCGCCGCGAACAGCGCGAAGCGAACGGGCGGATTCGCCGCCGCGCCGAGCGCGAACCCGCGCAGCGCGAGGAACACGAGCAGGGCGAGCGTCATCGGCGCAAGCGCGACCGCCTGCGCGCGCGCGAACCCGCCAAGCGTTCCGCCGCCGCGCTCGAGCCAGGCGCGAACGAGCAGGACTCCCGGCAGCACGACCGCCATCTCCTTCGAGAGACACGCGAGCAGGTACAGCAGCGCGGCCGCGAGCCGGCCGGCGAGGCCGCGCCCGTGCAGAAGGAACGCGGCCAGGAAGCAGACCGTCATCAGCAGATCCGCGCGACCCACCAGGTGCGAGACCGCCTCGACGTGGACCGGGTGGACGGCGAACAGGGCGGCGCCCGCGAACGCTCCGGCCGCCTCGCCGCCGCGCCCGCGCAGCAGCGCGAACACGAGCAGCGCGGCCAGCGCGTTCAGGATCAGGTTCGTGGCGTGCACACCGAACGGTGACGGCGCGCCCGCCGCATCGGCTCCCCAGACCGCGCGGTCGAGCGCGTAGCTCGCCAGGGTGAGCGGCCGGTACAGGCCGCCCGGCTGGTCGCGCGGCCAGTAGGTCTGCGCGAACAGCGCCGGCACGTTCGCCACGTCGCGCAGCTCCGGGCGATCGCGGATGATCGGCCGATCGTCCTCGATGAAGCCGCCGTCGAGCGAGGGCCAGAAGGGCAGGACCGCGAGCAGGATCAGCGCGAGCGCACGGCCCGCGCGCCGAAGCATCCGCCTGTCCAGCACGCCACGATTCTAGTCGTTGCGGGCTCGACGCCGCGCGGCCGCGAGCGCCGCGCCGCCGAGCAGGGCCGCGAGCGCCGCGGCGATGCCGGCCTCCGGCAGCAGCGGGACCGCGGCCGTCTTGGGATGGGCGTACAGCCACTGCACCACGAGCGTCGCGTACTGCGCGGAGAGCGCGGGGATGTGCACGCCGTCGACGATCGTCCACAGCTCGCCGGCACCGCCGGCCTGACATGAGTCGGTGTAGCGCGTCACGGTGGTCTCCGCGCCCGCCAGGTTCGTGACCAGATCGAGGTTCGGCGCGGAGGTGTCGGCCGTGTTCGTGCAGCCGTTGTAGGCGTTCCAGGTCTCGACGCTCTCGACCGCGCCCGGATAGGTCTGGTTGAGCGCGCCGCCGGGGTACAGGATCGTGGCGTCCGCCGTGCCGTGGATCTGCAGCACGTGCACGGGCTCGCTCGGGCTGCACGCGGCCGGATCGTCGTACGTCGCGCCCGCCATGCTCGCGATCGCGGCCACGACGTCGGCGTGATCGCACGCCATCCGGTACGACATGAAGCCGCCATTCGAGTGACCCGTCACGTAGATCCGGCGCTCGTCGACGGTGTACTGCGCGCGCGTCTCGTCGATCAATCCGCGGATGTATGCCGAGTCGTCTGTCGTCGAGGCGAAGAAATTGCAACAGGCGTTGGTGGCGTTCCAGAAGCGCCGGCTCGTCGGGTCGAGCAGGCCGTCGGGCAGCAGGAGCAGGAAGCCGTGCGTGTTCGCGATCGCCGAGAAGCCCATGTAGGCGTCCTGTCCGGCGCCGTTCGCGCCGTAGCCGTGCAGCAGCACGATCAGCGGCGCGGGCGTGCCGGGGTCGTAGACCGGGGGCACGAACAGCGTCGCCGGCCGACCCGCAAACGTGATCGTCTCTGCGTCGGCCCGAGCGGCAACGAGGACGCAGAGCAGCGCGCAACTCCCGAACGCTGCAAGCCAGTTCGCGATCCGACGCTGTTTCACGGTCTCGCGAGTGTACGCGCTGCGCGGCGCTCGAGGGAGAAAACCACGCGCGTTTTGTAGAATGCCGCGACATCACCGCGCGTCGGCTGCGTGACCCCCGGCACGCAGCCAGCGCTCTCGCGTCCCGATTCGGTCCGAGGTCTGGTGAGCGTGCGGCCCTGCGTTTGCAACGGTCGCAGTTGCATCCGCAGGGGCGGAAACGTCGGAGAGCTCTCTTTGCACCTCGTTCGATCGATTGCCATTGGATTGTTCGCGCTAGCGGCGCTCGCGCCGCGCGTTCAGGCGCAGGTCGCCGTCGATCCCAACCTGGTGATCGAGATGGTCGTGGGCGATCTGCAGAGTCCCTCGTCGATGGCGTTCTACGGCCCGGGCGACTTCCTCGTGCTCGAGAAGGACACCGGGCGCGTGATCAACGTGGTCGACGGCGTGCGGCAGCCGGGCTGGGCGCTCGACCTCGCGGTGCAGAGCGGGCCGGAGCGCGGGCTGATCGGCATCGCGGTGCACCCGGACTTCCCGGTCGTGCCGCGCGTGTACCTCTACTACACGCCGAGCGCGACCGGTGCGGACACCTCGGCCGGCACGCCGCTGCCGTCGCGCATCGAGCGCTACACGTTCGCCAACGGCGTGCTGTCGAGCCCGCAGCTGGTGCTGGCGCTCGCGCACCCGACCGACGCCGTCGCGCACTACGGCGGACCGATGGTGTTCGGTCCCGACGGAAAGCTGTACGTGATCATCGGCGATCGCCTGCAGAGCGGCGGCCTGCAGAACGACGGGCCGGTCACGCAGGCGAACGACACGGGGGTGATCCTGCGCCTGAACGACGACGGCAGCGCGGCGCCCGGCAACCCGCTCAGCGTGCCCGGAGTCAACGTGTCGCGCTACTACGCGTACGGCATCCGCAACTCGTACGGGATCGCGTTCGATCCGGCGACCGGCGTGCTCTGGCAGACCGAGAACGGGCCCGAGGGCTACGACGAGCTGAACCGCGTCGCGCCCGGCTTCAACAGCGGCTGGAACCCGCTGATGGGTCCCGACTCGCGCGACCCGAACGGCGTCGCGGATCTCACCGTGATCGCGGGCAGCGCGTACTCCGATCCGGAGTTCTCCTGGCAGAACGCCCACGTGCCGACGGGGCTCGCGTTCCTGCGCGGCTCGGCGCTGGGCGCGGCGTACGACGACAGCCTGGTGGTGGGCTCGTACGGCGGCACCATCGTGCGCTTCCGCCTGAACGCGGCGGGCACGGCGATCGTGCCGCCGAGCCCGAGCCTGAACGACCTGGTGCTCGATCCGGGCGACGACGGCTCGGGCCTCGCCTTCGCGAGCGGCTTCTTCGGCGTCACCGACCTGACGGTCGGGCCCGACGGCAACCTGTACGCGGTCGCGATCCTGAACGGGATGGTGTTCCGCATCCGCAGCAACCAGCCGCCGCCCGACGGCGACGGCGACGGCGTCCCCGACGCGCTCGACAACTGTCCGACGGTCTCGAACCCGAACCAGGAGGACGGCGGCGGCGGACTCGAGTCGCCGCCCGACGGCGTCGGCAACGCCTGTGACAACTGCGTGAACGTGCACAATCCGCGTCAGGCGCCCAGCTATCTCGCCGCCAATCCGTGGCGCACGCTGACGGGCGGCCAGATCGACGACGACCACGACGGCTACGGCAACAAGTGCGATGCCAAGTTCGTCGGGCTGCCGAGCCAGAACGTGGCCGGGCTCGACCTCGCGCAGTTCCGCGCCTCGAACGCGAGGGACCGGCGCGGCGACACCTGCGGCACCAGCGGCACGCGTCCGTGCGCGATCTTCGATCTGGACGAGGCGCCCAACGGCGACGTCATCGGCGGCCTGGATCTGGGACGCTTCCGGCAGCTGAACGCGCGCACGCCCGGCCCGCGCTGCGCGCTCTGCACCGGCACCGGCTCGGTCGCGCTGCCCTGCACCGCCGGCACGGCCGGCAGCTGCAACTAGCGAGCAGGCCCGAAGCGAGCGAAGTCGATCGGTCAGCGCGGGGATCCCGCGTAACGGAGCTCGATGCCGCCGTACACCGCGGCGCGTGGGGCCGGCTCGAAGTAGCGCCCGAAGGTCGCGTTCGGGCGAATGCGGTCGTCGTACTTGGTGCCGGTCCAGTTGGTCGCGCCCAGGAACGGCGACACGATCAGGTCGCCGCGGCGGACGTCCCAGCCCAGCCGCAGGTCGGACGTGGTCGCGGCCGGCGCCGTCGTGGTGTTCGCGTCGTTGACCCAGAGCTTCGAGAAGTAGCGCAGGCTCGAGGTCGCGAAGAAGCCCGACGGATGCTCGTAGCGCAGCTCGAGCCCGAGCACGTTGATCGGCGCGTTCGGCTCGAGCTTGCCGTCGTTCGACACCACCTCGCCGGTGCCGAAGTCGATCGTGTCGAAGTCCTGGTAGCGGTAGCTCGCGTAGGTGTAGCTGCCGCGCGCGGACAGCCCGGGCGCGAGCCAGGCCGCGAGCGCGAGCTCGAGCCCGCGCCGGTGCGACTCGCCGGCGTCGCGGTAGAACGTGACGCCGCCGGCGTCCTCCGCCGGCACCGCGACGTGGCGCACGCGCAGCGCGAACAGCGCGACGTCGTAGTAGAGCCGGTCGAACAGCAGGCCCTTCGCGCCGACCTCGAAGCCGGTGGTCTTCTCCGCGTCGAAGTCGTCCTGGAAGCCGCCTTCGCCGCCGGGGACCTGGAGCTCGGTCGTGGTCGGCACCTGGAAGCCCGTGTCGTAGTTCGCGTACACGAAGAACTGATCCGACTGGCGCCAGAACACGCCGAGGTGCGGTGAGAGGTCGCGGAACTTCGTGTCGTCGGAGGCGTCGCCGGACGTGGCCGTGACCCAGCGGTCGCCGAAGTCGAACTCCGTCCAGTCGTAGCGCGCTCCCGCTACCGCGCCGAGCCCGTTGGCCAACCTCGCCTCTGCGGACAGCCAGGGCCCGACGGCGGTCACGTTCTCGGACTGCTCGAAGTTCTGCGCGCCGCGCGCGCCGCCGATGTTCT
>Ga0187892_10002295_pt1 | contig 39097 bp, 39 predicted proteins | sample MA1701073metaG_FD_139345 | JGI IMG/M metagenome (GOLD analysis project Ga0187892, IMG submission 139345) | Bio-ooze microbial communities from a basaltic lava cave in the Kipuka Kanohina Cave System on the Island of Hawaii, USA - MA170107-3 metaG ... | reverse complement strand
CGCGTGGCGACGGAAAGGGACCGGGGCAATTTCCTGGTCGCCACGATCGCGGAATTGCACAGGAACAAGGGGCTCGACAGCGGGATCTCGGTTTTGAAGTTTCTTCGCGAGGCTGGCGTGCGTGTGCATTGGTTCATATTCGGTGAAGGGGAAGAAAGGGCGCGCCTGGAGGACGGCATAAGAGCGGCCGGACTCGAGGAGCATGTAACTCTCTTCGGATACGTCCAGGATGCGGCCCGGTACTTGCCCTTATTTGACGTTTTTTTCCTGCCTTCTCATACAGAAGCATTTCCTTATGTTCTCCTGGAGGCCGCTTCCTGTGGACTTCCTTCTGTAGCGAGAGGCGTGGGCGGCATTCCGGAATTGGTTGTACAGGAAGTCACGGGATTGTTAGGCAAGAACGACGGGGAGCTGGGAATTCAATTGGAGCGGCTCGCTAAAGACCCATTACTTCGAAGCCGAGTAGGTACGGCGGCGAAAGAAAAGGCGCGTCAGTTCTCGCTGGATCAGATGATTCAGGCTACAAGGCGTGTGTACGCCGCCTCGTAGAGCGGAATTGTCCCTTGCCGAACCCGGAGGCAGGATTGCCCGATTCCGAAAAGGTCTTGACTGACGAACCGCGGCCTCCAGCCCGCACTACGCCCAGGCGTGGGGCGGCGTCGGGCGCGGCGGTCACCGGCCTGCCGGCACGCGTCGCCTTCGCACTGCTGGCGGCGGACGTAGGCGGCCTGATATTGTTCTTCAATCTGGCGTGGTGGCTGCGGCTCGACGCCACTCCCTGGTTCACGGCGAGCATGCTGCTTCCCCTGGGCATCCTGCTGCTCAGCCTGTATGTGGTGGATGCCTATGCACTCGAGCGACAGGTCGCGGGCATGCGGCCGCCCGCGCGCGCAATGGTCGGCGTGGGCATTGCCGCATTGCTGACCGGCGTCGCGGCGTATGCGGGCGCGTTCTGGGGCTCCGACCCGACCTTCGGCCGGGGCATATTCCTTATTGCGTTTGCGGCGCTGGCACTGTGGAGCCCGTTCTGTCGGCTCGGTCTCGGCGCGTGGGTGCGGAGGCGCGGCGAGCGTATCCGCTGGCTGGTGATCGGCGCCGGTGACCAGGCGCTCAGCCTGCGGCAGGAGTTCGCGCGCTCGCAAGCGCAGGGCGAACTGGTGTTCCTTGCCGAGCACTCGGAAATCGAACAAGTATCGGAGGACCTCAAGCCGGCGGGGCGCCTCGTGGATCTGGGCACGTTTGCGGCGGAGCCGTGGTCCGGAGTGATTGTGGCGCTGAGCGACCCGGCTCCCGAAACGCTCGTCCATCAGCTCATGGAGCTGCGCTTCTCGGGCGTGCGCGTTTACGACATCGCTGATTTCTACGAACAGCTCTGGTTCAAGGTCCCGGTGCTGCACACCCGCCGCGGCTGGCTGGTGTTCGCGCACGGTTTTGACCTGTTGCACAACCCGCTGGGCTTGCGGCTCAAGCGGTTGCTGGACGTACTCTTCGCGCTTGGTCTGCTGCTGCTCGCCTTGCCGGTCATGATTCTGGTAGCAGTGCTCATAAAGCTGGAGAGCAGCGGACCGGTGATTTTCAGGCAGATACGCACCGGTCTGAATGGCGAGGAGTTCGAGATAATGAAATTCCGCTCCATGAGCTACGACGCCGAGCGCGAGGGGCCGCAGTGGGCGCGGAAATCCGATCCTCGTATCACCCGTGTCGGTCGCATCATCCGCCTGCTGCACATCGACGAGCTGCCGCAGTTGATCAATGTGCTCATGGGCGAAATGAGCTTCATCGGCCCGCGCCCCGAGCGGCCGGTGTTCAATGAAGCGCTGGAGAACGAGATACCGCTGTACGACCTTCGGCATCTGGTAAGGCCGGGCATAACCGGATGGGCGCAGGTCATGTATCCGTACGGGGCTTCGGTGGAGGATGCGCTGGAGAAGCTTCAGTACGACCTCTACTACATCAAGAACTACTCGGTACTGCTGGACATCGGCATCGTTTTCAAGACCCTGCGCGTGGTGCTGCTGGGGAAAGGCCGGTAATGGCGGAGGTTTCGCCGCTGACGCGGGCCGCGGCCTCTTTCGACCGCGCAGCCCTGTGGATGGCCGTCGCAATCGGATTCTCCATACCGATCTCGACCGCGCTGGACAACGTACTGGTAGCTGCACTTCTGCTTTGCTGGGCCGCGGGCGCTCGCTATCGCGAGAAGTTCGCCGCAATTCAGGGCAACACCTTCGCTTTCGTTGCCTGCACGTTCTTCCTGCTCCATGTAGCCGGAACCGCATACAGCTTCGGCACGAAAGCGGACATGCTGCATGCGCTGGACAAGGCGGCAACAGTGCTTCTCATACCGCTGTTGATCTCCCTTGGTCCAGGAATCGAGTGGCGCCATCGCGCACTGTGGGTTCTCATGGCCGCAGTTGGTCTGACTCTGGCACTTTCGTTTCTCGTCTGGTTGGGGATGATGCCGGATTCCGCGATCGTCAAGGGAACTGAATCCAATGCGGTGGTGTTCAAGCTGAGGGTCACGCACGGCGTGCTGATGGCTTTCGGCGCCTTTCTGTTCGCACTCAGAGCTCGCGAGGCCGCGGACTTGCGATGGAGACTGGTTTGGGCGCTAGGATCAGCGCTCGCGGCATTCAACGTCCTTTTCATGGTCCAGGGCAGGACGGGCCAGCTTGTGTTGATGGCGTTGCTGCTCTACTTCCTGATCAGCGCGTTCAAGTGGCGCGGGCTGTTGGCGGCGCTGGCGGCCGGCCTGACAATCGGTGGGACCGTGTACCTCACCTCCTCGAGCTCTCTTCATCAGCGTACGCTGACCACGATAAGCGAATACCAGGACTGGCGGGCGGGGAAGCCGCCCACGCCTGCAAACATGCGGCTCGAATCCTGGGCCAACAGCTTCGAGATGGTGCGCAAGCACCCGCTGATCGGAGTGGGCACGGGCGGATTCGCCGCCGCCTACGCAAAGCAGGTCGAAGGCACTTCGATGATGCCGCTCCGGCAGCCGGAGAATCAGTACCTCCTCACCGCCGTCCAGCTGGGGGTTGTCGGTCTTGCGGCGCTGCTCGCACTCTTCGCCGTCCATTGGCGCCTTGCTTCGCGCCTCGCGACGCGAACGGACACCGATCTCGCGCGGGGTCTCGTCGTGGCGATGGCCGTGGGCTGCGTGTTCAATTCCTTCCTGCTCGATCACACGGAGGCGCTGTTCTACGCCTGGCTCTCGGGCCTGCTCTTTGCCGGTTTACAATCCAGGGAAACTCGCCCGCAATGAGCCTGTCGGTCATCATCATCGCGAAGGACGCCGAGGCCACCATCCGCCGCTGCCTCGAGTCCGTTGCCTGGGCCGACGAGATCGTGGTGGTCGAGCACGGCAGCAGCGACCGCACCGCCGATATCTGCCGCGAACTGGGCGCAAAGGTGCACCGGGCTCCCGACTGGCCCGGCTTCGGGCCCCAGAAGAACCGCGCGCTCGATCTCGCCCGGGGCGACTGGGTACTCTCACTGGACACGGACGAGCACGTGCCCTCCGAATTGCGCAGCGAAATCCAGTCAGCCGTCGCCAGCCCCGGAGAGGCCGTCGCGTTCAGCATTCCGCGCCTGTCGAGCTATTGCGGGCGCTACCTGCGTCACGGAGGCTGGTGGCCCGACCGGGTCGTGCGGCTCTTCCGCCGCGGCAGCGCCCGTTTCAGCGATGCCCGCGTGCACGAGCGCGTGCTGGTGCACGGCACGACCGGACGCTTGCAGTCTCACCTCGTCCACGAGAGCTTCCGCGACCCGGCCCAGGTGCTGGAGAAGGTCAATCTCTACTCGAGCGAGGGCGCGCGCATGCTCGCCGATCGCGGGCGCAGGGCCGGCATCGGCACCGCGCTCGTCCATGGATTCTGGGCCTTCATTCGAATCTATTTTCTGAAGCGCGGCTTCCTCGATGGACGGGAGGGCGTCGCCAATGCAATCTCCACCGCCGAAGCCTCCTACTACCGCTACCTGAAGCTGATGTATCTCAACGAATCCGCGGATCGGTGATCGTCGGCGCGCATGACGCATTCCCGGGCCCGCTACGCCCTGATCTACATCAATTGGGAGACTCCACGTCTCGTGGTCGAGGCGATCCGCTCCGCGAGGGCGACGGTGTCCGATCCCGCGCTCCTCCGCGTCATGATCGTCGACAACAATTCCGGCGACGACTCTCTAAACGTCTTCGCTCGCGAGCTGCCCGACGCCGAGGTCATTCGCATGCCGGCCAACCTCGGGTTCGCCAAGGCCGCCAACGCGGGGCTCGCGCGCGTGACGGAGCCCTTCGCGTTCGTGCTGAATTCCGACATACGGTTTTTGAACAATGTCACCGAGCTGCTGGCCGATGCGCTGGCGTCCGATCCCAGGGCGGTGCTCGCCTCGCCCAAGCTCCTTCGCCCCGACAATTCGGTACAGGCGAGCGCCATCCCGGAGCCCTCGATCGCCTGGGAGCTCATCAACCGCAGCGTGCCGCGCTACCTGATGAAGCTGGACAGCAACCGGGTGAGCGTCGTTCCGAGCGTGGTGGGCGCCTGCATGGCGGTGCACATGGAGCGGGCCCGGCAGGTCGGCTTCATGGACGAGCGGTTCTTCTTCTATTTCGAGGAGACCGACTGGTGCAAGAGGATTTCGAGCGGCGGCTGGCACGTCCTGTTCGTGCCCGCCGCGCAGGTGATGCACATGCAGGGCGAAAGCGCCAATCGTGTGCGCGTGCGTACCCGCGTCCAGTTCTACCTGTCACGCTACAAGTACTTCTACAAGCACAGCGGCGCCGCGGGCGTGGCGATCCTGTTTCTCGGGCTGTGCTGCAAATTGAGCGTCAGCATTCTCCTCTCGGTGCTGCACGCGCTGTTCGTCCCCGGCCCGAGGACGCGGGAGCGCGTCAAGGTCTACGTCGTGCTGTGGTGCTGGCACATGCTGTTGTGCCGGCCGCGCTGGGGTCTCGAGTGAGCCGGATCTCCACCGGTCCGCGCACGTCGCGATGCACATGAACGCGCCCGGAAGCGTGCTCGTCGTGGCGACGCAACGCATCGGCGATGTGCTGCTCGCGACCCCCTTGATACGCTCGGTCAAGCGCGCCTGGCCGCAAGCCGCCGTCGACGCGCTGGTATTCGAGGGAACCGAGGGCGCAATCGCGGCCAATCCGGACCTCCGGCGCGTGCTGGCCATTCCCCTGCGTCCCGGCAGGCTCGCGCATCTGCGTTTCCTGTGGCGCCTCCTGCGCCGCTACGACGTGGCGCTGTCGGTGCTGGCGGGGATGCGTCCGACTCTGTACGCGTTTCTCGCGGGGCGCTGGCGCGCGGGATTCCATCTGCCGACTCGCAAGGGTCCCTGGAAGCGGCACCTGCTGAACCAATGGATCCTGTTCGACAACTGGAACACCCATACGGTGCCGATGAACCTGGCGCTCGCCGACGTCATCGGCGCGCCGCGCAACGGGGAAGTGGTCGCAAGCTGGAGCGCCCGGGACGAGGAGCTCGCATCGCAGGTGCTCGGCGGCGACAAGGGCAAGCCGCTCGCAGTGCTGCATACCTTTCCCAAGTACAACTACAAGATGTGGCACCGCGACGGCTGGATCGAGGTCGCGCGCTGGCTTTCCGGGCGCGGCTTTCGCCTCGCGCTGACCGGGAGCGGCGATGCGGAGGAAGTCGCGTACGTGGCCGACCTCGCGCGCACGATGCCGGCGGGAACGATCAACGCCGCGGGCAGGCTCACCCTCGGTGCGTCATCCTGCCTGGTAAGCCGCGCGCGGATCTACGTCGGGCCCGACACCGCGATGACCCACATCGCCGCCGCGCTCGGAACCCCGACGGTTGCGCTCTACGGCCCCACCAACCCGGTGAAATGGGGACCGTGGCCGCGCGGCCAGGCGCCGGACGCGAATCCCTGGCGGCGTTGCGGCAGCCAGCGCGTCGGCAATGTCGTTCTCCTGCAGGGTCCCGGCGCCTGCGTCCCCTGCGCCCTCTCAGGCTGCGACCGGCATATCGGCAGCTACAGCGACTGCCTCCAGCAACTGCCGGCGGCGCGCGTCATTGCAGCGGTCGAGCAGCTGCTCGGAACGGCGTGACGTAATAAGTCGTGACGTAGTGCTGCGTGACGTGAAAGGGCGTGACGTGGTACGGCGTTACCTAACTGCTAACGCGCTTTTCCATGTCACGCGTCACCGCGTCACGCTGCATCATGTCACGCCTCACCGCGTCACGCTTCATCCGGCAGCAATCCAGCGCAGAGTGCGCCTGAGACCGTCCTCGAACGAAGTCACCGGCTGCCAGCCCAGCTCGGCGCGGGCGAGCCGGATGTCGAGCACGTTGGACGGCACGTCGAATTTCCGCCCCGGAGAATAACGCCGGCTCACGGGGCGGCCGATCACGCTCTCGATTGCCGCGAGGACCTGGTTGAGATCCCTGCCGATGCCGCCGCCGATGTTGATGACTCTGAAGCTGCCCCGATAATCGAGCGTGCGCGCCAGCGCCTCGGCAACATCCCCGACGTACAGGTAGTCCCGCACCACGCTGCCGTCGCCCCAGACCTCGATCGGCTCGTTGCGATGGGCATGGTGGAGGAACGCGGTCACCGCTCCCTGCCCCGACGCCACGCGCTGGCGCTCGCCGAAGGGGTTGGCGATGCGCAGCACGCAGTAATCCACGCCGTGCAGCACGCGGTAGAGCTCCAGGTACTTTTCGATCGTCAGCTTGGTGATGCCGTAGGAGGTGATCGGCTGTGTCGGGTGCTCCTCGGTGATCGGCACCGTTCGCGGCACTCCGTAGACGGTGCCCCCGGAGGAAACGAATACGAACCTGCCGCCCGCCTCGCGCCGCCAGGCTTCCAGCAGGCGCAGCGTGCCGATGATGTTCGACGCAACGTCGGCCGCCGGATCCTCGTTCGAGGACTGCGGCAGCGTGGTCCATGCCAGGTGAAAGGCCGCCTCGCAGCCGGCGATCGCGCCGCGCACGTCCTCGGCACTGAGGAAATCCCCGCGCACCCACTCGATGTCGCGCCGCCCCGCAGCCCAGCCGGCGGCATCCCGATCGTGCTGGTCGAAGATGCGCACGGCGTGCCCGGCGCTCGACAGCCGCTCCGCCAGATGGGAGCCGATGAAGCCCGCGCCCCCGAACACCACGCATTTCATCAACCCTGGCTCCCGATCACGACGCCAAGGCAGATCAAGGCAATGCCGGCGATCTTCAGTCCCGTGAGCGGCTCGTGGAATGCCCATGCCGAACCAAGGGCCACCAGCACGAAGGTCAGGCCGACGAATGGATAGGCGTGCGACAGATCGAGCCGGGTCAACGCCGCCATCCACAACAGCGCCGCGACCAGCGCCGCCGCCAGCGCGGAAACGATCCAGGGATTGAGCAGGAGCCCGAGGAGGAAACCGAGCTTGCCGGCCGCATCCCCGGGAAAGGCTCCGGCGCCGATGACCTGCCACTTGATGACGAGCTGGCAGTAGACCATGAGCAAAATGGAGCTGGCGAGATATACGTAACTCATCGGATCACCCGGCGATAGAGATCAACTGGACGGTGCAGGCAGGCGCGCTCAGCCATCCTTGCGCGCGCTGTCGAAGGTGGTATGCATGACGATGTAGAGCGGCCGCTTCTTCGATTCGTCGAAGGTCTTCCCAAGATAGATGCCGATCACGCCGAGGATGGCGATGATGATGCCGCCGATGAAGTAGATCGAGACGATCAGGCTGCTCCACCCGGTGATCGGCGATCCGTAGAGCAGCGCGCTGACGAGGATGTACACCCCGTAGCAGAACGCGAGGAACGCGATGATGAATCCGAGGCGCACGGACAGCCGCAACGGTTTGTCCGAGAAGGCGATCATGATGTCGAAGGCAAGCTTCCAGAGCTTTCCCAGCGTGTAGGTCGTCTTGCCGGCGTAGCGCTCGGCCTGCTGGACGTTGACGTACGCCGTCGGAAACCCCATCCAGTTGAGGAGCCCCGCCGAATACCGCAGCTGCTCGCGCAGCTGCCGGAAGTTCTCGACCACCTTGCGCGACAGGATGCGGAAATTGCCCGGGGTGTCGTCCCCGACGTCGGCGAGAAACCTGAGCAGCTTGAAATACACATTCGAGGCCCAGCGCTTGACCAGCGAGTCACGGCGCCGGTCGCGCTGCGCGTGCACCACGTCGTAGCCTTCCTGCGCCTTGGCGTAGAGAGCGGGAATTTCTTCCGGCCGGTCCTGCAGGTCGCAGTCCATCACCACCACCCATTCGCCGTCGCAATGGTCGAGCCCGGCGGTGATGCCGTAGTGCTGCCCGAAGTTGCGGCTGAACTGGATGCCCTTCACCCGCGCATCGCGGCGCGCGAGGCTGCGGATGATCTCCCACGAGCGGTCGCCGCCGCAGTCCTCGACCATCACGATCTCGAAATCCTGCGTGATGCCGGAGAGGACGGCGACCAGCCTGCGGTAGAGCTCCTCGAGGCAGCCCTCGGCGCGGTAGACGGGCGTGACGACGGAGATGTGGGCCATCGCTACTGGCTGGTGACCGGTTCGCCGGGAGCAAACTGGATGCGGTAGAGCTTGTCGTAGAGCCCGCCGCGCTCGAGCAGCTCGCGGTGGGTGCCGGTCTCGACGATGCGGCCGCTGTCGAGCACCACGATGCGGTCCGCGTTCTCCACGGTGGAGAGCCGGTGCGCGATGACGATGGTGGTGCGCCCGCGCATCAGCGCCTCGAGCGCCGCCTGCACGTGGCGCTCCGACTCGGTGTCGAGCGCGGAGGTCGCCTCGTCGAGCACCAGCACCGGCGCGTTCTTGAGCAGCGCGCGCGCGATCGCGAGCCGCTGGCGCTGCCCGCCGGAGAGCTTCACCCCGTTCTCGCCGACGAGCGTCGCGAGCCCCTGCGGCATGCCGCGGATGAACTCCATCGCGTGCGCCGCCTCGGCGGCGGCAACGACGTCCTTCTCCGCGGCGCCGTTCATGACGCCGTAGGCGATGTTCGCCGCCACCGTGTCGTTGAACAGCACCACGTCCTGCGCCACCAGCGCGATGTTGGCGCGCAGGCTCGTGAGAGTGAGGCTCTCCAGGTCATGGCCGTCGAGGAGCACCCGCCCGCGCGTCGGGCGGTAGAACCGCGGCACCAGGTTCGCAAGCGTCGTCTTGCCCGCGCCCGAGGGCCCGACCAGCGCCACGGTCTGGCCCGGCGCGATCGAGAGATCGATCGCCTCCAGCGCGAGGCGCCCGGGGTCGCCGTAGTGGAAGCTCACGTTCTCGAAGCGGATCTCGCCCCGCGCGCGCCCGAGCGCGCGCGTGCCGCGATCGGGCTCCTCTTCCTCGTCGATCAGCCGAAACACGCTCTCCGCGGCCGCCAGCCCCTTCTGGACGTATTCGTTGATGTCGGTCACGCGCTTCAAGGGCGCCATCAGCAGCATCATGCCGGTCACGAACGCCGCGAAATCGCCGATCGAGAGGTGCGCGGTGCTCAACTGCCCCATCGCGTACCAGATGACGAGCGCGAGCGCGACCGCCCCGATCAGCTGCACGATCGGCGCGCTTGCCGCGACCGCCGTGGACTGCCTCATCAGGTAGCGCCGCACGTGGTTCGCCTCCTGGTCGAAGCGCCGGCTCTCGTAGTCCTGGCCCCCGAAGAGCTTGACGACCTTGTGCCCGCCGATCGCCTCCTCGATCACCTGCGTGATGGCTCCCATCGCGTCCTGCACCTCGCGGCTCGACCTGCGCAGCCGGACGCTGAATACCTGCACGATCCCGATCACGAGGGGCGCCATCGCCAGCGCGAAGAGCGTCAGCTTCCAGTTGAGCCAGAGGAGGTAGCCGAGCAGCCCCGCGATCACGAGCGCGTCCCGGAACACGATGGTGAGAGCGCTGGTGGCGGCAACCATGACCTGGGTCACGTCGAAGGTGAGCTTGGAGATGAGCGTGCCCGAGGGCCGCTGCTCGTAGAACGCGGCGGGCAGCACCAGGAGTTTCGCGAACATGGCGTTGCGCAGCGCGGTCACGAGGCGCGTGCCCACCCAGTTGATGCCGTAGGCCGACACGAAAGCGGCGAGGCCGCGCACGACGAAGAGCACGATGATCGCCGCCGGCAGCCACTGGATCACGACCGGGTCGCGCTCGATGAAGGTGCCCTCGATGAGCGGCTTCGCCAGCGCCGGCAGCACGGGCGTCGTCGCCGCGTACACCACCATTCCGAGGATGCCCAGCAGGAACATGCGCCAGTACGGCTTGACATGGCGCAGCAGCCGCAGGTAGAGCTCCGTGCTGGTCATGTCGTGCATGGGACGCACGATAGCAAAACCCCGGTGCCCCGGAAAGGCGTGACGGCGGCGGCGGCCGGCGGCTCGGTCAGCGGAAAGTGTATTCCGCCGTCATCGTATAATTGCGCTCGGGCAGGGGATAGGCGTTGTAGCGATCGGGGACGAACTGGCTGCGCACGGCGTAGTTGTAGTACTGCTCGTTGAACAGGTTGTTCACGGCCGCGGAGAGGCGCCAGCCGCGATCCTCCCACGTCAGCTTGAGATCGGCCACCGTATAGGCGGGGATCTTCGTTCCGGTATTGCCTTCGTCGTTGTCCATGTACTGGCTGCCGACATAGGTGACGAGCGCGTTGAGCCGCGCCCTGGGAACGAAGCGCCAGGACGCGCCCGCATTGAACTTGTGCCGCGGAACCAGCGGCACGGTCTTGCCGGCGATCACGACGTTCTGCTGCGTAGCAGTGCTTCCCGGCAGCACGCCCTGAAGGAACTCGGCGTCGGTATAGGTGTAGCTGCCGGCGAGCCGGAGCGCTTTCCCGAGCTGCTGCTGCCCCTCGAGCTCGAAGCCCCGGCGCCGCGACGGAGGCAGGTTGGTGTTGCCGATGCCAGTGCTGTAGGCGTCGAGATGGATCTCGTCGTGGACGTCGATCTGGAACAACGTTGCGCGCAGCGCGCCGCGCGCCGTCCGCCGCTCGAGGCTCGCCTCGTAGGTTTCCGCGGTCTGCGGCTGCAGGAACTGGAACTCGCGGGAGAACAGCGGCGGCCCGGAAAACTCGTAGAGCTCGTCGACGTTGGCGAAGCGGTAGCTGCGCCCGATCCTGCCGACGGCCGCCCATTGCGCGGCGAACTGGTGGCGGAGGGCAAGCTCGTAGGCGTACTCCGTTTCGTCCTGGCTGCCCGGCGGCGCGCCCGAGCCGAAGGCGCCGCCCGGCGCGGTCGGGTCGAAGAAATCGCTCGCCTTGATCTTGTAGCGCTCCACGCGCGCGCCCGCGACGAGCGTCAGGCGCGGCGAGAGCTGCGTCGTGTTGTGCGCGTAGAGCGCCGCGTTCTGCTGCGTTGCGTCGACGGTATTGAAGGGCTGCGAGATGTTCGCCTGCGAGTTCGAGACCCGCAGCCGGTAGTCCCAGCGGTAATAATCGATCCCTGCGACCAGGGTATTGGGCAGGCCCGCCAGAGGCTGCGGAAACCGCATGCGCGGCGAGACCGACCACACGTCGAGGTCGGCCTCCCGGTAATCGGGAAACCCGTTGAAGTCGAAGTACGATTTCTGCTCCTTGGCGCGGTAACCGACCCCGAGATCGAACAGCCCGAATCCGCTCTCGTGGCGCCAGTCGAGCGTCGCGCGGGTCCCCGTGCGCTGCGCGTAATCGAGCGGGGTCGACGTTCCGCGGCGGTCGGTTTCGAGCTGATTCACCCCCGCGCTCGGCTGCACCGTGCGCGCCCCCGGCAGCCGCAGGTTCTGATCGTCGGTGCCGACCTTGAACGACAGGTCGCCCCGCCCGGTAAGCCATTTCACCTCCGCCTGCACGTTGTACAGGTTGTTTTCATTGTTGTCGCGGTAGCCGTCGGAAGTGAGGCCCGATGCGATCAGGTTGAAGCCGATGTCGCCGGTGAAATAGTTGGCGTAGAGCTGGCCCTCCAGGGTGTCGTAGGAGCCCGCGCGCGCCTGGAGCACGGCAAGGTTTCCGATTCTGGCCGGCGATTTGGTGATGATGCTGATGACGCCCGTCGTCGCCCCGTCGCCGTAGAGGACGGCGCCGCTTCCGCGCACGATCTCGATGCGCTCGATCGCGGCGAACGGGATCGACGACCATTGCACGCCGGAGAGGTCGTTGTCCGACAGGCGCCGCCCGTCGAGCAGGATCAGGGTGTTCTGCGTGGCGCTGGCGCCGAAGCCGCGCAGGTCGACGCTCGTCGAGGCGGCATTATTGCCGAAGAGGTCGTGGATTGCGATGCCCGCATGCTCCTGCAGCAGGTCGGGGACGGTCTTCGCGGCGCTTCTCCGGATGTCCTCCGCGGTGATGACCGTCGCATTCACCGGCTTGTCGAGGTAGCGATCCTCGAAGCGCGTCGCCGTGACGATGACCGGCTCGCCGGTGGTGACCGGCAGCTCCGCCGCTGCCGCGCACCACGCCGCGGCCGCCAGCACGGATGCCGCCGTTTTTCTGTGCAGCATGAATCTCTCCTCGCGCACGCCCGCCGCATGCAACAAAGCGCAAGGAAATGGCGCTGGAAGGCCGGACCGGCAACGGTCACGCCGCTTCCCCGCGGCATTTCCACCATCGGTCGAGGCCGGTATACGGGCTCGCGAGAACCTGACGCGCCGCCTTCCCATGCGCAAGCCGCGCACAGTGGCCAGGAGCCCCTGGCGGGACTCCTCGGCGCGCCCACGCTCGCTTACCGTTGCGGGGGCAGCACAGGCTTTTCACCTGTTTCCCGTTTGACCCGCTGCGAGAAATCGCGCGCGGGCACCCGGAGCCGAGTGCGGGGCGCGCGGCTTACGGATAGCGCGCGCTCCCCGCACGGATGCGATTTTAGACGCCGGCTCCGGGCCGCTCAAGATTCGGACCTCGGTGCGGCGGGCTCCGGCAGCCGGGTGTTGGATTTGCGCGCCATGTCAGCCCCTTAAGCGTCGGGCCTCGGGCGAGGGGGGAGGAAACCACTAGACCGCGCGGCAACCGCGACTATGTCCGCGGTAATGCCTCATCGCTTTGATGCCAAACAACATTCAAAAATGACTGTTAGCAGTTGACTTAACAGGATTTTTGAAACTATAGTGTGGCGATGGATGCGGAATTCAAATCGCTCGAGCGCAAACTCCACCAGTTCGTCGAGCTCTGCCAGCGACTGCGCGAGGACAACCAGCAGCTGCGCCAGCAGCTCGCCTCCGCCATGAGCGACAACAAGCAGCTCGCCGACAAAATCGGCACTGCGACCAACCGCTTGGAAAATCTGCTTGAACAGATTCCTGAAGAAGACGCATGAGTGCGGACCCAAAGGCTCTGCAGATCAACGTCATGGGGCGCGAATTTCGCGTCGCGTGCCCGGAAGGCGAGCAGAAGGAGCTGCTCGAAGCGGTCGATTACCTCAACAAGAAGATGGACGAGATCCGGGACGGCGGCAAGGTGGTCGGGGTCGAGCGCATCGCCATCATGGCGGCGCTCAACATCGCGCACGAGCTGCTCACCACCAAGATCGGCGGTTTTGACATGGCGGCGCTGAAGCGTAGAATGCAGAGCATGGAGACAACGCTCGATCAGGCGCTGCGCGATCAGGGCAAGTTGTTATGAATATCCCCTGCGGTGTTCGTTGTTAGGGCCTTAGACTCTTTGAACCAACATCGTTGAATCTGGACGCCGACTCAAGCAGCTCCGGTGTGCGCATCCGACACGGAAGCGCCTAATGGGCTCGGAAGGCGACCACCCTTGAACCGTTGGTTCAAGATCCAGGCCTGACGGCACAGGCGGGGGTCCCCACAAGAAATGCGGCGCGTGTGCGCCGCATTTTTTTCGCCGATGAAATACTGGCTCTTCAAGTCCGAGCCTTCCACCTACGGCATCGACGACCTCGCGCGCGAGGGGGTCACGGCCTGGACCGGGGTGCGCAACTACCAGGCGCGCAATTTCATGCGCGACGAAATGCGTCCCGGCGACCGCGGATTCTTCTACCACTCGAGCTGCGAGGTTCCCGGAATCGTCGGTACCGTCGAGGTCGTGAAGGCCGCCTACCCCGACCCGTCACAGTTCGACCGGAAGAGCCGATACCACGATCCGGGCGCAACCCGCGACGAGCCGCGCTGGCTCAACGTGGACGTGAAGTTCGCGAGCAGGACGCGGGTGGTGGGTCTCGACGAGCTGCGCCGGGAGAAGGCTCTCAGGAAGATGCAGGTGCTCCAGCGCGGCAACCGGCTCTCCATCACCCCGGTCACGCCCGCGGAATGGGCGTGCATCGAGCGCCTGTTCGACAAGGCGTGACGAGATACAGGTGACGATTACGGGTGACGAATAATGGTGACGGCTGGAGCCCGCTCCAGTTCGGTCCTCGTCACCTTTATCTCGTCACCTGCACCTCGTCACCCTTAGTCGTCACTTCTTGCGGCCGCCCGCCGCGCCCCCTTCGAGGCGCAGCAGGCGGGCGGCATTCCCCCAGAGTATCTGCTGGCGCTGCCGGTCGTTCACGGACTTCAGGGCGTTCACGGTCGTCACCGGGTCGTTGTCGGCGATGTCGAAGCAGTAGTCGCTGCCCATCAGGATGCGCTCCGGCCCGACCAGCTCCACCAGGTAATCCATGATCGGCTGCGAGTAGCTGATGGTGTCGTACGTGAAGCGGCGCAGGTACTCGCTCGGCGGGCGGCGGATGACCTTGCACTCGCCGCGGATCTCGAAGCCGCGGTCGAGGCGCCCGCGCAGGATCGGCAGCGCCCCGCCGGCGTGCGGCAGGCTCACCTCCAGCTTCGGGAAGGCATCCATGACGCCGCCGAAGATGAGGTGCGCGGCCGCGATCGCGGTGTCAAAGGGGTTCCCGAGGAGATTGATCAGGTAGTACTGCTTCAGCCGCTCGTTGTTGATCATCATCGGGTGCAGGAAGATCGGAAGCCCGAGCTCGGCGATGCGCTCGTAGACCGGGAAGAAGCTGCGGTCCGAGAGCTCGCGGTCGCGCACGGCGGTCGCCATGTAGACCCCGCGGATGCCGGGCAGCCGCGCGGTGCGCTCGAGCTCTTCCAGCGCGAGGTTGGGATTCTGGAACGGCAGGCACGCGAAGCCGATGAAGCGGTCGGGGTGCCTGCGGTGCGCCTCGCTCACCGCGTCGTTGAACGCCACGGAGAGCCGCAGCCCCAGCTCGTCGTCCGCCCAGTACACCATCGGCTGCGTGAGCGAGAGCGCATGCATGCCGACTCCGATGCGGTCCATGGTCCGGATGCGGTCGTCGAGGTCGTAGAAATGCGGCGTGATCGGTCCGGTGCGGAGAAGCAGGCCGACCTGGATGAACCGGGCGCCCGAAGTATCGGTGATCACGGTGGTGCCGCAGCGCTTGCCGTGATCCGCCACGAGCTTGAGGTAGGACTCCGGAAAATAGTGCGCATGGGTGTCGATCGTGCGCGCCGTCGCCACGGCGTCTCCGCGCTTTTCGCTCTTCGCTTCCCGTCCGGAGGCGGTCGCCATTACAGCTTGACCCCGGTTGCGTGGACCACTTCCGCCCAGGTCTTGACGTCGCGCTCGAGCGCCGCCTGGAGCTCCGCCGGGGTCAGGTTCAGCGCCTCGGCGGCGTTGACCGCGTAGATCTCCTTGACCTTCGGGGCGGAGGAGGCCCGCGCGAATTCCGCGTTCAGGCGCTCGACGACGGCGCGCGGCGTGCCGGCCGGCGCGAGCACCCCGGCAATCACGGCGCCCTCCACGCCCTTCAGGCTCTCCGCGATGGCCGGGATGTCCGGCAGGTACGGAGAGCGCCGTTCCGCGGCGACGCCGAGCGCCACCAGCTTGCCCTTCTGCACGTGCTGGATGCTGGCGGGCACCGTCGCCATGACCAGCGCGACCTCGCCGCCCAGCAGCGCGATGACCGGAGTGGCGCCGCCCTTGTAGTTCACGGCGGTCGCCTGGATCCCCGCGCGCATCGCGAACTTCTCGGCAGTCATGTGGGTCACGGTGCCGATGCCGGAGTTGGCTATGGTGATTCCCGGATGCCGTTTCGCAATCGCGATCACCTCGCGCACCGATTTCGCGCCGACGGACGGATGCGCGACCAGGATGAGCGGCGAGGAATTGACCGCTGCGACGGGGGCGAAATCGCGCAGCGGGTGGTACGGCAGCTTGGTGTAGAGCGAGGCCGTGATCGTGTGCGTGGAAAGGTCGGTGAAGAACAGCGTATGGCCGTCGGGAGCGGCCTTGGCGACGAGGTCGGCGCCGATGGTGGTCCCGGCGCCCGGCCGGTTCTCGACGATCACCTGCTGGCCGAGGCTCTTCGTCAGCTCCGCGGCCGTCGCGCGCGAGAACGTGTCGGTGGGCCCGCCCGGAGGAAACGGCACGAGCAGCCGGACGGGCTTCGTGGGATACGCCTGCGCGAATGCGGCGCCCGCAGCCGCGACGCCCAGGATCAGAACCGTCATGCTTGCGAAAAGTCGATTCATAAGCCCCCTCCTTCTCGACATGAGTCACGAATCACCAGTCACGTGTCACCATTCACGCCTCACCAGTCACGCCTCACCAGTCACGCATTATCAAGCAAGGTGGCGCCTGAAGAACTCGACCGTCAGGGCGAGCGCCCGGTCCGCCTCGGGCTTGCTGTAGGTCCTGCCGCCATGGCGCGCAAACGCGTGATCCGCCCCCGGGTACTTGTGGATGGTCACGAGCGGATTGGGCGCGAGCCGGCGCTCGAGCAGATCGTTCACTTCCGCCTGCACCCACCGGTCCTTCATCGCCATGTGCAGCATGAACGGGCGGTGGAGGCCTGGCGCCTCGCGGATGTGATGCTCGATGTAGGTGCCGTAATAGGCGACCGCGCAATCGATGTCGGTGCGGCAGCACATCAGGTAGCAGAGCTTGCCGCCCAGGCAGTAGCCGACCGCCCCGACCTTGCCGTTGCACTTCGGGAGCTGCGCCAGATGCTTCCACGTGTCTTCCATGTCGCGGACGCCGAGGTCGTAATCGAAATCGTAGTAGAGGTCGAAGGCCTTCTTCACATGCTCCGGGTTGGAATCGGACAGCTCGACCCCGGGCTCCTGCCGCCAGAAGAGGTCCGGAACGAGGCAGACGAATCCGGCCTCCGCGAACTCCGCGGCGTGGCGCCGCATCGTGTCGTTGACGCCCCAGATCTCCATGATCGCGATGATCGCCCCGCAGGGCGTCCGCTCCGGAAGGGCGAGGTGGGCGCCCATCGTGCCGTCGCGCAGCGGCACCGTGATGTTCTTCGTTTGCATTCTTGACGAGCGCGAGCGCCGGCCGTCATCCGGCGGCGAAGCTCGCGTTCCCTCCTCTTCCGGTTCCCCGCGGCACGGTTATTCTAGCCTTTCGCCGCGTTAGACCTCAGCGATGGTCGTTCAGGGCCCTATTTAAGGAGAAATGGATACTTCTTCTGGCGAAGTTCCTCGACCACCTTATCGGTTAGCTTCCATGCATCGCCTTCGATGCGGGTAACGAGCTCCTTCCAGACTCTGCCAAATGCCTCGATAGCGTCATCGTCGCTAAATCGGACGCCACTCGGCAGCAGCGGGTCCACATCTTCGGTCAAACTCCTATTCAGTTTCTCAAGCATCCGTTGCTCAGCTTCCGCCCTCGAGATGAGATTGCCTTCGAGGGCAAGATAGTGGTGAAAGCAGGCAATTACTTTTTCCGCGCTAAGTGCTAGCTGTCTTAGTCCTTCATCTAGATCGAACAGGTCGCGACCCTGTCGCCGCTGCAGCAGGGCTCGCAGCTTTGTTCCGAAAATCTCTTCGGGTTCATATGAGAAGATTTCTGTCTTGGCGTTATACCAGCCGCTGACAAGCTCAAAGGGGTACAGCCTCACGCCAAGCAAACTTTCGTGCTCCCGCGTGTTAATTTCTATCTTTATATTCAGGACCGTATCCGGCGCTACCTCCGGCGCGAACCGGAAATTCAGATGCATTGAATGATCCGCCTGGTGCCGATTGCATTTTCCGAGCCACACCAGTGCCTTTCGAACCGCATCGACCGTTGGGCCGATCGGCTCGGGCTGAATTTGCGCCAGATCGATATCCTCAGAGTAGCGCAGTGGCTTGCGAAAAAGCAGCTTGTTGATTGCTGTTCCGCCACGAAAAGCGATCCTCCACTTGAGCGCAGGTGCGTTGAACAGATCGCACAATGCGCGGCAGATAACAAGATCCTGCTCTACCTGCCTCAAGTCCGGCCAAGGCGCCTTTACACTCCATTCCTGGAGGTAGGCGCGCGGTATCAAGAGATGACCTCCACTGGCTCATCGATGACCAGCATCCACTTTGGATTTCTCTCCTTTGAGGCAGCAAGCGACGCGATCAGAGGTTTGACGGCAGGATCCAGGGGCTTTAGCGACTTTGCCTTTCTTGCAAACGGCTCCAGCACCTTCGCGTGGCGCGCATGCCCGGCGAGCTCCAGCAGGTAGCCGAGACGTCGGACAGACGAGTTCTCATAAATGTTTGCCAACCTAGCCAGCCTGTGCGGGTCGGCTTTCGCGCCCAGGTCCTTTACGATCTGCGCGACGCTATTGATGCCGGCGGCGCGGTGAAGGTAACGAACGCAGTCTAGGAGCGTCAACTCGACGCCCGCGACCTTGGCATACCCCGCGTCGCTCTTTATCTGCGCTAACCACTCTGGTTTATTGGCCTGGGAGAAAGCGCTCAGAGTTTGGTAGATAAACTGCAGGCGGTGGCGGCCGATATCGAATTTTCGGAGCTGTCTTGGAACGAGCACCTGAAGGACCATGACCGCTTGGTGTGAGGAGCCGTGGAATGCCGCGGCGCGCAGCAAGGAGATGCGGTAATCGATCCCCTGATGTTTCATCAAGGGATCTATCCAACGTACGGGGTCCGGCGCCCCACTTGATCGATCCTCGGGTCGGAGGATCAAGTAAAAACCGTGCCGCGGATTCGCTAGGCGGCGTTTCTTGATGAGTCGACTGATCGCAGCTGCAAAGGTTTTGGGCGCCAGGTCTAGCGCTTCCATCGCTTCTTGTCGAGAGAAGTAGGCGCGGCCGCGTGCGAGCTGCTCGTCTAAGTATTGATCAATTGAAGCCATGCCCCAATCATATGCAAAACCTAGTAGTCATGCAATCTTTTTGCGTACGATCGGGGAGAAAACGTATCCGTTCCATTCACCAACAGCTCTCTAGATAACACCATCAGCCCGCAGGTTCGCGATGGCGGCCTCGTCCATGCGCAGCAGCCCGCGCAGCACTTCCTCCGTGTGCTGGCCGAGCGCGGGCGGGGCCGCCTTGTGCTCGAGCGGCGTGCCGGAGAACTTCATCGGGCTCGCGATCAGCGGCACGCGCCCCGCAGCCGCGTGCTCGAGCTCGATTCGCATGCCGCGCGCGGCGACCTGCGGCTCCTCGAACACCTGCTTCAGGTCGTTGATCGGGCCGTTCGGCACCCCCGCCGCCTCGAGCGCATCGCACCACTCCTTCGTCGTCCGCGTCGCGAAGATTTCCGCGAGCAGCGCGGAGATTGCGTCGCGGTTCTCCACCCGCTTCGAATTGGTCGAGAAGCGGGGATCGCGCGCGAGGTGCTGGCAGCCCGCCACCTCGCAGAATTTGCCGAACAGGTTGTCGTTGCCGCAGGCGAGGATGACGTCCCCGTCTCGCGTCTTGAACGGCTGGTAGGGCACGATGTTCGGGTGCGCGTTGCCGATGCGCCCCGGGGGCTCGCCCGTCGCGAGGTAGTTCATGCCCTGGTTGGCGAGGACGCCGACCTGGGTGTCGAGGAGCGCGAGATCGAGGTGCTGGCCGGTCCCGCTTCTCTCGCGGTGTGCGAGCGCCGCGCAAACCGCCACCGTCGCGTACATCCCGGTCATGATGTCCGCGATCGGGATGCCCACGCGCTGCGGGCCGCCGCCGGGAAGGTCGTCGCGCTCGCCGGTCACGCTCATGACCCCGCCCATGCCCTGGATCATGAAGTCGTAGCCGGGCCGCTCGCGGTACGGGCCGGTCTGGCCGAAGCCGGTCACCGAGCAATAGATGATCCGCGGGTTGAGCTTTGCGAGGTCCTGGTAGCCCAGGCCGTAGCGCGCGAGATCGCCCACCTTGTAATTCTCGACGAAGACATCGGACTGCCGCGCGAGGCCGCGCACGATGTCCTGCCCTTCCGCCTTCGAGAGGTTGACGGTCACCGATTTCTTGCCGCGGTTGGCGGAGGCGAAGTATGCCGACTCCCGGGTGTCCTTCCCGTCCCGGCCCTTCAGCCACGGCGGGCCGAAGGCGCGCGAGTCGTCGCCCGTGCCCGGGCGCTCGATCTTGATCACCTCGGCGCCGAGATCGGCCAGGTTCTGGCCGCACCACGGCCCGGCGAGCACGCGCGAGAGGTCGAGCACGCGGATATGGGACAGAGGTCCGGCCATGAATTGCGTTCTGCCGCCGTCACTGAATCAGGGCGCGCTATTCTACAATGCAGCGCACGCGCATGAATTCCGCGACCGCAATCGAAACCATCAGGCGCGACGTCGGCATCTGCATGTTCGACCTCTACGGAACAGTGGTGGACATCCAGAGCGGGCTCACACAGGCGGCGGCGCCCTACCTCAGGGCCAAGGGCTGGGCGGGCGATCCGTCGCGGCTCGTGACCTGGTGGCGCCGCACCCACTTCGAGAACTCGATGATCGACGCGCTGCTGCACCGGGCGCACCTGCCCTACCGCGAGATCGGGCGCATTTCGCTCTCCTATACCCTGGAGCGGGCGGGAATCCCGCATACCCAGGACGAAGTGAAGGGCCTCGTCGCCGAAATCGAGCGCCTGCGGCCCTTTCCGGAGGCGGTGGCAGCGCTCGAGCGCCTGGGGCGAAGGTACCGCCTCGTGATTCTCTCCAACGGGGATCCCGACATGCTGGAAGCGATCAAGCCGCACCTGGGCATCGGCTTCGACCGCATGATCTCGGTCGCGGAGGCGGGCAGCTTCAAGCCGCACGCGGCGACCTACCGCCGGGCCGCGGAGATCATGGGCGCGCGGGCGGACGCGATCCTGTTCGTGGCGAACCACGCGTTCGACTGCGTGGGTGCGAAGGCCTCCGGCATGCGCGCGGCCTTCGTTGACCGCCGCAAGCGGCCGTTCGGCGACTGGCCCTACCCGCCCGATCTCGTCGTCGGCAACCTCGCGGAACTCGCCGACGTCCTCGGCTGAGCGGGGCCCGGGCGTTGCCCGCACTTGCCATCGGGGCCTCCGTGGACTAAGTTTATCGGTCTTGGAGCAACCAACAACGAGGAGGGAATCCATGAACCGCAAATTGTTGACTGCCACCGCGCTGCTGATCGCGGCTGCAAGCGGCTACGCCCAGGACTATCCGACGCGCGCGATCAACATCACCAACCCGAACCCGCCGGGGGGCATGAACCAGCTCCTTGCCCAGCCGCTCTCCAACATGCTGGAGAAGCTGACCGGCCAGCCCGCGCCCATCGTCAACCGGCCGGGCGGAACGGCGGCGATCGGCACGGCGTACGTCGCCAACCAGCCGGCCGACGGCTACAACCTGCTGGTGACCACCGCGAATCTGCACCTGGTGATCGAGAAGGACAAGCTGTACGGAATCCAGTCGCCCTTCACGCTCGAGCAGATCGCGCCCCTCGCACTTTTGACCGCCGATCCGGTGGTCATGGTGGTCCACCCGTCGCTGCCCGTGCACAACGTGAAGCAGCTGGTCGCGCTCGCCAAGTCGAAGCCGAACGAGATCGTGTTCTCGACCTCCGGCCCCTACGGCATCACCCACACGCCGCAGGTGATGTTCATGGACGCCGCCAAGATCAAGATGCGCCACCTGCCGACGACCGGCGGCGGCCCCGCGCTCACGCAAGCGCTGGGCGGCCACTCGCAGGTGACCGGCGGCGGCCCGGCGACGACCTATCCGTTCGTCAAGCAGGGCAAGCTGCGCGCGATCGTGAGCTGGGGCACCAAGGCGCATCCCGCGTATCCCGACCTGCCGACGTTCCAGTCCCTGGGCTACAAGGACGTCGAGGCCTACCTGTGGGTCGGGGTGTTCATGCGGAACGGCACTCCGGAGCCGATCGTCAACAAGCTGCGCGCGCTGATGGCGAAGGCGACTTCCGACCCGAGTTTCACGGGGACGCTCGAGAAGGTGCAGGTCGTGACCGACTACCGCGATGCGGCGGAGTTCAAGAAGTTCTTCGACGCGGACCACAGGCGCATGGCGGCGGCGATCAGGAGCATCGGCAAGCTCTAGCATGAAGATAAGACGCATCGAACCCATCGCCGTCAGCCTGCCGCTGGCGAAGCCGCTCAAGATGGCGTTCGAGGAGGTGAAGAGCGCCGAGAACGTGCTGGTGCGGCTCGAGTCCGACGATGGTGTCGTGGGCTGGGGCGGGGCTGCGGCGGCCCCGACCATGACCGGCGAGACGGTGGCAAGCATGGCGGCTGCGATCCGCTACCTCGCTCCCCGTCTCGAAGGCATGCCGCTCGACGACATCGCGGCGGTCATGGACCGCGCCGGCAACTACCTCTACGGCAACCAGTCCGCCAAGTCTGTCATTGAGATGGCGCTGCACGATGCGCTGGGGCGCGCGCGCGGCAAGCCGGCCCACGACCTGCTCGGGACCAGGCGGCGCGACCGCATCGCGGTCCTGCGCATGGTCGGCACCGGCAAGGGCACCGCCGCCGACGTGGCGGACGCGCAGCGCGGCCGCGCCGAGGGCTACGTCGCGTTCAAGATCAAGGTCGGCGTCGCCGCGCCGCACGAGGACGCCGAGCGCACGCGCAGGATCTGCGAAACACTCGACGGCGGCGGAAGCTTCCTCATCTGCGCCGATGCGAACCAGGGCTGGACGCCGGATGAGGCGGCGGCTTACGCGCGCGGCGTGGAGGACACGGCGCTCGCCTACTTCGAGCAGCCGGTCGCCGCGCATGATATCGAGGGCATGGCGATGGTTGCGCGCGCGAGCCGCGTTCCGGTCGGCTGCGACGAGGGGCTGCACTCGCTGGAGGATCTCCGGCGCCACCACGAGGCCCGGGCCGCGGGCGGCTTCAGCCTGAAGACCATCAAGCTCGGCGGCATGCAGCCGGTCATGGACGCAGGGCTGCTGTGCGAGAAGCTCGGCATGAAGGTGAATCTCGCCTCCAAGATGGCGGAGACCGGCGTCTCCACGGCCGCGCTGCTGCACCTCGCCGCCGCGCTGCCCGCGGTGGACTGGGGCGTGGGCCTGTCGAGCGTCTACCTCACCGACGACATCCTGAAGCAGCCGCTCTCGGTTGCAAGCGGCCACATCTCGGTGCCCTCCGGCCCCGGCCTGGGAGTGGAAGTCGACGAGGCGAAAGTCCGCCGCTACGCCCGCGAGACGTGATCAAAGCTTGATCTTGGGATCGAGCCAGTCCCGCAGCGAGTCGCCGAACAGGTTGAAGGCGAACACCGCGAGGCTGATCGCGATTCCGGGGAAGACGATCATCCACGGCGCCTGCTGGTAGAAGTCCGCCGCCGAGCCGGAGAGCATCAGGCCCCACGACGGGGTCGGCTCCGTGACCCCCAGCCCGAGGAACGACAGCGATGCCTCCGCCAGGATCGCCTGCGCCACGAATGCGGTCAGCAGGATCAGGTAGGGCGCGACCACGTTGGGAACCATGTGGCGGAAGATGATGCGCGCGTGCGAGTAGCCCGCCGCACGCGCCGCGTCCACGTACGGCATTTCGCGGATCGCCAGGGCCGATGCGCGCACCACGCGTTCGACCCGCGGCAGCATTGGCACCGCGATCGCGATGATGAGGTTCACGTCGACGCCGAGCACGACGTAGTGGCCCAGCACCGCGACGACCGTGATCGCCAGCACGATGATCGGGAACGACAGCAGCACGTCCATCACCCCCTGGATGAAGAGATCGGTCCTGCCGCCGAAGTACGCCGACGCGACCCCGATGATCGCGCCGGCGGTGCACCCGACGAACGACGCGATGAAGCCGATCGCGAGCGCCGTGCGCGCGCCGTAGATGATGCGCGAGAGCACATCGCGCCCGAATGAATCGGTGCCCAGCCAGTGCTCCGCCGACGGGCGCGCGAGCTGCGAAGCGTAGTCCACCGCGAGAGGATCGAACGGCGACACCCACTGCGCGAACGCCGCGCACACGCACATCGCGACGATGATGACGAGTCCCGCCGCGCCGAGCGGCTGCTGCGTCACGAACAGCAGCACCGGGTGCCGGCGCTTCGGCACATTGTAGGAGATCGTGGCCGCCGCCGTGCTCATCTACGCCTCACCAGTCACGCCCCATCAGTCATGCTTCATCCGGCTAGCGATAGCGGATCCGGGGGTCGAGGAACGCGTACATCAGGTCCATCACGAAATTCACCAGCACGAAGAACACCGACACCAGCAGCACCAGCGCCTGGATCATGGTGAAGTCGCTGCGCGCCACCGCCTGCACGAAGAGCCGGCCGATGCCGTTCAGGTTGAACACCTGCTCGGTCACCACGAGGCCGCCGATCAGGAACGCGAACTCGAGGCCGATCACCGTGACGACCGGCAGCAAGGCGTTGCGCATCGCGTGGCGCGCCACCACCAGCCGCTCGACCACACCCTTCGCTCGCGCGGTGCGGATGTAGTCCTCCTGCAGCACCTCCAGGATCGAGGAGCGCATCATCCGCGTCGACACCGCGGAGTAGCGGTAGCCCACCGCGAGCGCCGGCCAGATGAGCTGGGACAGGTTCTCCCACGGATCGTCCCAGAGCGAAGTGAAAGTGAGCGGCGGGATCCACGAGAAATAGCTGAGCAGAAGCAAGATGATGATCATTCCCAGCCAGAACGAGGGCACCGCCAGGCCCGCTATCGAGAAAACGCGGATCACCTGGTCGATCCAGGTGTCCTTGAAGATCGCGGACAGCGTCCCGAGCGGCAGTGCGAGCAGGATCGCGAGGATGGTGGCCATGATCGCGACCTGGAGCGAGAGCTCCAGGCGGATGCCGATCTCGTAGGCGACCGACTTCCCGGTCCACATCGAGAAGCCGAAATCGCCCTGCAGCACGCCCCAGAACCACTTGAAGAACTGCACGTAGAGCGGCAAATCGAGCCCCAGGCGCGCGCGCTCCTGCTCAATGACCTCCTGGGAGATGTTCGCCCCTCCGGCGTCGCCCAGAAGCATGGTGGCGACGGGATCGCCGGGCATCAGCCGCAGCAGGAAGAACACGAGCACCGCGACCCCGAGCAGCGTCGGGATCATCAGGAGAAACCGGTGGAAGATGAAGCGCAGCATGCGCCTGAGAGGCGCGAGGAGAGAGGAGTGAGGCGGGAGACCCTCTATAGCATGGGCGGTGTGGCCGTCCCCGATGCCGTGACGCCTCTCCCCTCTCGCCTATCTCCTCTCTCTACTGGTCGAGCCAGACGTCCGCCAGGTCCTGGCCGACGTAATGGCTCGGCGTGATGTGCCAGCCCTTTATCGGCTTGTGGAGGACGATGATGCGGTGCCACCAGATCGTCGGGATCGTATAGGCCTGCTCGAGCGCCCGCTTCTCGAACTGGCGCAGGAGCGCGTAGCGCTTCTTCCGGTCGAGCTCGCCCGACTGCTGGTCGAAGAGGTCGTCCAGCGCGCGGTCGGTCTGCTGCGCGTAGTTGATGGGCGAGCGGTCGTGCGAAAGGTATTTCTGCAGCTGCAGGTTGGGCTCGTCCATGAAGTCGCAGTTGAAGTCGAGCGCCGCGTCGTAGGTCGGGTTGTCGCGCTGCTGCGCGGCGAGATAGAGCCGCGTCTCGAGCTGCTCGTGCTTGGCGTTGACCCCGATCTGCCGCCACTGGTCGATCAGGAACACGCCCACCGGCGTGTAGGGCATGGCGACGTTGCGGTTGGTGAAGGTGAAGGAGAGGTTGGGGACGCCAGCCGCGGCGAGGAGCTTGCGCGCCTCCGCGCGCGCGGCATTGATGTCCCGGGAGAAGCCGGGATAGGTCAGGAGCTCCTTCTCGCTCGCGGCGAGCTCATAGCCCGGCCGCAGGATGCCGCCCACGTGGCGCACCAGCGCGACCTTGGAGAGCGCCTGCGCGCCGCCCCAGCGGTCGATCGCGAGGTTCAGCGCCTGCCGCACGCGCACGTCGTCGAAGGGCTTCTTCTTGGTGTTGAAGGTGACGACCAGCGAGCACACCCACGGCGTCTCCTGCACCGCAGCCTTGGCGCCGAGTGCCTTCATCAGCCGGTCGCGGTCGGCCGGAGAATGGCCGCGGAACTCGACCAGCACTTCGCCCGCCGCAAGCGCGTTCACCATCGGCGCGCCGGAGATGAAGATGGCGACGTAGCCGTTGAGATAGGGCTTGCCCTTCTCGAAGTAGGCCTCGAACCGGCGGCCCGTCCAGTGCGAGCCCGCGACGTGGCCCGCGAAGGTGAACGGCCCCGTGCCCATGATGTTGCGCTCGGGGAAGCGCGGATCCTGCTTCAGCTTGGCGGCGCTGTAGACGCAGTCCCACGGGCTCGCGAAGTTCGCGAGCATGGCGGCATTGCGCTTTTTGAGTTTAAACACCGCCGTGAGCGGGTCCGGCGTCGATATGGTGTCGATGTCCTCGTAGCTTGCCTGCCGCACCGAGCGCACCCCCGGCTGCGGATTGCGCAGCCGCTCGTAGGTCGCCTTCACGTCCTCCGAGGTGAGCGTCGAGCCGTCGTGGAACTTGACGCCCTTGCGCAGCTTGAAGGTGTAGGTCAGCCCGTCTTTCGACACCGTCCACGACTCCGCCAGGTCGCCCTTGATCGCGGGGTATTTCGCCGTGTCGAACTCGAGCAGCGTGTTGTAGTGCGGGCGCACCGGGTGGATGAACGCGAACGAGGTCTGCGCGTGGCAGTCGTAGTTCGGCGGTTCCGCGCTCACGGCGAACTTGAGCAGCCCGCCCCGCTGCGGCGTCTCCGCCGCTATCGCGCTGGCGGCAGCGAGCGCCGCTGCCGCTATCCACAATGCAGATACTTGCTTCATGGTCCCTCCTCCATTCTTTTGACGTTCAGGCCTTGATGCACGCGACAAAATGCTTCGGCCGCACCTCCCGCAGCGGAGGGACGGCCATCTTACACTCTTCGCTCGCCAGCGGGCAGCGCGTGTGGAACACGCAGCCCCGGGGGGGATTCAACGGGCTCGGCACCTCGCCGCCCAGTACCCGGTACTTGCGCCGCGCCTCGAGCTGCGGATCGGGGATGGGCACCGCATCGAGCAGCGCGATCGTGTACGGATGCAGCGGCTCCGCGTACAGCGTATCGCGGTCGGCGATTTCCATAATCTTCCCGAGATACATCACAACCACGCGGTCGGAGATGTGCCGCACCACCGCGAGGTCGTGCGCGATGAAGAGATAGGTCAGGCCGTAGCGGTTCTGCAGATCCTCCAGCAGGTTGATGATCTGCGCCTGGATCGACACGTCGAGCGCGGACACCGGCTCGTCGCACACGATGAAGGAGGGCTGCATCGCGAGCGCGCGCGCAATGCCGACGCGCTGGCGTTGCCCGCCGGAGAGCTCGTGCGGGTAGCGCTCGGCCATGTACTCGAAGAGCCCGACCTGGGTCAGAAGCTCCGTCACCTTCGCGCGCGCCCCCCGTGCGTCGGGGACGAGCTTGTACACCCGCATCGGCTCGGCGATGATGTCGCCGACGGTCATGCGGGGATTCAACGAGCTGTAGGGGTCCTGGAAGATCACCTGGATCTTGCGCCGGTAATCCTTCAGCGGCTGGCCCTCCACGCGCGTGACATCGGAGCCCGCAAACACGATTATGCCGCTGGTCGCCTGCTCGAGACGCAGCAGGGTGCGCCCCACCGTGGTCTTGCCGCAGCCCGACTCTCCCACCAGGCCCACGGTCTCTCCCGGGAATACGTCGAGCGTCAGGCCATCCACCGCGCGGACCACGGCGTGCCGGCGCTTGAGCAGCTGCATTCCGGCGCCGACATTGAAGTAGGTGCGCAGATCGCGCACCTCGAGGAGCGGCCGCGCGGTGTCGATGCGCTTCGCGACCGGCGGCTCCGGCCGCGCGCTCTGCAGGCCGAGCCCGGTCGGCCCGAGCCGCGCCATCTCCCTGGCGCGCAGGCACGCCGAGTAGCGCTGGGGCTCGACCATGGTGATCTCCGGCACCTGCGCCACGCACGCGTCCTGCCGCGCGGCGCAGCGCGGCGCAAACCGGCAGCCGGGAGGCGGATCGAGCAGATTGGGCGGCAGGCCCTCGATGGTCTCGAGCTTGCGGCCGCGCGGCTTGTCGAGGCGCGGCACCGATCGCAGCAGCCCCGCCGTATACGGGTGGAGCGGCCGCGCGAAGACGTCGGCGGCGGCGCCCTGCTCCGCCAGCCGCGCCGCATACATCACGTTCACGCGGTCGGCGTAGCGCGCAACGATGCCGAGGTTGTGCGTGATCACCACCAGCGCGATGCCGAGATCGCGCGAGAGATCCTTCATGAGCTTCAGGATCTGCGCCTGGATGGTGACGTCGAGCGCGGTCGTCGGCTCGTCGGCGATGATGAGCTTGGGATTGCACGAGAGCGCAATCGCGATCATCACGCGCTGGCGCATGCCGCCCGAGAACTGGTGCGGATACTGGTCGAGCCGGTGCTCGGCATCGGGAATGCCGACCTTCTTCAAGAGTTCCACGGCGCGGGCGCGCGCCGCTTCCTCCGTCATGTCGAGGTGGATCAGCAGCGGCTCCATGATCTGGAAGCCGATGGTGAGAACGGGATTGAGCGAGGTCATCGGCTCCTGGAAGATCATGGCGATGTCGCGGCCGCGGATTTCGCGCATCGCGTCTTCCGTGAGCTCGAGGAGGTTGCGCCCCTCGAAGAGGATCCTGCCGCCGACGACGCGCCCGGCCGGCCGTGCGAGCAGGCGCATGATGGCGAGCGCGGAGACCGACTTGCCGCAGCCCGACTCCCCGACAAGCGCCACCGTCTCGCCCGGGCGCACCCGGTAGGAAATGCCCTCGACGGCGCGCACCACGCCGCGCGTCGTCACGAAATGGACGTGCAGGTCCTCGACTTCGAGCAACCAGGGACTGTGCGCCGCCTCGGGCGCGGGCGCGCCCCGCGCTGCGGTGGGTTGGTCCATCCTCGGGGGAATACCGCTTGTCGTGGTCAGGTCAGGCTAGATATCACCCTGTGGATTGTCAAGCCTTGCCGGCGCCGGGAACCGCGCGCGTCCCCGCGCGTGACCCTTCCCGGCGGAACTCCGGGCGGTCGCGCCGGCACTAACGAAAGTCCATATGCGGAGGGATCGTTCGTGCTGCGCGCACTGAAAAACCTGTTCGATGACCAGCCACCGCGCGCGCTGCCGGGGCACGAGCGCCGTCACCTCCTGCTCGCCGTGGCAAGCCTGTTCCACGAAGTCACCCGGGTGGACTTCGCGGACTCGGAGGCGGAGCGCGCGGCGGCCGAGCGCGCGCTTGCCGATCTCTTCGGACTGTCGCTGCCCGATGCGTCGGTTCTCCTGGGCGAGGGTCGCGAGCGCGCCCGGCAGCTGACGTCCTACTTCGCGCCGGTGAGCGTCGTCAAGCGCGACCTGCCATTGCCGGAGCGCGTGCGCCTGATCGAGCATATGTGGCGGATCGCCCATGTTGACGGCCGGCTCGATTCGCACGAGGATCACTACGTGCGCAAGATCGCGCACCTGCTCTACGTGCCCAATACCCAGAGCATGCTGGCGCGGAACCGCGCGCGCGGCATGCCGGGTCCGTAAATGCTGCCTGGTGAATCGTGAAAGACGCAAGGCTTTGCCAGAATGCTGAGAAAGCGCCCCTTCATGAGCCTCCTAGCGCTGCTCTCGATCGTCGGCATCGTGGCGCTCGTCGTGGCCGGGCGCGGTGGGCTGACCGACTGGCGCACGGCAAGCCGCGCACCGGTCGGTCTCGCGCCCGACCCTGCAAGCACTCCCGAAGCGGTGGTGCAGGTATATGCCGCCCGCGCGGTCAGGTGGCGCGGTTATTTCGGGGTTCACAGCTGGGTCGCCGTTAAGCCGGCGCGGGCACCTGCGTACACAATCTACGAGGTGATCGGCTGGCGCCTGCGCTACAGTGATTCGGCGCTTGCCATACGCCAGCGCGGCGCGGACGAGCGCTGGTTCGGGTCGGAACCGGAGCTCCTCGCCGACAAGCGCGGCCCGGGCGTGGACCGGCTGATCGAGCGCATCGACGCGGCCGCGCGCGCTTATCCCTACGCGGCTGAGTACGGCGTATGGCCGGGCCCGAACTCGAACACCTTCACCGCGTGGATCGGCCGCGCCGTGCCGGAGCTCGAAGTCGATCTCCCGCCGACCGCGATCGGCAAGGACTATCTGCGCGACCGCTGGATTGCGACGGCGCCGAGCGGCCGCGGCATCCAGCTTTCGCTCTACGGGCTGCTCGGCATCACCGCCAGCGCGATCGAGGGCATGGAGATCAACATCCTCGGGCTCACGTTCGGCGTACACCCCTACCCGCCCGCGATCAAGTTGCCGATCGTGGGGCGTCTGGGCGCGGCCCGGGACGCAAGAAGCGGCACCGGCGGCGGCTCCTGAGCGAAGCTGCGCGCCGCAGCGCGCTGCGGCGCCTCCACGCGCGTGCGAGACGCGCGCATCGCGCGTCATCAGTGGCGCTTGTGTCTCCGCGCAAGCAATCGTGTCGCCGATCGGCAAACTGTTTTCCGTCGGGTATTCAGGCGATTGCCTGATCTGCGGCCGCGAGCGTTGCCTCGCGGCGACGATTTGCGCCACCGCGTGGTCGCGCGCATTTTCATATCACGCTGATTTCGCAGCGCTTGTGCTTTCTGGCACGGATGTCGCATGGCTCGGAGAACGGGCCGCTAGGCTCCGCGCAGCTCTGAATCATCCGTACAGGAGGCATTCATGAGTACATGGCAGAGAGCTCGTATTGCTTTGGTCACGGCGTTGGTCGCCGGATGGGCCGGCGCGACGCTCACCACGGCCGCCGCGCAGGCGGCCGGATCGCCCGAAATCTTCGGCGCTGCGGCGACGCTGTCCCAAAAAGAGGACGCTCCGCCCGATTGCAAGAGAAATCCGGATGATCCGCGATGCCGGAAGAAGCCGTACTAGCTTCAGTGATCCGGGGCGATGCCGCCTGACCGCAGCGGCATTACAACCCCGCTGCTCCTCCCCCGAAGCGGTCGGCGCAGTCCTGCACCACAGGGCTGCGTCTCTTTCGGGGGAGCGGATACCCACCCCACAGTTCACCGAGGAGACACCATGAAATCGAACGCGATGACATATCCCTGCAGGGCGCTCACGCTTGCAACGGCGGGCGTGCTCGCGCTCACGCTTACCGCGTGCGACTCGAAGCCCGCAGCCGACATCCCGGCGAAAGCTTTCGACAGCTACGTCGAGAATGCCGGCCGCAATTCCGGGCCGATGGCCCCGGCCGCGGGAACAAGAGAAGGCGCCACCTCCTCCAGCGTCGGAAGTGACGCAGCGCTGGAGGCCCGGGTAAAAGCCGCCCTCTCCGCCGATTCAGGTCTGCGCTCGATCACGGTGGACGTCAAGTCGGCCGATGGCGTCGTCACGCTCTACGGCACGGCGGATACGCCCGCGACGAGCCACCGGGCCGCGCTGGTCGCCTTGGGCGTGGACGGCGTCCGCTCGGTCAAGAACGAGATGATCGTCGTCAGGGGTTCATGAGAGCGTGCGGCCGGCTCTCACGACAGGTCGTGAACGACCGGCCGTTCACGCATCGTGATTCGCGTTTCCTGAAGCCCCCTGCTTTCAAGGAGGGGTGGCCGGGAGCGCCGCGGTGGTCAGGCGCACGGCAAATCGCTCCCTCGGCGATCGCGCAGCCCCCGCGCCCGCTCTTGCGGTCGCCCTTCCCCTGAAAGCAGGGGGCGCCTCACGCCTGTAAACGCGCGCTGCCGACCGGCGCTACTCGGCGCTGATCTTGTGCTCGCGCACCACTTTGCCCCAGCGCGCCGTCTCCGCGACGATGAACTTCTGCAGCGCTGCGGGGCTGCTGACGACGAGATCCATGCCGAGCGTCCCGGCAAGCTGCTTGCGCACGTCCGGCTCGTTGAACACCTTGACGAGTTCGGAGTGAAACCGGTCCAGAATGGGCTTCGGCGTCCCGCCGGTTGCGAGAATCCCCCACCAGGCGTGCGCTGAGAATCCGGGGAACCCCTGCTCCGCGACCGTGGGCACGTCGGGCAGCGTGCTGGCGCGCTTTTCGCCGGTGGTCGCGATGGCCCGGAGCTTTCCGCCGGTGACGAACGGCGTCAGCAGCGCCACCGTGCCGACGGCGACCTCGATTCTTCCGCCCATCGCCTCCACGGTCATCGGGCCGCCGCCCTTGTAGGGCACGTGCACGAGCTTGAAGCCGCCCGCCTGCTGCACCAGCGTCATCATGAGGTGGCCGAGGCTGCCGCTGCCGACGGATCCGAAGGTCACGGTGTCGGGCTTCGCCTTTGCCGCCTTGATCACGTCCGCGAAGCTCCGGTACGGCCTGGCAGGGTTGGTCACGAAGCCGTAGGGCGCGGTCGCAACCAGCATGACCGGCGCGAGATCCTTCACCGTATCGAACGGGAGGTTGGGGATGAGGAAGGGGTTCACGACGTGCGTGTCGAACACGAACACGTAGGTGTAGCCGTCGGGCGTCGCCTTCGCCGCGATGCCGGTGCCGATGGAACCGGATGCGCCGGTCCGGTTGTCCACGATGAACTGCTGGCCCAGCACCGGCGTCAGCCTGGCGCCGACCAGCCGCGCGAGGGGATCGACCGTTCCTCCCGGCGGAAACGGCACGATGAACCGCACCGGCCTCGTGGGCCAGTCGACTTTCTGAGCAATCCCGGGCAGTGCAGCAAGCGCTGCGAGGAGCCCGAACAATGCGCGATATAAAATCAGGATGTTCATGGGTTCCCTCCTCCTTTTCGCGAACCGGCGCTGGCGGCGTGCCGCGCTTTCGTGCAGTATGCCCGTCGCAAGCCGTGGCCGCCAAGAAGGGGCGCGCGAACGGCGCCTGGACCGGGAGGAGCAGACATGAGAAACCTCGCCGCAACGTGGACGAGAGCCGCCGTTTGGGCCGTTGCGTGCGCGGTGAGCCTTGGTTCGGCCGCCGTGTGCGCGCAAGGCACGTATCCCTCGCGCCCGATACGCCTGGTCATCCCGTTCGCGCCCGGGGGCGGCAGCGATGTCACCGCGCGCCTGCTCGCCCGCGGATCGCCGAGCGGCTCGGCCAGCCGGTGGTGATCGACAACCGGCCGGCGGCCTCGGGCGTCGTCGGCGCGGACATCGTCGCGAAGGCGGTTCCCGACGGCTACACGCTGCTCGGCACGACCGTCACGTTCGTGATCAACGGCACCCTCCAGAAGGGACTGCCGTACGACGCGTTCAAGGACTTCACGCCGATCACGCAGGCGATCGTGTCGCCGTTCGGCCTGCTGCTGCACCCGTCGGTTCCGGCGAAAACGGTGAACGAGTTCATCGCCTACGCGCGGGCGAACCCCGGCAAGCTTCTCTACGGCTCGTCGGGGCCGGGCAGCTCCCCGCATCTCTCGGCGGAGCTGTTCCTGTCGATGGCCGGACTCAAGATGACGCACGTGCCGTACAAGGGCATTGCGCCCGCCATCACCGCGCAGCTCGCGAACGAGGTCCAGCTCGCGTTCTCCAACATGTTCTCGACCCTCGGCCACTGGAAAGCCGGGCGCCTGCGGTTGGTCGCCCATGGAGGGAAAAAGCGCGTGGAGAGCTTTCCCGACATTCCCACCATCGCCGAGTCGGGCCTGCCCGGCTACGAATCGAGCAACTGGTACGGCTACGCGGCGACCGCCAGGACGCCGCCTGCGGTCATCCGGACTCTGAACCAGGCGTTCGTCGCCGTCATCAACCAGCCCGAGGTGCGCAGGATACTCGTCGCGCAGGGCAACGACGTCGTTGCCAACACGCCGGAGGAATTCGCGAAGGCGATCAAGGCTGACGCCGAGCGGTGGGGCGGCATCGGCCGCAAGCTCGGCATACAGCTCGACTAGGGGGTCAGGTGGACCCACTACCTTTTTGTTGGTTTCCTTGACCGGTTTCTGGAGCGCCGATATACTGAGTTCGAATCTCTCCTTCCTCGTCGTGGGCCCTGAAGCCAAGTCGGAGACCCTGCACCCGAACGCAGTGAGTGGTGCAGGGCGTAGCGCGTGGTTCAGGGCCACCACTGCTGGCCTAATCATTTCCCCCCTCGCCCCGTTGGGGAGAGGGCGCGGGTGAGGGCTTGAGCGCCGCGGGGTAGGGTCAAGTCTTGACATAGGACAGGTTGGCGGGACACGGGCGAGACCAGTACGATTTGCTGAGCGGCTACTCGTACCTGAACTTGTGTCATGTCAAGACTTGACCCTTGATCTTTCCCTCGAACGTGCTTGGACCCAGGGTCAACCGGTAGCACTGAAGGAATCGTTCGCAAATTCCCTAATACAGCGGAGCAGTAACCGAAACGTGACCCAACGGATGAGCCAGAAGCAGAGCGTTGAGTTAATGTGGCGTCTCGTACTAAGCGGCGGGGCAGTCGTGCGAGGCCAGCGCCGACTGCTCAGACTCGTACCAGGCACTCAGCGCTGCAAGAACTGCCTTGCGCCCCTTGAGGGCGCGGGTGCCTTGCTAATGCGTTTTCTGGGGCGGGGACCTTATCGACACAACCCGCGGTTCTGTAACTTCTGAATGGCATTCTGCCGACGGTACCCGGGGGGTGCCGAGATCGAGCTGACAATGCTGTTTGCGGACCTCCGAGGATCGACGGCCATGGCAGAGCGAATGGCTCCCGCGGAGTTCGCCGATGCGATCAAACGGTTCTATGCAGCGGCGACCGAGGTGCTAATCCGCACGGACGCCTACATCGACAAACTCGTAGCGGACGAGGTCGTTGGACTCTACTTCCCACTCTTCGCCGGAAAGTCGCACGCCCGCAAGGCGGTCGGGGGTGCTCAGGAACTCCTCCGTGTGTCGGGCTATGGCACGGCCCACGCGCCGCTGCTTCCAATTGGCATCGGCGTGCACCTTGGACGGGCTTATGTGGGTACCGTGATGGGCGCAGAGGGTACTGTGGCCGATCTTGCGGCGTTAGGTCACGATGTCAACATCACCGCGCGACTTTCGTCGAAGGCGGATGTTGGCGAGGTTCTGATTAGTGAAGCCGCGTGCGCAGCCTCAGGGCTTGACCTCGAGCATCTGGAGCGGCGCCAGGTCGAGCTAAAGGGACATACAGGACCTTTCGGCGTTCGCGTGATGCGTCCGCCAACGCATCGTTTCTTATCGGTGTAGACTGTCTATTGAGGCGTCCCGGTTTCCATGGACACTTTTGAGGGTAGACAATACCTGCGGAGGTGTCGGATGGGCAAGGAGATGGAAAAGGTCAACCCGGGGCGCAAACGCGCTCGCTTCACTAAGGAATTCAAATTGGAAGCGGTGAGGCTGCGGGAGGCTGGCGAGAAGCCGGCGACCCAGTTGGCGGCTGAACTCGGTATCCGGCGCAATCAGCTTCACAAATGGCAGTCGCAATTGCGTAGCAAGGGGCCGCAGAAGGCGTTTCGCGGGCCTGGGGCGAAGCTCTTGTCGGAGCTCTCGGAAGTGGAGCGGCTGCGCCGGGAGCTCAAGCGCGTCACTGAAGAGCGTGACATTTTAAAAAAAGCCGCGGCGTACTTTGCGAAGGAATTGCCGTGAAGTACGGATTCATCCGCGACCATCGCAAGCAGTTCCCTGTGGCAAGGCTGTGTCGGCAGTTGGCGGTCTCGCGCAGCGGATTTCACGCCTGGCTTAATCGCCCTGCGAGTGCCCGCTGCGTGGCTGATCAGAGGCTGCTGATCGATATCCGGCGCGTGCCCCTGGAGCATCGGCAGGCCTACGGCGGGGTAAAGATCTGGCGCACGCTCAATACACGGGGCATTGTGTGCGGCAAGCATCGCATCGCCCGACTGCGGCGCGAGGCGGGCATTGAGGCCCGGCGCGCGCAACGGCAGCGCATCATGATTGAACATCACAAGACCGCAGCGGCCGCGCCGGACCTGCTGGTGCGTTGCTTTGCAACGCCATTGCCCAACCGCATCTGGGCCGGGGACATGACGTTCATCCGTACACGGGAAGGCTGGTTGCACGTGGCCGTGCTGCTCGATCTGTTCTCACGCAAGGTGGTGGGCTGGGCAATGGACCAGCGGCCGGGACAAGTTCTGCATCTGGGCGCGTTGCAAATGGCCCTGGCGCAGCGCCGCCCGCAGCCGGGGCTCATCCATCACACCGATCGTGGGCCGCAGTACAGCACGCCGGCCTACCGGGAATTGCTGCAGGAGCACGGACTGCGGGCGAGTATGAACGGTCGCAAGGTGCCCCAGGATAACGCTGTGGCCGAGAGTTTCTTCTCGAACCTGAAGAATGAACTCATACACCACTGCGACTTCCGATCCCGCGATGAGGCAAGGGCGGCAATCTTCGATTACATCGAGTTGTTCTACAACCGTAAGCGGATCCACCAATCCCTCGGCTACCGCACCCCCGAGCAGGTTGAGAGACAATGCGCGGTGCTTAACTAAGCTGTCCGTGAAACCCGGGATACCTCAGGCTCGAATTTCAGACCCCGCATGCTAGGTTATTGGTAGAACTTCGAACCTGACTCCAAGAAAGGATCCGCCATGTCCATCGCATACAACCCCACCGGCCGCTTCGAGATCAAGGCGTGGGACGTCGAGTTCCGGCGCGCCCCCAAACGGACGCTGATGGCCCGCGTCTACCAGCCCCAGGGCCCCGGGCCGTTCCCGACGCTGCTCGACCTGCACGGCGGCGCATGGCACGACAAGGACCGCTTTGCCAATGTCCCGATGTGCGAGGCGGCCGCGGTGAGCGGCATCCTGGTGGTGGCGATCGACATGACGAACTCTCCCGAGGCGCCGTACCCGGCCTCGGTGCAGGACGCGAATTACGGAGTCCGCTGGCTGAAGTCCAGGGCGCCCGAATGGAAGGGCGATCCCTCCACGCTCGGGATACTGGGCAGCTCCAGCGGCGGGCACGTCGCCCAGCTCGTCGCCATGCGGCCGCGCGATCCGCGCTACAACGCGCTCGCCGGCCCGGCGGGGGTGGACGCGACGGTCGCCTACGTCGCGACGCGCTCGCCTATCAGCGACTGCCACGCCCGCTACGAGCACATGGTCAAGACCAACCGGCCCGAGATGATCAAGAAGACCAAGCTCTACTTCGATCCGTGGGAATCGATCTTCGAGGGCAATCCCATGAAGATCCTCGAGCGCGGCGAGAAAGTGACGCTGCCGCCGATGCTCATCATGCAAGGCGAGCTGGACTCAAACGTGCCGTGGCAGATCTCGGACAAGTTCGGCAAGCTGTATCGCGCCGCGGGCGGCGAATGCGACGTGGAAATCTTCGAGGGCTGCGAGCACATGTGGATCGCCGAGCCCGGTCCGCAGACCGACCGCGCGCATGAGGTGCTGAAGGCATTTATTGCCCGGAGAATGCGGGCGCTGCGCCGCGCCGCCTAGCCGGGAAGCGGCGGTCACCCCGCGCGGCGTCAGGAAACGCCCTCGACGATCCGCAGCTCCCGCTCCACGGCGTCCTTCCCCAGCGCCTTCAGGGCCGCCTGGTAGGCGGGGCTGTCGTGCGCGGCGATGGCCTTGTCCAGGCTTTCGAACTCGATCATCACCGTGCGCTGGTTCAGCCCCGCCTCGTAGACCTTGGCGGGCATGCCGCGCACGAGAAAGCGCCCTCCCGCCGCCTGGACCGCGGGACCTGCCAGCTTGGCGTAGGCAGCGAGCGCATCGGGATTCTTGATGGAACGGTAGAACGCAATCCAGTAAGCCTTGGCCACGGAATCCTCCTAGAAGTGACGGAACGTTGCGGTGGGAGCGCGGAGGATTCTACTCCCGTCCCCTCATAGCGTAGGGCTCTTGAACTCGCCGCCCAGCGCGACGAGCCCCCACGGCGGCAGCTGGGCGTCGACGCTGAAACTGAAATGCCCGGCGGCGGCGCGCTGGTCCCGGAAGACGCGCTGCAGGGCGTAGTGGTCGTAGATGCCGTTGGCGCCGGCCATCTCGTGCAGCGAGTCCACCGCCTCCACCGTGAGCTTCGCCGCTAATGCGGCGTTGCGCTTGTAGCGCAGCCGCGTCTCGACGTCGAGCGTGCCGCCCGCCTCGTAGATGCCCATCGCCTCCAGCACGTCGTTGCGGAGCAGGAGCCCGGCGGCGTCGATCTTCGCCCCCGCCGCGCCGATGCGCAGCTGCACCGTCTGGAAGTCGCGCATGCGCGCGCCCTGGTAGCTGGTTGTGCGCGATTTCACCAGCTCGATCGCGATCTCCAGCGCCGCGCGCGCGTTGCCCACCAGGCACCCTCCAATGCCGTGGCCGCCCAAGGCGGAGATCGGGATGCGGATGTGGGGGTTGGAGTTGTACTTCAGTCCCGGCCACCTATGCCCGGGCTTGCCGACCGCCATGGAAATCGTCCGGTAGGCCGGGACGAACACGTCCTTGCAGCGCACCGTCTTGCTGCTCGTCCCGCGCATGCCGAGCACGTGCCAGTCGTCCACCACCTCGTAGTCCGCAAGCGGAACCAGGCAGAACAGGTAGTCGACGGGCTCGCCGCCCTCGCGCAGCACGCAGGCGAGGAGGTTCCAGTCCGAGTGGTCGGTGCCCGAGGAGAAGTTCCATTCGCCCGCGAGCATCACGCCGCCTTCCACCGGGACGCCGCGCCCCTGCTGGAAGGCGATGCCGGAGGCGACGCACACGTCAGGGCTCGGCCCCCATACTTCCTCCTGCGCCTTCCTTTCGTACCACCCGACCGTGCGGTGGTGGGACGCGAGGTTGTGCACCGTCCAGCCCACCGAGATGTCGCCGCGCGAAAGCATTTCCGGCATGTCGTAGTAGGCGAGGAACGGCAGCTCCATGCCCCCCCAGGCCTTCGGCTGCAGGTAGCGGATCAACCCGCTGCGGTTGAGCGCCTCCATCACCGGGGCCGTGAGCCTGCGCGCCTTCTCGCATTCCTCGGCGTGGCTGCGAAAAAACGGAATGAGCTCGCGCGCGCGGCGCATCGCTTCCTCGTAGCCGACGCCGGAAAAGTCCGTGGCCGCCGCCTTCATATCACGCTTCATGCTCCCGCCCCTCGCGCCCGCCTCGTCGCGCGCCGCCTCCAAATGAAAACGCCCCGCGGATGCGAATCCCCGGGGCGTCTTCCGAGCCTATCTCAACAATAGGCGCGTGATGCGTTGTGGCCAGGACGGGATGGATGCGAGGCGCACGGCGCAGGCCATATGTCGATATGGCCAAGCCGGGCAACAAAGCAGACGCCCGTCCTGGCCGCAACCCGAAGGG
>Ga0187892_10002293_pt1 | contig 39112 bp, 25 predicted proteins | sample MA1701073metaG_FD_139345 | JGI IMG/M metagenome (GOLD analysis project Ga0187892, IMG submission 139345) | Bio-ooze microbial communities from a basaltic lava cave in the Kipuka Kanohina Cave System on the Island of Hawaii, USA - MA170107-3 metaG ... | reverse complement strand
GAGTCGTTCGAGCTGCGACGCGCGAAGCGCGGTGCCGCCGATCCCGCGGCGCTGAGGGCGCTCGCGCTGGTCGGTCTCGCGCGCGACGCACAGGGCAACCGAGCCGGCGCCGACGCGGCCTACGCCGAGGTGCGCGCTACGGCGTCCGACGACGGCGCGCGGCGCGACGTCGAGCGGCTGATCGCCGAGCCCGAAGCCGTGCTCGGACCGCGCTTGCGCTGAAGCTGCGTCAGCGCGCGCCGCGTCGGCGGCGCGCGAACACGGCGGCCGCGGCGACGAGCGTGGCGACGAGCAGCGCGAGCGTGCCGAGCATCGAGACCGCCGGAACCGAGAGCGGCGCGAGCGACTGCCCGAAACCGCGGATCATGAAATTGCCGCCGCCCGGCTGCACCGTGTCGAGCGTCGTGATCAGCACGTCCGGCGGCAGCATCGGTATGGCCGGCGGATCGCCGCTCCAGACCGCGATCCACGAGCGACCGCGCGTCGCGGTCGTGTCGACTGCCGCGGGATTCGTCGGCGGCGTCACGCCGCTCGTGATGAAGCGCGGCACCACGCCGATCAGGATGTCGCCGAACGGCGGAAGCTCGATCGCGGTCGGCAGCGAGTAAATCGAGAAGTTGACGTCGTTCGCCGCCTGGATCGTCGTGTTGAACGTCGTCAGCAGCGTCGCACCGTTCGCGGGGTTGCCGTCGGCGTCGCTGTAGATCGCGATCTGCACCGCCGCGCCGACCGTGATGTTCGCGCCGCTCGGGAACAGGACCCAGACCTCGGTCAGCGCGAAGCGGCCGGCCGGCACCGCGAAGCGGTTGAACCAGAGGAACTGGCGCGCGCCCTGCCCGCCCGCGAAACCGAACGCACCTTCGTGCTGGTCGTCGTCGAGCACGAGCTGCAGCGGTACGGTCGCGGGCGACGGCAGCGGCGGTTGCGCGCGCACGACCAACGGCGTGCGCGGCGTGAAGCCCGGCCCCACGACCTGCGCGTGTGCGAGGCCGACGCCGGCCAGCGCCAACACGAGTGCCGCCACCGCCGTGCGCTCCGTCATCGTGATCCTCGCTTCTCGAAGTCGCTCATGGATCCTCGTATCCGTCGCGGAACAGCGCCGGCTCGGCGCCGAGGAACAGCTCGTCGAGGTCCGCCTCGAACGTCGTGCCGGTCGCGCGCGTCAGCGTGAAACGGCACAGCGCCGAACGCGCACCCGGTGGCACCGTGACCGCACGATCAATCCGGAGATAGCCGCCGGTCGCGCCGAACAGCACCGGGAACGACACCTCGGACAGTAACGCGCCACCACACGCCGCACCACCGTGGAACGCGCACTGGGGCGTGAAGCCCACCAGGGTCGCTGCGCCCGCGTCGATGCGGATCGCGGCGCGCAGGTACGCGGTCGACGGCGCTCCGCTCGGCACCGCCGCGCACTGCGCGAGGTCGAAGCCCGCGGTCGAGCTCGTGTTGTGCGCGGCGCCCGAGAGCGGCGAGCCGCTCGCGTCGCCCGGCGCGGACTGATTGACCGCCGCCGCGTTGGTGCTGGTCCACCGCGACGCGGCCGCGCAGCCGGCGTCGTAGGTGTCGAAATGCGCCGACGCGAGCCAGTTGCTCTGGTCGACGCGCCAGGTCCGCGTGACCTCGCCGCTGCCGCCGCTGTCGAGCGGATTGCCGGCCGCGTCGCGCAGCGTGTTGCAGAGCACGAAGCGGTGCAGGCCGTCGCGGAGCTGGCCTTGCGGCAGCGTCAGCGTCGCGCGGCGCGACGCAGCGTCGAACGTCGCAGCGACCGTCACGACCGTGTCGCTGCCGGCCGGGCTCGCGCAGGCCGCCGTCGAGAACGGCATGCCGGCCGCCGGCCGCACCAGACGGTAGCTCGCCGGATTCGTGACGTCGCCCGCGGTCGAGTTGCCCGGCGGGTCGTACATCGGTTCGCTGAACGTCACGCTGAAGCCCGAGACCGCGGAGAGCACCGACTCGCAACCCGTCAGCGCAGCGTCGGCGCTCGCCGGCGCGACGTCGAGCGCGGTGACGGTCGGCTGCACCGCGTCGAACGTCGTGGTCTCGCTGTCGGTGTCGTTCGCGGCGACCGGATCGGTCTCGGTGCGCGTCACGCTCGCGACGTTGGTGATCGACGGCGGCGGCCCCGGATTGACCGAGACCTCGACCGTGACATTGCGCGACGCACCGCTCGCGAGCGCGCCGAGCGTGCAAGTCGGAATGCCGCCGCCCGGCGCTGCGTCCTCGGCACAGCCGGTCGTGCGGACCAACGTCACGCCGCCCGGGAGGTTGTCGGTCGCGACCACGCCGCTCGCGTCGCTCGGGCCCTGGTTCGTGACGGCGAGCGTGTAGATCACGTTACTGCCCGCCGGCGGCGGATCGACGTTGTCGGTCTTCGCGATCGAAACGTCCGCCGAACGAACCACGGTCGTGCAGGTGTTCGCGCTGTCGTCCGCCGTATTCGCGAGTGGCTCGTTCGCCGCGGCGACCGTCGCCGTGTCGCAGACCGTCGCGTTGTGCGCGGCCGACGGGCCGACCGTGATCGCAACGGTCAGCGTCGCTTCGGTGTTCGCCGCGAGCGTGCCGAGGCTCCAGGTCGGATCGACATAGGTGCCGGCGCTCGGTGTGACCTGCGCCACGCTCGCGCCGGCTGGCAGGTTCAGCGTCTCGGTGATCGAGACGCCGCTCGCGTCCGACGGGCCGAGATTGCGCACCGTCACGACGTGGGTGAGGTTCGCGCTGCCGCTGCCGGCGGTGACCGGATCGGGCGTGTCGGTCTTCGTGACGCGCAGATCGACGCTGCGCACGACCGACGTGCAGACGCCGGCGCTGTCGTTCGCCGGGTTGATCGGCACTTCGGCCGAGCTCGCGGTCGCGGTGCCGCAGATCGTGTTCGCGCCGGTCGGCGCCGACGCGCCCGCAGTCAATGTCAGCGTCAGCGTCGCGTTCGCACCGACCGCCAAGGTGCCGACGGTCCAGACGCCGTTCGCGTAGGTGCCGGTGCTCGGCGCCGAGCTCGCGAGCGCGACGCCACTCGGCAGCTGCAGTAGCTCGTCGACGCGGGTCGCCGTCGCGACCGAGGGGCCCGCATTCGCTAGCGTCACGACGTAGACGAGGTTGCCCGCGCCCGAGCCTGCGACGACCGGATCGATCGATTCGGTGTGCGTGACCGACAGATCGGCACGGCCCTGGATCGAGGTGCACTCGGTGTCGGTGTCGTCGGCGGTGTCGATGCGCGGCTCGCCCGCCGCCGTGACGGCCGCGGTGCCGCAGATCGCATCGGCGCCCGTCGGCGCCGCGGCGCTGACCGTCATCGTGAGTATCAGCGTCGCGTTCGCGCCGTTCGCGAGCGCGCCGAGCGTCCATGTGCCGTTCGTGTACGTGCCGGCGCTCGGCGTCGCCGAGTCGAGCGTGACGCCCGACGGGAAGGTCACCGCCTGCGACAACACGACACCGGTCGCGTTCGACGGTCCCTGGTTCGTGACCGTCACGGTGTGGACGAGATTGCCCGCGCCGGAGCCGGGCACGACCGGGTCGGCCGACTCGGCCTCGACGACTTCGAGGTCGACCATCGGCGACGTGGTCACGCGATGGTCCTCGACCTCGCCGTCAGCGGCGAAGCCGGTTGTGCCGAGACCGCCCGTGCTCGAGATGCGGAAGCGCGCGAATGTCGCGCGCTCCGCCGCGGTGCCGGCCGGCACCGCGTACGTCAATGCGTTCGCGCCCGCCGCGAGCGCTGCGTTCGCGAAGATCTGCTCGCCGGCGTCGTTCCAGTCGCCGTCGGCGTTGAAGTCGAACCATGCGTCGAGGCGCGCCGCAACCGACGCGGTCACCGTGACGTCCGCGCTCTGGCCCGCGACGATCGTCGCCCCGAACACGACGCCGTCCTCGTCGTCGGGCGACGCGTTCGCGTCGTCGCTATCGGCCGCGGCGCTCGGAACACCGTCGGGCTCGGAGTCGACCGCGGCACCGAGCGTCGGGCCCTGCGCGCGATGGCGCGCGCCGTTCGCCGCGACCGTCGTCGCGTACGACGCCGGCGCGTCGCCGAAGTCGATCGGGAAGATCTCCTGATCGGGGGAGAGCGCGCCGGTGCTGCCGGCGTAGCTCGTGCCGGTCGGTGCGAACGTCGCCGAGACGGTGTGTGTGCCGGGTGTCAGCGACGAGGTCGTGAACATCGCCGTACCACCCGCGCCGAGCGGGATCGGCGCACCGGGTGTGCCGTCGATCGTGAAGGTGACGTTGCCGGTCGGCGTGCCGGTGCCGGGCGGTGTGACCGCGATTGTCGCCGTGAACGTCACGCTCGCGCCCTGCGCCGCGGGATTCGCCGACGACGTCACCGTCGTCGTGGTCGCGGCGGGGTTGACGACGTGCGTCAGCGGCGTCGCCGTGCTTGCGGCGAAGTTCGCGCTCGCGACGTAGCTCGCGGCGACGGCGTGCGAGCCGGCGGCGAGCGACGAGGTCGTCACCGTGGCCTGCCCCGTGGCGTCGAGGGTCACGGTCTGCGGCGTGCCGTCGATCGTGAACGTCACGCTGCCGGTCGGTGTGCCCGCACCGGGTGCGACGACCGCGACCGTCGCGGTGAACGTCACGCTCTGACCGAACACGGTCGGGCTGCCGGTCGAGGTCAGCGTCGTGGTCGTGTCGGCAGGCTCGACGAGCTGGCTGGGCGTGAGGTTGCCGGTGCTCGTGTCGACGTCGGCGTCGCCGGCGTAATCGACGCGCACGGTGTGCGTGCCGCCCGCAAGCGTCGCCGTCGTGAACGTCGCCTGGCCCGCGGCGTCGAGCGCGACCGTTTGCGGCGCGCCGCCGTCGATCACGAACGTCACGTTGCCGGTCGGTACCGGCGCAGTCGGCGCCGTCGCATCGACCGTCGCGGTGAATGTGACGCTCTGGCCGAACTTCGACGGATTGACCGAAGACGCGACCGTCGTTGTCGACGCGTAACGATTGACGAGCTGGCCGCCCGCGAGCGTGCCGCTGTCGCCGAGGAAGCTCGGATCGTCGCCGCGATAGGTCGCGACGATCGCATGCGTGCCGGCGGCGAGCGTCGAGGTGCTGAACGTCGCGATGCCGCCCGTCAGTGTCGGCGACGCGGCCGGCGTCGGTGAGCCATCGACGAAGAAATCGACCGTGCCGGTCGGCGTGCCCGCGCCGGGCGGCTGCGCCGTGACCGTCGCGGTGAACGTGACGTTGTCGCCGCGCTGAGACGGATTGAGAGACGACGCGACCGCGACGTCGGTCTGGGCCTCGTTGACGGTCTGCCCGCCGGGCAGCGTGTCGTTCGAGCCGTTGTAGCTCGCGTTGCCGCTGTAGGTCGCGGCGACGCTGTGATTGCCGACCGCGAGCGCAGCGGTGGTGATCGACGCCTGGCCCGACGCGTTCAGCATCACGGTCTGCACGGCGCCACCGTCGATCGAGAAGTCGACCGTGCCGGCGGGCGTGCCTGCGCCGGGGGAGACCGCGACGATCGTCGCGGTCAACGTCACCGGCTGGCCGAATACCGACGGATTGACCGAGGACGTCACCGTCGTGTCGGTGTCCGCCTTCAGCACTTCCTGCGGCGGCGTCAGCGTCGCGCTGCTGCCGAACCAGTCGTTGTTCTCGTCGTAGACCGCTTGGACGGTGTGGATACCGACCGCAAGCCCGAGGCCGGGCGGCGAGAACGTCGCGGTGCCGACCGCGCCGACGCCCGAGGACGTCAGCGCGACCGTGCCGGCCGTCGTGCCGTCGATCACGAAGCGGATGTTCGTGCCTGCGAGGCTCACCGCCGCTGCATCGAGCGGCGTCACCGTCGTGGTGAATGTGACGGTCTGGCCGAAGCGGCTCGGATTGACGCTCGTGGTGATCGCGCTCGAGGTACGGACCTTGACGCGGAACGTGCGATTCGCAGGCGAGCTCGTATTGCCCGCGAGATCGGTCTGGCGCGCCGCGATCGTGTGCTGACCCTGACGCAGCGTCGAGTTGCAGCTCCACACGCCGGCCACGGTCGCGAAATCGGGATCGGTGCATCCGGCGCCGGGGCCCGGACCCGCGGTCGTCACGACGACCGCCGCGACGGTCTCGACGCCGTCACCGTCGATGACCGGATCGATCTGCACCGCGGCGCCCGCCGTGGGGTTGATGATGTTCGGCGCCGCGGCGACCGTGTCGATCGTGACCGGCAGCGCGCTCGACGCCGTGCTCGTGCCGATACCGCTGCTCGCGACCGCGCTGATCTGATAGAGCGTCGCGGGATTGCCCGACTGCGCCGTCAGCGTGACGGTGTACTGCCCGCTCGCGTTGCAGATCGCGCGCGAGCGCGGGAAGGTCTGCGTGCCGTTGACGAGCAGCTGCACGGTCTCGCCGTGCCGGCAGGTGCCGGTGAAGCGCGGGCTCGTGATGTTCGTCAAGTTGTCGTTCGAGAAGCGGCCACTGTCGTCGGCGGTGAGGAGATCGGGCGTGCTCGGCACCTGCGGTGCCGGCGAATCGGCCTGATAGCGTGCGTAGCCGAAGTCGGACTGCAGGCTCTGCGACGTCACCAGCGTGCGGCCCATCAGCGCGCCCGTCAGATACGTGTGCGCGACGAGACCGTCGGACGGGTCGGTGCCCATCGTGGTGTAGGTCCAGCCGTTCGCCGTACCGAAGGTCGGGTCGTCGCTGCCGTCCCAGTTGAGACGCGCCAGCGCGAGCTGCCGGTTCAGATAGCAGCACGGCGCGAGCGGGTCGGGCGTCGACGATTCGCCCGCGAGCACGAGCTTCTCGTCGTGCTGCAGCGAGACCGAGTTCGCTGCGCCGATCGGGTCGCGGGCCGGCGAGCCGACCGGGACGCCGGGCGCGAACATCCGCACGCCGGTGCCGCCGAAGCTCGTGTCGAGCGACCCGTTCATGTTGAAGCGCGCGACGCCCCACTTCGACTGCGTGCGCACCACCGGCGGCGAGCCCGTCGTGGTCTGGTCGACGATCTGTCCGGTCGCGAGGATCTTGTAGTCGTTCGCATCCGCGGTATCGAGGTCGGGCAGCAGGTAGATCGAGCGGATCTCGGCGGTGTTGTCGTTGTTGTCGTCGCCCGGCAGGTTCACGACGACTTTGCCGTCGGTGTCGAACGAGGCGTCGAGCGCGCCGTTGGTGCCGAGTAGGCGCGCGAGACAGAAGCGGAACACGCCGCCGACGATGCAGTTTCCCGCCGCGACGACGTTCCCGGACGGATCGACCGCCATCGCCTTCAGCACGTCGGCCGCGCCGATGTCGGCGGTCGCGTTGAAGCCCGCGTCGGCGCTGCCGTCGTGGTTGTGGCGGCGGAAGCGGAACGCGCCGCCGGCGTTGTTGGTATGACCGCCGACGATTGCGCGGCCGTCGGACTGCACCACGACTTCGTACGCGTCGCTGTTGGTGCCGAGCGTGTCGTCGGCGCGGCCGTCGCCGCTGAACCCGGTGTCCAGCGAGCCGTCGGTGTTGAAGCGATAGAGGAAGTAGTTCGTGCTCGAGGCGTCGCTCGAACGGCCCGCGACCATCACCTTGTTGCCGTGCGTCGGAACGCCCGACGGCACGATCGCGACGCCTTCGGCGGTGTCGCTCTGCAGGATGTCGAAGGTGAAACGGCCGTCGCCGTTGAAGCCGTTGTCGATCGAGCCGTCCTCGTTGATGCGCATCACCGCGCCGTCGTGCTCGGTGCTGTTGAGGAAGAAGCCCGCCGTGACGATCTTGCCGTCGGCCTGGACCGCCGACGCGGTCGGCGTGTCGGAGCTTCCGGCCACGAGCGCGGCACGATACGTGCCGTCGCCCGCGAAGGTGTTGTCGTTCGTGCCGTCGACGTTGAGGCGCACGGCGTCGAGATCGACGGTGTTGCTGACCGTGCGCGCCGCGAGCAGCGGCTTCAGGCTCGCGTCGAGGTCGATGCCATAGCCGTCGCTCTCGCCCCCGACCTCGACCGTGCGTGTCACCTCGACCGCAAGCGCGCTCGAAAGCCGCGCGTAGCCGACATCGAGCGAGCCGGCCGGTTGCGAGAAGCCGACCACGTGGATGTCGTCGCTCGCGTCGCGCACGATGCGGCGGCAACCATGCTGTGCGCCCATGCCCGGTACCGTCACCGGGCCACCCGCGGCGGCGCCGGTCTGCGTGAACTTCGCGACGATGAAGCCGGACTGCGCGTCGCAGACGACGATCTGTCCGTTCGAAAGCACTTCGACGCCGCGGATGCGCGCGTCGCCGGTGCCGAGGTTCGTCTCGAGGATGCCGTCGCCGGAGAAACCCGTGTCGAGCGAGCCGTCCGCGTTGAGCATCGCGATGAAGCCGGTGCGCGGCGCGCCGTCGACCGTGCCGACGACGACGAGCTTGTCGAGCGCGGGCGACGCACCCGGCACCACGCGCACGCCGAGACCGCGGGTGCTGCGCCCGAAGGTGATGTTGACCCAGCCGTCACCGCCGAACGACGTGTCCGGCGAGCCGTTCGCGAGGATGCGCCCGACCATCGCGTCGCGCGGCGGTGCGGCGAAATCGGCCCAGCCCGCCACCACGATGCGGTCGCTGCGGTCGAAAATGACGTCTTCGCCGCGGCCTGCGGCCGCGGCCGGCGGTGACGCCGCGAGCTGGCCGGGCGAGAGCGGCGCGATCGCGCCGGGATTGAACGTCGCGTCGAGCTGGCCGTTCGGCGTGAACACCGCAATCGGGAATGTCGGCCGCGGCGTGCCGGTCGAGCTCGAGAAGCCCGTGCCGACGAAGCGTCCGCCGGAGTCGCGTCCGAGCGCGAGGACCGTGTCGTCGCCGCCGAAGTTCGCGTACTTGACGCCGCCGTCGCCGAAGCTGAAGTCCGGCGTGCCGTCGCTGTTGAGCCGCAGGATCGCGAAGTCGCGGAACGTGCCCTGATTCGAGCCGCCTGCGACGACGACCTTCGTGCCCTGCGCCAGGATCGCCTGGCCGAAGCCGGTCGTCGCGACGGTCGTGAAGTTGTGGAACGCCGTACCGTCGCCGGTGTAGCTCGGGTCGATCTCGCCCGAAGGGTCGAGTGGCGCCGCGAGGACCGTGAGCGCGCACGAAAGCGCGAACGCGCCGGCCGCGCCGATCACTCGACGGGTCCCGACGCGGCTAGCCGAAGCCGTGTTCATTCGATTGTCCCCCTGCGCGCGGTCGCCCGACCGCTCAGGCCTGCCGTGTCACGGGCTGTGCCCGTGGCCAGTATAGACCGGACTCCCGCCCCGCGGGGTCTCGCGATACGCCGGACGAGCGCGGCACGCGCCCGAACACGGCGCGCCCAGCACGCATCGACGTTGCCCTTCGTACGAACTCACTGGTGCGTCGCGTCCGGGTGGGCGAAACTGCGACCGCCGCCCGGTCGTTGCGCGCTTTGGGGAGCGCGAAGGTCGTGCGGTCGCGCATCGGGGAGAGCGTTGCGGTGGGTTATCGCGTCCGGCGTCGCAGCCTCGCTCGCGACGCACACGGAGCACGGCCGCGCGCAATCGGATCCTGGACTTCCGGGGAGACATGGACATGCTCGGAAAGCTCGTTCTTGCCGCTCTTTCGCTCGGGTTCGCCGGCACCGCTTCCGCCGACACGGAGTTCTTCGTGCAGGCTCGCGCCGGCATTGCGCATCTCGATCATTTCCGCATCGACGACGAGGAGCCGATCGGCCAGATCCTGGTCGGCGCACGCTGGGGTGCGTTCGGTGTCGAGGCCGGATACTTGAAGACGCAGGAGTTCACCGACAGCTTCGTCAGCCGCAACATCGCGAACCTCGTGCTCGACTACTCGAACGAGATCGACGGCTGGTTCGTGGGTCTCAACGGCCGCTGCGCGCTCGGCGACGGGCCGTGGCACGTGACGGGTCGCGCAGGCGCCCTGAACTGGTCGATGGACGACGAGGTCGTGCCGAGCCGCGGGCCGCGTCCGCCGTCGGTCGATGCGGACGACACTGGGCTCTACGCCGGCGCGGGCATCGGCCGAGACTTCGGCGAGCATTTCGCCGTCGGGCTCGCGCTCGACTACTTCCGGCTCGATCATCGCGGGGATTCGTTCATCGATGCGAGCATGCGTGCGCTGTCCTTGACGGTCGAACACCGCTTCTGATTGGAGACATGCCGCCCTGCGCGCGGTGCCGCACGGCGCCGCGTGCGGTACTGTGGCGGGATGCGCGCCTACGTCCTCGAACGCTACGGCGGCCCCGAACGCGCGAACCTGCGCGAGTGGCCCAAGCCGGTGCCCGGCATCGACGACGTGCTCGTTCGCGTCCACGCGGCTGGCCTAAACCCGATCGACTACAAGATCCGCGCGGGTGCGTTGCGTGTCGTGCAGCGGTTCGCGCTGCCGGTCGTGCTGGGCAGCGAGCTCGCCGGTACGGTCGAGGCGTGCGGCGCGGCGGTGACACGCTTCAAGTCGGGCGACCGCGTGTTCGCGCGCGTCGCGAAACACCGGCTCGGCGCGTTCGCGGAGTACGCAGCCGTCGACGCTTCGTTCGTTGCAGCAATGCCGTCGTCGCTCGATTTCGCGCATGCTGCCGCGGTCCCGCTCGCCGCGTTGACGGCGCTGCAGGGGCTGCGCGAACAGCTCGCCTGCGGACCCGGGCAGCAGCTTCTGATCGCGGGCGGCGCCGGCGGCGTCGGCACGTTCGCGATCCCGCTCGCGAAACGACTCGGCGCGCACGTCACGACCACCGCGTCGCCGCGCGGCGCGGCGCTGGTGCGCGCGCTCGGCGCCGATCACGTGATCGACTACACGACCGAATCGCTCGCGGACTACGCCGGCCGGTTCGATGCGGCGTACGACCTCGTCGGCGGCGTCGGTCTCGCCGATCTGTTCGCGTGCGTCAAGCGCGGCGGTCGCGTGCTCTCGGTCGCGGGGCCGCCTGAGCCGCGCACCGCGAAGATCGACCTCGGCCTCGGCGGGCTGCACGCCGCGCTGTTCCGGTTCGCCAGCCGACGCGTGCGCGCGGTCGCGCGCCTGCATGGCGTCGACTATCGGTTCTTCTTCATGCGGCCCGACGGCGCGCAACTCGCCGAGCTCGCTGCGCTGATCGATGCGGGGACGCTGCCCGTCACGGTCGACCGCGTCTTCGACTTTGCGGAAATCGCCGATGCAATGTCGTATCTCGAAACCGGCCGCGCGAAGGGCGAGGTCGTCGTACGCATCGCGAACGCCTGAGGGGTCCACAATCGCGGCGCGTCTTCAGGAGCAACACATCCAACTGCCGGACTGCCGCTCGCTCTCACGCGCGAGTAAAGGTCCGGCACTCCGAGAGATGACGAAGAAGAAGAAGCTCGCGGCGATCCTATTGTCCTGCTTGCCCGGCGCGCTCGGCTACTCGGCCCCGACGCACGCAGTACATCTCAACCCACACGGCCGCGGTCAGGCCTGGATCTATCCCTACTACGGCGTCAATGGCGGCAACCAGACGATCATCTCGGTCGTCAACACCGCGAACGACGTCAAGGCGATCAGAGTTCGATTCCTCGAGTCGCGCAACTCGCGCAGCGTCATCGACTTCAACCTGTACCTGTCGCCGTTCGACGTGTGGACGGGTTCGGTGTTCGCGCTCGACGCCAACGGTGGCGCCAACCTCGTCACGCTCGACAGCTCGTGCACCGTGCCGCCGATCAAGGGCGGCACTGCTCTTCCCTCGGTTGGCGGCAATCGCTACGTCCCGTTCCGTAACGTGCAGTACACCGGCGCGTTCGCGGACGGCGGCGGCGGCTCGCTCGCGCGGACCCGTGAGGGTCACGTCGAGATCATCGAAATGGGCACGCTGCTCGGCGGCAGAGACGCGCACCTCCTGGCCGACGAAGCGACCCGAGGCGGCGAAGTCGTCCCGCCCAACTGCGCGGCGCTGGTTGCCGCGTGGAGCAGCGGCGGCGCGTGGATCGGCGCCGGGGCGGCAGCCGGAACGAACGCACCTTCGGGCGGCTTTTTCGGCTCCGGTGCAGTCGTCGATGTCGCGAACGGCACGATGCTCGCGTACAACGCCGATGCACTCGACGGCTTCTACTTCACGGGCGATCCGGCGGACGACATCCACTTCCGCCCAGTCTTCGAGCACCCGACGCTCAACAACGCGCGGAGCGGGTCGCGCACGCCACCGGTGACGAGCTTCGCACTCACAGGCGGGTCGGCGCCGTCGGTCGTCGCCTCGTCGTGGATTCGCACCGCACCGAACGACTTGGCAGGGGTCGATGCCGTATCCGCTGCTCTGATGGTCGACGCGATCTACAACGAGTACACGAGTGACGTGAGCCTCGGTGCCGCGACGGAATGGATCGTCACGTTTCCGACGAAGCGTTTCTACGTCGATCACGTCGAGTTCGGGGGTGCGGCGAGCCTCGCGGTCGGCCCGGTCGCGGGCACGCGCCAGTCCCTGCCACCGTTCTCCGGCTTTGGTTTCACAGCTCTCTCGGGCGGCGCACGGGTCGCGAGCTTCGCCTGCGAGGACTTGTCGATCACGCTCACCGATCGTGGCGCGGGTATCGTGTGGGAATCCCAATTCGGGGAAATACTCCCCAACAAGCTGGGGCTGTGCGAAGCAACGAACACGGTGACGTTCGATCAGTCCGGTTCGGAATCCGCAATCCTCGGCACGCCGTCCACTCGCTACCGCAACCTCGATGGGCCGTTCGTCAGCGGCAGTGCCCACATGCGCTTCACGCAGTCGATCGGCACGGGGGTCGAGCCCGACTTCATCGTCGCGCGCACCGCGACGGCCTCGGACGGGGATGCATACGCCGGGCTCCCGGTAACGGGTTTCGCGGCGGTCAGCATCGTCAATCGCGATGCGGCCCCGGGCATGCTCGCGAACTACGCCGGTGTCTTCAGGCATCGCGGAACCACGGCGATCACGCCGTCCGAGACAGACTAGTCCGCGGCCCGCCGGCGCGCCCGCGTGCGCCGGCCACTAGAATTGCGGACTCCGCACCTGCCGAAGACCGCCATGACCTACGCCGGACACGACCGCTACGCGGCCGAGCTCGCCTCGATCGAGCAGCAGGGCCTGTTCAAGCGGGAGCGCGTGATCGCCTCGCCGCAGAACGCCGAGATCACGCTCGCCGACGGCCGGCGCGTGCTCAACTTCTGCGCGAACAACTATCTCGGGCTCGCCGATCATCCCGACGTCATCACCGCGGCGAAGTTCGCGCTCGACTCGCACGGCTTCGGTATGGCAAGCGTGCGCTTCATCTGCGGCACGCAGGACTTGCACAAGCAGCTCGAGGCCGCGATCGCGAAGTTCTTCGGCACCGAGGACGCGATCCTCTACGCCGCGTGCTTCGACGCGAACGGCGGTCTGTACGAGCCGCTGCTCGGCGAGGAAGACGCCGTCATCTCCGACGCGCTCAACCACGCCTCGATCATCGACGGGATTCGCCTGTGCAAGGCGAAGCGCTTCCGCTACGCGAACTGCGACATGGCCGATCTCGAGACGCAGTTGAAGGCCGCCGACGCGGCCGGCGCGAAGCTCAAGATGATCACGAGCGACGGCTCGTTCTCGATGGACGGCTTCATCGCGCCGCTCGACCGCATCACCGCGCTCGCGAAGCAATACAAGGCGATGGTGCACATCGACGAGTGTCACGCGACCGGCTTCCTCGGCCCAACCGGTCGCGGGTCGGCCGAATACCACGGCGCGATGGGCGGCATCGACCTCTTCACCGGCACGCTCGGCAAAGCGCTCGGCGGCGCGCTCGGCGGATTCACGACGGGCCGCGCCGAGGTCATCGAGCTCTTGCGCCAGCGCTCGCGGCCCTACCTTTTCTCGAACTCGCTGCCGCCGCACGTCGTCGCCGCCGGCATCAAGGTGTTCGAGATGCTGTCGTCAGCGAGCGAGCTGCGTGTGAAGCTCGCGGAGAACACGCGCTACTTCCGCGACGCGATGACGAAGGCCGGCTTCGACATCAAGCCGGGCGTGCACCCGATCGTGCCGGTCATGATCTACGACGCCCCGCTCGCGCAGCGTTTCGCCGCCGCGCTGCTCGACGAAGGCATCTACGCGATCGGGTTCTTCTTCCCGGTCGTGCCGAAGGGCCAGGCGCGGATCCGCACGCAGATGTCGGCGGCGCATACGCGCGAGCATCTCGATCGGGCGATCGCGGCGTTCGTGAAGGTCGGGCGGGCGCTTGGCGTAGTAAAGGCGTAGCACGCCCTCTGCCGGCCATCGCTACGCAATGTCCGGCCTACTGACCGCCGCGAGTAGGCCGGACATGCCGTAGGCATGGCCGGCAACCACATCGACTCAACCCGACCGCCCGTCACTCGCGAGCACGATCTCGAAGTGCGCGGCGTACGCCGCGCCGTCGCGCGCATCGCGCCGAAACGCCACCGTCAGCGCGGCGCGACGTTCCGGATCGAGCGAGTTGTAGATCCCGTCGTCGGCGTTGTTGGGATCTCCCGCGACGAACATCTGCGTCGTGAGCCCGTCGATGCCCTGCCCGCTCAGCTTGAAGTGGATGTGCGGCGTGCGGCCGCTGTAGCGCACCGGCTTGATCGTGCGGAAGCGGTACGCGCCGTCGGCGCGCGTGGTCGCGACGCCGTAGCCCTGGAAGTTCGGATCGAGCCCCGACTCGCGGCCGACGTGGTGGTAGTGGCCGGTCGCGTCGCATTGCCAGATCTCGACGCGCACGTCGGACAGCGCACGGCCCGACACGTCGACGACGCGGCCGGTGAGCTCGGCAATCTCGCCGCGCGCGGTCGCGCCGGACTTGCCGACGTGCGCCAGGTCGTTGTCGTGATCGAGCGGGATCTCGTCGGGATAGAACGGCCCGGCCATCATGCGCTGCGTCGGCTCGAGCGCGCCGGCGCCGCGAAACGGCGCGAGCAGTGCGCCGGCGCCGAGCGCGGAACCGAGCAGCAGGTGACGGCGCCGGAGCGCGATCGCGTCCATGCGGAGGATTCTACGCCCGCGGTGTCTTCCGAGCTCGCGCTTGCGCCGGAGCGAGCGTTGGGCGCGACGGCGTACTGACGGGCAGTGCATCGCGCTCCGCGACCGTGAGATCGCGCCACGCGCCTTTCGCGAGATCGCCGAGCGCGACCGACCCGATCGAGACGCGCACGAGCCTCAGCACCGCGACGTCGAGCGCAGCGAGCAGCCGGCGAATCTGGCGGTTGCGGCCTTCGTCGAGCACGACCTCGAGCCAGCCGTGGCGCTGGCCGGCGCGCAATACCGACACGCGTGTCGCCGCGAGCGGCTCGCCTGCATCCACGACGCCACGCATCATCGTGGCGGCGAGCGTCTCGTCGGGCACCCGGTCGATCTGGACGTGGTACGTCTTCTCGATGCCGCCGTCCGGCAACGTGATCGTCGCAGCCCAGGCCGGATCGTTCGTGAACAGCAGCAGGCCCTCGCTCGCGCGATCGAGCCGGCCGACCGGCGCGAGCCACGGGAGATCGGCGCCGTCGAAGCAGCGATAGACGGTGTCGCGGCCACGCTCGTCGCGGGTCGTGGTGGTGACGCCGCGCGGTTTGTTGAGTGCGACGTAGCGGCGTGCGGTTGCGGCGACCGGTGCACCGTCGACTTCGAGGCGCGCGCCGGGTGGTACGCGTGCCTCGGGATCGCGTACGGGGCGGCCGTCGAGGGTGACGCGGCCTTCGGCGACGAGCTTCGCGGCTTCGGTGCGCGAGCAGTGGCCGAGCTTCGATAGCGTGCGGGCGATGCCGTGTGAGGGTGTGCGAGGGGCGTCGGGGCTTCCGCCCCTCCCACAGTGATTCCGTCCGGCGGTGCTTCGTTGGCGGCGCATCGTTGTACAGCATGAAGTGCGCTGATTGGATACGCTAGCGGCGGGCATGAGGGGTGTACGCATGGACGAGCATCGCGTCACGCTGACGTGGGCGCGCGACGGCGCGTTCGAGCGCGGCAACTACCGCACCTCGCACGAGCTCGGGTTCGAGGGCGGCCAGAAGCTCGGCGCCTCCGCCGCCGCTTCCTACGGCGGCGATCCGGCGCTCGCAGACCCCGAGCAGATGCTCGCCGCCGCGCTCTCGTCGTGCCACATGCTGACGTTCCTCGCGGTCGCCGCGAACCGGCGCCTCGTCGTCGAGCGCTACGAGGACGACGCGTCCGCCGTGCTCGGAAAAAACGCCGACGGCCGCACGTTCGTGACGCGCGTCACGCTTCGCCCCCGCATCCGGTTCGGCGGCGAGCCCGTACCGGGCCACGAGGACATCGCGAAGTTGCATGAGCGAGCGCACCAGGCGTGCTTCATCGCGAACTCGGTCCGCACCGAGGTCGCGATCGAGCCGCGCGACTGAACCGCGCCTTCACCGGCACATCACCCGTGAACGACCACGATCGAGCCATGCTGCCCGAAGTTTCGCCCGCGCACGTCTCTGCTGCTGCACGACCCCGCTCGCGCGCGGCGCGCGCGCTGGCGTCGTTCCTGCGCTGGTTCGACAACGACGCAGGCTCGGCCGACTCCGCGCAAGCGCAGCGAATCGACTGGATTCGCGTGCTCCCGTTCATCGGCATGCACGTGATGTGCATCGGCGTCGTGTTCGTCGGCTTCTCGTGGTTCGCGTTCTGGGTCGCGCTCGCGCTCTACGTCGTGCGGATGTTCGCGATCACGGGTTTCTATCACCGCTACTTCTCGCACAAGGCGTTTCGCACCTCGCGCGTCGCGCAGTTCGTGTTCGCGGTGCTGGGCGCCGCGAGCGTGCAGCGCGGGCCGCTCTGGTGGGCCGCGCACCATCGCCACCATCATCTGCATGCCGACACCGAGCACGATCCGCACTCGCCGGTGCAGCGCGGCTTCCTCTGGAGCCACATGGGCTGGTTCCTGACGCCGGCCGGTTTCCGAACCGATCCGACGCGGATCAAGGATCTCGTGCGCTACCCGGAGCTGCGCCTGCTCGACCGCTTCGACCTGCTCGTGCCGGTAGCGCTTGCGACGGCGCTGTTCTTCGTCGGCGGCTGGCTCGAGGACTCCGCACCGGGGCTCGGCACGAACGCGACGCAGCTCCTCGTCTGGGGCTTCTTCGTCTCGACCGTCGTGCTGTTCCACGCGACCGTCACGATCAACTCGCTCGCGCACCAGTTCGGCTCGCGACGTTTCGAGACGCGCGACGACAGCCGCAACAACCTGCTGCTCGCGCTGCTCACGTTCGGCGAAGGCTGGCACAACAACCATCACCACTATCCCGGCTCGGCGCGCCAGGGCTTCCGCTGGTGGGAGATCGATCTCACCTACTACGTGCTGCGGCTGCTCGCGCTGGTCGGCATCGTCTGGGACCTGAAACCCGTTCCGACGCAACTCAAGCGCGGCGTTGCCGGATGAGGCGCGGCTGACATGCGCATCGCCGTCGTCGGCGCAGGGATCTCCGGGCTCGCGAGCGCGTACCTCGCCTCGCGCGAGCACGAGGTCGTGCTGTACGAGCGCGAGCCGTCACTCGGCGGCCACACCGATACGCACGAAGTCGAAGTCGCGGGCCGCCCCTACGCAGTCGACACGGGCTTCATCGTGTGCAATCCGGCGCACTACCCGCTGTTCATGCGGCTGCTCGACGAGCTCGGCGTCGACACGCAGCCGACCTCGATGAGCTTCGCGGTCCGCAACGACGCGAGCGGGCTCGAGTACAACGCGAGCACGATCGCGGGACTGTTCGTGCAGCCGCGCCGGCTCGTCTCGCCGCGCCACTGGCGGATGATCGGCGACATCCTGAGGTTCTACCGCGAGGCGCCGGCGCTGCTCGAGGAGCCATGGCCGGGGCCGACGCTCGGCGCCTACCTCGAGGCGCACGAATATTCCGACGCGTTCCGCGACGACCACCTCGTGCCGATGGCCTCCGCGCTCTGGTCGTCGCCGTCGCGGCAGGTGCTCGAGTTTCCGGCGAAGCACCTCGTCGCGTTCATGGCGAACCACCACATGCTGAAGACGCGCGATCGCCCCGAATGGCGCACCGTGCGCGGCGGTTCGTCGAGCTACGTGCGTGCGCTGACGCAGCGCTGGCGCGTGCGCGTGCGCACGGGCGATCCGGCGCGACTCGTGCGGCGCGCGCACGACCACGTCGAGGTCGCGACCGCGTCGGGCGCCGAGCGCTACGACCACGTCGTGCTCGCGTGCCACGCCGATCAGGCGCTCGCCCTGCTCGCCGACCCCTCGCCCGCCGAGCACGAGGTGCTCGGCGCGATCCGCTACCAGCTCAACGACACGGTGCTCCACACCGACGCGAGCCAGTTGCCGCGCCGCCGCCGCGCCTGGGCCGCCTGGAATGCGCTCGTGCCCCGCACGCCGTCCGACGACTGCACCGTCAGCTACTGCATGAACATCCTGCAGTCGCTCGAAGCCCCGGAGCCGATCGTCGTGACCTTGAACCGCACGGACGCGATCGACGCGACGAAGATCCTGAAACGTCGGCGCTACGCGCACCCCGTGTTCGACACGCGTTCGGTCGCAGCGCAGCGCCGCCGCGCCGAGATCAATGGCGTCGCGCGGACTTGGTACTGCGGCGCGTATTGGGGCTACGGCTTCCACGAGGACGGGATGCGCTCGGCGGCAGACGTCGCACGCGGCCTCGGAGTCGCTTGGTGAACCCGATCTCACGCTGCGGGTCGGAATCACTGTGGGAGGGGCGGAAGCCCCGACAGGGCGACGCATGAAGATCCTGCGCGCCGTCGGAGCTTCCGCCCCTCCCCCAGTGATTCCTGCCGGCAGCGTGTCCGTGTCGGGGTCGTCGCGTGTGCGACACAGCGCGATCTATTCGGGCTGGGTGCGGCATCGGCGCCATTCGCCGCGCGCGCACGCGTTCACATACAAGCTGTTCCTGCTCTATCTCGACCTCGCCGAGCTCGACACGGTGTTCGCCGGACGTCGCTTCTGGTCCATCGGCCGCCGCAATCTCGCCGAGTTCCGCCGCAGCGACTACCTCGGTGATCCGTCCGTGCCGCTCGACACCGCGGTGCGCGAGCGCGTGCGCGCTGCGCTCGGGCGAGCACCGGAAGGGCCGATCCGCATGCTCGCGCACCTGCGCTACTTCGGGCACTGCTTCAATCCGGTCGCGATCTACTACTGCTACGCGCCGGACGGCGAGACGCTCGAGACCATCGTCGCCGAGATCACGAACACGCCGTGGCGGGAACGTCACGCCTATGTGCTGCCGGTCGATGCGGCCGACGCACACGGCAGCGCGCGCGAGTGGCGCTTCGACAAGCGCTTCCACGTCTCGCCGTTCCTGCCGATGGACCGGCGTTATCGCTGGCGCTTCACGACACCCGGCGACGCGCTGCGCGTCCACATGGACGTGCTGGCCGGCGACACGCCGGACTTCGACGCGACCCTGGTGCTCGAGCGCCGCCCGATCGACGGGCGCAACCTCGCGCGGTTGCTCGTGCGCCACCCGCTCATGACGATCAAGGTCGTCGCGGCAATCCACTGGCAGGCGTTCTTGATCTGGCTTGCACGCAATCCGGTCTACGATCATCCGGCACACGGCGAACGAGGTCGCGAATGAACGACGCAACGGGTTCCGGCGTGGTCCTCGAGCGTGCCTTCGCGCAGGTACCCGAGATCGCCGTTTCGGTCGCGATGCGCGCCGGCGACGCGTTCCGGCGCCGCATGCTCGCGATGCTCTCGGTGCTCGAAGGATGCGAGATCACCATCGTCGAGCGCGACGCGCGTTTCGTCGTCGGTACGCTGGTGCCGGACCGCGAGCCGTTGCGATGCACGGTGTGGGTCCGCGATCCGTCGATGTATCGCACCGTCGCGCTCGGCGGCAGTGTCGGCGTCGGCGAGGCGTACATGGACGGCCTCTGGGACTGCGACGACCTCACCTCGCTCGTGCGCGTGTTCGTGCGCAACCGTGCCCTGCTCGACCGCATGGAGACCGGCCTCGCGCGCCTCGGCGGCGCGCTGCTGCGGCTCGTGCACGCGCGCCGCCGCAACACGCGCTCCGGCAGCCGGCGCAACATCGCCGAGCACTACGATCTCGGCAACGACCTGTTCGAGCTGTTCCTCGACGACAACCTCATGTACTCGTCCGCGATCTTCGCGGACGAGCACGAGTCGCTCGAGGTCGCGTCGCGGCGCAAGCTCGACCGGATCTGCCGCAAGCTCGAGCTCCGGCCCGGCCATCGCGTCGTCGAGGTCGGCACCGGCTGGGGTGGCTTCGCGCTGCACGCCGCGGCGAACTACGGCGTCCACGTCACCACGACGACGATCTCCGAGAAGCAGCACGCGCTCGCGTCGCGCCGCGTCGCCGAAGCCGGCCTTTCGGAGCGCGTCACCGTGCTGCGCCGCGACTACCGCGACTTGACCGGCCGCTACGACCGCTTCGTTTCGATCGAGATGATCGAGGCGATCGGCCATCAGTTCCTCGGCACCTACTTCGCGAAATGCGCCGAGCTGCTCGAGCCCGACGGCATGGCGCTGGTGCAGGCGATCACGATCGAGGACCACCGTTACGTGCAGGCGGTGCGCAGCGTCGACTTCATCAAGCGCTTCATCTTCCCGGGCAGTTTCATCCCGTCGGTCGGGGCGATGATGCACGCGCTCGCACCGAACGGCGATCTCAAGCTGTTCCACCTCGAGGACATCGGCCCGAGCTACGCGATCACGCTGCGCAAGTGGCGCGAGCGCTTCCACGCGAACCTCGCGGCGGTCCGCGCGCTCGGCTATTCCGAGCGTTTCGTGCGGATGTGGGATTACTACCTCGCGTACTGCGAGGGCGGCTTTCTCGAACGCTCGATCGGCGACGTGCAGATGCTGCTGGTCAAGCCCGAGGCGCGCCGCGACCAGTACCTGCCGGATCTCGTTTCGTGAGCCGCGCGGCGCGCGTCGTCAATCTCGTCGCGTTCCAGGTCTGCTGGATCGCGTTCGTCGCGGGCGCGGGACGCGGCTATCCCTGGGTCGGCTTCGTACCGCTGGTGCTGTTCGCGGCGTGGCAACTCAAGGTCAGCCCGGTGCGGCGCGCGGATCTCGACCTCATGGCGCTCGCAGCGGTGCTCGGGTTCGCCGTCGACACGTCGTTCGTGAAGGTCGGCGCGCTGAGCTACGCCGCGCCCTTTCCGTCGGCCGAGCTCGCGCCGGTCTGGATCGTCGGCATGTGGATCGCGTTCTCGCTGACGCTCAACCACGCGTTCGATTTCCTCAAGCACAACACGCTCGCCGCGATCGTGCTCGGGCTGTTCGGCGGCCCGATCGCGTACGGCGTCGCCGCGGGGCGGTTCGGCGCGGTCACGTTCGAGGGTACGGCCTGGTTCGGTATCGCGCTGATCGGGCTCGCCTGGGGCGCGGTGACGCCGCTGCTCGCGCGCATCGCGGCGCATCTCGTCGCGCGCGCATCGGAGCCTCGCCATGCTTGAGCTCCACCCGATCCTCGTCGTGCTGATCGGCGCGACGCTCGCGATGTCGTCCGTGTGGTGGCTGCAGGTCCGCACGCGCAACGCAGGCTACGTCGACGTCGCCTGGGCCGCGCTGATGGCGCTAGCCGCGCTCTACTACGGCTTCGTCGGCGACGGCACGTGGGTGCCGCGGCTCGTGACCGCGCTGCTCGCGGCGATCTGGGGCTTCCGCCTCGCGTTGCACCTGCTGCATCGCGTGCTGCACGAGCGCGAGGACGGCCGCTATCGCCACCTGCGCGAGCACTGGGGCGACGACCAGGCGAAGTTCTACGGCTTCTTCCTGTTCCAGGCGGGGCTGACCGCGCTGTTCTCGGTGCCGTTCTGGGTCGCTTCGCGCAATCCGGTCGCAGGGTTCACGCCGCTCGTCGCGATCGCGATCGCGATCTGGCTCGTCTCGATCACGGGCGAGTCGATCGCCGACCGCCAGCTCTCGCGCTTCCGCGCGGACCCGGCGAACCGCGGCCGGACCTGCCGTGCGGGTCTCTGGCGCTATTCGCGCCATCCCAACTACTTCTTCGAATGGCTGCACTGGTTCGCTTACGTCGCGCTCTCGATCGGCGCGCCGCTGTGGTGGCTCTCGCTGCTCGGACCCGTGCTGATGCTCGTCTCGCTGTGCTGGGTCACCGGTATCCCGTTCGTCGAACAGCAGGCGCTGCGCTCGCGCGGCGACGACTACCGGCGCTACCAGCAGGAGACGAGCGCGTTCATTCCCTGGTTTCCGCGCACCGAGCGAGCTGCATGAGCGACGCGACCACGCTTCCCGTTCCCGCGCATGCCGAGACCTTCGCGACCTCGCTCGCAGAGCGAGGCTTGGTGCCCGATGGGTTGATCCGCCGCGCGATCCGCGCGCTCTGCGCCTCGCGCCTCGCGCAGGAGCGCGCGGGCGGAATCGAAGCCGTCGACGCGCGCCGACGCGCCCGCCTCGCGGCGCTGCGCTCGAGCCCCGTCGCGATCCACACCGACGCCGCGAACCGCCAGCACTACGAGCTGCCGCCGCGCTTCTTCGAGCTCTGCCTCGGTGCTCGGCTCAAGTACTCCTCGGCCCTGTTCCCGACCGGTCGAGAGACGCTCGACCAGGCCGAGGAGCTGATGCTCGCCGCATACGGCGAACGCGCGCTGCTCGCGGACGGCCAGCGCATCCTCGAGCTCGGCTGCGGCTGGGGCTCGCTGACGCTCTGGATGGCGGAGCGCTACCCGAACGCGCGCATCACCGCGGTCTCGAACTCGCGCCCGCAGCGCGCGCACATCGAGGCGCAATGCCGCAAGCGCGGGCTCGCGAACGCCATGGTGATCACCGAGGACGTCAACCGACTCGAGCTCGGCGATCGTTACGACCGTGTCGTCTCGATCGAGATGTTCGAGCACATGCGCAACTACGAGACGCTGCTCGGCCGCATCGCGTCGTGGCTCGCGCCGGGCGGCAAGCTGTTCGTCCACATCTTCTGCCACCGCGAGCTCATCTATCCGTTCGAGGACGAGGGTCGCGACGACTGGATGGCGCGGCACTTCTTCACCGGCGGCTTGATGCCCGCGGCCGACACGCTGCTCCACTTCCAGCACGCGCTCGAGCTCGAGCAGCAGTGGCAGCTTTCGGGCATGCACTACGCGCACACTGCGAACGCCTGGCTCCAGAATCAGGACCGCCATGCCGACGAGATTCGCGCCGTGATGCGCGATACGTACGGCGCCGACGCAGCGTTGTGGTTCCAGCGCTGGCGGATGTTCTGGATGGCTTGCGCCGAGCTCTTCGGTTTTGCGGACGGCGACGAGTGGCTGGTGGCGCACTATCGGTTCGCGCAGCGGGCTTGAAAGCGTCGGGGCTTCCGCCCCTCCCACAGTGACTCCGGAGGTCACGCTTCGAAGCGCCGTGGTCTTCGATTGCGATGCGCGCTCTGTGGGAGGGGCGGAAGCCCCGACGGCGAAACCTCTACAATCGCGACCATGAGCGTCGCGCTGCACCCCGGCACCGGCCACGGTCTGATCGAGCGCCTCGCGCGTCTCACGAAGATCCACGGCGGTCCGCGCGACGCGTTCGCCGCCTTCCGCAACCACTTCGCCGACCGCTTCCCCGACGTCGGCTTCGCGCTGCTGCACGCACGCGAGCACGTCGCGCTCGCGGGGTTCGTCGGCGCCGACGGCAGCGAGATCGTGCAGGCGCTCGACCCGCACATCGGCACCAGCGCCCTGCCGCGCTTCGACGACGCGCTTGCGCAGCGCCTCGGCGCGATCGAAGGCCCCGTGGTCGCCGAGCTCACGCCGGAAGAGCGCGCGCTACCGCTCGCGCAAGCACTGCTGGCTCCGACCTCGATGTTCGTCGCGCACATCGACGACCGCGGCGCCGACGGATTCCGTCTCGTGCTGACGAGTGACGCGTCGCACCGCTTCGATCGGGTCGACGGCCGCGCGCTGATCGCGGAGGCACGCGTCGTGTTCGCGATCCTCGCGGCCGGCTTCCGCGAACAGCTCGTCGTCCACCAGCACGCGGAGATCGAAGGTCTCGCCGACATTCAGCGCCTGCTGCAGCCGGACAACCCCGACATACGCGGGCTCGAGTACGCGGTCCACTGGCAACCGGCCGCGACCGCGGCCGGCGACTACTACGACCTCATGAAGCTCACGCCGTTCATCGACGACTTCGTCGACCGCGGCGCGGACGCGTGGGGCATCAGCATCGCGGACGTCTCGGGCCACGGCGCCGCGGCGGCAATGGAAGCCGTGCAGTTCGACGCGATCCTGCGCACCTACGAGGGCGACGAGCCCCCGGGCGGACCGGCCGGCGCCGTCACCTACGCGAACCGCTATTTCTTCTCGCGCCGGCAGCGCAAGCACTTCATGACGCTGATGCTCGTCGCGGGGCGGCCCGACGTCGAGCGCATCGTGTACGTCTGCGCGGGCCACCTGCCCGGCATCGTGCGGCGCGCCGACGGCCGCATCGAGCGCATCGGCGCCGGTGCGGACACCGGGATCCCGCTCGGGATCCTGCGCGAGCACCGCTGGGAGAACCACGAGCTCGCGTTCGCGCCGGGCGATGCGCTCGTCGTGTACACCGACGGCATCGTCGAGGCGCGCGACCAGCGCAGTCGCATGTTCGGCGCGGAGCGGCTCGAACGCGTCGTCGCCGCCGGCGACGGAAGCCCGAACGCGATCCTCGCGCGGATCCGCGAGGCGCTGTTCGCGCACCAGCGCGGCGAGATCGGCAATGACGATCAGACGATCATCGTGGTGCGCAGCGTCGCGGAGCCCACCGCGGCGACACCCGACGCAACGCCCTAGCGACTACGCCAAGATCCGGAGGCTCGACCGTGTGCCGCAACATCAGGACGCTGTTCAACTTCGACCCGCCGGCGACCGAAGAGGAATCCGCGCCGCGGCGCTCCAGTTCGTGCGCAAGCTCTCGGGGTTCAATGCACCTTCGAAGCTCAACCAGGTCGCGTTCGACCACGCGGTGGAGGAGGTCGCCGATGTCGCGCGCGGGCTCGTCGGCTCGCTCGTGACGCTCGCGCCGCCGCGCAACCGTGAGCTGGAACGTGCGAAGGCCGCGGCCGAAGCGGCGCGGCGGTTCGGGCCGCGCTGAAAGCGGAACTAGACCGGTATCGGTGCGTAGTCGGACGACTTCGGCATCGCATCGAGCGCCGCGCGCAACGCGTCGGGTGGCGCGACGAGCTTGCGCTGCGCGAGGTCGAGCCAGCCGCCGTGGCTCGTGACGCGCGCGGCAAGCACGCCGTCGGCGCGGCGGATCGAGTTGCGGATCGCGAAGCGCGAGCCGTCCGGCGCGAGGCCTGCGATCTCGACGTCGACAGTGACGTTCTCGAGCAGGCGCACCTCGCGGAAGTACTCGAGCTCATCGCGCCGCACGACCGGCCCGATCCTGAGCCGCGCGAACTCCTGCATCGGGAAGCCGTGCTCGGCGAAGAACATCATGCGCACGTCGGCACCGAGGTCGAGGTAGGCCGTGTTGCGCAGGTGACCGTTCGAATCCATGAGGCCCCAGCCCGCATGGAAGGTCCGCTCGAAGCGCGTCGCCATCGATCGCCTCAGGTTGTGAGCGAGCGCGCTCAGCGCTTCGCGATCGGGACGTAGGCGCGGTCTTCCGGCCCGATGTAGTTCGCCGACGGCCGGATGATCTTGCCGTCGACGCGCTGCTCCATGACGTGCGCGGACCAGCCCGAGGTACGCGAGATCACGAACAGCGGCGTGAACATCGGGGTCGGCACGCCCATCATGTGGTAGCTCGAGGCCGAGTACCAGTCGAGGTTCGGGAACATCTTCTTCATGTCCCACATCAGCGTTTCGATGCGTTCGCTGACGTCGAACAGACGCATGTTGCTGCCGTCCTTGCAGAGCCGGCGCGAGATCTCCTTGATGATCGGATTGCGCGGATCTCCGATCGTGTAGACCGGGTGACCGAAGCCGATCACGATCTCCTTGCGCTCGACCCGCGCGCGGATGTCGGCCTCGGCTTCGTCGGCCGAGCGGTAGCGCGAGATGATGTCCATCGCGACCTCGTTCGCACCGCCGTGCTTCGGGCCGCGCAGTGCCCCGATCGCGCCGGTGATCGCGGAATGGAAATCGCTGCCGGTGCCGGCGATGACGCGCGCTGCGAAGGTCGAGGCGTTGAACTCGTGCTCGGCGTACAGGATCAGCGACTGGTCGAGCGCGCGCGCGTGGAGCTCGCTCGGTTTCCTGCCGTGCAGCACGTGCAGGAAATGCGCGGCGATCGTCTCGTCGTCGGTCTCGGTCTCGACGCGGCGGCCGTTGTGCGAGAAGTGGTACCAGTAGAGCAGCATCGAGCCGAAGCTCGCCATGAGGCGATCGGCGATGTCGCGCGCCTCGGCAACCGGGTGCGATTCCTTCTCCGGCAGCACCGCGCCGAGCACCGAGCACCCCGTGCGCATCGCATCCATCGGGTGCGTCGAGGCCGGGAGGAGCTCGAGCGCCTTGCGGACCGGCTGCGGCAGGCCGCGCAGCCGCGCGAGCTTGCGCTTGTACGCCGCGAGCTCGGACGCGTTCGGCAGCTCGCCGTGCACGAGGAGATGCGCGATCTCCTCGAACGTGCCCTGCTCCGCGAGATCCTTGATGTCGTAGCCGCGATACGCGAGGTCGTTGCCGGTGCGGCCGACCGTGCACAGCGCGGTGTTGCCGGCCGCGACGCCGGACAGCGCGACGGATTTCTTGGGCTTCGGGAGGATCGATGCCGGTTCTGCCATGACGCTCACCCTGTTTCGGTTACTTGCGCTTCGCGAACAGCGAGTCGAGGTGCTGTTCGAACTGGTGGTAGTCGATGCGGTCGTAGAGCTCGTCGCGCGTCTGCATCGTGTCGATGACGTTCTTCTGGTGGCCGTCGCGGCGGATCGCTTCGTAGACGCGCTCGGCGGCCTTGTTCATCGCGCGGAACGCGGAGAGCGGATACAGCACGATCGCGACGCCGGTCGCGCGCAGCTCGTCGACGGTGAACAGCGGGGTCTTGCCGAACTCGGTGATGTTCGCGAGCACCGGCACCTTCACTGCGTCGACGAAGCGGCGGTAGGTGCCGAGGTCGTACGCAGCTTCCGCGAAGATGCCGTCGGCGCCCGCCTCGACGCAGCGCTGCGCGCGCTCGATCGCGGCTTCTAGACCGTCGACCGCGATCGCATCGGTGCGCGCGATCAGAAAGAACTCTGGATCGGTCTTCGCGTCGGCCGCCGCTTTCACACGGTCGACCATCTCGTCGGCGCTGACGATCTCTTTGCCGGGACGATGGCCGCAGCGCTTCGCGCCGACCTGGTCCTCGATGTGGCACGCCGCGGCGCCGGCCTTGATCAGCGACTTCACCGTGCGTTCGATGTTGAACGCCGAAGGACCGAAGCCCGTGTCGATGTCGACCAGCAGCGGCAGGTCGCAGACGTCGGTGATGCGACGCACGTCGATCAGCACATCCTCGAGCCCGCTGATGCCGAGGTCCGGCAGTCCGAGCGAGCCCGCCGCGACGCCGCCGCCCGAGAGATAGATCGCGCGGTAGCCCGCGCGCCGCGCGAGCAGCGCGTGGTTCGCGTTGATCGCGCCGATCACCTGCAGCGGCTGCTCGGTGGCGAGGGCGGCACGGAAACGCGCGCCGGGAGTTGCGTGGGTCATCGTCAGCCCAGCAGCGACGCCACGCCCTGGCGCTCTTCCTCGAGCTCCTTCAGCGTGTGGTTCATGCGCTCGCGCGAGAACTCGTCGATCGCGAGGTCCTTCACGATCTTGTACTCGCCGTTCTGCGTCGTGACCGGGTAGCCGTACATGACGTCCTGCGGGATGTCGTACGAACCGTCCGACGGCACGCCCATCGTGACCCACTCGCCGTTCGAGCCGAGCGCCCAGTCGCGCACATGGTCGATCGCCGCGTTCGCCGCCGACGCGGCCGACGACAGCCCGCGCGCCTCGATGATCGCGGCGCCGCGCTTGCCGACCTTCGGGATGAACTCGTTGCGATTCCAGTTCTCGTCGCCGATCGCCTGCGGCGCCGGCTTGCCGTCGATCGTCGCGAAGCGATAGTCGGGGTACATCGTCGGTGAGTGGTTGCCCCACACGATCAGCTTCCGGATCGTCGACACCGGCTTGCCGCTTTTCGCCGCGAGCTGCGACAGCGCGCGGTTGTGGTCGAGCCTCAGCATCGCGGTGAAGTTCTGCTTCGGGATGCCCGGCGCCGATTTCATCGCGATGTACGCATTCGTGTTGGCCGGGTTGCCCACGACGAGGATCTTCGCGCTGCGCTTCGCCGCGGCGTCGAGCGCCTTGCCCTGCTCGATGAAGATCTTCGCGTTCTCGAGCAGCAGGTCCTTGCGCTCCATGCCGGGGCCGCGCGGGCGCGCGCCGACGAGCAGCGCGTAGTCGATGTCCTTGAACGCGGCCTTCGGATCGGCCGTGCCCACCATTCCCGCGAGCAGCGGGAACGCGCAGTCCTCGAGCTCCATCATGCAGCCCTTGAGGGCAGCCTGCGCCTTGTCGATCGGCAGCTCGAGCAGCTGCAGGATCACCGGCTGGTCCTTGCCGAGCATCTCGCCCGACGCGATGCGGTAGATGAGGCTGTAGCCGATCTGGCCGGCGGCGCCGGTTACGGCGACGCGTACGGGGGCTTTCATGGGTTGCTTCTCCATTCTGCGTGTAGGCCGGACTTGCGAAGCAAGGCCGGCGCTCCTGCCGGCCATCGCTGCGCGATGTCCGGCCTACTCGAAAGCGTCAGGGCTCGCCCTTCATCGCGTGGCCGGCACGCGCGAGCCGCTCGCGCAGCGCGTCGGTGTCGAGCCCCTGGTACACGTCGGTCCCGATCACCGTGGTCGGCACGCCGGCGCTGCGGCCCGCAACGATCGCGTGCGCGCGGGCCGTCTCGAACGACTGCTCGACGTCCACCGATCGATACGGCACACCCGAGCGGTCGAGCCAGCGCTCGAGCCGGCGGCAGTAGCCGCACCAGTCGGCAACGAACAGCACGACCTCGTGCGGGCCGTTCGTGCGCCGCACGTCATGTCGCGCGCGCAGTCGCTGCTGCTCGGCGTAGTCGGCCCAGAGCGACGTCGCGACGCCCGCGAGCGCAACCAGCACGACGAGCTGGGCAACGCGACGCAGGCTCACGGTACGCATCGTGATCAGGCCAGCTCGGCGAAGAACTCGCGGAACCGCTTCAAGCCCTCGGTCAGCTCCGCAGGCTTGCAGGTGTACGAGATGCGGATCGCACGCGGCTCGCCGAATGCGCTGCCCGGGACCACAGCGACGCCCTTCGCGTCGAGCAGCGCGTTGCAGAACGCGATGTCGTTGTCGATCGTGTTGGTGCCATGGCGCTTGCCGAACGCGCACGACACGTCCGGGAACGCGTAGAACGCACCCTGCGGCACCGGGCACTTCACGCCCGGGATCGCCGCGAGCGCCGCGATGACTTCGTCGCGTTTCTTGCGGAACTCGACGCACTTCTGCTTCGGAATGTCCTGCGGGCCGTTCAGCGCGGCCGCAGCCGCGGCCGTGACGATCTCCGGAACGTTCGTGATGTGGTTCGAGTTGAGCGTCACCATCGCGGTCGCGAGGTGCTCGGGCGCGGCGACGAGACCGACGCGCCAGCCCGGCATGCCGTAGGTCTTCGAGATCGAGTCGATCGCGATGATCCGGTCACGCAGCTCGGGCCTCGCGACCACGAGATGCAGGTATTCGAGCCCGTCGAACACCATCCGGTTGTAGATGTCGTCCGAGAGGATCCAGAGGTTCGGATACTTCACCAGCACGTCGGCGATCGCGCGCACCTCGGCCGGCGTATAGACCATGCCGGTCGGGTTCGACGGGTTGTTGAACATGAAGACGCGCGTGTTCGGCGTCAGCGTCGCGGCGAGGCGCTCCGGCGTGACCTTGTAGTTCACGTCCGAGCCGCAGTGCAGCAGCGTGACCTTCGCGCCGAGGATCTCGGCGATGTCGAGGTACGAGGTCCAGTACGGCGTCGGGATCAGGATCTCGTCGCCGTCGTTCAGGATCGCGTGCAGCACGTTGAACAGCGCGTGCTTCGCGCCGATCGCGGTGACCAGGTGCTTGCGCTCGTAGCCGTTGATGCCCTTCTCGGCAAGATGCTTGATGAACCCGTCGAGCAGGTCCTCGCGCCCGCGGTTCGAGCCGTAAGCGCCCGAGTCCTTCATGAGTGCCTGGCGCACGGCGTCGTAGACGTGCTCGCCCGGCAGGAAGTTCGGCACGCCGATCGAGAAACTGATGATGTCTCGGCCGGAAGCCTTGAGCTTCTTGGCCTTCTCGGCCACGACCATGATCGCGGAAGGCCTCGCGCGACTCATCCGCTCGGCAAGCTTGAGCATCGGTGTCCTCGGGGAAATCGGGGCCGCGAAGGTCGGCCACGGCCGGGCCGTGGCAACCCCGTCATTGTAGGCCGGAGTGAGGCGAAGGCGAAGTCCGGGGATCGGCGGGGGCGATGCCGGACTTCGGCCGGGATGCGCCGGATCCACTCCGGCCTACGGATACCTGACGTCGATCAAGGCTCCTGCCCCGCCTCGGCCGCGACCTTCTGCAGAGGCGAAACAAGGTACGCGAGCACCGTCCGCTCGCCGACGATGATCTCGGCCGTAAGCTGCATGCCGGCTGTGAAACGATGGTTCGCGCGCCCATCGGCCGCTGGTTCGATCTCGACAAGCGCCCGGTACTGGTAGCTACCGGGCGCCAGGCCTGCCGCCTCCGGCCGCTCGGAGGACGCGGTCGCATCCTCCGTGACCTGCGCGACGCGTCCAAGAAAGACGCCGTAGCGGCGAAAATCCAGCGCGTCCAGCTTCACTTTCACGGCGCGTCCGATGTCGACGTGCTCGATATCCTGGTTCTCTATCCAGACCTCGGCCGTCAGCGGTTCACCGTCCGGGACGAGCGTCGCGAGAACCGTGCCCGGGGCGACCACCGATCCGATCGTGTGGGTGGCGAGATCCTTGATGACACCGGATGTCGGTGCACGCAGCTCGGTCGCCGCGAGCACGTCTTCTGCCTCGGCGACGCCGGCAACCAGCCGATCGCGGTTGCTCGCGAGCTTCTCGGACTCCTCGCGAAGGAACGATTCGCGCTCGGCACGGAGCGACTCGACTCGCTTCCCCTGCTGCGCAATCCCGTCGGCAGCCCCAGCCCTGCGGTGGCGCACGGCTACGAGCTGCTGCTCGGCCGAAATACGCTGCCGCTCCTTTTCGAGCGCCTGGAGCTTCGAAACGTATCCCTTGGCGAGAAGCTCGTCGATCGCGGCCTCCTCCGCGCGGAAGCGTTCGAGCGTTTCGACGAGCTCGAGTTCGTTGGCATCGAGCGCGCGACGCTCGTTGCGAAGCCGGTCGAGGGCGCGCTGTTCCTGTTCGAGCGCGAGCCGATGGGCGCGTACGGCCGAATCGAAATGCGCTTCGGCCCGGTGCCTTGCCGCTTCCGACACACCCGCCGGCGGCGCGAAGGCGACCCCTCGCAGCTCGGAATCGAAACGCGCCAAAGCGAGTGCAACCCACTCGAGCTCGCTCTGCGAAGCCATCAGCTTGGCGCGGGGAACCGCGCTCTCGAGCCGCGCGACAACGTCTCCGGCCGAAACCCTGCTGCCTTCCCTGACCAAGAGGGCCTCGATCGATCCGCCGTGTGCGGGCTGCATGACCTGGACGTATCCGACCGGGATGATCCTGCCCCGCGTCGTGACGACGCGTTCCGTCTTGCCGAAGACGACCAATCCCACGAGGGCGACGAACGCAACGAGGAGCGCGCCGAGCCCGGCCCTTCGCGCGCGAGCGGGCTCGTCATGCACCAGTGCCGCCATGGCCGAGAGCGGCGACTGGGTAGGCACCTGTTCCATCGCTAGTTCTGGTGCCGGATATCGAGTGCGCGCCGTATCCCCGGGGCGATCGAGGATCCGCCGCCTCCGCCAAAGGGCAACTCGCAGCCAACGCCCAGCACCGGCGCTATCGAGCGCGCAACGCGCGTTGCGTCGCTCAGGCCGACACCCAGTTCGACGACGTCGCCGACGTCGCCCTCGAGCGCGAGCTCCGATTCCGTCCAGGGTGACAACGAGACAGCGTAGCGATCGTTGTCGCCGAAGCGCGGACTAGCGGCGAGGTCCGGCGGCAACACGGCGCACGGTTCATCGAGCGACCCGGCGTCGTCCTTCTCCGCCGACGAAGGCGTAGTCGAGATTCGGGACAAAATGTCGCCGAGGCCCCACACCGTGCCGTCAGCGAAGCGAATCTGCTCGATCGGGTTGTAGGTCGAACCGTCGGCGTTGAAGAAATTGGCGACGCGAACGCTGTCCGTCGAACCTGCGATCGTCAGCACCATGTCGTACCCGACGCGGCGCAGCGTAACCGCACCGACCGCGATACCCGATGCAAGCTCTAGCGTGCCGGCGTTCGATCGATCCTCGATCGTGTCGGTTCCATAGCCGAGCCCGAATCGATAGGTGATCGACGACCCTGCCACGAACGACGACAGCGTGTCGTCACCCGTGCCTCCATCGAGCACCGACGTGCCCGCGGCCGCACTCAGCGTGTCGGCACCGGCACCACCGAGAAGCATGTCGTCGCCGCCGGACCCGATGAGCGTGTCGTTGCCGTCGCCGCCCTCGAGCCGATTGTTGCCGCTGTTGCCGAGGATTCGATTGTCCGCGGCGGTTCCGATCGCGTTGACGGCGCCGGCGTGCACGAGCTCGACGTTCTCGACGTTGGCGAACGCGGATAGATCGACGTTGGTCTGAGCGTAGGTGATGACGACGGTGTCCACGCCCTGACCCGCGAGCTCAACGGCCACGTCACCGGCCCCGAGGACCAGGCGGTCGTTGCCGTCGCCGCCGCGCAGCGTGTTGGCGGCGGCGTTGCCTGAGCCATCGAGCGTGTTCCAACCCGCGTTCCCGTTCGCGTCGATCGCGTTGTTGCCCGTCAGCGCGATGTTCTCGAGCTCCTGCGCGAACTGATCACCGAGCGTGAACGTGACCGAGCTCTGGACGGTGTCGGATCCGCCGCCGGCGTCGAGCACGACGTCGTCGGCGCTGTCGACAATGAACGTCTCTGCGTACGCGCCACCGAGAAACGTGTCGGCGCCGCCCATGCCGTCGTAGATCGTCGCGATGTCGTTCGCGCTGCCGTCGATGACGTTGTCGAGCGCGTTGCCGTTGATCCGGCGGGTGGACGGGTAGTGCACGCGAGAGATCGGGTAGAAGGCGAGCTGAATATCCTCGATGCCACCCGCCAAGGTGTAGTGCCAGGTGTTCACGATGACGCGGTCGCGGCCTTCACCGGGCTGTTCGACGAACACGTCCAAGCTCTCTTCACCCTGGTCGGTGACGTAGGTGTCGTCGCCACCGCGGCCGACGAGCGTGTCGATGCCGAGGCCGCCTTCGAGTTGATTCGACGATGCGTTGCCCGTGATCGTGTTCGCGAGCTCGTTGCCGAGGCCGTTCTGGCTGCCCGTGCCGACGAGCTCGAGGTTCTCGACGTTCGCCGGCAACAGGACGTTGAAGAGTCGGCTCTGCAACGTATCGGTCCCGGCACCCGCCGCCTCCGAGACCGTATCGTTGAAATGGTCGAACAGGAAAACGTCGTTGCCCGCCGTGCCGACCAGGCTGGAAGCCGAGCCCGCCAGGTTCGTCAACGCCGCAAGCACGCCGGCCGCGTCGAGCGTCGTGCCGTCCGCGAAAACGAACTGCTCGATCTGCAGTCCGCCCCCGTCGGCGAAGTAGCCGCGGATGCGCAGCTGGGCCGCACCGTTGTCGATCACGACAATCAGGTCGTCGACGTGCGACGTCGTTTCCTGACCCGGCACCCGGAAGAACGTGACGCTCGCGCGCGCGACATCGCTGTCGAAGACCACGCGGTCCGAGCCCGAGCCCTCGAGCACGTCGTCGCTACCCGACGCCCGGCCGAACCGGATCGTGTCGTTGCCGTCGCCGCTGTAGAGCATGTCGCGACCCGCGCCGCCATCGAGTACGTCGTCGCCGGCGTCGCCGCGCAGCGTGTCGCTGCCGATGCCGCCGAACAGTTGGTCGTTGCCCGCGGCTCCGACGAGCTCGTCGTCACCCTGCGACCCGCTCAACACGTCATCGCCGGCACCGCCGTTGATCACGTCGTTGCCGCTCAGGCCGTCGATCGTATCGGCGACCGGGAAACCGTTGAGCGTGTCGCTCCCCGTCGTCGCGACCAGCATTCGCGCCATGATCTGGGCACGCGTCCACACCGTGCCGTCTGCGAACTCGATCCGATTGACCGTATTCATCGACGGATTCTCGGAGAAGAAGTTGACGATCCGCAGCGTGTCGGCCGTCATCGAGCCGTTCGTCAACAACGTCAGCACGAGGTCGTTCGTGCCCTGCAGCGACACGTCCGCCGCCGTGATGCCAGGTCCGAGTCGCACGACGTCGGTCTGCGTCGTGCCGCCGAACGCGGTGACCGTGTCCTGGCCGTAGCCCCGCCCGAAGCGGATGACGTCGGTGCCGCCGGTGTCGGTGATCGTGTCGTTGCCGGCGCCGCCGTCGAGATCGTCGTCGCCGGCGTCGCCCTGGAGCGAATCCGCGCCCTCGCCGCCCTCGATCAGGTCGTTGCCGGCGCCGCCGTAGAGACTGTCGTTGCCGGCCTCGCCGAGCAGCGTGTCGTTGTGATTCTCGCCGTAGAGCGAGTCGTTGCCCGTACCGCCCCGCAGCGTGTCGTTGCCGTCGCGGCCGTACAGCTGATCGTTGCCGCCGAGCGCGTTCCAGTTGTCGTTGCCGACCGTACCGATCGCGTTGATGTCGTCGGCATCGGTGAAGGTCGGTGCGACGGCATTGAGGAACGCGCTGTTCCAGACCGTTCCGTCGGCGAACCGCACTTCGTCGAGCGAATCGTACGAATAGAAGTTCTGGATCGTCAGTTGATCGGTCGTCCCGACGATTCGCAGGATCAGGTTCATTCCGATCCGCTCCAGCGTGACCTGGCTCGGCGCGACGTCCGCGGCCATCGATACGTAGTCGACCGTGCTGCTCGTGTCGCTGTTCGTGATCGTGTCCTGGCCCGAGCCGCGCCCGAACAGGTAGCGGTCGTTGCCGTTCGATCCGACGAGCAGGTCGTTGCCGGCGCCACCGTCGAGCTGGTCGTCGCCGAATCCGCCGTTCAACGTGTCGTCGCCCGCGCCGCCCGTCAAGCGGTTGTTGCCGGTGGTGCCGAGGATCGTATTCGCGGCGTCGTTGCCGGTGCCGTCGAAATGGCCCGTGCCCGACAGGGTGAGATTCTCGACGTTCGTGGACAGCGTGTGCGTGACCGTGGCGGTTACCGTGTCGGTGCCCTCGCCGGCCGCCTCGATGACCTGGTCGCCCGCCGCATCGACGGTGTACGTATCGTCGCCGGCTTCGCCACGCATCACATCGTTGCCCGCCTCGCCGTTCAGCTGGTCGTTGCCGGTGCCGCCGAACAACTGATCATCGCCGGTTCCGCCGAACAGCGAATCGTCGTCTGCGTCGCCATACAGGGTGTCGTTGTGATTCTCGCCGTGCAGCAGATCGTTGCCGGCGCCGCCGCGCAGCACGTCGTTGCCATCGCGGCCGTACGCGCTGTCGTTGCCGCCGCGAAGATCCCAGTTGTCGGCGCCGGCCGTGCCGATCGCGTTCACGTCTGCGGCGTCGGTGAAGGCCGGCGGTATCGCATTGAGGAAAGCGCTGTTCCAGACGGTGCCGTCGGCAAAGCGCACTTCGTCGAGCGCGTCGCCGGCGTAGTAGTTCTGGATGGTCAGTTGGTCGCCGGTGCTCGTAAGGCGCAGAACGAGATTCGATCCCACCCGTTCCGCGGTCACCTGTGCCGGCGCCACGCCGGCCGCGACCGCCACGTAGTCGACCGTCGCGCTGGTATCGCCGTTCGCGATCGTGTCCTGCCCGGAGCCGATACCGAAGACGTACGAGTCGCTGCCCGTCGATCCGACCAACGTGTCGTTGCCGGCACCGCCATCGAGCGTGTCATTGCCCGCGCCGCCGTTCAACGCGTCGTTGCCCGCACCGCCCGTGAGCCGGTTGTTGCCGGAGTTGCCGGCCAGGCTGTTCGCCGCATCGTTGCCCGTCGCATCGACGTTCGCGCCGCCGGTGAGCGTGACATTCTCGACGTTCGCGGCGAGCGTGTAGGTGAGGGCGGAGTTCACCGTGTCGGTGCCCTCGCCGCTCGCCTCGATCACCTGATCGCCGACTGCGTCGATCGTGTAGGTGTCGTCGCCGGCTTCGCCGCGCATGACGTCGTTGCCGGCTTCGCCGTTCAATTGGTCGTTGCCCGCCCCGCCGTACAACTGATCGTCGCCGCTGCCGCCGTACAGCGTGTCGTTGTCCGCACCGCCGCGCAGCGTGTCGACGCCGTCTTCCCCGAACAGGATGTCAGCGCCAGTACCGCCTTCGAGCACATCGTTGCCGGCGCCGCCGCGCAGCGTGTCGTTGTCCGCGTCGCCGAACAACTGGTCGTTGCCCGCTTCGCCGTAAAGGGAATCGGCACCCGCACCACCGCGCAGGATGTCGTCGCCGGGACGCCCGTACACCGAGTCGGCGCCACCGAGTGCGTCGTAGTTGTCATTGCCGTCGGTGCCGTTGATGTTGACGTCCGCGCCCTCGGTGAAGACCGGCGGGAAATTCGTCATGAGATAAGCAAGCGTCCAGACGGTACCGTCGCCGAAACGGATCTCGTCGAGCGGGTTCGAACCGAACACGCCAACGATCGTGAGGGTGTCGGTCGTGCCGTTGATCGTCAGCACGAGATCGATGCCGGATCGGACCGCGGTCACCTGGCCGACGGCAACGTCGGACGCGAACTGCACGATGTCGAGCGATGTGCTGCTGTCGGCGTTGTCGACCGAATCCTGACCGTAGCCGCGGCCGAACACGAACGTGTCGCTGCCCGCGTTGCCGCGCAACGTATCGTTGCCCGCGCCGCCATCGAGGCGGTTGTTGCCGCTGTTGCCGACGAGCGCGTTGTTCGAGGCGTTGCCGGTGGCGTCGGCCGCGATTCCGCCAGTCAACGTGAGGTTTTCGATGTTCGCGCCCAGCGCATGGGTGACCGACGACTGCACGTTGTCGGTGCCCTCGTTCGCCGCCTCGGTGACGACATCGCCCGCGGCGTCGACGTAGTACGTGTCGTCGCCGGCGCCACCGGTCATCTGGTCGACACCGGCCTCGCCGTTCAGTGTGTCGTTGCCCTCGCCGCCGATGAGGGTGTCGTTCCCCGTTCCGGCGTAGAGCGAATCCGCGCCGGCGCCGCCGTCGAGCGTGTCGTCGCCGGCATTCGCGTAGAGCGTGTCGTTGCCGGCCTCACCGGTCATGCGGTCCGTGACGTTGGTGCCCTGGATCGAGTCGTTCCCCGCGGTGCCGCGGCGGTCGAAACCGCGTTGCAGGAGCTGGTCGTACGTCACGAACGTGCCGTCCGCGAACTCGACGCGATCGACCGTGCGGTTGGCCAGCACATTGAACGGATTGAAGGTGCCGAGCGTCACCGTATCGGTCGTGCCGGCGAAGCGCAGCACGAGGCCGTTGGCCGAGTAGTCGAGCTCGATCGCGTTCGACGCGATACCCGTACCGAAGCGCAGCACGTTCGCGACGAGCTGGCCGCCAACGACGCGGTTGCCGACGTCGACGATGCGATCGGTGCCATCGCCCGCCTCGTACAAGTAGACGTTACCGCCTTGCGACAGGCCGTTGTTCGAGCCGGTCAACGTGTCGTTGCCGCGCCCGCCGTACAGGAATGCGTTGCCGCCGGTGATCGTCAGCGTGTCGTTCAATGCCCCGCCGAAGAACGTCTCGCCGCTCGCGCTGCTGGTGCGCGAGACAACGGTCTGCACGTACTGGCCCATCAACTGGCGGAAGTTGAGCGTGCTGACCGCGCCCTCGCCGAAGCTCAACTGGAACAGCGATTCGAGCGATTGTGCGCTGCCGGCCTTGGCCTCCAGGTCCTGCGGCCCCGCGCCGGCCACCAGCGTCGTGCCGCTGTGGTTGCGAATCTGAAACTGCGAGCCCGCACCGTAGCTCATGATGATCCACTGCCCGGTCGCGTCGATCGTGACCTGCAGGTTCGCCGCGCTGAGGCCGGCACCGAAGACAATTCGATTGGTGCCGCTCGCGTCTTCGACCGTGTCGGCGCCGCCACCGACCGTGGCGACGTAGGAGTCGTCGCCCGCGCCGCCCGCGAGATAGTCGTCGCCCGTGCCACCGTCGAGCGTGTCGTTGCCGGCATTGCCTTCGAGCTGGTCCTGGCCCGCACCGCCCCGCAGCGTGTCGTTGCCGGCGGTCGAGTCGCCGGTGCCGTCGCCCTGCAGCACGTCGTTGCCGTCGCGGCCTTCCAGCACGTCATCGTTGCCGCCGCCGATCAGCGTGTCGTTCCCCGCGCCGCCGTCGAGCACGTCGCGCCCCTGGTACGCGGCGCCGATGGTGAAGTTCCCGCCGCTGTCGCCCACGAGTTGATCGTCGCCGTCGCCGCCGTAGAGCGCGTCCGCGCCGCCTTGGCCAAACAACACGTCGTTGCCGACGCCACCGCGCAAGGTGTCGTCGCCGTGGTGCTGATCGGCGAGGCCGATCGCATCGCCTTGCAGCTCGTCGTCGCCGATGCCCCCGTCGAGGCTGTCCGCGCCGCCGTTGCCGAACAAGTCGTCGCTGCCGGCGCCGCCGACCAGCGTGTCGTTGCCGTGGAATCGCCCGGCCGTCAGCGTGTCGTCGCCCGACAGGTTGTCGTCGCCGTCGCCACCGATCAGGCTGTCGTTGCCGCCGTTGCCGTTCAGCACGTCGTTGCCGAGGCCGCCGTCGAGCACGTCGTTGCCGTGCTGCGCGCCCGGCACACCGGGGTTCTGCGCATCGGCCGCGTTGTCGGGCGCGTCGCCCGCGAGGTAGTCGTTGCCGTCGCCGCCGAGCAGGATGTCTGTGCCGGCATCGCCGAACAGCGCGTCGCTGCCGGTACCGCCGTCGAGCACGTCGCGCCCGCCGCCACCGAACAGCCAGTCGTCGCCCGAGCCACCATGCAGGCGGTCGTCACCCGCGTTCGCGGGATCATCCGTCACGAAATTGGCGTCGCTGAACTCCGGCCGATACAGCGTCGCACCGCCGGGACCGGTCGAGGTCTGCCGCGTCACCGACCAGGTGCGCTCGACCCTCGCTTCCGTGCGGTCACCGAACAGGATGTCGTTGCCGCTCGAACCGATGAGCCAGTCGTTCTGGGTGCCGCCCATCAGCACGTCGTCGCCGCCGGCGCCGATCAGCGTGTCCTCGCCGGCTTCGCCGCCGAGCCACTCGCCGCGCGCCGCGGTCGCCTGCGGTTCGTTCGCGGCGACCAGCGCCTGCGCGCGCGTGGTCTGCGATCCGGCATACAGGAAATCGTCGCCCGTGCCCGCCAGCAGAATGTCGTTGTCGCCCGCACCACCGATCAGGATGTC
>Ga0187892_10002292_pt1 | contig 39116 bp, 38 predicted proteins | sample MA1701073metaG_FD_139345 | JGI IMG/M metagenome (GOLD analysis project Ga0187892, IMG submission 139345) | Bio-ooze microbial communities from a basaltic lava cave in the Kipuka Kanohina Cave System on the Island of Hawaii, USA - MA170107-3 metaG ... | reverse complement strand
GAGCTCGACGTCTGCGGGGCCTGCGGGACCGGCCACACGTCGAGCGAGGCGACCGCCGCCGACTACTGGAACAGGACCTCGGCCCCCGAGAAGGAGCTGGCCGAGCGGTACTGGACCTCGGCCCGTCGTCGCGTGTTCGGAGGGGCGCTCGACCTCCTCGCCGAGGGGAGGCCGCCCGGCCGGTTGGCCGACCTGGGCGGAGGCGTGGGCTACTTCGCCCGGTGCGCCCTCGACCTCGGTTGGGACGCCTACTCGATCGACGTGTCCGCCCTCGCGGTCGCGGCCGCGAGCGAGCGGGTCGGCCCGGACCGGTCGTTCGCGCGGCCCCCGGCCGAGCTGATCGGTGCCTGCGACGTCGTGACGCTGTGGTGCGTGATCGCGCACGTCTCCGACCCCCGCTCCATCCTCGAGGAGGCGCTGCGGCTCCTGCGACCGGGAGGACGCATCTTCGTCACCACGCCGAACTTCCTCTTCCAGGCCCGGTACGTGGAGGTCCTGCGACGGCTCGGCCGGCCGGTCGACTTCGCGGCGCACGACCACCACCTGCACTACACGCCGGCGTCGCTGCGCACGCTCCTCCGGGGGCTGGGTGTCCACGACGTGGAGCTCGCCTGTGCCGGTGTGCACGAGGACTGCGTGGCGCACCGCGGCCTCGCTCCCGCCGTGGTGCCGCTCAAGCGAGTGTGGAACCGTGCCGCGGTGGCGGCGTCGCGGGCCGGCCTGCCCCTCGCCTCCTCGGAGCTCCAGGCGATCGGTCGGGCCCGGTGACCACGCGTCGGGGGATGGGGGCACGGGCCGGATGGGTGGTCGCCAGCCAGGCGCTGTCGAGCGGTTCCAACTTCCTGCTGACCGCCATCGTGCTGGCGGTGGCCCCACGCGACGAGTTCGCCACCTTCTCGCTGTGCATGACGACGGCCCTCCTGCTCGTCCAGGTGTCGAGGTCGGTCGTGTCCGTTCCTGTGATGCTCTCGGCCGACGACGGCCGGCGTCGGGACGAGGACGACGCGCTCGGCGCGTCGGTGCTGCTGGGATCGGCGTCGGCGGTGCTCATCGTTGTCGCGTCGTCGACGCTCGGTGCCCGCCTGGCGGGGGGGACGGGCCCGTTCCTCGTGCTGGCGGCGGGCATCGTCCCCCTGCTCGTGCAGGATGGCCTGCGTCACGTCGCCTTCGCGCGGGCACGACCGCGCCTGGCGGTCTGGAGCGACGGGGCGTGGGTGCTGCTCCAGGTCGCCGGCCTGCTCGTCGCGGTGCGGGCGGGATGGACCTCGGCGACGTTGCTGCTCGGCATCTGGGCCGTCGCAGGAGCCGTCGCCGCCTGCGTGCTCGCCGTCCTCCTGCGATGCTCCCCGAGCCCGACGGCGGCGGTGCCCTGGCTGCGGGCCCGGTGGCCCCTCGCGCGTCGCCTGGGCTCCGAGCTCGCCGCCACCACCGGGGGCTACTACCTGCTCCTCTACGGGCTGGCCGTCGTCGCCGGGCTCGGTGAGCTCGGACGGTTCCGGGCCGCCCAGACGCTGTTCGGGCCCATGAGCGTGCTGCTCCTCGGGGGCGTGACCTTCGGGATCTCGGAGACGTCGGGAGTCCGCCACGACGCCCGGCGGCTCCGACGACTGGCCGTCGCCGTCTCCACCGCTCTGGCGGCGGGATCCCTCCTCACGGGCGCCGTCGTGGTCGCCACCTTGCCCTGGTTCGGTCCGGCACTGTTCCCCGAGGCCTGGGCCGCGGTCCTGCCGCTGGTACCGGTCCTCGCCGCCTACGGGGCGGGCGTCGGCGCGTCGTCGGGAGCGACGGCGGCGTTGCGCGGCCTCGACGAGGGCTCCTGGATCCTGCGCCACCGGGCCACCTGTAGTGCCGTGACCGTGGCCGTCGGGGCCGTGACGGTCGTCCTCGCCGGAGCCGGCGGCGCCTTCGCCGCGCTGGCTCTCGCGGAGTGGATCTTCGCGGGAGGCGCCTGGTCGCGGCTGTCGCGCGTCAAGAGCAGCGCCGGGGCACCGTCCGCCGGCGTCGATGCTGCCCTGCCCGAGTCGGCGGTGCTGACCGAGGTCGGTACCGGGCGACAGGGAGGCCCGGAGTGCTGATCGACTTCGACCACGTGGTCCGACGGCACCTCGCCCGCCAGGAGCGCCAGAGCGGGCGCCCGCCTCGCTGGTTGAACCTCGGTTGTGGCGTCGACCGCTGGCCCGGCGCGGTCAACCTCGACCTGGCCGCGTTGCGCGGTGTCGACGTTGCCGCCCGCCTCGGCGAGCACCACCTCCCGTTCCGGGAGGAATCCTTCTCGATCGTCGTGTGCCGGGACATCCTCGAGCACGTCGACGTAGTGCCGGCGCTGCGTGAGGTCCACCGGGTGCTGGAGGTCGGAGGCTCCGTGCTCATCTCCGCCGTCCACTTCACCTCGCGCAACCTGTTCGTCGACCCGACGCACATCCGCGGATACTCGGCCCGGACGCTCGACTTCTTCGCCGGGGGAGGCCCCGCCGATGCGTCCTGGCGCCGGCCCTACTACTTCGACTTCTCCTTCCGTGCCGTGGAGAGGGTGCAGCTGCAGTTCAGCGCGGGCCTGGGGAACGGCCGCTACCTGGTGTGGGACCGCCTCGTGGAGCCGCTCGTCAACCGCAGCCGGCGGAGCCAGGACCTCTACGAGATGACCGCCCTGAGCCGGATCTTCCCGGCGGCCAACGTCGTCGCCGCCCTGACGAAGTAGCCGATGCCGGGTCTCCGCCGCCACCCGCTCGACCCCCGAGGCTGGTCGCGGCGCCGCGTCTGGGGCCTCGGCATCCTCGGGGCGCTCGCCCTGGTGGCGCTGTTCGGGGCGCTGCGGATGGCCAGCGTCCGCGTCGACCTCCTGACCGCACGGGAGGAGCTGCTGCGGGCGCGCCAGGCGGCGGCCACGCTGCAGTTCGACAGCGCCGGGGCCAGCCTCATCGGGGCCCGGGAACGCCTCGAGGCGGCACGACGGACGGCCGGATCCTTCCCGCTCGGACCGCTCCGGGCCGTTCCGCTCGCCGGCAGCCCGATCCGGGCGGCCGCCGCCCTCTCGAGCGCCGGGCTCGACGCGGTGGCGGCCGGACGCCTCGTCGTCGACGCCACGTCGACGCTGCCCTCCTCCGGGTCGGGCGCGCTCGACGGCGGCGACGTGAGCGGGTTCCACACCGCGGCGCGCAGCTCGACGGGGTCGATCGGTGCCGCCGTCGAGCGTCTCGACGTCGCCATCGAGACCCTTCGGGGACCGTCGAGCGCGGTGCTGCCCTTCGTTGCCGCGCCGGCGCAGGCGATGAGCGACGAGCTCTCGGCCTACGAGAGGCAGCTCCGGGCGGTGCACAACGGCCTCGGGCTGGCGGCCGAGCTGTCGGGTCCGGACGCGGAGGCCCGGCTGCTGGTCCTGTCGCAGAACACGCTCGAGCTGCGGCCGACCGGGGGCTACATCGGCTCCTACGGCGTGCTCCGCTTCACGTCCGGCACCGTGCAGCTCGAGCGGTACGAGCCGATCGAGTCGTTGCCTCCTCCGGTCCCGCCGATGGAGCCGCCACCCGAGCTCGCCCCGGCGCTGCCGCGGTACTGGAGCCTGTCCAACGTCAACTGGTGGCCGGACTTCCCGACGACGGCCACCGTGGCCCGGGAGATGTTCAGGCGGCAGGGAGGAGGGACTGTCGACGGTGTGCTCGCGCTCACCGAGTCGGCCCTCGCGAGGGTCGTCGGTGCGATCGGCCCCCTCCATGTCCCCGGGTACACCCAACCGGTCGCCGAGCAGGGCTTCGCCGAGCGACTGACCTACGAGATCGAGCTCAAGCGGCCGTTCGACAACCCGCGGAAGCGGTTCCTGACGGAGATGTCGAAGGTCGTGTTCGCGACAGCGCTCGACCTCTCGGCTCCGCGCGTGCCGGTGCTGGTCTCGGCCCTGGGCACGGCCGTCGGGGCCGGGGACATCCAGCTGTGGTTCGCCGACGGCGCCCGCCAGCGGCGCATCCAGGACATGGTGATCGCCGGCCGCCTGCCGCGCCCGGAGGGCGACTTCCTCATGGTCATCGACACGAACCTGACCGCGAGCAAGGCCAACCTCGGTGTGGTCAAGGACATCACCTACGAGGTGGGCCGCAGTGACGACGGCAAGGCCGTCGCCCGCCTGCGGATCGATGTGCGGAACGACGGCGAGGCCAGCGTCCTGAACCCCGGCTACAACGCGCTCCTGCGGGTGTACGTCCCGCCGGGGGCCCGACTCGCCTTGGGCAAGGAGCGCCAGGGCCTGGCGCTGCCCGACGCGGGATACGAGGTCTTCGCACAGCAGGTGACGGTCGCACCCAAGAGTCGGCAGGTGGCGGTGTTCGACTATGTCCTTCCCGAGAGTGCCTTGCCGGACGGCCCTTATGCGCTCACATGGGTCCGCCAGGTCGGCACGTCACGCGATTCCCTCACCGCGCTGGTCGAGGGCAGAGGGATCACCGTTCCGGCCTCGCAGCGGTCCTTCCACATGGGCAAATTGCCTCCGCCGTCAGATCACAACAAGGTGATTCGCTGGTTCCGCGAGCGTTGGTTGGTAGAGAAGGTTCTCGGTTCGAGCGCCGGATTCTGGCCTTTCCGTGACTCTTGGCTCCTCCTCCGCTAGCATCCCAACCCATGACGTCAAGGCGACACTTCACATCACATGGCACACACCGGAGCACGCGTGGCGTGTTGATGCTCTCCGGTGCCACGCTGCTCATCGTCGGCATTCTCGCCATTCCCTCGGCGAGCAGCGCCGCCCGGACGAAGATCAAGAACGGGAAGAAGACGGTCGTCACCGAGTGGAACGGCCTCCCCGATGTGCTCATCCCGGGCCCACTTCTGAGTGGTAGCCCGCTGCTCAGCGGCAACCAGACACAGATCCTCACGGGGAACACGGCGCCGCTCATCAACCTCAGCCCGACGATCAGCCCCACGATCAGCCCCACGATCAGCCCCACGATCAGCCCTCAGATCCTGAACGGCAGCTGCATCGCGATCCTGCTCTCGTCCTGCGCCTCGCCGTAGGCGGAGGCCTCAGTCGGGCTCCGGTTCCGCCGGGTCCGGCACGCCGGACGAACCCATGACCAGGTCGATGGCCGACCACAGGGCCTTCGAGTAGGGGTAGAAGGCGAGCGGGGCCACGACGGCCGCGACGAGACCCGCGACCACGACCAGCGTGAGGTCGGCGTCGGGGTTCCGTGACAGCAGCACGATGCACGGGACGATCGTCAGCACGAAGACGAGTCCCTCGGTGACGCCGAGGTTGAGCATGTAGGAGCCGAGGAAGAAGGCCTCGGCCCGCTCGAAGCGACAGTTGCAGGTGGGGCAGCGGGGCCGCATCCGGAACCAGCCGACGAAGAGGTCGCCCCCGCCGCAGCGCGGGCACCGCTTGCACAACCCCCGAAGGAGCGCCGTGGCCTTCGAGGGCCGGAGCTCGGTCATCCGCGGTCCTCGCCGCTGACCGCACGGCGCCCCGCCTCGTGGAGCGCCTCCAGGGTCAGGACACCGCAGGCCCTTTCGCCGTCGACCACCGTGACGGCGCCGCGCGCGCTGCGCAGGATGGCGGCCAGGGCTTCGGCCAACGTCGCCTGCAGCGGTACCGGCGTGACGTCCTGTCCCTCGCCGCCGGAGAGCGGGACCGCCCCATCGGGCTGGAGCCGGGCGGCGGTGACGGGTGTCACCGAGAGTGCCATGATCCCCCGGTCGGCGCCCACGAAGCCGGCGACGAACGGCGTCGCCGGCCGCAGCAGCACCTCGGCCGGCGTCCCGAACTGCTCCAGGCGGCCGCCCGGACCGAGCACGGCGATCCGATCGCCGAGCCGCACGGCTTCGTCCAGGTCGTGGGTGACGAAGACCACCGTCTTGGCCACCTCACGCTGCAGGCGCAGGAACTCGTCCTGGAGGCGGGTCCGGTTCTCCGGGTCGAGGGCGCCGAAGGGCTCGTCCATCAGCAGCACGGGCGGATCGGCCGCCAGCGCCCGGGCCACGCCCACACGCTGGCGCTGGCCGCCCGACAGCTCGAAGGGCCAGCGGTCCCGGAAGCTGGCCGGTTCCAGGCCGACGAGGTCGAGGAGCTCGTCGACGCGGCCGCGCACGCGTTCGGACGACCAGCCGAGCAGGCGCGGCACCGTGGCCACGTTGGCCCCCACCCGCAGGTGGGGGAACAGCCCCACGCCCTGGATGACGTAGCCCAGGCCCCGGCGCAGCTCGACGGGGTCGACGTCGGCCGTGTCCCGCCCGTCGAGCAGGACCCGACCGGCGGTCGGCTGCACCAGGCGATTGACCATCTTGAGCGTCGTCGTCTTCCCGCAGCCCGACGGTCCCAGCAGCATCGAGACCTCGGTGGCCATCAGGTCCAGCGAGAGCCCGTCGACCGCCACGCGCCCGCCGGGCCAGCGCTTGGTGAGCGAGTCGAGACGGATCATGACGCCGGAGGGCACCCGAGTAGTCTCGCCCCGGTGGGGGGCGCAGCCGCGATGGCGGCCGCCGAGGACCCTTGGGTGCGCTGGGACTGGGTCGCCGACCACGGCGGCGACATCGGTGCCGCGGTGGTTGACCACGTCGCGCTGACCCTCGGATCGCTGCTCGCCGGCCTGGCCGTCAGTGCCCTGCTCGTCGCGGCCGTGCGCCGCTGGCCGCGGCTCGAGACGCCCGTCCTGGCCGGCGCCGGCCTGCTGTACACGGTCCCGTCCGTGGCGCTGTTCGCCCTGCTCGTGCCGTGGACCGGCCTCAGCCCCACATCGGCCGTGATCGGCCTCACGACCTACAACCTGCTCGTCCTCGTCCGCAGCATCGTGCTGGGCCTCGAGGCGGTGCCGGGCGAGGTCGAGGAGGCGGCGCGGGGGATGGGGATGACGCCCGCGGCGCGGCTCTGGCGGGTCGAGGTGCCGCTCGCCCTGCCCGTGATCGCCGGTGGCCTCCGCGTGGCCGCGGTCACCACCATCGGGCTCGTCACGGTCAGCGCCCTGATCGGCCAGGGCGGCCTGGGCCAGCTCATCCTCGACGGCCTCGTCCGCGACTTCCGTACGCCGCTCGTGGTCGGCACGACGCTGTCGGTCGTGCTGGCCATGGCCGCGGACGGTGCCCTCGTCGCCGCGACCCGGCTGCTCACACCCTGGTCCGCCGGCAGTGGCCGCATCCGGGGACGGCCGGCCCCGTGAGCTTCCTCTTCGAGGTCGTCCGGTGGTTGACCGACCTCGCCCACTGGCGCGGCTCGGACGGGATCCCCGCCCGGCTGGCCGAGCAGGCGGCCATGTCGGGTGCGAGCGTGTTGGTCGCGTGCCTGGTTGCCGTACCGGTCGGCCTCGTCCTGGGCCACCGTCGGAAGGGGGTGGCGCTGGCGGTGAACGTGTCCAACGTCGGGCGGGCCGTGCCGTCCTTCGCGCTGCTCGTCCTGGCCGCCGAGGTGTTCGGCATCGGCGCCGCGCCGGCCTTCGTGGCCCTTGTCGCGCTGGCCATCCCACCGCTCGTGACGGGTAGCTGCGTCGGGGTGCAGAGCGTCGAGGCCGAGGTGGTCGAGGCGGCCTCGGGCATGGGCATGTCGGGGCGCCAGCTGCTGTGGCGGGTCGAGCTGCCCGTCGCGCTGCCCCAGGTGCTCGGGGCCGTGCGCACCACCACCGTGCAGGTGGTGGCCACCGCCAGCCTGGCGGCGGTCGTGGCCTGGGGAGGCCTCGGCCGGTTCGTGATCGACGGTCTGGCCCGCAGGGACTTCGCCATGGCGACGGCCGGGGCGCTGCTGGTCGCCCTCCTGGCGATGGGCACCGAGGTCCTGCTGGGCGGGATCACGCGCCGCCTGGTGCCGGTCGGTGTGCAGGCCGGCGCTGCGGGTCAGAATGCTTCTGCGCCGACCACTCGCCAAGGGAGCCGCCCGTGAGCTCCGCCGTGCTCTTCGCCCGCCGCCCGTCTCACCGCCGCTCGGCTCGTCGCTCGGTTCGGACCGCCGTTTCGTGCGCCCTGCTGCTCCTGCTCGTCGCCTGCGGCGGCGACGGAGGGGAGGGCCCGGGGCGACCCAGGGTCACGATCGGCGCGTTCAACTTCTCGGAGAGCGCCATCCTCGCCCACCTCTACGCCGGCGCCCTCGAGGCGGCGGGCTACGAGGCCGTCGTGCGGGAGAACCTCGGCAACCGGGAGCTCGTGGCGCCGGCCCTGACCCGCGGCGACATCGACCTCTATCCGGGCTACGCGGCCACCGAGCTCGAGTTCTTCAACTCGGGTGCGGGCGAAGCCAGTGCCGATCCAGCGGCGACCGTCGAGCGCCTGCGCAGCCGGCTGGCGACGCGCAACCTGACGGCCTTCACCCCGTCGCCGGCGGTGGACACGAACGCCTTCGTGATGACACGGGCCACGGCCGATCGGCTGCGCGTCTCGAAGCTGTCGGAGCTGGGGCGGGTCTCGAACGAGCTCGTCCTCGGCGGGCCGCCGGAGTGCCCGGCTCGGCCCTTCTGCATCCCGGGGCTCGAGAGCCGCTACGGCATCGAGTTCGAGAGCTTCCGGCCCCTCGACCCGGGCGGGCCCTTGACCAAGACGGCGCTGGCCAACGGCGACATCGACGTCGCGCTGATCTTCTCCAGCGACGGCTTCATCGCCGCCAACGGGCTGGTGGTGCTGGCCGACGACAGGGGACTGCAGAACGCCGACAACGTCGTGCCGGTCGTGCGCACGAGCGTCGTGACCGACACGCTCCGGGAGGCACTCGACGGGGTCTCGGCCGCGCTCACCACGGAGACCCTCACCCAGCTCAACGCCAAGGCCGACGTCGACAAGAAGGACCCCGACGACATCGCTCGGGAGTGGCTGGACCAGAACGGCTACTGAGGACGGCGACCCCGGAGGTCGCGGACCTCACATGCCGGCGGCGTGACCGCCCCAGTCCGGGTACTCGTCGAGCTCGTCGAACCCTCCGCCGTCCTCGTCGAGGCCGAGGCAGTCGTCGACGATGGCCCGGGCGGCGAAGGCGCTGAGCTCGCAGGACCACCAGGCCCGCTCCTCGTCGTTGCCCGCGTTGCGGCGGAGACCGGCCCAGACGACGTGGCCCACGAAGTCGACGGGCACGAGCGCGCCGCCCCGGTGGGCGAGGTGACCGTCGAAGATGAGCGGCACCGACCAGTCGGCGAGCGACGGCGACCCCACGAAGGCCACGCCGGTGGCGGTCGCTTCGAACGGGATGCCGAGGGCGTTGCTCAGCTCGTCGGCAAGGTCCCCGAGTCGTCTGCTGGCGGAAGGCATGGTCCCTTATCGGCGCCCGGTGCCCGGTTCCTTGAGCGAATCGCGGAGCTCGCTCAGCGCAGGAGCGTCGACACGTCGGTGTCGTCCGCCGGCCCGCCACCTCGGATGCGGCCCCGATCGAGTACGTAGACCCGGTCGGCGAGGTCCAGGGCGGTGGCGACGTGCTGCTCGACGACGAGGACCGCCGTGCCTCCACGGGCGGCGGCACCGAGGGCGTCGAGCAGCCCGGCCACGGCGACGGGGGCGAGGCCGAGGCTGAGCTCGTCGACGAGCAGCACGCGGGGACGCCGGAGCAGGGCCCGGGCGACGGCGACGAGGCGCGTCTCACCGCCGGAGAGCAGCCCCGCACGCCGGGCGAGGAGGGGACGTAGCACCTCGAAGCCGTCCGGGAGCCCGGCCGCGCCCTCGGGTGCGGCCAGGCGGAGGTTCTCGGCCACGGTGAGCTCGCAGAAGAGGGCCCGGCGCGCCGGCACGAGGGCCAGGCCCCGGCGGGCGAGCACCTCGGGCCGGGGTGGCACCGCTTCGCCGCCCAGCCGCACCTCGCCGGCCAGGGGCGCCAGCACGCCGGCCACGGCGTCGAGGGTCGTCGTCTTGCCGGCTCCGTTGAGCCCCAGGAGGGCGACGATCTCGCCGGGCCCGACCCGCAAGCCGACATCGGCGACGACGGGGGCCCCGCCGTAGCCGGCGGTCAGGCCCTCGACCTCGAGCGCCGGCGCGGCCGGGTGGTCGGCGGCAGGTGGTCGGTCGGCCGAGGGCCCCTCCGGCTCGGCGGCCCCCGGCCGAACCGCGAGCGAGGTCCCACCCCCGAAGTACGCGGCCCGCACCGCGGGGTCGTCGCGCACGGACCGCGGCGGGCCGGACGCCAGCACGCGGCCGTGGTCGAGCACGACGACCTCGTCGCACACCGAGAAGACGAGCTCGAGGTCGTGCTCGACCAGCACCACAGCCAGGCCGCCGTCGGCCAGGGCCCGCAGCCGGCCGGCCAGCTCGGCCCGGCCGGCCGGGTCGAGGCCGGCAGCCGGCTCGTCGAGCAGGACGACGGCCGGGTCGGCGGCGAGCGCCCGGGCGAGCGAGACCCGGCCTCGCACGTCGGTCGGCAGCCCCAGGGGCACGACGCCGGCGACCTCGCCCAGGGCCATCCGCTCGACCAGCGCGGCGGTCGGGCCATCCCGCCGGGCGGCGCCGTCCCCGGCCACGGCCAGCTGCTCGGTCACGGTGAGGTCCTCGAAGAGGCGCAGCGACTGGAAGGTCCGCCGCAGCCCCAGCCTTGCCCGGCGGTGGGCGGTGAGGTGCTCGACGGGTCGCCCCGCCAGCAGCACCCGCCCGGACGCCCGCGGCCCGAGGCCGGTCACGGCGTCGACCAGGCTCGTCTTGCCGGCGCCGTTGGGCCCGATGAGGCCGACCACGCGGCCGGCGGGCACGGACAGGCTCACGCCGTCGACGGCCACGACGCCGCCGAAGCGCACGGTGAGGTCCGTGACCTCCAGGGCCGCGCTCACGGCCGGGCCGGCCCCGGCCGCAGGCGCCCGAGGGCCCGGGCCAGCAATCCGGTCGAGCGGGCCGCCGTCGCCGTCAGGCCCTCCGGTCGTAGGACGACGGCGGCCACGAGGGTCGCTCCGGTGACGACGAGCTGGTACCGACCGAGCCCGGCGATGCGGTCGAGCGTCCCGAACACGAGGCCGCCGCCGACGAGGAGCCCCCCGACCACTGCTCCGGACACCCGCACTATGCCGCCGAGCCAGGCGACCGCGAGCAGCGACAGCGACACGAAGACGCCGAAGGAGCCGAACGACAGCCGGACCTGCGAGTAGGCCAGTAGCGCGCCGCCCACACCGGCCACGAAGGCCGACAGCGTGAAGGCCACGAGCCGGGTGGCGGCCACGTCGACGCCGCAGGCGGCGGCTGCTCCCTCGTCGGCCCGCACGGCGAGGCACCGCCGGCCGAACCGGCTGCCCCGCAGGCGGGCCACCGCCAGGGCGACGGCCACCGTCACGGCGAGGACGAGCAGGCCGAAGGCGGGCGACGACGCCGGCCCCAGGCCCAGGTCGGGCACCTCGGCGCCGCCGAAGCCGCCGGTGAGGGCCGGGTTCTTGAACACGAGATCCTCGACGGCGACCGCCGAGGCCAGCGTGACTACGGCCAGGCTCGTCCCCCGCAGCCGCAGCGAGGGAAGGCCGACGACCACACCGGCCGCCCCCGCCACCAGCGCCCCCGCGAGAGGCGGGAGGGGCACGGGCAGATCGAGACCACCCGCGAGGCGCGTGATCGTGAACCCGGCCAGCCCCGCGAAGGCCATCTGCGCCAGTGAGACCTGGCCCGCGTAGCCCGTCAAGAGGACGAGGGACAGGCACAGCACGGCGCCGATCAGGCTGGTGGTGAGGGCCAGGCGACTGAGCTCGTCGAGGACCAGCAGGGCGATGCCGGCGACGGCGGACCCGACGACCGCCGCCCGCCATGGTGGCCGGTAGGGAGGCGCCGGTGGCAGGCGCGCGCCCGGCGCCGGGTCCCGGTCGAGCCTTCGGCCGCCGGCGGCCAGGGCCACGACGATCACGGCGAGGGGGAGGGCCTCGCGCAGGCCGGTGCGGGGCATTGCGGGGATCCGGTCCTGGGCCACCAGCAGGAGGGACTGCCCGATGCCGATCCCGAAGGCGGCGACGGTCGTCCAGCCGAACGAGGCCATCCGCCCTCCCAGCGCGGCGCCCAGCGCCGGCACCACGAGCAGGGTGGAGGTGACCGGATCCAGGGCCGTGACGGGGCCGGCGACCACCGCGCCCAGGCCACCCAGCACGGCGGCCAGCACCCAGGTGCTCGCGCCCAGCGCGGCCGGAGACCAGCCGAGCAGCGCCAGGTTGGTCGGGTCCTCTGCCGCCGCCCGGCAGGCGAGGCCGAAGCGGGTGAAGCGGAACAGGGCCCACAACCCGACCGTGCCGCCGCCGGCCAGCCCGGCGAGCAGCAGCCGATCGACGGGCACGATGGCACCGAGGACGGAGACGGGTCCGGAGGGCAGCAGCGCCGCCACCGGCCTGGCGCCCGCTCCGAAGACCAGCGTCGCCAGCGCTTGCAGCGTGGTGAGCACCCCGACGGACGCGGCCACGCCGGCGACCGGTGGTCGGCCGGCGAGGTGGGCGAACACCCCGACGTGCACCAGCAGGCCCACACCGGCGGCCACCACGATCGCTCCGGCCAGCGCCCCGGGCATCCCCCAGGCCGGTCGGAGCGACACGAAGGCGTAGGCCGTCAGCATGGCCATGGCCCCGTGGGCGAAGTTGACGATGCCGGTGACCCGGTGGACGAGCACGATGCCGAGGGCGAGCGAGGCGTACACCGCGCCCGGCCCGAGCCCCAGGACCGCGAAGTCGGCGAGGTCGCGGAGGAGCGCACCGTCGATGGCCGCAGGGTAGCGACCCGCGACGCGACCGCTCCTGGAAGACTGCGACCGTGCGAACGGGAGCTGGTCGCCGGCTGCTCGCGGTGACGGTCGTCCTGGCCGTCGTCGTGACGTCGTGCTCCCGGGACCGGGACGCCGGTGGAGTACTCGAGGGTCCACCGGTCGTGGTCGGCCTGATCAACCAGGAGAACGCCCCCGTGGGCTCGTTCCCCGAGGTGCAGGCGGCGGCCCGGGCGGCCGTCGCCCACGTCAACGAGGACCTCGGCGGGATCAACGGGCGCCCCCTGCGCCTCGACGTGTGCACCACCACCGGCACGCCGGAGTCGTCCCAGACCTGTGCCACCCGGCTGGTCGCGGCCCGGCCCGTGGCCGTGCTCGGCGGCATCGACCTCGGCGCGGCGGCCTCGCTGCCGATCCTGCGCCAGGCGGCCATCCCGTACATCGGGGCCGCGCCCACCCTCGGCGACGAGCTGACGGCCCAGGGCGCGTACCTGCTCGGCGGAGGCGCGGCCGCCGACCTGCTGGGGTCCGTGACCTACGCCCTGCGGACGCTCGGTGCCAAGCGCGTCGCCGCGCTCTACGCCGACCTGCCGGGTGTCCTGTCGACGGTGGTCGAGGCGGCCCCCACAGTGCTCAGGGCCAAGGGGGCCAGCTCGGTGAAGCTGGTCGCCGAGAAGCCCGATGCGGCCGACTTCGCTCCGGCGCTGCGGGCCGTGGCCGCGTCCGACCCCGACGTCATCTTCGTGGTCTTCGGGGCGCAGAGCTGCGCCCGCATCATGGCCGCCCGCCAGTCGTTGGGGGTCACGACACCCACCTTCTATCCGGGGGCCTGCGCGTCCGAGGCCGTCGTCGCCGATGGCGGGGCCGGCGCCGAGGGCGCGTACTTCGGCACCGGCTACCTCCCGTTCGACGACACGTCGCCGGAGGTCACCACATGGCGGGCCGCGACCGAGGAGCGCAGTGCCCTCTCACAGGCCGGCTTCGCAGCGGTGATGAACCTCCGCTCGCTGCTCGTCGAGCTCGGGAACGAACCCAGGGCGGCGGCGTTGACCGAGCGTCTCGACACGGCCAAGGACCGCCCGGGCTTCATGTCCCACCCCTACACCTGCGACCGTCGCCAGGTGCCCTTCCTGACCGCGTTGTGCAACCCATTCGTCCGGATCGTGCGCCACGAGCGGGGTCGCTTCGTCGACGCCGGCGGCCGTTGGGTGAACGGCGCCGAACTGCTGGACCTCACGAGCTGACCCGCACGCGGCACCGTGCCGCGGGGCCCGGTTCGTAGACTTCGCGGCGTGCGGAACCGGGAGGCCGCCTTGCCCGGCCTGCCCGCCGACGACGGCTCGCCGCTGGCGCAGGCCGCGGTGGCGCTGGCCGAGGCCCGCTTCGCGAGCTGTACCGCGGCTCTCGATCGGACGGACCCACGGGATCCGGCCACGGTCCTCCTCGGGGCTCGGCTCCGGCGGGACCAGGGGTTCCCCGCAGAGGCCGAGGTGCTCGCCCGGGAGGCGGCCACCACCTGCCGGGACCCCGTGGCGACCGCCCTCCACGCCGCCATCCTCGGCGACCTCGGGCGCGACGCCGAGGCCGGTCGCCTGCTCCGCCAGCTGGCTGCCGCCGACTTCGCCTCCCTGACAGGGCGGGAGTCCTGGCTCGTCTCGGCCGTCGCGCTGGCCGAGCTGTGCTGGACGACCCGGGCCGCCTCCTTCGCCGCCGCCCTCGCCGAGCGCCTCCTTCCCGAGGCCGGCGGGTTCGCGGCCGCCGCCGGCGGTGCCGGCTGGGCCGGCTCGGTGTCGCGGGCCCTCGGCCTCCTCGCCGCCGCCAGCGCCGACTGGGACGCGGCCACCGGCCATCTCGACGTCGGCCTCGACGACCATCTCCGGGTGGGTGCCCCGGTGCTCGTGGCCCACACCGAACGCGAGCTGGCGGCCGTCCTGCGGGCTCGCGGCGGCTCCGGCGACTGGGAGCGCGCCGTCGACCTGCTGGCCGAGGCGGAGTCGATCTACCGCCGCCTGGGCATCGACTCCTCGGCGGAGGATGCCCGGGTCCTGCTGCGCCGCAGCCGCGAGCACCACCTCGACGCGCCGAGGACCAGCGTGCTGGCCCGCACGCCCGCCGGCTGGCGGTTCGGCCCCTCGGGAGCGACGGTGACGGTGTCCGACAGCCACGGGCTGGAGCACCTGCGGATGCTCCTCGCCCAGCCCGGCCAGCGGTTCCATGTGTTCGAGCTGGTCTCGGGCGCCCGCGGCCCGGCCGGGACGGACGAGCAGGATCGGCTGGCGGCGCTCGAGGCCGAGGGGGACAGGTCCGACGCCGGTGGCCGGCTCGGCCGGGCCCTGGCCCGGGCCGAGCGGGAGCTCCTCGTGTGCCAACTCGGCGACGGTCGGCACTACGACGACCTCGACCGTGCCCGCCGGATGGTCACGACCCGTGTGCGGGTGGCCATCGACCGCCTGGAGGAGGCCCATCCCGAGCTGGGCAACCACCTGCGTCACTCGGTGCAGCTGGGCACCTTCTGCTCGTACCTCCCGGCGCGGCCGGTCACCTGGCAGGTGACGTGAACGACGCGAGCGTGGGGCTCCGGCTGCTGCAGACCGCGGCCCGGGTGGTCGCCACCGCCGCCAGCCTCGAGGAGGGCGCAGAGGCGCTGGCGGCGGCCGTGCACCGGGCCACGGGTTGGCCGGTGGGCTATCTCCTGGCGTCGTCGACGCCGGGGCGGCCGTTGGCCGTGTCGGCCTGGTCGGCCGCGGATCCGGCGCGCTTCCGTGTCCTGCGCCAGGTCACGTTCGCCTCCGCCGGCGCAAGTGCCCGCCCGGTGGCCTTCCAGGCCGCGGTCTCGGGCCAACCGGCCGCGACCGACGAGGTGGGCGAGGCGGCGTCCTCGGCCGGCCTCGGCCACCTCCTGGCCTTCCCGCTCGTCCGTCCCGAGTCCCGGGCCCTGCCACCGGCGGCGGTGGTCTTCCTGGTCGAGGGTCCCGGGCCGCCCGACGCCGGCCTGGTCGAGGTGGTGGCCGACGCCGTCGCCATCCTGGGGGCGCTGCTGGAGCGGCGGCGGGCGGACGCCACGGCGGCGACGCTGCAGGCCGTCGTCGATGGTGCCGGCCTGCCGTACGTCGGGTTGGACGGCGATGCCATCGTGACCGAGTGGAACGCCTCCGCGGCGGCGTTGTTCGGGTGGAGCCAGGGCGAGGCCGTGGGCCGGGCGCTCGACGACCTGATCGTGCCCGACCGGCTCCGCGCCGGCCGGAGCGGCCTCGACGACCTACGGGCCACCGCCGGCGAAGGCGCTCCCGCGGCGCTCGTCCTGACCGTCGCCGACCGCACCGGTCGCGAGTTCGCGGCCGAGCTCACCCTGTGGGCTCGGCCGAGGGGCAACGAGCCGGCGTGGGCCGGGCTGGTGCGCCCCCTCGACGCCGGCCCCCACGTCGTCGTCCGGCCCCCGGCGCGGGTCGCGGCGAGCGAGACGTCCGAAGGCGAGCGGGCGCTGCGGCAGGCCCTCGTCGCCGGCGAGCTGCGCGTCGTCTACCAACCCATCGTCGAGATCGCCTCCGGCCACGTGGCCGGCTTCGAGGCGCTCGTACGGTGGCAGCACCCGGTGCGGGGCCTGCTGGCCCCGACGGAGTTCATCCCGCTCGCCGAGAGCTCCGGGTTGATCGTCCCCCTCGGCGAGTACGTGCTGGCCGAGGCCTGCCGCCAGGCCGCCGCCTGGCATCGCGACCCGCCGTTGCGCATGAGCGTGAACGTCTCCGCCCGACAGCTGGCGACCGACGGGTGGGTGGGGGACGTGGCGGCCGCGCTGGAGTCCACCGGCCTGGCCCCGCGCCAGCTCGTGCTCGAGATCACCGAGACGGTCGTGATGGACGACCTCGACGCCGTCGTGGTGCGCCTCGAGGAGTTGCGCCGCCTCGGCGTGCGCATCGCCATCGACGACTTCGGCACGGGTCACTCGTCGTTGAGCTACCTCCGCACCCTTCCCGTCGACGTGCTCAAGATCGACAAGTCCTTCATCGACGGCATCGCGTCGGGTCCGCACGACTCGGCCCTCGCCCGAGCCGTCATCCGCCTGGCGGCCACGCTGCGCCTCGACGCGGTGGCCGAGGGCGTCTCCGACGACCGGCAGCTCGCCCAGCTGCGTCGCCTGCGGTGCCCCTACGGGCAGGGCTACCTGTTCTCGCCGCCCAAGCCGCCGGAAACTCTTGCGGAGCTCCTAGAGGTGGGCCTCGGCGGCGGCCTTGACGGCCTCGATGATGGTGTCCCAGTCGCCACCGGGACGGCGCGTCACGGTCACGAAGTCGTTGACGCCGAACAGTGAGCCGACTCCTTCGGCCCGGAACACCGCCGCCGCGAAGGCGTTGCCGGCGGCCGCTTCCGCGTTCGGGAAGTTGATCGTGCCCGGCAGCTTCGTGTCGAGCGTGAACTTCATCGCGTTGGGATTGGGGGTCGGCGAGGGGGAAGCAGAAGCCATGGGCGCATCGTAGGGGACCGCCGCGGGAGGGGTGTGGGGCGCACGGGTACGGTTGACGCGGTGGATCCCACGGCTCGGTTCGCCGAGTTGGTGAACGGCCCGGAGGACGCCCTCCCGCTCGACCAGGCGGCGTTGCTCGTCGCTGCTCACGCCTACCCCTCCCTCGACGTCGATGCCGAGCTGGCCACGCTCGATTCGCTCGTGCCGGTCGGCGGGTCCGGGCTCGGAGCATGGCGCCGGCGCCTGTTCGTCGACCTCGGCTTCAGGGGCGACCTGGGCAACTACTACGACCCCCGCAACTCCTACCTCAACGACGTCGTGCGGCGGCGCATCGGCCTGCCCATCGCCTTGTCCGTCGTCGGCATGGAGCTGGGCCGGCGCATGGGCGTCGGGCTCGTCGGCGTCGGCATGCCGGGCCACTTCCTGCTGAAGAGCACCGACGACGCCGACGTGTTCGTCGATCCCTTCGACGGTGGGCGGGTGCTGGATCGGGAGGGGTGCCGGGAGCGGTTCCACGCCGTCAACGGTCGGGAGAGCACCTTCGACGAGTCGTTCCTCGATCCCGTGGGCCCGCGTGCGATCCTCGCCCGGATGCTGGCCAACCTGAAGTCGATCTTCGCCCACCAGGGGAATGTTCCCTCGCTGGAGTGGGTGCTGGCCCTCCGCCTCGCCATCCCGGGCGTGCCCTTGCTCGAACGGCGGGACCGGGCCCGACTGTGGGCTGCGGCCGGACGCTTCCCCGAGGCGGCCGAGGACCTCGAGGACCTGGCCTGCGCGCTGCCTGACCTGGCCGACGCCCTGGAGGCCGAGGCCGTGGCCCTCCGGGCCCGCCTCAACTGATGCCCGGCCGACGCCGGTGCCGTGCCGGCGCGTCCGGGGCCAGCATGCCGGATCGGCGCGCAGTCCGGCTGGCGGCAGCCATCGCCGCCCTGGCGGTGCTCGCCGGCTGCACCGGCCGAGTCCGGTCACCGGTGGGTGACGCACCGGCCACCTCCACCACCGTCGCCTTCGACGCCCGATCCGTGCGCTTCGTTCCGCTGTCGTTCGACCTCGACGCCGCGGCGACACCGCCGCCGGGGCGGGCCGAGCAGGTGCGCGACCAGGTGATGGCGACCCTCGACGGCTACCTGCGCGTGGCCACGCTCGATCCGGTCGTGAGCGGTGCGCCGGTAGGCGACCTCGGACCCTTCTTCACGGCTGCCGCCGCGGCTCGCCTGGGCGGCTCCGACCGGCCGGCACTGGTCGACGAGGGCCTGCCGCCGGTGTCCGAACCGAGGCCGTCGGCCGCGGTCGGATTGCGGGCATTGGTGGGGCCCGACGGACAGCTGCTGGTGGTGGCCGCGCTGGTCGACATCAAGGTGGCGGGCCTGGTCGAGGGCCAACCCCTGGCGATGACCCGCCAGGGCACCTTCGTGCTGATCGACGAGGGTGGCTGGAAGATCGACGGCTACGAGCTGCGGGTCACCCGCGACGCGCCGCCGCCGGCCGGCGTGTCGCCGAGCCCGCGAGTGCTCACGACCCACACGGTCCGGGCTGGCTCGTGAAGGGCACCCGGACCGGATTGGCGGTGGCGGTGGCCGCGCTGCTCGTGGGAGCCCTGGTGGCGGTGATCGCCTACGACGGCGACGATCGCGCCGCCCCGCCGCCGACGACGCGGGCCCCTTCGGAGCCCGCCACCTTCGAGCTGCACAAGGTGGACGAGGCCCGCTTCTCCCCGGCGCCCGGCCAACCGTTCTTCGTCGCCGTCCTGGGAAACGACGCCCGCCCCGGCCAGACCATCTCCCGCGCCGACGCGCTCCACCTGGTCGGCATCAACCCGGCGACGGGGCGGGCCACGATCCTCAACATCCCCCGTGACACCTACGTCGACATCCCCGGTGGTGGTCGGGACAAGATCAACGCCGCCCACGCCCGGGGCGGTCCCGCGCTCACGGCCCAGACGATGGGCAATCTCGTCGGCGTGCAGGTCTCGTTCGTGCTGAGCACCGGCTTCACCGGCCTGGCCGCCATGGTCGACGAGCTGGGTGGCGTCGACGTGGACGTGCCGGTGGCGATGAACGACTCGTTCTCCGGCGCCGTGTTCCCGCGCGGCCGCGTCCACATGAACGGGGCCCAGGCCCTGGCCTTTTCCCGCAACCGCCACCTCGGAGGGGGGGACTTCACCCGCAGCCACGACCAGGGGATCCTCATCCTGGCCGCGCTGGCCAAGCTGCGAGGGGAGGGCCTGAACCCGGCCAACATCGTGCGCTGGATGGGCGTCCTTGCCCGCCACACCCGCCTCGACGGGGTCAACCTGATCGAGCTCTACCGCCTCGGTCGGCTGGCTTCGGCGATCGACCCCTCACACGTCGCCAACGTCACCATGCCGGGCTACGCCGGCCAGGCGGGCTCGGCGTCGGTGGTCTTCGTGGGGCCTGGCGCGCCCGCCCTGTTCGCCAACTTCCGGGACGACGCCGTGGTGTGACGGCTGGCCGTCGTCCTCCTCGAAGACGCGGCTCTTGGTGATGTCCTCGGCCTCGATCCGCAGCAGGTCCTCGTTGGTCAGCTGCCGGCCGTGCTCGGAGACGATGCGGGTGGCCTGCCGGAGCCGGGCCCGCTCCAGGGCATTGCGCACGCTGCGGCAAGCGGCGAACCGGGGCGGTTGCATCCGCCGCTCCAGGTAGTCGCGGAAGGCGGCCCCCGCCTCGGGGGCGAGCTCGTACCTCTGCTCCTCGAGGATGAGATGGCCGATCCGCATGAGCTCGTCGAGGGTGTGGTCCGGGAAGTTGACGTGATGGGCGATGCGGCTGCCCATGCCCGGGTTGGACGAGAAGAACTGGTCCATCCGGTCCTTGCAGCCGGCGAGGATCACGACCAGGTCGTCGCGCTGGTCCTCCATCACCCGCAGGAGGATCTCGATCGTCTCCTGGCCGTCGTCGCGCTCGTTCTCCTGGCGGTACAGGTAGTACGCCTCGTCGATGAACAGCACGCCGCCCATCGCCCGCTTGAGCACCTCCTTGGTCTTGGGCGCCGTGTGGCCGATGTGCTGGCCGACCAGGTCGTCACGGGTGACGTTCACGAGGTGGCCCCGGGCCAGGTAGCCCATGCGCTGCAGCAGCTCGGCCATGCGCAGGGCGACCGTGGTCTTGCCCGTGCCCGGGCTGCCGGTGAACGACATGTGCAGGGTGGGCCGGGTGGACCCGATCCCGAACCGGTGCCGGAGCCGGTCGACGACCAGCAGGTCGGCGATCTCGCGGATCCGGGCCTTGACCGGGCGAGGCCGACGGGCTCACGGTCGAGGCGCTGGAGCACCTCGTCGCTGTTGGTGGCGTCGCGCTCAGCGTCGGCGTCGACGACGGCATCGTCGGGAAGGAGCTCGGGCGCTGGGCCTTCGACCTCGTCTCAGGACGAGGTCGAGCTGGGGCCCGTTGGCATCGCGAAAGAGCTCACGATGGCGTCGATGGTGTTGCCATCCGCCGGCGTACCGGTTTGCCCGAAGCCGTCCGGGGGATCTCGTCGACGATGACGACCTGGCGCGGCCGCTTGGCGGCCGAGAGACGTCCGGCGGCGAAGGCCCGCAGGGAGTCGACGTCGGGCGGGCTCGAGGCGTCGGCCGGCACGACGTGGGCCACGACCCGCTCGCCCCACACGGGGTCGGGCGCGCCGGTCACGCAGACCTCGGCCACCCCCGGGTGCTCGGCCAGCACCCGCTCCACCTCGGTCGGGCTCACGTTGACGCCGCCGGTGATGATGAGGTCCTTCAGGCGGTCGACGACCACCAGGCGGCCCTCGGCGTCGAGCTGCCCGACATCGCCCGTGTGCAGCCACCCGTCGGCGTCGAGCGCCTCGGCGGTGCGCTCCGGCGCACCTCGGTAGCACCGCATCACCGTCGGCCCTCTCAGGAGCACCTCGCCCGCGGCGGCCAGCCGCACCTCCGTGCCGGCCAGCGGGCGGCCGCCGTGCACGATGCCGCCCCAGGTCTCGGTCATCCCGTAGGTGGCCGTCGCCTGCGGGGGCAGGACGTCGAGCAGGGGACCGCCACCGACGAGGATCCGACGGAACGGTCGGAGGTCGGCGCCGCTCTGCAGCAGGCGCCGGAGCATGGTCGGCACCAGCGAGACCAGCGTCGAGCGCCGACCGGCCCTGTCCTCGGCGGCCGCGGCCAGCACGGCCCCGGGCTCGAAGCGGTCGAGCACCTCCACCGGCACACCCGACACCCACGACCGGGCCACCACGGCCAGGCCGCCGACGTGCTGCAGCGGGAGGCAGCACAGCCACCGGTCGCTGGTCGCCTCCGCCTCGAGCGCGGTCGTCACGGCTTCGGCCATGGCCACGAGTCCCGACCACGTCAACTCCACTCCCCGGGGCTCGCCCGTGGTCCCCGACGTGACCACCACGGCTGCCACCTCCGGCGCGGCGTCGGTGTCGGGCCGGACCGCTCCGTGGAGTCGCGCCACCTCGTCGGCGGGAGCCTCGGGGTCGACGACGAGCACCGCCTCGCTGCGATCCCATGCCCGGCGCACGGCGTCGGCCGCTTCGCCGGGCCGGGCCCGGACGACGGTCAGCGGCATGGCGGGGGCTACCGTAACGCCGTGCCGGAATGGGAACGGCGGGGGGACCACACCGACATCCGGTACGAGGTGGCGGAGGGCATCGCCAAGATCACCATCGCCCGGCCGGGGGTGCGCAACGCCTTTCGTCCCCGGACGGTGACGGAGCTGCTCGACGCCTTCGAGCAGGCCCGGGACGACCCGCAGATCGGCGTGGTGATCCTCACCGGTGAAGGTCAGCTGGCCTTCTGCTCGGGCGGCGACCAGAGGGTGCGCGGCGACGACGGGTACGTCGACGAGGGCGGAACCGGGCGCCTCAACGTGCTCGACCTGCAGGTCGCCATCCGCCGGTTGCCCAAGCCCGTGGTCGCCATGGTGGCGGGCTACGCCATCGGCGGCGGTCACGTCCTGCACCTCGTCTGCGACCTCACCATCGCCGCGGACAACGCCCGGTTCGGCCAGACGGGACCGCTGGTCGGTTCCTTCGACGGCGGCTACGGCGCCGGCCTGCTGGCCCGTACCGTCGGCCAGAAGAAGGCGAAGGAGATCTGGTTCCTGTGCCGCCAGTACGACGCCCGGGAGGCCCTGTCGATGGGTCTCGTCAACGCCGTTGTGCCGCTCGAAGAATTGGAGTCAACCACAGTTGACTGGTGTCGCGCCATGCTCCGGCACAGCCCGCTTTCCCTGCGCCTCCTCAAGGCCGGGTTCGCGGCCGATACGGACGGGCTCGCCGGGGTCCAGCAGCTCGCGGGCGACGCGACGCTGCTCTACTACCTCTCCGAGGAGGCCCAGGAGGGACGCGACGCGTACGTCCAGCGCCGGCCCCCCGACTTCGGACGCTTCCCCAAGCGACCGTGACCGCCACGGGGACCGGGCGCCGAGGCCGTCGCCGTCGGTGAGCGTCGGCGTCTGGGTCCAGGGCGCGCGACCGCGCACGCTCGGGGCGGCCGTCTCTCCGGTCGCCGTCGGGACCGCCGTCGCCGCCCGCCAGGCCACGGTGTTGCCCGGACGGGCCGGCCTTGCCCTGGCCGTCGCCCTTGCCCTGCAGGTCGGCGTGAACTATGCCAACGACTACTCCGACGGCGTACGGGGTGTCGACGTCGAACGTCGGGGACCGGTCCGTCTTACGGGCTCCGGGCTGGCGGCGCCGGCCGCGGTCAAGCGGGCCGCGATCGCCTCCTTCGTCGTCGCCGCCCTCGCCGGCATCGTCCTGGCCATCCTCGTCGACCTCCGCCTCGTAGCGGTGGGGGCGGTCTGCGTGCTGGCCGGCGCGGCCTACAGCGGCGGGCCCAAGCCCTACGCGTCGGCCGGCCTGGGCGAGGTGATGGTGCTGGTGTTCTTCGGGTTCGTCGCAACGTGTGGCGCGACCTACGCCCAGCTGGAGCGGGTGCCGGCGCTGGCTGTCGCGGCCGCCATCCCGGTCGGGCTGCTGGCCTGCGCCATCCTGCTGGCCAACAACCTGCGCGACGTCGACACCGACCGGGCGGCAGGCAAGCGCACTCTCGCCGTGCGCGTCGGGGCGGAGCGGGCGCGGCGGCTCTTCGGTGGAACGATCGTGGGGGCCTTCGTCGGCATCGGGGCCGTGGCGACCGTGGCGCCGGGCGCCCTGCTGGCCCTGGGCTCGCTCCCGCTCGGCCTGCGGCCCCTGCGCGCCGTGCGTCCGGCGGACGACCCGGCGTCGCTCGCCGGCCTGCTGCCGGCGGTGGCACGGCTGCAGCTCGTGCTGTCGCTGCTCCTGGCGGTGGGGCTGTCGTGGTCCCGGTGACGCTCGTCGAGCACCGCCTGCGGGTGCCCTTGCGCGTGCCGCTCGGCGGCCGTTCCTCCCGCGACGTGGTGCTCGTCGGGGGGCCCGCCGGTTGGGGTGAGTGCTCGCCCCTCCCGGGTTACCCAGCCGATCCCGACCGCTGCCGGGCGGCGGCCGAGGAGGCGGCGACGCTCGGTTGGCCGCCGGCCGTGCGTGACGCCGTGCCGGTCAACGGCGTGGTGCCCGCGGTCGGCGCCGACGTGGCCGCCCGCCTGGCCGCCGAGTGGCTCGAGTCCCAGGGCACGGGCGGCCCGGTGACGGTCAAGGTCAAGGTCGGCGATGAAGGGGACCTCGATCGGGTTGCGGCCGTGCGCGCCGCGCTGGGGCCCGGCCATCGCCTGCGCGTCGACGCCAACGGGGCCTGGGACCCCGAGACGGCCCGGCGCCGGATCGGGCTCATGGCCGCGTACGACCTCGAGCTGGTCGAACAGCCGGTGGCGACGCTCGAGGAGCTCGCCCGCCTGCGACGCGTCGTCGCCGTCCCCCTCGCCGCCGACGAGTGCGTGCGCAGCATGCTCGACGCCCGCCGGCTCGCGGCGCTCGGCGCGGCCGACGTGGTGGTGTTGAAGGTCCAGGCCTTCGGCGGTGTCCGCCCGGCGCTCGGCGTGGCCGCCGCCGCCGGCCTGCCCGTCGTCGTCACGTCGATGTTCGAGACGTCGGTGGGCCTGGCCGCCGGCGTGGCCCTGGCCGCAGCGCTTCCCGAGCTGGACTACGCCTGCGGCCTCGGCAGCGCCAGCCTCCTGGCCACCGACGTGGTCGCCGAGCCGTTGGTGCCCTCGGAGGGCCGCCTGAAGTCCCGCCAGGTCGTGCCCGACCCGGTGCTGCTGGCCGAGCTCGCCCTCGATCGGTCCGCGGAGGGACGGGGATGAAGGAAGCGCCAGAGCAGCTGGCAGAACGGCTTGGGCTGCTGGAGGTGGGGTGCGTGGCTGGTGCCCGGCATCACCGCCACCTGGGCGTGCTCCCCGATGCTGCCGGCCATCCGCTCGGCGATGAGGATGGACTTGGAGTCGAGGCCGCCGACGACGGCCAGGACGGGCATCCGCAGCTCCCCGAGGCGGTCCCACAGCGGGTCCTGCTGGCCGGTCCCGAGCAGGCGCAGGGCCGACGCCAGCCCGGCCGGGCTGTTGGCACGCCGGGCGGCGAGATCGGTCTCGGTGGGGATGAGCCCGGAGAAGATCTGTTGGGCGAGCCAGCGGTCGAGGAAGGAGCGCGTGCCGAGCCGCTCGATGTCGGCGGCCAGCTGCTCGTCGCTGTCGCGGCGGGCGGCGCGGTCGCGCTGGTCGGCGAGGCCCGGCGAGGCTCCGATCAGCACGAGGGCCTGCACCAGCGCCGGCCGGTCGATGGCGAGCCGCAGGGCGAGGCGTCCACCCATCGAGTAGCCGACGTACACGCCTCGGCCTCCGGCGGCGCCCACTGCGGCCGCGGCCTGGGCGAAGCCGAGCTGCACCCGTTCCGAGGCACCGTGTCCGGGGAGGTCCATGCGCACGACCTCGAAGCCGCGTGCCAGCAGCTCGGCCGACTGGTGCCACGACGCCGAGGTCTGGGTGAAGCCGTGGACGAGGACGATGCGCTCGGCCCGTCGCGATTCGGGCGCGCCGTCACCCGGGCCATCGACACGCCGGGCGAGCACGTCGGAATGATGACATGACCATGACGCCGGGCACAGGGATGGCCAACGGCGTCCTGGCGGGCGTGCTCGTGGACGAATGGGCCCGAGCGGGGGTGGCCGTCGCCGCCCTCGCTCCCGGGTCCCGTTCGACCCCCATGGCCCTGGCCCTCGCCGGCGAGTCCCGTGTGCGCCTCGAGGTCTTCCTCGACGAGCGCTCGGCCGCCTTCTTCGCCCTGGGTGCGGCGAAGGCCTCGGGCCGGCCGGCCGTGGTGCTGTGCACCTCGGGAACGGCCGCGGCCGAGCTCCACCCCGCCGTCGCCGAGGCGTCGGCGGCGCGGGTCCCGCTGGTCGTGGCCACCGCCGACCGGCCGGCCGAACTGCGCGACACCGGAGCTCCCCAGACGATCTCGCAGGTCGGCCTCTACGGCGGCGCCGTCCGGTGGGCGGTCGACGTGGCCGCCCCCGAGCCGGCCGACGCCGCCTCCGCGGACCGGGTCCGTCACTGGCGCTCGCTGGCGTCCCGTGCCGTGGGTGAGGCCCTGGGTGTGCGACCCGGCCCCGTGCACCTCAACGTCGCCTTCCGAGAGCCGCTCGTCGCCGACTCGCCGGGGTCGGGACCGGTGGTGCCCGGCCCCGTGCCGCGTGGGCGAGCGGATGGTCGACCGTGGACGAGCTCGGGACCGGTCCGCCTCGCACCGACGGCGGGCGACGTGGAGGCCGTCGTGGCCCTGGCCGGCGCGGAGCGGGGCGTGATCGTCGCTGGGTGGGGTGCCGGTGTCGACGCCGAGGTCGTGGCCCGATTCGCCGAGCTCACCGGCTGGCCCGTGCTCGCCGACCCGCTCTCCGGCCTGCGCTGTGGTCCCTTCGCCGTCTCCACCTACGAGGCGCTGCTGCGGGCGTCGTCGTTCGCGTCCGCCCACCGACCCGACGTGGCGCTCTCCCTCGGGGCGCCGCCCACCAGCGCCACCGTCACCGCGTGGCTCGACGACGTCGAGCGCATCCTGGTCGACCCCACGGGCTCGTGGCTCGACCCACGCCGCACGGCGGCCCGCCGGGTCGCGGCCGAGCCGGTGCTGCTGCTCGAGGCCGCGCTCGATCGCCTTTCGGGAGGGGGGTCCGGCTCGACCGGTGGGCCGTCGGCCTGGCGCACGGCCTGGGCCGAGGCCGAGGATGCCGCCCGGACCGCCCTCGACGGGTTGCTCGACGGCTCCGACGGTCCCTACGAGGGCCGGACCGCCCGGGACCTGGTCGACTGCCTCCCGCCCGGCGCCACACTGGTCGTCGGTTCGAGCATGCCCGTGCGCGACGTCGAGTGGTTCTCCCGACCGCGTCCGGGGTTGCGGGTCCTCGCCAACCGGGGCGCCAACGGGATCGACGGCTTCGTGTCGACGGTGCTCGGCGTGGCGGCCGCCGACGCCGGTCCGGTGGCCGCGCTCACCGGCGACCTGGCGCTGCTGCACGACGCCGGCGGGCTGCTCCGGGCCTCGGCGAGGGGCCTGCAGGTCACCTTCGTGGTCGCCGACAACGACGGCGGTGGGATCTTCTCGTTCCTGCCCCAGGCCGACGGCAGCGAGCGCTTCGAGCGGCTCTTCGGCACGCCGCACGGCCTCGACCTGACGGCACTTGCCGCGGCCTACGGCGTGCCCGCCGAGCGGGTGTCATCGTCGGCGGCCCTCGTGCCCGCGGTGGAGGCGGCGATGGCCGCCGGTGGCGTCCGCCTGGTGATCGTGCCCACCGACCGGGTCGGCAACGTGGCGGCCCACCGCCGGGCGTGGGAGGTGGTCGCCGCCGCCCTCTAGGGTCCGACCGTCCGTGCCGGCGATCACGACGTTCCCGTGTCGCACAGCCGGTGGTAGGGCCTAGGCTGCGCCGACGCGAGCCACGGTCACCGGGACGTCCGGCACGACCGTCGTTACCGTAGAGACACCAGAACGCTTCGAACGGGTCGGGACCGCAGGAGGTGCAACCCGTGGGATACATGGACGACGCCCGCTGCTCGATGTGCGGCAGCAGGGTGCACGTGGAGGAGGGGCGCATCGCGTGCGACGCGTGCAACCTCCCGACCGACTGCTGCCTGTGCCCCCCGCAGGCCCAGGAGGGCTCCCGGCGCTGAAAGCGTGCTGACCTATGGGTCGGCGGCGAGGCCGCCGATCGGCTGACCAGCACTTTCGCTGTGCTCGTTGCCTGTTCAGCCGGATAGATGAGCGCGCTCTCAGCGGGGGGAGGGCAGGCCCCCCCCCGGCCCCCTGCCCTTGGCGGGCCGCCTCCGGCGGCACTCAGGCTCCTCGGCGGCGGAGGCGCCTGCGGGCCGATGTGGGGGGCAGCGCCCCCCACACCCCCACCCGTGGGGAACTTGTCACATCGCTCACGGTTTCAGCCCCCAAGTCGCACTAGGACCGGCTGGGGAAGGCCCGAGTCTCAGACGCGCACGAGGGCCCGCAGCATCGGCTCGAGCTTGGCCTGGGTCTCGACCCATTCGGCCGCCGGGTCGGAGCCCGTCACGATGCCGGCGCCTGCGGCGAGCTCGGCTCGTGGACCGCTGACGGTCGCGCACCGCAGGGCGACCGCCCAGTCCCCGTCGCCCCGCCCGTCGAGCCATCCCACCGGGCCGGCGTAGCAGCCGCGGTCGAAGGCTTCGAGATCGGCGATGGTGGCCACGGCCACGTCCCGGGGCCAGCCGCCGACCGCCGGTGTGGGGTGGAGCCGGTCGGCCACGGCCAGGGCCGAGGGCGGCGGATCGTCCCGGAGGCGCCCGGCGATCGTGGTGGCCAGGTGGGCCATGGTGGCCAGGCGGGCGACCTCGGGGCGGGCGCTGGCCGACACCTCCTCGCACAGCGGGCCGAGCGCGTTCAGGACGGCGTCGACGACCAGCCGGTGCTCGCCCCGCTCCTTGGCCGACGTCGCCATCCCTTCCAGAGCTCGGCGGTCGGCATCGACCGTGTCGCCGCGGCTGACGGTGCCGGCCATCGGGCGGGACACGACCAGCGGGCCACGGCGGCGGACGAGGAGCTCGGGGCTGGCCCCGACGAAGCCGCCGAGGGCGAAGGTGAAGCACGACGGGTGGTGGCGCCGGAGTCCGTCGACGACCTCGGCCACGTCGAAGTCGGCGTCGGCGTCCACGGTCACCCGTCGGGCGAGGACGACTTTCTCCAGCTGTCCGGCGTCGATGCGCCGCAGTGCCTCTTCGACGATCGCGATCCACGCCGCCCGGGAGCCGTGACCGTCGAGCGTGAACCGGGCCGGCGTTCGCCCGCCGTACCCTGCGGACGCCACCGCGTCCCGGGACGAGGTGCCGTCGCCCACGGACGACGGAGCCGACCCGTCGGTCACGTCGGTCACCCATGCCTGGCCCTGGCGGTTGGCGCCGACGATCCGGGCCGGAACGACCAGCTCCCCGGTCGCGGTCCGGTCGAACGGGAAGGCGCCGAACACCACGGGTCCCGTGCCCGGTGTACCGATCGGGTTGTCGACGTCGATGCCGGCCAGCAGCTCGGCCGCGACCTCGGCGGCCTCGGCGAGCGGGACGTGCACCGAGGCCGCGACGCCTCGGCCCACCAGACCGGCACCGTCGTGGAGCCATGCCTGGCCACCGGTCGCGTAGCCGTCGAGGACGTCGTCGGGCGGGAGGCAGGACCGGGTGGTGCTGGTCAGGCGGGCCCGCGTCGTCGAGTCGCTCACGGGACCGCCCGGCCCGCGGGACCGATCACGACGGCTCGGCGCGCGTGGCCGTGAGCAGCTGCGAGATGCCCGTCGACAGAGCCCGCCGCCGCACGTCGGTGAACCCCGCGGCGCGCAGCATGTCCAGGATCTCCGGCGGTGGGGGCAGGTAGGCCACGGACTTCGGGAGGTAGCGGTAGGCGTCCCGGTCCGACAGGAGCCCACCCACGATCGGCACGACCCGCCCGAAGTACATCCGGTGTCCGAGGGCGAGGATGGGGTTGGCCGGGGTGGCCACCTCGAGCAGCGCCATCCGCCCACCGGGGCGCAGCACCCGGGCGCACTCGGCGAAGAACGGCCCCAGCGACTCGAAGTTGCGCAGGGCGAAGCCGCAGACGACACCGTCCACCGCCGCGTCGGGGAAGCTCATGGCCAGGCAGTCACCTCGCACCAGCGGCGCCCCCGTCCGCGCCGCGGCCAGCATCCCCGCCGACCGGTCGACACCGACGGCGAGGTGACCGCGGGCCTGCAGCTCGCGGCAGAGGTCACCCGTGCCGCAGGCCAGGTCGAGCACCGTCGAGCCCGGTGGCAGCTCCAGCGACCGCACCGCCCGCTTCCGCCAGCCGACGTCCATCCCGAAGGTGAGGATCCGGTTCAGCAGGTCATAGCGCGGGGCGATGGCGTCGAACATGGCCTCGACGGCCCGCACCTTGGCCTCCCCCTGGGGCAGCTCGCTCCCGCCGCTCACGACGACGACCCCGGGTGCTCGAAGCGCTCGGCGGCGATCTCGAGCAGGAGGCGCCGGAAGTGGTCGGCCACCAGGCGCGTGACCGCCGGCATCAGGCGGTCGAACGCCTCGACGAGCCGCTCGGCCCGGTCGTGCTCGTCGAGCTCGGCCGCCAGCAGGGGCCGGCGCACGTAGACGTCGAACAGCCCGACGGCTCGAGCCGCGACGTCGCGGGTCACGGCGTGGTGGTGGCGGGCCAATGCCATCAGCTCCTCGAGGGGCAGGCCCGCTTCGACCAGGGCGAGGCCGCCTCGCAGGGTCTCCACGTCGGCCGGTCCGAAGCGGGCCTCCCCGTCGACCACGTGGGGCCGCAGGAGCCCCTCGTCGACGACCACGGCGAGGATCTCGGCCGGGACACCGACCCGGGCCGCCAGCCCGTCGATGTCGAAGGTCTCCGCCGCCTCGCCGCCCGCCGGACCGCCCGTGTCCGCGACGGGTGGATGGGTGAGCCCCTGGGTGACAGCCACCGCCAGCTGGGCGTCGGCCGGGTCGAGCTCCCCGGCGAGGGAGCGACGGATGAGCGCCAGCGAGAACCCCTGGCGCTGGAGGTCCTTGATGCGGGCGATGGCTTCGAGGTGCTCGGGGCTGTACCAGGCGAGGCGACCCTCGTGCGCCGGCGGCTCCAGGAGGCCCTGCTTCTGGTAGAAGCGGACGGTGTCGACGCTGACGTCGGCCTGCAACGCCAGCTCCTCGGCCCGCATACGCACGGCCAGATCATAGGAGTGGGCACTCCCACGGTCCTGCGCCGCAGCCCGGCCCGTAGGCTCCCGAGGGTGGGAGAGCTGCTCACCTCGGCCCTCGCCGGGTATCTCGCCGGCGCCGTCCCGTGTGCCGACCTTGTCGCCCACCTGGCCTCCGACGGTGCCACCGACCTGCGCGAGGCGGGGACACGCAACCCGGGTGCGGTCAACGCCATGAGCGTGCTCGGCCGGCGCTGGGGCATGGCGATCCTGACCGCCGACGTGGCCAAGGGTGCGGTCGCCTGCGCGCTGGGGGCCCGCCTGGGGGGAGAGCGTGGCGCCCACGTGGCCGGTACCGCCGCCGTCGTCGGCCACTGCCTGCCGATGTGGAGCCGGTTCCGCGGTGGCAAGGGTGTGGCCGTGAGCCTCGGCCAGTGTCTGGCCACGTTCCCCGTGTACCTGCCGGCGGACCTCGGCGTGGCCTGGGCCGTGGGACGCTGGCGCGGCCGTACTCTGCCCGGGACCGTCGCCGGGTCCGCCACCTGGGTGGCGGCGAGCCTGCTGTGGTGGTGGCGGGGGTGGCCCGACCTCTGGGGTCCCGGCTTCGCCCGCCGGCCGGGCGGGTCCCGGCGAGGACCGGGACCTCTGCTGCCGGTGTCGGCGGCGGCGAGCAGCGCGATGATCGTCTGGCGGTTCCTCGCCGCCCGCCGCCAGGGTTGGCCGTACACGGCCGACGCGACGGTCGACGTCGAGGAGGCGGCAACTCGATGATCGGCCTGGTCACCGACTCCAACGCCCAGATGCCGGCCGAGCTCGTCGAGCGCTTCGGCGTGGAGGTCGTCCCTCTCACGGTGACCGTCGACGGCGTGGCCTACGCCGAGGGCGTCGACCTCGACGCCGACGAGTTCTACGACCGGCTGCGCGCCGGGGCCCCGCAGGTGGCGACCTCCCAACCGAGCCCGGGACGGTTCGCCGCGGCCTACGACGCCGTGGCGACACGGGGCGCCGAGGCGATCCTGTCGGTGCACATCGGGTCGGCCATCTCCGGCACGATCAACTCGGCGCGGCTGGCGGCGGCGTCCGCCCCCGTGCCGGTGCACATCGTCGACACCGCCACGGCGTCGTTCGCCGTCGCCTGCTGCGTGTGGGAGGCGGCCGAGGCGCTGGGTGCCGGGGCCGGCCTCGAGGAGGCGGCCGCGGCCGCGAGGGCGGTCAGCGCCACCGTCGGCAACGTCTTCGTCGTCCGGGGCCTCGAGCTGGCGCGCGCCGGCGGCCGGCTGGCGGACGACGCCGACGCCCTCCTCGCCATCCCGGTCCTCACCCTTACCGGCGGCGCCATGCGCACCGTCGGGGAGGTGGCCGACGCCGCGGAGGCGGCCACGGTGATGGCGGCCACGGTGAGGAGCTGGGCCACCAAGGGTGCCTCGGACGATCCCGGCGTCAACGGCCCGCGGCGACTCCGGGTCGGCGTGGCGGTGGCCGATGCCGAGACGCTGCCGGTCGTGGAGTCGCTCGAGGAGGTGTTGCGGGCCGCGCCGGAGGTGGCCGAGCTGGTCCGCTACCGGGTGGGCCCGAGCGTCGGCGTCCACACGGGGCCCGGCACGGTCGGGGCCATGTACTACCCCGTGGGGCCGAAGCCCTCGCCGGGGTCCTCGGCCGGCGACCACGGCTCGGACCCGCCCGGCGGCTCGTCCTCCTCGCCGACCGACTCGTCGGAGGGCTGAACGCCCGGGGCCAGCGCGCCGACGATCTCGTCGGTGAGCCAGCTGAGGTAGTCGTACACGGCGAACCCGTCGACATCGCCTCCGCCGGCGCGCTCGTCGCCCTCCTCCGTCACCCCGAGGCGCGTGCCGAGGATCAGGCGGATGGCGTTGACGGCGCGCATCCAGGCGCCCAGCTGCTCGGCGTCGACCACGCGGGCGTCGGCCGACTGCGCCAGCGCCGTGAGGGCGGCCAGATGCGAGGCGCGCAGCTCGTCGTGGACCAGGAGCCGGTACTCGGTCTCGCGGTCCGCGTCACGGCTCTCGGCGTAGGCCACCGGGAAGAGGCGCCCCACGGCGACGTCGTTGCTCCCGGGGAGATCCTCGGCGCTCAGCAGCTCGGCCACCTGCGGCACGAGCGACCGGAGCAGCTGGCGCTCGGTGCGTTCGAGCCGGACGTCGAAGCGCCCGTCGCTCCGCCCCCGGATGAGAGGCCCCCGCAACCTCACGGGCGGAGGGCGGCCGGCTCCGCCGGCCGCCCGGAGCTCCAGGAGCTCGCCGAGGAACCTCCGGTTCCGAAGGCGAAAGGCGTCATCGGTCGTGCTGCATGGTCGCCCAGAGCCCGTGCTCGTGGAGGCGGAAGACGTCGAGCTCGGCCTTGGCGCGAGGCCCGGAGGACACGACGGCCCTGCCCTTGTGGTGGACGTCGAGCATGAGCTTGGTGGCCTTCTCCTTGCTGTAGCCGAAGAGCTTCTGCAGGACGAAGGTGACGTAGGACATCAGGTTGATCGGGTCGTTCCAGACGATGACCACCCAGGGGAGGTCCGGCGTGACCTCGTCGGCGATGTCGGGCTCCCGGACCTCTGTCGGGGCCAGGGTCATGCCCGAGAGGCTACTCCCGGGGATCCGACGCCTCGGCCGGCGCGGGGCCTCTCCGACGACGCCACGACGAAGCGGACCACGGCGACCCACAGCGCCGCGGCACCGGCGATGTGCACCCCCACGAGCAGCACGGGCACCCCGGTGAAGTACTGGAGATAGCCCACCCCGGCCTGGGCCAGGCCGACGGCGAGGACCGTGGCAGCCCGCCGCCGGTGGACGGCCGTCGAGCGGCGGACCGACGCGCACGCGGCGATGGCGAGTCCGAGGAAGGCGACGACGGCGAGGCCGTGGAGGCGGGCCGCGGCCGGCACCGCGAAGGGCAACCGCGGTGCGTCGGGGTCGCCGCCGTGGGGTCCCGAGCCGGTGACCACGGTGCCGAGGAAGATCGCCACCGTCGCGGCGACGGCGAGCGCCCGGGCCAGGCCTGCCGGCCGGCGCCGTGTTCCCCTCGGAGCGGGATCCGCCCCGGCGCCGTCCGGCTGGGCGGCTCGCTCGTGGAGCACGGTCGCGTTGGCCAGCAGCACCATCGACAGCAGGAAGTGGGCCATGACGATCTCGGGCCGCAGCCCCGAGAGCACGGCGAGCCCGCCGAGCAGGATCTGGCCGACGACACCGGCGACCAGCCCGAGCGACAGCCACACCAGATCACGTCGCCGCGGTCGGCGGGCCAACGAGCCGAGCACGGCGAGGATGACCGCGATCGACACGAGCCCGGTGATGGCCCGGTTCACGAACTCGACCATGGCGTGGTAACCGGCGGCCGCCACCGGGACCAGCCGGTCGTCGGCGCACGTGGGCCAGTCGGGGCAGCCGAGCCCCGACCCCGTCAGCCGTACGGCCCCGCCCGTGATCACGATGAAGACCAGGGCCAGCAGGGCGGCGCCGCTGACGCGCCGGTACGTCGCCGGTGCGACGACCGGGCCTCGCACGCGAGAGCCTCAGTCGGCGACCGCGGCGGACGGCGCGGCGTACTGGGTGGTGTAGAGCTCGGCGTAGAGCCCTCCGGCGGCGAGGAGCTCGTCATGGTGGCCCGCCTCGACGACGCGCCCCTCGTCGAGGACGAGGATGTGGTCGGCGGCCCGGATGGTCGACAGCCGGTGGGCGATCACCAACGAGGTCCGGCCACGCAGGGCCTCGGCCAGCGCCTGCTGCACCAGCACCTCCGTCTCGGAGTCGAGGTGGGCGGTCGCCTCGTCGAGGATCACGATCGACGGGCCCTTGAGCAGCACCCGGGCCAGCGCCAGCCGCTGCTTCTCGCCGCCCGAGAGCCGGTAGCCCCGCTCGCCGACCAGCGTGCCGTAGCCGTCAGGCAGCCCCTCGATGAGGTCGGCGATGCGCGCCGCCCGGCAGGCTTCGGCCAGCTCGGCGTCGCTGGCGTCGGGCTTGGCGTAGCGCAGGTTGGCGGCGATCGAGTCGTGGAACAGGTGGGGGTCCTGGGTCACCATCCCGACGGCGCGCGCCAGGCTCGCCGTCTCCAGCGATCGCACGTCGTGGCCGTCCACCCGCACCGCTCCGGCGGTGACGTCGTACAGGCGCGGCACCAGCATGGACAGCGTGGTCTTGCCGGCCCCCGTGGGCCCGACGACGGCGACCATCTGGCCCGGCTCCGCCGTGAACGTGACGCCCTTGAGGATCATGGCCGACGGGGCATCGGACAGCGGTGTGGTGGCGATCGACTCCAGGGTGGCGACCGAGACCGTCGACGGGGCCGGGTAGCGGAACCACACGTCGTCGAACTCGATGCGACCCCCGACTTCGGTGAGCTCGGTCGTGCCGGCGACGTCGTCGATGGCCGGCCTGGCGTCGAGGACCTCGAACACTCGCTCGAAGGACACGAGGGCGGTCATCACGTCGACCTGGGCGTTGGTCAGGGTCGTGAGCGGCCGGTAGATGCGGGCCACGTAGACGGCCAGCGCCGTGAGGCTGCCGAGGCTGAGGGCGCCGGTGATCACGAGCCGGGAACCGAGCCAGTAGACGGCGACCGTGCCCACCGCGCCGAGCAGCGCCAGCGCGGTGAAGAAGACCCGGCCGTAGAGCGCCGTGCGGATCCCGATGTCGCGCACGCGCCCGGCGCGGTCGCCGAACTCGGCCGCCTCGCGCCGGGGTTGGCCGAACAGCTTCACGAGCATGGCCCCGGCCACGTTGAAGCGCTCGGCCATGATGGCGTTCATCTCGGCGTCGAGGCGGAAGCCCTCGCGCGTGAGCGCCTGCATCCGCCGCCCGACGCGCTTGGCCGGGATGATGAAGGCGGGCACCACGACCAGTGCCAGCAGCGTGAGCCGCCACTCGAGGCCGAGCATCACGGCGAGGGTCACGACCACGTCGAGGGTGTTCTGGACGACGTTGCCGAGCGTGCCGGTGAACGCCTGTTGCGCACCGATCACGTCGTTGTTGAGCCGGCTGATGAGCGCGCCCGTCTGGGTGCGGGTGAAGAAGGCCACCGGCATGCGCTGGACGTGGTCGAACAGCGCGGCCCGCAGGTCGAAGATCAGCCCCTCGGCGATCCGGGCGCTGAGCATGCGCTGGGCGATGCCGAGCCCGGCGTCGGCGAAGGCGAGCGCCAGTGCGAGCAGGGCGAGGCGGTTGACGCCGGCCAGGTCGCGCCGAGGGACGGCGTGGTGGTCGATGATCGACCGGAAGACCAGGGGCGGACCGATCCCCACGAGCGACGCCACCAGGATGCACGTGACGAACAGCACCAGCAGCCGGCGGTAGGCGCCGGCGAAGGCCCACACCCGGCGCAGCACGGCCCGGTCGACCGTCGAGCCCTTGACGAGCGAGGGGTCGTTGCGGAACCAGTGGTGCCACTGCCCGAAACCGGTGCTACTCATGAGGTGACACGCCGGGGCGGATCAGAGGATCACGATCTGGCGGGCGAGCAGCGTGTCGCCCGTGCCGCGCTGGCCCTTGACCTCCACCGACGTCCCGGTGGTCAGGTCGCCCAGCGCAGCCGCGCGTCCGTCGGCCCGCACGAAGCGAGTGTCGGTGGTGAAGGCCACCTCGCCGATCCCCGATACCGGTTCGACGAGGGCGATGACCCGCGCGCTGGCGAAGGTGGTCGCCACCGTGGCGCGGATGGTGATCTCGCCCGCGGGCGCGGTCGTACGGGAGGTGGGAGGAGGCACCGTTGACGCCGGCGCCGTGGTCGTCGCTTCGGCCGGCGTCGTCGGGCTCCCCGAGTCGGGCGCCGTGGTCGAGCTCTCGACGCCGGTCGTCGCTGGCGTGTCGTCGGTGCCGTCCGAGCACCCTCCCGCGGCCAGGGCCATCGCGAGACCCACGATCGACGCCCGGCGCCCATGCATCGCTCAGCCCTCGGACTCGGTGATGGTGACCGACTCGATCTCCACCCGCTCGCGCGGTGTGCCGGCGCCCGGCGACCCGACGGCTTCGATGGCCGCCACCACGTCGAGGCCCTTCACCACCTTGCCGAACAGGGAGTACTGCGGCGGCAGGGCCACGCCGGACGGCCCGCTGATGACGAAGAACTGGCTGCCGTTGGTGTTGGGGCCGGCGTTGGCCATGGCCAATGAGCCGATCCCGTAGCGCCCCGGGCGGGGCAGCTCGTCCTCGAATCGGTAGCCCGGCCCGCCCCGACCGTTGCCATCGGGGTCGCCGCCCTGGAGCACGAAGCCGGGGATGATGCGGTGGAAGACGATGCCGTCGAAGTAGTGGTAGCGGGCCAGCACCACGAAGTTGTTGACCGTCTTCGGCGCGGCGAGCGCGTCCAGCTCGATGGTCATGGTGCCCTTGGAGGTGACCATCGCGGCGGTGTAGCGACGGTCGACGTCGATGCACATCGGCGGTGGGCCGGAGAACCTGCGGGTCTTCGGGCTCGAACCGTCGGCGGCGGGGCACTCGGTTGGCATTGGTGCGGTCCTTTCTCCGGAGGGAGCGTCGATGGGCCCGGGGTCGTGCGCCACGGGGCAGCACGGCGGAAGGCGCCAACGCCGGACGATACGCCCGCACCACCGGCCTCCGGCCATCGACACCGCGGCCCGGCGGGGAGATGCGGCGTCCGCCGCGCCTCCCGGCGGCTGCAACACTTGCGCCCGACCAGACACGAAGCCAAGGCGACGGAGGTGGTCATGCCGAGCCCCGAGAGTCGTGTTCCGGAGGCGGCCCCGGGTTCCGCCGCGGGTGACGCCGGCGACGCCGTCCTGCACGAGATCCTCGAGGCGCTCATCGCCCTGGGCAACGGGGAGCTCACCGTTCGTCTCCCGGCGCGGCGCCGGGGTTCGGCCGGCGAGGTGGCCCGCGCCTTCAACCGCGTCGCCGACCTCAACTCCCGGCTGGGCAAGGAGCTGGCCCGTGTCGGCCGGGCCGTGGGGCGCGAGGGTCGTCTCACCGAGCGGGTCGGCATCGACGGCGCGTCCGGGTCGTGGAGCCAGAGCGTCCAGGCGGTCAACGGACTGGTCGACGATCTCGTGCGGCCCACGACCGAGGTGGCCCGCGTGCTCGAGGCCGTGGCTCGTGGCGACCTGAGCCAGAAGATCACGGTGGCGGCCAAGGGGGAGGTGGCGGCCCTGGCCGTCACCATCAACTCCATGACCGACACCCTCCGGGCCTTCGCCGACGAGGTCACCCGGGTGGCCCGCGAGGTGGGCACCGAGGGCCGCCTCGGCGGTCAGGCCCGGGTGAAGGGCGTGTCGGGGACGTGGAAAGACCTCACCGACAACGTCAACCAGCTGGCCGGCAACCTGACGAGCCAGGTCCGCAACATCGCCCAGGTGACCACCGCCGTAGCCCAGGGGGACCTGACCCAGAAGATCACGGTCGACGCCCGAGGCGAGATCCTCGAGCTCAAGAGCACGATCAACACCATGGTCGACCAGCTGGGATCGTTCGCCGACGAGGTCACCCGGGTGGCCCGCGAGGTGGGCACCGAGGGCAAGCTTGGTGGTCAGGCCCGGGTGAAGGGCGTGTCGGGCACGTGGAAGGACCTCACCGACAACGTCAACCAGCTGGCCGGCAACCTGACCGGCCAGGTCCGCAACATCGCCCAGGTGACCACCGCGGTCGCCCGTGGCGACCTGTCGCAGAGGATCACCGTCGACGTCCGCGGCGAGCTGCTGGAGCTCAAGAACACGATCAACACCATGGTCGACCAGCTGGGCTCGTTCGCCGACGAGGTGACCCGCGTGGCCCGGGAGGTCGGCACCGACGGCCGTCTCGGCGGTCAGGCCCGGGTGAAGGGCGTGTCGGGAACCTGGCGCGACCTCACCGAGTCGGTGAACTTCATGGCGTCCAATCTCACCGCCCAGGTGCGGGACATCGCGGCCGTGACCACCGCCGTCGCCCGGGGCGATCTCACCCAGAAGATCACCGTCGACGTGCGGGGCGAGATCCTGGAGCTCAAGCGCACGATCAACACCATGGTCGACCAGCTGGGCTCGTTCGCCGACGAGGTGACCCGGGTGGCCCGGGAGGTGGGCATCGAGGGTCGTCTCGGCGGCCAGGCCGAGGTGCCCGGCGTGTCCGGCACATGGAAGGGTCTCACCGACAATGTCAACCAGCTGGCCGGCAACCTGACGAGCCAGGTGCGCAACATCGCCCAGGTGACCACGGCGGTGGCCCGGGGGGATCTCACCCGGAAGATCACCGTCGACGTGCGGGGCGAGATCCTGGAGCTGAAGGAGACCATCAACACGATGGTCGACCAGCTGTCGGCCTTCGCCGACGAGGTCACCCGGGTGGCCCGGGAGGTGGGGACCGAGGGCCGGCTGGGCGGTCAGGCTGCGGTCAAGGGCGTAGCCGGCACGTGGAAGGACCTCACGGACTCGGTCAACTCGATGGCCGACAACCTCACCGACCAGGTCCGCAACATCGCCCAGGTCACCACGGCGGTGGCCAAGGGTGACCTGAGCCAGAAGATCACCGTCGACGCCCGAGGAGAGATCCTCGAGCTCAAGAACACGATCAACACGATGGTCGACCAGTTGGGGTCGTTCGCAGCCGAGGTCACCCGGGTGGCCCGGGAGGTGGGCACCGAGGGCCGCCTCGGCGGGCAGGCCGAGGTCGAGGGTGTGGCCGGCACCTGGCGGCGCCTCACCGAGAGCGTGAACCAGCTGGCGGGCAACCTGACCACCCAGGTCCGGGCCATCGCCGACGTGTCGAGCGCGGTCACCCAGGGCGACCTCACCCGGTCGATCGCGGTCGAGGCCACCGGGGAGGTGGGCGACCTCAAGGACACGATCAACCAGATGATCGCCAATCTGCGGGAGACCACGCAGCGCAACGAGGAGCAGGACTGGTTGAAGTCCAACCTGGCCCGCATCTCGGCCATGCTCCAGGGCCAGCGGGACCTCGAGGCCGTGTCGCGGCTGCTGATGTCGGAGCTGGCCCCGCTCGTCACGGCGCAGCACGGCGCCTTCTTCCTGGCCGACGGGGCGGTGGTCTCGGCGCCGATGGGTCCCACCG